>Ga0224555_1005054_pt1 | contig 11501 bp, 9 predicted proteins | sample 714S23034metaG_FD_180687 | JGI IMG/M metagenome (GOLD analysis project Ga0224555, IMG submission 180687) | Peat soil microbial communities from Stordalen Mire, Sweden - 717 S2 30-34 | ecosystem: Environmental > Terrestrial > Soil > Wetlands > Peat | place: Sweden: Norrbotten County, Stordalen...
GGAGTGAATCGGGTGCTGGCCTGCCGCCGAAGTGTACCCATCAATGGAACGGAACGGCGGCGTCAACCGATGGTCCGTTCCAACCAGACGCTACGGGTTTGGGCAACCCAACGCCGCTTCTCCACCCTCACCGGGAGACAGGGGAACCAAGAGCTTGTCAGCCCAATCACTGGCTGATATTCACCAGCCGGAATGTATTTATCTGCTGACCAAAACAATGGTTATGAGGTTGCGCCGAATTGACGGACGGAGAATCGGGTGAACAATGAGGAAGCACATGCAACAAACATCTGTCCAAGTCCGAGTCCGTCGTAAGTTCGATGCTACATTCAAACGTGAATCTGTCCAGCACTGGCTCCAGAGTGGCCAGTCGGCGGAGGTCATCGCCCAGGAACTGGGGCTGAAGGCCAACCGGCTCTATGCTTGGAAACAGGGCTTCGCCCCCGCTGTCGCGGGGGGGGGGTGCGACAGCGGGGGCGAAGCCCGGCTCGCTGGCGGACCTGCAAGGCCAGTTGGACGCCGCCTTGCGCGAGAACCGGCACTTGCGGGAGCAGCGCGATATTTTAAAAAAAACACTGGGCATTCTCTCCGAACCATCCTTGAGCGCTACCAACGGATCCACACGATGAAAACCGATTATTCGATCCTGGCCCTGTGCGAGATCCTGGACGTCTCCACCAGCGGATATTACGACTGGCACCAGCGCCGGGATTGTCCGGGCCCACGCGCGGTGGAAAACCAAACGCTGGCCCAAGAGATCGGCCGGATTCATGCCCAAAGCCGGCACACTTACGGCAGCCCGCGCGTGATGCAGGAGTTGCGCAAAAAAGGTCGCCGGCATGGACGGCACCGCATCGCCCGACTCATGCAACAGAAGGGCCTGTGCGGCCGCCAGAAGGGCCGCCACCGCGTGCAGACGACCGACAGCAAGCACGACCAGCCCATCGCGCCTAATCGCCTGGCCGAGGCGCCGCAGGCCACCGCGCCCAACCAGCTCTGGGTGGCCGACATCACTTATATTGACACCCAGGAAGGCTGGCTTTATGTGGCGGGCGTCCTGGACCTCTACAGCCGCAAAATCGTCGGCTGGGCCATGAGCGAGCGCATTGATACCAGCCTTGTTTTAAAAGCTCTGGACATGGCTCTCCTGCATCGCACGCCTCCGGCCAACGTGCTCTTCCACTCCGATCGCGGCGTCCAATACGCCAGCGGAGATTTCCGCCAGGCGATCCGCCAGGCCGGCCTGGTGGCCTCGATGAGCCGCAAGGGCAACTGCTACGATAACGCCTTCATGGAAAGCTTCTGGAGCACGCTCAAGCTGGAACTGGTTTATCGCGGCCTCTTCCAAACCCGCGCCCAGGCGCGCGCCCAAATCTTCGATTACATCGAAGTATTTTACAATCGTCAGCGCGCCCATAGTGCGCTGGACTTTCATTCGCCCGTTGACTTCGAAACCCTAAACCATTAACAAAATGACTCGTTTTTACTGTCCGTTTTTTCGAGGCAAGCCCAATCAATCAAAAACGGCGTGAACCAAAAATGCAGGACCGGTCCATAAGCCGAACCATCCATCTTACGGAGATATGCCATGGTGTAGCCAAATCCAGCATACTCAGCCGAACCACCGTCAGTAATCCTGAACTCGCACTTGCTAAATACAGTATCGCGGCGTGCTGTGCTTGCAGACCAAAAATCGCACATTGCCAAAATCACGGAAATGTAAACAACGCGAAATCCCCACTTTGCTATTTTGCCGAACAGTTGGCTGCGTGTTTTCATAGCGTCACAGGGCCTAACTTGCATAACATACAATCGCCGATTCGTATGTGGAAAGACAAAATCCGGTCCCTCCAGCCGTCACACTCCCTTTGCTCCAACCGAAGGTTGAACGATCGGGAGCGACCCGATCAACAGCCAACTTCTGCGGAAACAATCTCAAGGCGATAAATCCATTGCCTCATTTACCACGAAACGACCGCCATCAATTATGGTGAGCGCTCTCATTCCAGCCATAGATGAAGATTCCAGTCCTTGTTGCTACGCGACGGTTTGAGCACGTGCAGGAATGTTGAATCGTGCTTCATTCGGCACTCCGCGCCGGATCGTCGATAATCTGAGGGATTGCCTGAACAGCGTCCAGCATAACCTTTTCGGATATTCGAGGTTTTTCGTGGGTAACAAACAGCCCACCGAGGGGGCTGATCAACCCTTTGATGGAAGGCTAAAACCGTGTTTTTATGTCGCAAGTGGTTCATATTAAGCACGTTGCATTTGGAAGTCGTTTTTATTCGACCGCTGCGGGGTGCGAGCTTGAGGCTCGAAAGCCACCCCGCTGCTCGTTTTATATCGCTCCTTACCCATTAAGAACCTCGAAGAACCACCTTTTCTCCGAGATGGGTGTAAATATCGGAGATCACAATTGATTTATGACCGGCAATTCTCCTCGCAATGGCTTCAGCGACATTCGCTTTTTTCATCATGGTGGTGAAATTATGTCTGAAGCAGTGAAATGAAAGTGGAGCGTATTTTTCACCCCCCTCGCGTTTGCAAATGCGCCCGCCATCCGCTGCCGGCCGAACCCCGGCACAGATGAGCAACCTGGCGAACTCATCACTAATCCTGCTGATGGACCTGCAGCCGGTCATCGCCCATCTGTACGCCCGGGGAAAAAGGGGCGTGTCGAGGTCTTGTGGTCGGTCTCGAGATTTGAAGTACCGCATCAGGACAAGAGGCATTGGTTTAGGTTCGAAACTTCTTGTTTTTCTCGCGGCAGCCCTGATATGGCCGGTCAAAAGATCGATGTCGCGATGCACAAGCCGGCTGATGTCGCCAAGGCGCAAACCGGTGTATAGCGCCACGAGCATCATGCCGCGCCATTCAGCATCAGCGACAGCGAACGTGGCCCGGATCTCTTGGTCCGTGAACGGTCTTCGCGGGGAGTTCTTTGGCCGTGCTGGCCTGTTGACTTGGCTCACGACATTGTCATCAACAACGCCGCGTTTCACCGCGGTCTGAAATAGTGACCCGAGGGCCTGCATATACGTGCGAACGGTGGAGTTTCCCCGGCCTAAGTCGAGCAGGTGCGCTTCGAAATAACCTATATCATCCCCGGTTACGTCCGCCAAATCCACATCGTCTCTGGATCTTTCATCGAGGACGCGTTTGAAGGCCGCGATTACGCAGCGTTTGATTTGGTAGTATACGTCCGACCCGGTATGTTCCCCCAGCATCCCGTGCAGGTATGGAATTGCCGGAGTTGGGGACCGGCGCTTCCGGTTGACGGCCTTGCAAATCGCTTCAGCTGTCTCAAGGCACTCGCTGATGGGCACAGGTTTTCCGCCGCTGGCATCGACGAGCAATTGTGAGTGATGCGACATCAAGGCGGCGGCGTCTTTATCCTTTGTTTTTGCGCTGACATTGGCTTGGCTTCCGTCAAAGCGACGGAGCACGATGTGGTGATAGGGTGATCGGGTGGGTTTCCTTGTCGTTCCCATATTGAGTTCCTTTCGGTGTGTTGATGTTCATCAGGAAGGGAGAGCTACGCGCGCGCTCGTTTTGCGCGCAAAAAACGTTGAAGAAAAAGTCACAACATCCACCCCTGTTTGGCCGTGTCCGCCGGCGTCCGCTCTCCAAGGCGCGGGAGCGTTTCCTGGGGGCCTCTGCTATGCACCGCAAATCAAAGTGCATCCGCTCGGTGCGACTCCAAACGATTCCGGCAGCAACACGAACATTCCGGCTTACGCTTGGATGCCGCTGGTCGTTCCAGCAAATGCCGTCTCATTGTCGTTCGATTACATGATTCAAGGCGATTGGCAAAGTGACTCGCTGGCGGCTGCTTTCAACGGAACAAACGTGCTGTCATTGCCCGGAAGCCAGATTGAAACGAACATTTTGTTTAGCAGCGGTTCGATTGACGTTTCAGCTTTCGCCGGGCAAACGAATGAATTTTTCATCGGCATTGTGGGCGGCACGTCCACGAACGCGCAATTGACGGTTGAAAATCTGGCGTTCTCCATTTCGTCGCCGCCTTCGTTGCAAGCGCAAATGAGCGGCGGCAATTTGATGTTGTCATGGCCGCTTTCGGCAGCGGACTACGTTCTTCAAACCAGCACGAACTTGACGGACACAAATTCATGGACGGCAGTTCCAATTGTTCCGGCCATCGTGAATCTTCAAAACGCAGTCACGAATCCGGTTTCTGACGGGGCGAGATTCTATCGGTTGAAGAAATAGCATCATCGGGCGGATTGGGATACCCGTGAAGGCGTCAGCCCCAAGTGTTGAACAATTTTTCCACGCGCTATGCTTAAGACGAATCCACCGTGGCAGCCGGTGTAAGCCGGCTCTGATTTTTTGCTGAAAACAATGGGCGGACTCACATCCGTTTGGCACAGGGCCGGGCCGGGGAACCTGCAAAGCAACGCAGAAACGATCAAAAACCGGGGCGGACTTTCATCCGCCCCGGTTGTGATTCAGATTGGCAAACTCAACCTCATCAACGTCACTGGTTGGAAACCCGGTAGAACCGCCGAGTGTTGTTGGTCGCCTGTGGGTCTGTGAATTGGTATTGGCTGTAGGCGCCATTTGGCACTTCCGAAACTGTCCCGACCTTCGTCCAATTGGTGAGCGGCAGCGTCAGATCGGTCGAGGCATACACATTGAAACTGGCGCTTGGAACATTGGTGAAACAGAAGCCAAAACCGCAAGCATTACTGCCGCCGCCGCCGGCAAATGTAATGCCGCCCAGTTTTGGAGCCGTCGGCACGGTTGTTGCCGCCCCAGGCGTTGCGCTCACCTCGCTCGAAACCATACCCAGCCCGCTGTTGTTCTCCGCCACAACTACGTAGTAATACTTTATGCCATTGGTCACCATGATGGTGTCCGTGTAATTCGTCGCCAGAGTAGCGACGTTCATTGACCTTTGGCCACTGCTCGTCCCACGACATACCATGTAATAAACCGCCCCCGGAGAAGCGTTCCAAGTCAGGGTGACTTGCCCGTTGCCGGCCACCGCCTGAAGCCCGGTCACAGCCGGCGGCGGAGTTAAACTTGCCGACAAACCTACGCTGACATCATCCAAGCCGAGAGCGTCGTCGTAATCTTGGAATCCGAATTGCAGCACCGTGCTGGTCTGCGTTGCCGTGACCTGAAGCAGAATGTTGGTCCAGACGGTGGATGAAATACTCGTTGGACCAAAGACCGTGTTCCCATTCCATGATACCTGAAATGTATTCCCATCCTGCCAATAATTATTCACCCAGAACGAGAGCAAATAATGCGCACCCGGAGTGGTGGCCAGCGTTTGGGAGAGATTACCCTCCATCAAATCGGCGAGGAAAGTGCCAGAATGTGGTGGAATTTCAAAACCAGAACCGTCGTCCACCCAAACAGGACCGCCGGGAGTCCAGCCGGTGAAATCCCCGGTTTCAAATCCCCCGTTTGTGACCAGATTGACCGTCGGCATGGCGCTCGCCTCGCCCGAGCTTTGAGCGCCTTCGCCGTTCCCATTGACCGCCGACACATCATAGTAATATAAATAGCCATTGACCACATTGGTGTCTATGTAACCCGCAGTTGTCGGGTTGGCGATGTTCGTTATAAATGCGCCTTGGCTAAGATGAATATCCACCGGCGAACGATACACTTTATAGCTCGTTACATTCGTCACCGCCGTCCAGCTCAAGGTGACTTGTCCGTTGCCACCCACAGCGGTAAGCCCGGTCGGTGCCGGCGGCGGCGTGGTTGCACTCACCCAGCTTGAATTGGCGCTCTCTCCCGCAGCGTCCACGGCGGAAACCTCAAAGTAATACGTCGTGGCAGCGTTCAGCGAATAAGCATAGTAACTGTAACTCGGCGTGGGCGTCGCGTAGTCGGTCAGGTAAGTTCCGCCGCTGCTCATCGAATGTTTCACATTATAGTTTGTGGCTCCCGTAGAAGCGTTCCAAGTCAGCATGATCCAACCGTTGGTGGTCACTGCTTGAAGTCCGGTCGGGGCCGATGGCGCAGTCGTCGCACCCGTCCAGATCGAAGCCCCGCCTTCCCCGAAGGAGTTCACCGCCTTAACCACATAGTATTGGGTCATGCCGCTGGCCACGGTATCCGTGTAATTCGTCGTTGTCGGGCTGCCGATGGCTGACCCCGTAATCACGCCATGAGGGTCCGAATGATACACGTTGTAACTCGTCGCACCCGCCGAGGCGTTCCAGTTCAGGGCGATTTGCCCGGCACCACCCACGGCCCGCAGCCCGGTCGGCGCGAGCGGCGGCGCAAATACCGGCATCGTTATGCTTACCTCATCCGAATTGTCACTTTCGCCCGTGCTGTTCGTAGCCGAAACCACGTAGTAATACGTCAGCGCACTGGTCAGCCCTGAGTCCACAGAATCCACGAAAGTCGTTCCCGTCACATTGGTGAGCGTTACCTCCGCACCGCTGGTGGACGAACGTTTCAAATTATAGCTCGTGGCATTTGCAACAGCGTTCCAATCCAAATGGAACTTCGTGCCGGCGCCAGTCCCGTCGAAAGTCACATGAAGCACGGGGGCGATTGGCCCGGTCGTCGTCGCGCCCACCGTTGGTGACGGGCAGCTTGCGTTGCCGCTGTTGACGGCGGCCACCACGTAAGAATACGTCGTGCCGCTGTGCAGCCCCGTGTCCGTGAAGTTCGTCGTCGTCGGATTGGCGACACATTGCCACCCGAAAATGCCGAACGAACGAGATACATTGTAACTCACGGCCCCTGGGGAAGCCGTCCAATTCAAGACGATCTGATCTTTGCCGCCCACGGCGGACAGATTGGCCGGAATCTGCGGTGCCGTCGTGGCGCTCGCCTCGCCCGACTTGCCGCCCTCCCCGCCGGAGTTTGTCGCCGAAACCACATAGTAATACGGGGTGTTGTCAGCCAGCCCCGTGTTGTCCGTGTAGTTCGTCGTCGTCACACCACTGGCGATGGGCGTTGTCGCCTCCCCACCGCCGGTCGTCCCTCGATACACATTGTAACTCGTCGCGCTTGTAGAGGACCTCCAACTCAAGGTGACTTGTTCGCAGCCGCCTACGGCGGTCAGGATGGTCGGTGCTGACGGCGGCGTTGCCACCGGCACCCAAAGGATGGCGTGCGCGCTCCCGTCAGAGGCATTGGCAAACCCGACGATGTCGCCCGAGTTATCTATTCCGTAAGCGCAAGATTCTGTCCAAACCGTGGTTGTGGGAAGAAATGTATGTAAATCCACAGCCCAATCGCTTGGTGCGGAGTTAGGAGATGTATTGGCATAACTCGTTAAAGTAGATTCGTCGGAGGGAAGATTCCAGACCGTGGCGTGATATGACGCACCTCTTATAGGCTGAAGATAAACCCCAGCCACTTCATTTCTAGGCTTGCTTACGCCCAAGGCATACGAAACGCCGCCGTCATGGTCCGGCTGCAAACGGAGCTGTAGCGGCAGGGATTGATTGTTGACCGCGCCATACCAAAGCCAAGCATGATTTCCCGACGTCCCTGCTTCGTTGCATGCGCCCACAATAAGGTCTCCGCTCACCCCTAGGGCATAACCGGTGCCATTGATAGCTGGAATCGTAGACAGGTTAATTTCTTCATACTCGGATCCATCCGCATTCAAGTGCCAACAGATCGCGTCGTGAGAGTCCTCACCCACGACATTAGTTCCCTGGACCGCATAGGCACCGACATTAGCGCCCGAAGCCAGAATAGTCGTAGCACTATGGGGCCATGCGCCGCCAGACTTGACCCAGACAACCGGAATGTAATTTAAGTAACCGACCATGAAATTGCCATCAACCGCCCAGGCTTGCCCCTGTGTAAGCCCATACGGATAGGGGTCAGAATCATAGCCTCCCAGCGGGGTATAAACATCAGTAGGGCCATCCACTTCTACGGCATGATTACCGGTCGAAATAACTGATGCTGCAAGCGTGTTGCCTTGGATGCCCATGATATTCCCCTGACCAAATGGAAGAAGCGTGCCTTTATCCGTTCCCGCCGTGGCCCCGGCAACAGTCCACCAATAAGCATTCACAAATTGACCGCTGTGGAAGAGAAAGGATGCATCATCGGGATGCAATCTGGTTGTAGTTTCAACAGTGCATCCACCAATATGTGTGCCGTCAATACAATTTGCCACGGCCCAGGTTCCGGGCGGTGTAATGTCATAGGCCACATAACTCGTGGCCGCCCCCGCCGAACCCGGCCAGCCCATGACCGCGATCAAAGCAACGACACTGATTTTCAACATGTTTTTTATGTTTTTCATAATAATCTCCTCATTGGTTTGTTGGTTTCCTTTGCGTTGAGTTTTTCCATTCATTTTGTTTACGGTGCGGGCACCGGGGCCGGGGTGTGGTTGTGGCCGCCACCGGCGGGTGGGAAGGTGTTCAGGCAGAACTCGTCGCGGATGCCGGCGTTCGCCGGGTCGGTGAACGGGTATTCGCCGTTGGGGGCGGGTGGCGGAGTTGGATTGTTATTCATAGATTTGTGTTTCAAACGTTGTTTATTTTGTCAGCCGGAAGAAAAGACTTCCCGATGGCGAGGTGATGGTGATGCTGTTCGTGCCGTTGGCGGTGTTGATTTGATAACCGGTCGGCGCCCAGCCGCTGGCCTGCGCGAGGTTTGCGTTCTGCTGCAACGTGTAGCTGCCCGTGTTCGGCCAGGACACGGAGACCGTGTTCCCATTATGCGTGATGGTGAGATTGGGCAAGCCTGCCGTCTGCACGACGGAAATCAAACTCCAGAATCCGCCGCTCACGGAGAAACTGCCGCCACTCATCGCACCGCCGGCATCCGGCTGGCCGATGGTGCCGGTGACAGCGTATTGGCCATTGGTGCTGGGGCCGCCGCCACCGGCGATTTTATACCAGTCAATCGAATATTGCTGGGCAAAGCCAACGACAGGAATCAGCAGGCTGAAGAACAGAATGAGTTTTTTCATACGGCCTCATTTCTTTTCTGCCAACGATTGCACCAGCTTTTTCAAGTCAGCCACGCTCTGTTTCAGAGCTTGAATCTCCCCATCCTTCTCGTTGAGTTTCTGGTTCAATCCCTGAATTGCCGCCAGCGCCACGCCGCCTTCATCCACCGTGGCGATGTGTTTGTCATCCACGCCGTTCAAACCAAAGGCGGCGTAAAAATCCTGCGCCATCGGGCCGATATGCCGGGTCTGCCCGTCGGTCTTGAAATTCCAACGGGAAATGGGCAGGTTGGCAACCTGCTCCAGAATCTCTTGATTATCTATCAGCGCGAAGTTCTCTTTTAAGTTCCGGTCGCTCGTGGTGTTAAATGACTGAGCCGAGACGGTTCCGCTGCTGGTCATGCTGTAGCATGAAATATTGCCATATTGATTTGCAGTGATGCTGTCACAGGAAACAGCGCCCGCAGCGGTGATATTGCCATTCTGTTCCATATGAACCTTATTGGTAACTATTCAGGTCATTTCGTTTAACTGGCGGGCAATATGAGGGGCGCGGGGGCTTGGAGGCAAGGAAAAAGTCAAAAAAGTTTCATTTTGGGCTGGACTCTTGGTGGCGACCCGTGCAGGCTCGTGGCATGGAAAAGAGTCTGGTCCTGCAAGGACGTTTCATTGGCCCGGCCGAGTTGGCCCAAGTGCGAGGCTTGCTGGCGGCCCATCCCGATTGGAGCCGGTATCGGCTCTCGTGCGAACTGTGCCGGGTCTGGAACTGGCGCAGCCTCACGGGCCAAATCAAGGACATGGCGGCCCGCACGCTGCTGCTCAAGATGGAGCAGCGGGGGTGGGTGGCGCTGCCCGCCCGCCGCCGCCTTTCGCCCAACCGCATGCGCCACAAGCAAATCCGGCCCCTCCCGCACCCGACCGATCCGATCGCTGGTTCTTTGAGCGAGTTGCAGCCGCTGCAAATCCAGGAGTTGAGTCGGCAGCCTGAAGCCAGGCTCCTCTTTGACTGGTTGCTGCATCAGTACCATTATTTGGGCTACACCGGCGCCGTCGGACAAAACGTCAAATATCTGGTGCGGGATCGCCAGGGGCGGGCTTTGGCTTGTTTGTTGTTTGGCGCGGCGGCTTGGAAGACGCAGGGGCGGGATGCCTTCATTGGCTGGGCGGCGGCGCAACGCCAGGCTCAACTGCATCAGGTGGCCAACAACAGCCGGTTTTTAATTTTGCCCTGGGTGCGGGTGCCGGAACTAGCCAGCCACATTTTGGGGCGGGTGGCCCGGCGCATCGCGGCGGACTGGCTGGGGCGCTACGGCCATCGGGTGGCGCTGTTGGAGACCTTTGTGGAACAGGGCCGGTTCCGGGGCAGTTGTTATCGGGCAGCCAACTGGATTGGCGCGGGTCAGACGCAAGGGCGCACCCGGCAGGATCGCCGACACGTCCTGCAAACGCCCGTGAAGGATGTTTGGGTCTATCCCCTGCGAGCCGACTTTCGAAAGGTCTTGTGTCCATAAAGCTGTTCACGCGTGAAGAACTCTTGCCCCTGGCCCGCCGCCAACCTGAAGTGTTGGTGGATATGTTTCTGGCCTTGCAGCAACGGTTGGTGGAACTGGAACAGCGGGTCAAGGAGTTGGAAGGCCAAGTGGCCCGCAACAGTTCCAACAGCGGCCAGCCGCCCTCCAGCGACGGACTGAGCAAACCCAGCCCCAAGAGCTTGCGCACCCCCAGCGGTCGCAAACCCGGCGGCCAGCCCGGCCATCCGGGACAGACGTTGCAGCGGGTCAAAAATCCCGATCACATTCAGGTTCACCGGCTGGAAGTCTGTCCCCACTGTGGCAGGCGGGATTTGGGCCGGGAACCGGTGATGGACTATGAAAGCCGCCAGGTCTTCGATCTGCCTCCGCGCCTTTTGCAGGTGACCGAGCATCGGGCCGAAATCAAATGTTGTCCGCATTGCGGGGAGGAAGGGCGGGCGGAATTTCCGGACAGCGCGAGTGCGCCCTTAAATGCAAAAGTGTAAGAGCTTTAGCTGTGCGCCGGCTATCGTGCATTGCTCCCCGGGGGTATGTTTTCTTGGTAGAACTGTTCTTTCGTTCAATTGCGTCGTTGTGCTCCATTCTAGCGTAAGTCGATACTTGTAGGGTATTTGCAAATGTTTTAGGATGACCCGGGGGGGATTGTGGTGAATAACTAAAAGGCTGACTAATTGCCCGGCTATGAAATACTTACTCTCACAGGAAGCTACCCGTACCAAGCCTTCTTTTCGTAGTGTAACCTTTCAAGTATCCCCAAGAATGCCCCACCTTGAGCCGGAAAGGGCTGCTGTAGGCGTTTTCAGGCTTTGCCGATGAACAAATGCCTGAACACGCTTTGCGCCTTGCTGTGGGGCGCGTAGGATGGCGCAGAGAGCATATAACCCGGGTGCTATGGTAATGAATAGAATCCGGCTAAATAGATTAGCTTCCGGCTAAGTCATAAGCTGGATGAAATGCAAGTTACAGAAAGCAACAAGCGCAATGTGACTCAGGCATAAATGTTACATTTTACATACGATTGTTCTTGGAGTTACGCCTAGCACCGGCTA
>Ga0224555_1005056_pt1 | contig 11494 bp, 13 predicted proteins | sample 714S23034metaG_FD_180687 | JGI IMG/M metagenome (GOLD analysis project Ga0224555, IMG submission 180687) | Peat soil microbial communities from Stordalen Mire, Sweden - 717 S2 30-34 | ecosystem: Environmental > Terrestrial > Soil > Wetlands > Peat | place: Sweden: Norrbotten County, Stordalen...
GTCGGTGTTGTAGCGAACCGAGTGCGTGGGCCGCAGCGCGGTGTAGAGCGTACCCAGCAAAGATGTCTTGTACTCGCCCCGGCCGACAAAGCTGTTGGTTCCCTCATAGGGGGAGTGAAACGGCAGATCGCCCTGGATGATGATGTTGGCCTGTCCGGAAAGCCAGTAGCGGCTGTTTTCAGGGTGCGGGGCCATGCTCACGATGGGCGCGTCCTGGGGCTCACGGCCCACGGGGCTCATGTCGCCGGGCTTTCTTCCGATGCCGCCATGCTGGGGATCGAGCAGAAGCTGCGCCGGGAAGGCAGGCGCGAACTGCCGCGTGGTTTGAAACTGCGGCTGAGGCGCGGAGGGCAACTGCGGCTGAGGCTCCGGTGCGTTTTCGGGAGCTTGCGCGCGAGCCGGGCCAACGGCCAGCGCATAAGCCAGCGCAAGGCCGGCCAGCGCGCGGATGAGTGCGCGAGCGGGGCGGGGCGGATTGGGGTGGCAGCCGGAGATCCGGGACATGGGAAAGCCTTCTTGTTGAGATGCAGGGCGCGAGGCGCAGGGCATAGAATGGAGTCGCAACTATACCCCCACTAGGTAGATACTATACCGGGGGGGGGTACTGTCAAGAGGAGATCTTCCATGTCTCAACACGAACGGGAAAAGATGAAGCTGTTGCAGCGGCTGCGCAAGCTGCGCGGGCAGTTGGATGCCGTGGAGCGGTCCCTGACTGCCGATGAGGAGTGCGGCGGGCAACTGATGCTGCTGGCCGCGGTGCGCGGCGGCGTGAACGGCCTGATGGGCGAAGTGCTGGAGACCCATATCCGGTTTCATCTGGCTGACGAGGCCAAAGAGCAGATTGCCCCGGAACTGGCCGAGGATCTGATCGATCTGGTGCGTGCCTATCTGAAATGACATCTCCGGCTGCGGCCCCAGTTTAGCCCCCTTCCAGCTATCGTAGAAGCCGCTCAGGGCGGGGATTGTTAACATTCGGTTGATTTGGGTGCGGGCGGGTTTGTGGTTTGCCGCCCTTGCGATAGAAAGATGTGGAAAGGATCGGGCTCCCTCAGCTTATCGGCAGGTCAAGGGTGGGGCCCGGCACAGAGTCTAGATTTGCACAGGAGTACAAACTCTGTGTTCCTGTGGACGTGGTCGTTGTAACGGGGCCAATATACTAGCCTAACCAATCTGCGCTTAAGGCGCTGATTCAAATACTCTTAACACTTGACATCTTACCACAAAGGTAGTAGAAATATAGGAGCGTCATTGAACGAGTGGAATACTCCAAATCCCGTGCCAGTGGTCGCTGATTTAAACGCCACGCTTGCTATTTCCGCACCAATGGTGAGAATATAAGCCTGTATACGGGTAGCGTGTCGAAGGATCAAAAGAAAACCGGCCCCGTTGTTCTGAGGCCGGTCTGGTTGAAAAGTGAAGGTTTCCATCCTCTTTCTTTGCAGGGCCGGGGACGGTGAATCAAGTAAAGCGTTGAACGGCTAGGTTGCTCTCAGGAGTCGCCTAGCCTTCTGCGTCTCATAGTGCTAGCCATGTCGTAAAGCGTACCAGAAAAAACCTTCATGGACAATGCCACTCAATTCGTAGCGCCTGATCCCCAAAAGGCCATGAGCACCTTCACCGCAGGTTTACGCCGGAGCCTCAAGATTTCCCCCTCTAAGATGACCGAGCTGGTCGGGTGTGACAACGCCCAGCGGGAAGCAAACAGAGCCCAGAGCGGCCAAGCCAAGCGCGGACCCAAGCCGAAAAGATAGAATAAGCGTGCGCCACCTTATCCTTTTGTCGCCTCGGTCAGAATGGTCTTACCGATTCCAGCAATATCAGGACGGATGTTTGGGTTCGTCACGTGGAACCAACTCAGCCTGGTGTCCCGAATCTCGCATTCAAAGGTAAATTCTTCATCTGTTGGCCAGCCTCTTGCCCTCACTTCGAACGCAGTTATTACGTGGTCTACATGACGGAAGATTATCCCAGTCGTTCTCGTGTGCGGCCCACCACGATACTTGATTTCGATCGAGTCCAATTCTTCCTCGTAGGTAATCTGTTCCTGGGGTAGTTGTCCTGTTTTTTCCCTCAGCCACATCTTCAATTTTTTCCAGTCATCTGGAGCTTTTGCTGTGATCTGAGCGAATTCGCGGTTCTCCTTTTTGACTTGTTCTTCTTGAGTCTCAGCGCGTCGAGTTAAGGTCTCCCTCAAGCCGCGAATAAAATCATCATCATCATCCATAAGACACACTCCATCCCCGCTATTCGGTACCCAACGAATTCGGAAGCCAATGTCGAGCATTGACTATATTGTATTTTACTTTCGTTTCCCGCGCCCTTGCCGATTCATCCACGGTGGCCAACTAGAATACTTCGGGTCTTTGTGACACCTTACCCGTGAGTTCCGCATAGGTCAACCGTTTCCCCGAAACCTGGGACAGGGCCAACATGAACCGATCTGAGTACTGTAGCGGATTGTCCTTGGTTGCGCGGTTATTGTAGCGGAAAATCTGCTCTGTGACGTAGCGGTCAAGGTGGAAGGGCTCAACAGCCACATACGTCCCTTTCAGGCCGCGCTTTAACAGGCTCCAGAAGTTCTCGATTCCTTGAGTGTGAACCTCACCCCGCACGTATTCCTCAAGGTGGTTCACCGTCTCGTGGACATATTCTTGGACGGTTCCGAGCCCGTCATAGGACGAATAGCGGTCCGTGTAGACCGTTGATCCGCCTTCGATCTCTCCGATGATCTCGTTTTGCAGGACTTCCCGCTTGACACTCGGGATGACCTTAGCGCGAACCTGCCGCAGATCCCGATCAAGCATTCCCATGACGATTGCTTTGGTTTGGCCGCATTCGCCGGCCTGAATCTTGAGACGGCGCGCACGGTGCATCTTGCGCAAGTTCGGGCCGACAAACGTCTCATCGACTTCTACGGGACCACCCCCCTTGCCGCCCAGCTTGTGCGTGTTGTCGTGCTGGAGGGCCAGCCGGATACGTTGCAGCATGAACCATGCCGTCTTCTGCGTGACCCCCAAGCCGCGGTGAATCTCCCACGAGCTAATGCCGTTCTTGCAGTTGCAGAGCAACCACATCGCCGGGAGCCACTTCTGCAAGCTGATAGGCGAGTCCTCGAAGATGGTCCCCACCTTCACAGAGAACTGCTTATGGCACTTCCGGCACTTCCACCGCTTCTGATTCGCAAGGTAATAAGGCTCTTTGGCGCGGCACTGCGGGCAGGTAGCTTTGCCATCAGACCACTTCATTGCGGCCACAGCGTCAATGCAAATCTGCTCATCACTAAAGTATTGAATCGCTTCGAGTAGTGTCTTGGGGTATTCCATGAATTGAAGATAGCGCGATTCGATTGGTTAGTCAAGTATATTTATGCAGTTGTAACTTATTGATTCTTGGTTAGTTATAGGTTGGTCCACAGGATCACAGCGGCTGTGGAATTGTGGGCCTGTGAAAGAGGTCGTCGTAAGCTATTGATTTTTTGCGAGTTACGAGGGGATCCACAGTTTCACAGTCAAAAACACGTTATTTTTCCCGAATGGCGGTAAGTCATTGGGGAAGAGCGGCTTGGCTGCGGGAAACGCGGGTTTTGATTCGAACGATTTTGTTCATGAGGATGCAATTTTGCGGCGCAGCGTTGGCTTAATCGCGCTCGCTTTCTATTTTAATTGTGCGCCGGCGGAGGGTAATTTTACGCAAGGTGGGGCGGAAATTAGGGCCATTGCATGAACTGCGATCCTGCTTATCAACCGGGTTCGATCCGCCCCTCCGGGGCGGGAACATCCTGCCGCAACGTATACCCAGGGCTTCGCCCTGGGCTATTTTCGCCGCCTCCCGCTGGGAGGCACGCAGAAACCGGTCCACTCGAATGGCTTGCCGGAGCCGATTCTGTATCAAAGAATGATTGTGCGATTGCCCTGGGCGGGGAAAAGGGCTTTTGCGGGTGGCGAGGCGAGATGAGGGTTGTGGCTTCCCAGATCCGACAATCCGAACCTGGGGCACCCGCAAGTTGTTGATAATGCGTTGCCTCAAGGGCTAAAGTCTACGTTCATTCTAGGGCAGTTGCGGCACGACTGAAGTCGTGCCCTGACACAATGCGGGTTTTGACACGATGCAGGTTCTTCGGCCCCGCTGCGCTTCTCTTCCTACTCTCTACTCCCTAATCCCTATCCCTGTTCCCTGTTCCCTGTTCCCTGTTCCCTTCAAAGATATTCGCGCACCATGCGCTCCCAGGTGGGCCAGTCGTGGGAGTTGCCGGAGTTCCATATATGGAGCTTGTGCGGAATGTTCTTTTCGCTCAGGATGCGGTCGAGATCGCGGTTCTGGCCCAGGCAATGGTCGTCCCAGCCGGTGGCCAGCACGTAGGTGTTGCGGCGGTAGCGGTCAAGAAACCAGGGGTCGCTCAGCTTGGGCAGGTAGTGCGTGGGCAGGTTGTAGTAGCAGTCGCGGTCGTAGTAGCTGTGAAGGAAGTTTGAGAGGTCGAAGGCGCCGGAGATGGAGAGCAGGCCGGTAAAGACGTTGGGGTGGCGCAGGGCAATGTTGGCCGCGTGGTAGCCGCCGAAGCTGCAACCGAGCGCGACCAGGCGCGGGTCGCGGTTCTTCTGCCGGATGAGTGGAACGACCTCGTTGAGCAGGTAATCCTCGTATTGCATGTGGCGGGCGATGCGGCAGCGCGGGGCAACGGCGCGGTTATACCAGCTCTCCATATCCACCGAGTCGACGCAGTAAATCTGCAACTGGCCGGCATCGATCCTAGCGGAGAGAGCGGCGATCATGCCTCGATCTTCAAACTCGTAGAAGCGCCCGCCTGAGGTGGGAAAGACCACCACGGGCAGGCCCGCGTGGCCGAAGACGAGCAGTTCCATCTGCCTGCTCAGGCGGGGAGAATGCCACTTGTGATACTCACGAACCATGGGTTGCGCGCTCCGCAGCGGATAGTACAGGACCGTCGGTTTCAAGATCATGTTAGCGCGGCGACCTGCGGCTGGCTGCACGCGCCAGGAGGTGGGACCAAGTGAATTTGCCTCGCAACCCCACTTTCGGCGATACTTAGGTGTTGTGTCTTGCGAGGCCGGGCTCTCTTGCTTGGCCGCTTGCTCGGATTTGTCCGGAATGGGCTGCTCAAGCCAGGCTGCCTCCGGTCCCCCGAAGACCCCCAAAAGACCGCAACAGAGCACTGGAATTTGAAAGGAACCGTATCGCCGTGGTGATGATTCGTTTGGCGCGCTTTGGCGCCCGCAAGCAGCCCTACTACCGTATCGTGGTCATCGAAAAGGACCGCGCCCGCAACGGCCGTTCGATTGAGGTCGTCGGCACCTATAACCCCCGTACCAACCCGGCCTCGGTGGATCTGAAGTACGAGCGGATCGCCTATTGGCGCGGTGTGGGCGCGCAGTTCTCCTCTATCGTGGAAAAGCTGGTGACGAAGAATCCGGCGCCTGCTCCGGTTGCGGAAACAGCCGCCGCCTGATCCATTTTCCCTTCTTTCATGGGCGTTCATGGATGTGCGCACAGGCATTGGAGCCGTTGCGCACACAATTGCTGACGGCGATGGGTGTGTGCTGATACCATGCGCGCACCGATCCAAGTCACCAGTTTTTGGTCGCCAATTTTTGGATGCTTCCGGTCAGGGGTACGTGCATGACCCAACACGATATGGTCGCAGTCGATGAACTTGTCCGCGAAATTGCGCGGGCCTTGGTGGATGAACCGACAGCCATAGAGGTCGAGTCCGTCAACCGGGACGAAAACACCGTTCTCCAGCTTCGGGTTGCGCCGCAGGACGTGGGGAAAGTAATCGGCAAACAGGGACGCACCGCCCGCTCGGTGCGCACCATCCTGGGCGCCGTGAGCATGAAGCTGCATCACCGCTACACGCTCGACATTCTGGAAGAAGACGAACTCTAGCATGGCCGCCGCCGATGCGTCCGGCCGGCCCCGGAGGCAGGAATGACCGCGCCAGAACAAGCTGGACAAGCCGAAAAGTGGGTCTGGCTGGCGCGCATTCGCCGCCCGCAGGGACGCAAAGGCGAGGTCGTCGCCGATATTCTCACCGATTTCCCTGAAAAATTTGAGGAACGGCGGCAGCTCTGGCTGCTGCCGGAAGCTGCGGGGACCGGCGCATCTTCGCGCCCGGCGACAACCCCGGCCCCGCGGGAAGTGGAACTGGCGGCCCATTGGCTGCATAAGGGCGGCGTGGTGCTGCACTTTGCAGGGGTGGATTCCATCTCCGCCGCTGAAACCCTGGCCGGCCTGGTTGTTGCCATTCCGCTGGCCGAGCGGGCACCGCTCGACGACGGCGAAGTCTATGTTGCCGACCTGATCGGCTGCGCGCTGGTGGACGTTGCCGGCGCCGAACCTGTGACGGTGGGCGAGATTGAAGACGTGGACCGGACAGCCGGCCCAGTGGCGCTGCTGGTGGTGCGCGGCGCGAGCGGCGAGGTGCTGATTCCCTTTGCCAAGAGCTATTTGCGGAAGCTCGACCTTGAGGGCAAGCGCGTGGAGATGGCTCTGCCCGAGGGGCTGGCCGATTTGAATGCGCCGGGGAAAAGCTGATCCGGACCAATCAAGGTGAGGCAAAAAGATCTCGTTCCGGCCCTACGGGACGGAATGGATGGTAGAACGCTGTCCCAGGGTTCCGTTGCGCTTCACCCTGGGCTACTTTCGTTTTCTCCCTGCCGGGAGAAGGGATGCCGCTCTCGCGCAAGAAGCCGCCGGGGAAATTCTTATCACACTGAATCTCAATCGGATGCAGCCGCACGCTATTGAAACGCCAGCGGCTTCCAGGCGCCGTCCTCTTTCAGCGCCAACTGAATGGGACGCGGCGGGCCCTGGGGCGGAAGCGTGACTTCTACCCATAGCTCCTGGCCCGGCTTGAGGGGCGTCAGAATGGTCGCGTGCTCCGCGATGTAGAAGTCGACCGGAGTGTCGAGGCGCAGGGCGTCGCAGGACGATCCGGGCAGAGCTTCAACCATGAGGCCGGTGGAACGGAGATCGGCCTCCGGAATCCGAATCGCCACCAGCTTGTTGTTCTGAATCTTGAGATTGGCGCGGAATTTGACCGGCTGAGGCGAGGCCACTGAATAGCCGTTCGGCTTCGTGGTGCCATCGATATTGCGCGGGAACCGGACATCGAAGGCCGAGGGCAGCGTGCTTTGGCAACCGTCCACGATGAGTTGCAGGCCCAGATAGCGGCCGCGCATCGACAGGGTTCTATCGTAGGAGACGGCGTGGGCCCAGACCCGAGGGCAGACGACACGCTGGTAAAGATATTTGGCGACGATGGAGGAGACCAACGCCAACTGGATCAACAGCAGGGCGACGGAGGTTTTGGAGAATTTCATTGCGCCTCCCGCGGGGATGAGGCTTCAGAATCCATGCGAGCCATGAGACCGCGGCGAGCCTTTTCGAGAGCCCAGCCGCCGGTCAGGAAGAGAATGCCAAGGCCGATCAGGCCCAGCGAGCGGCCCACCTTGTCAAAGATGTCGCTGAAGTAGAACCATCCAACCACAACGGCGAAGCCCACAATGCCCAGGTTGACCAGCGCGCGCGAGGCTAGCCGCACTCCCCACCAGATGATGAAGACGGCAAAAGCAGCAACCAGCGCGTGGGCGGCAAGGTTGGGCTCGTGGCGATGGAAAACAGTGTGATATGGGCCGAAGTTGTAGTTCTCTGTCCAGTTTCTGGTACACCAGGGCAACGCAATCGAAAAGACGCTCGCCGCAGCCACAGGAGCCAGGCTCTTGCGAAATTTGAAGACCGCTAGGAAGAGCGGCAGCGCGGCGATTGCGGCCCAGCCCCAGAAGAGGAGATGGAAGGAGAGAAAGGTCTGGCTCGATGACCACGAATTCCAACTCTGCAACGCGAGACCGATGCCGATAGGCGCGGCGATGGCTGCTACGGCGAAGAGAATTCCTTGGACGATTTTGCGCCTTGAGGCGAGAAAGAAGGTGAGATAGAGGACCGCCCAGACGACCAGAAAGCGACCTAGAAAGACGTTTTGGCCTATGTGGCCGTCGGCGGCAAAGGCAAGCTCGCAAAAGAGCCAGGCCGGGAAGAGCAGCAGAGTGAGCGTTTGCTGCGCCTCGTCGTGGAGCAGAATCCAGCCGGCCAGGGCGGCAATGGCCCAGAGCAGGACCGCAGCCGGCCAGTGCTCCTGAATATTGAAGATTTGGCCCACCAGCGCAATGGCCGCGCCGGTGGAGATGGTTCCCACCGCATGGAGCACGGTGGAAAGGCCGCGATAGCTGTTGCGCGCCCAGGCTCCGGCAAGGTGGAAGACGGCGACCATGGCGAGAACCAGCGCATAACGCGCGCCGGGGTCGAGCCGGTCCCAGTGGGCCGAAACAAAGAGCACCACTCCGCAGGCCAGAAGCATCGCCCCGAGAATGAGCGCGACAATGCCCTGCCAGCGCAAACCAGCGGGACGAGCGCGTTCCGACTCATAGGCACGGATGCGGGCGGTGGCTTCCGCATCGAGGACGCCGGCCGATTGCCAGCGTTTTAGCAACGGTTCAAGGTCGGCCATGGCAGTTGGCCAACATTAGAGCACAATTCGGCGGGATGCACACAGAAACATCTATCATCAAAGAATATGCGGTTTGAGATTGTCACCATCTTTCCGGAGTTTTTCCGCAGTATCTTCGAGAACGGGATTGTGCGCAGGGCGCTGGCCGAAGGGCTGGTGGAGGTGGGCGTTCACGATCTGCGCGCCTACACGCACGACCGGCACCGCACTGTGGACGACCGCCCCTTTGGCGGCGGCGAGGGTATGGTGCTGAAGCCCGGACCGCTGGCCGAGGCGCTGGCCGCGCTGGGCGTCGAACCCAAGGCGGAGCGGATGGCTGCGCAGCCGGAGGACAGCACTGCGCCGCGCACACGCGTGATTCTGCTCTCGGCACAGGGCAGGCCGTTTACCCAGGCGGCGGCGCGGGAGTTGGCAGGGCTGGACCGCGCGGCGCCGGACCGCATCGTGATGATTTGCGGCCGCTATGAGGGCGTGGACGAGCGCATCAACCAGCTTTATTGCGATCAGGAACTGTCAATCGGCGACTACGTGCTGAGCGGGGGCGAACTGGCCGCCGCGGTGGTGGTGGATGCCGTGATGCGGCTGATTCCCGGCGTGCTGGGCAACGAGGCCTCAAGCGAGTTTGAGAGCTTTGGCGTAGCCGACGCCGAGATCGACACCGACGTTGAGGGCGTTCCGCGCTCGCAGCACGGCGCCGGGGGCCTGCTGGACTACCCGCACTACACGCGGCCGGCGGAATTTGGCGGCCTGTGCGCGCCGGAGGTGCTGTTGAACGGCGACCACCTGGCGATTCGCCGCTGGCGGCGAGAACAGCAGTTGCGCAAGACCTTGGCCAACCGGCCCGATCTGCTGGAACACGCCGCCCTGAGCGATGAAGACCGAAAACTGCTGGAGGCGATCTGGGAGGAAGCAGGTCGTTGATGTTAAAAAGGCTTTGCCGGCGCGGGCTGTTCCGCACCCACCTGGCCGATGGCGATGGCTGCGATGTAAAAACTCTCGCCGCGGGTGGGGCTGCCGGCCAAACGGCGCAGCATGGCCAACTGACCCACGTGGGTGAGCGCATCCGCCACCGGCCCCTGCATCAACCGCTCGATTGGCGCGTGCAGCGGCTCAGGAGAGGCTAGAAACGCATCGAATGCCTTGAGGGCGGCGAAGAATCGCCGCTGCTCTTCCGGCCAGAGCAGAGGTTGGGAGTTATGCCAGCGTTGATGGCCCTGGGCCATGCTCAGCGCCCAGTCAAACAGGTCGCCCATGTGGGCCAGAATCTGTGCGGGTTGGCGGCCAGCGCCGTCAAAGCCGGCAAATGCCTCGGGCGCAGCAGTTCGCGTTTCTCGTCCATACCCGGAAACTATAGCGCAACTTCGACCGCAAGCGGAGGAAGTGCGGCAGATTAGGCACAGCAAGCGGTTCTCTGGTAAACTTGAGATTCTGAGTTCAACTGTAGGAAGCCACTATGTCTATTCATCCCGTAATGCAGCGTTTGGCAGACAAGCTCAAGCGCACCGATCTCCCCGAGTTCGTGCCCGGCGACCAGATTCGCGTCCAAGTCAAGATCAAGGAAGGCGATAAGGAACGCTTGCAGGCGTTTGAAGGTCTGGTTATCGCCATTAACCGTGGGCCCCAAGGCACGTTTACCGTACGCAAGATGAGCTTTGGCCAAGGTGTGGAGCGCATCTTCCCCTTCAACTCGAAGGTAATCGACAAGATCGAGAAGATTCGCAGCTACAAGGTGCGCCGCGCCAAGCTCTTCTACATTCGCGGACTGCGCGGCAAGGCCGCCCGTCTGAAAGAAGTGGATCGCGTCACCGGCAAGGTCCGCGCCTAAGCGGCTGTCGTTTTTCGTTACCCAAACAACCCCGGCCCAGCGCCGGGGTTGTTTTTTGCCCCATGGCCGGTATTCGAGTACGAGAGTTGCCGAAAGGGGTTCGTGGTGTCGCCCCCCTTTCACGATGAGGCTGTGAAAGGATGGGGCGCCCAATCAGTCTGGCAGGGATTTGTCGCACTTCGAGCTCGAATCCGCCCACCCGTTCTTTTTCGTCACCCACCCATCCTTTGTTCTCTCCCATGCTTTGCTCTGTTGGCAGCTTCACTCCATATACTGGCAATATGGTGAAATCCCCGGTTTGCGGTTGGACGCTGGAAGAGGACGCGCGCAAGCGCGGCGCGCGGCGCATTGCCGGAGTGGACGAGGTGGGCCGCGGACCGCTGTTTGGCCCAGTGGTTGCCGCGGCGGTGATTCTGGCCCCCGGTTTCCAACTCGACGGACTCACCGACTCAAAGAAACTCAGCGAGAAAAAGCGCATCGAGTTCGACGTGGAGATTCGCGCGAACGCCGTCGCCTGGGCCATTGCCGCGGTGGATGCGGAAACCATCGACCGCATCAATATTCGCCAGGCATCGCTCGAAGCCATGCGCCGCGCTGTGGAGCAACTGGCGCTCAGCCCGGACTTTCTGCTGATTGACGGCCGGGACGCGATTGACTGGGATTGCCCGCAGCGGGCCGTGATTCACGGCGACGCGACCAGCCTGTCGATTGCCGCCGCCAGCGTGCTGGCCAAGGTGCATCGCGACCGGCTGATCGTCGAGTTGGACCGCGAGTTTCCCGGCTACGGCCTGGCCCGCCACAAAGGCTACGGCTGCCCTGAACATCTCGCCGCCCTGGCCCGCCTGGGGCCAACGCCGCTGCACCGCAAGAGCTTTCACCCGGTAGCGCAAACAGCGTTACAATTCCCTCAATCCTGAATACACGGTGGAGGCTTGCCATGGCGCGGCTGCGTTGGTTGTGGATTCTGCTTGTGGTGTGCCTGTTCGCGGCCGGATGCGATCACAGACCGAAGAGGCCCGACCCCACCAAGGGCGCGGTTGAGGGAATTGTACTGTGCGCGGATACGGGCAAGCCCGCGCGGTTTGCCACAGTGACTCTCTCGGCCGCTCCGAAGACGAAGACCAATGCGAGCGACAAGGACGAAAACA
>Ga0224555_1005057_pt1 | contig 11494 bp, 13 predicted proteins | sample 714S23034metaG_FD_180687 | JGI IMG/M metagenome (GOLD analysis project Ga0224555, IMG submission 180687) | Peat soil microbial communities from Stordalen Mire, Sweden - 717 S2 30-34 | ecosystem: Environmental > Terrestrial > Soil > Wetlands > Peat | place: Sweden: Norrbotten County, Stordalen...
AAAAAACTTCGCCAAGCGCGCCCGCGGCATAAAGCTCGCGGGCTTTCGCATAGACGATGGAACTGACGCGTTGGCTGCCAATCTGTGTAATGCGATTGTGCTTGTGCGCAGCTTCGACCATGGCGAATCCGTCTTCGACGTTGTGCGACATGGGTTTTTCGCAGTAGACATCTTTACCGGCGGCGCAGGCGTCGACAAAGATTCGGCGATGCTGGTGGTCGGGGACCGCAACGATCACGGCGTCGACATCTTTGCGGTCGAGGATTTCTTTGTAATTGCGCGTGACTGGAACCTGTTTCTGGACGGCCTCTTGCGCGGCTTCGTGCCGGCTGTCGTAAAGATCGCAGACGGCAACGCATTCAACGCCGGGAACGTCGAGCGAGGCGGTGAGCAATTCGCAGCCTCGGGTTCCCGTTCCGATAGAGGCGAAGCGCACGCGATCACTGGGCGCGACGGCGCGGCCCGCGCCCCAGAGAGCGGTGGGTTCCAGGAGGGTTGTCTTGATTACTGCTCCGGCAGCTACGGAAGTTGCGCCTAGGCGCATGAAGGTACGGCGGGTCAGGGAGGTCATTATTCCTCGGTTCTGAGTTTTGGGGTTCGCTTAACGAGTCATGATACCGCTTTCCTAAGTCGCGAGTGGTCTTGATGCGAGGAAAATCTTGCACCCAGAAGACACTGCGGACCACAGGGCAACCCTCTACGTCTCCCTCTCGGTGATCCGGCTGCGATTAGGAGCTAGCCCGCAGTCCGGTCATGGAATCGATTTTGATGCGGAAGAAGAGCGGGTTAATTGTGTCGGTGCCTTGTTTGAGTTGGCGTTCGGCCATCGCGTTCAGCCACCACCGGTATCGGCTGGATAAAAGTTTACGCGCGTGTTCGCGCTCCTCGGAAAATTCAGGCTCGGGCAATTCCTCATAGGTGCCCATGGCGATCACGCTGGCCCAGTTCGCTTGATCGGCAATTTCGTCGACTTGGAGGCAGACTTTGGGGTTGGCGTGCATCCACTCAGTTTTTTGGCCGAAGGTGGAGAGGACGTAAACGAAGTCGGGTTCGTAGGCAAAATATATGGGAACCACGTAAGGCTGGTCGTTGAACGAGCAGGCTAGTCTTGCGAGGGAAGCGCCGGCTAGAAATGCGCGGCAATCTTTCTGGTTCATCTCACTGAGCGGCACGGTTTAGGTTCCTTTCGACAGTATGGCATCCTGGGTTCATTCTACGACGTCGCAGCCTGCGGTCTTCACGCCAGCGCCGCGATGAGTTTCGGCAAGGGCGGGATTATTGGTCGTCGTACTCGCGCGGGACGTCATCTTCCAGGACTTCTTTGGTTCTGACTTCGCTGACGTCGGGGTCGGCGGCATTCTCGACGCCGCTTACGGCACCGGCTTCGAATGGTTGTCCCTCGGCTACGAGTTCTTCGACGCTTTCGCTGTCGACATCTTCCTGGCGCGACAAGCCTTGGGTATCACCAGACTGCACATCTGCGTCGGGCGTGCGTGTACGGGCGGAGCGAGCTTTCTGATTGGGTTTGCGCTTCATAGAGTCCTCTTTTCAGTTCAGGTGGCTTTGTTCTAAGAACTTCAGAATTGCTTACGCGACGAGCACGACTTTGCCGATGCCTCCGGCTTCGGCTTCGGAATCGGCGCGGCGGATCTCGGAAAGTTTGAATTGTTTGCGAATGGGCATGGAGAATTTTCCCGTGGCCACGTCGTAGGCAAGTTGTTCGAGCCGGGCTGAATCGGGGTGTGCGAAAACTTGTTGGACGCGGATGTCGCGTCCTTTGGCCGCCTCAGGGGCGCCCACAACCGTTGCCAGCACGCCGTTCTTCCGGATATGCGGGATAATTTTTGCGATGACGTCTTTGCCCACGGTGTCGGCGACTGCGTCGAGCTCTTTCAGCGCGGCGATTTCGGAGTCGTCGTCCAGGGCCACGATGCGGGCGGCTCCCAAGCCTTCGGCGTCCTTCCTCTGTTCGGACTTGACCCCTGCGATGACATGCGCGCCATGCTGCTTGGCGACGTGCACGGCGGTGCGGCCGACGCCGCCGAGAGCTCCGATGACTAAAACCGTTTCTCCGGATCTGGGGAGCACCCCGTCTTCGATCAGTTGTGCTCCCGTGGTAACAACGAGGGGAAGCGCGGCGGCCTTTTCGAAGCTCAGGTTGGCGGGAATGGGCGCGAGGTCTTCCGCTTTGCACAGCACGTATTCGGCGTAGGCGTGACTGACCAACCCCATGACGCGGTCGCCGACCTTGCGGGTTTTCACACCCTCGCCGAGAGCAACCACTTCGCCGGCGAGATCGCGGCCAAGAATCGCGGGAAATTTCAGCGGCATCCGCTCCTTCATATCGCCGCGACGGAGCTTCCAATCGACGGGATTGATGCTAGTAGCGAACATTTTGACTAAGACTTCGCCCGGGCCTGGCTTAAGATCGGGTGCGTCGCCGTAGACGAGTTGATTCACGTCGCCGTAGTCGCGAACCAGGACAGCTTTCATGATGATTTCCTCCTTAATGTGATGATTGGCAGCTTGGGTTAGGGAGCTCGTGAAGATCTTGGCTTGCCGGCGGCAGTTCGCGCCGACTTCTTTGCGTTTGCAATCGCCTCAGCATCTTTCGTTTTGGAATCCAGCTTCTTCTCCTGCTGGATGATCTGGGCTTCGCTGGCATTCTTCCACTTGGAATTCTCTCGCCTGGTATGCGGCATGGTTTTGCTCCTACAGGCTTTGATGTCGCTAAGACCGCATTCGGAACACTACTTTTTTAGCCCAAGACAGCTCTCCTGGACTGGCGGCTCAGCGATAAGGATTTGGGCGCGAGGGTGGGGCCGCTAACCGGGGATCAAAAGCCGTAATTTTTCTTGCGGAGCGCGTTCTTATATTGGTCGCGAGCTTTCTTGGCGGCCAGTTCGGCATCGTGAACCTTCAGGCCGGCGTCATCCCACAGCTCCATTTGCTTCATGGAGTGGTCGGGCGTGGCGAGGGACTCTTCCCTCTGGATGGTCTCGACCCAGCGGTCGACGGCCTGTTTGTACTGGCTGAGGAGTTGATCGAAGTCTGGAGTTTCCATGACGGCCAATGTAGGCCCGACTTCTGGCGGCGTCAATGCGGGGCGCGCGGTTTTCACGAAAGATTTATATTGGCAGAGCCCTCCCCTTGCGCAGACGGGCGAAGGCGTCGGTCGCCACGTGGTCTCGGATACTCGGGCGGCACCTGCCACTTTTACGGTAGTGGGCCAGTTTGAATCTGTCCCTGTTTGAGGGGCGTCATCCCGAAACCCGGCGCAGTTCAGCCGGGTGAGGGATCTCCCGTAGACAAAGGCAATGTGCGGTGGGGGGAGATCCCTTCGACTTCGCTCAGGGCAGGCTCTTCGCTCCGCTTGAAAAGCGGCTGCTCTCAGGATGGCGCCCGCAAAGAAATTCAAACTGAGCCACTACTACTTTTACGGTAGTGGCTGAAATGCAACGCACATTTCATCCACTACCCACTCTTACTTACTACTTGACATAGGGAGGAAGGTTTTATAGCATAATCAAACCGACCGACCGGTCGGTTGTTCGAATCATTTTATGGCATGAGAGGAGCAACTCCGGTGGCCACTATTTTTTATGAGCGCGATGCGAATCCCAACGCCCTGAAGGGCAAGACTATCGCCATCCTGGGCTATGGCAGCCAGGGACATGCGCAGGCGCAGAATTTGCGCGACAGCGGCTACAAGGTGATTGTGGGGCTGGAGGCGAGTCGTCCGAGCGCAGCGCAGGCGCGAGCCGATGGCATGGTTGTGGTCGAACCGGGTGAGGCGGCAAAGCGAGCGGATTGGATCCACGTGCTCACGCCCGATGAGACACAGGCGGCGGTGTATGAAAAGTACATCCAGCCCTATCTGCATCCGGGAAAGATCCTGGGCTTCTCCCACGGATTCAGCATTCATTTCAAAACCATCGTCCCGCCGGCCGATGTGGACATCGTGATGATCGCTCCGAAATCTCCGGGGCACCTGGTGCGCCGGGTTTACACCGAAGGGCGCGGTGTGCCGTCGCTGATTGCCATTCAGCAGGATGCCAGCAAGCGGGCGCACGAATTTGCTTTGGCTTACGCGCATGGCATCGGATCGACGCGCGCCGGCGTGCTGCAAACTACCTTCCGCGAAGAGACCGAGAGCGATTTGTTTGGCGAGCAGGCGGTGCTGTGCGGCGGGCTGACATCGCTGATCAAGAAGGGTTTCGAAACCCTGGTCGAGGCGGGCTATGCGCCGGAGATCGCTTATTTCGAATGTCTGCACGAAATGAAGTTGATCGTCGATTTGATTTACGAAGGCGGCCTGAGCCGGATGCGGCATTCGATCTCGAACACGGCTGAATATGGCGACCTGACGCGGGGCGAAAAAGTTGTAGGCGATGCGACGCGCGAGGCCATGAAGAAGACGCTGGCCGACATTCAGAACGGGACATTCGCGCGCGAGTGGATCAAAGAGAACAAAGACGGCGGCTATCACTTTGCTGAATTGCGCCACCAGGAACAACTGCATCCGATTGAGATTGTCGGCGCGCAGTTGCGCGGAATGATGAGCTGGCTGCCGGGGCAGAAGAAAAAACCGGAAACCCCGAAAGAAGAGAGTACGCAGACGGTGACTGCTTAGAGCGGCATGACCGCCGCAGTGGCGGAAACGCCTCGCGTGGCGAGTGGCAGTGCTGGCGGGTATGGGAAAAATGATCCGAGGAGCTGAAATCGTTTTGCAGTGCTTGCGGGCCGAAGGGGTCGACCTGGTGTTCGGGTACCCCGGGGGCGCGATCATGCCGTTGTATGACGCACTGGATGGAAGCGGCATTCGGCACGTACTCACGCGGCACGAGCAGGGCGCGGCATTTGCGGCCGAAGGCTATGCGCGGGTCACCGGCAACGTGGGCGTGGCCATCGCGACCAGCGGGCCGGGCGCGACGAACCTGGTAACTGGCATTGCCGACGCAAAGATGGATTCGGTACCGTTGGTTTGCATCACGGGGCAGGTGCGCTCTCCGCTGATTGGCACGGATGCGTTTCAGGAGACCGACGTTTTCGGCCTGACCTTGTCCTTAACGAAATGGAGCCGGCTGGTTCGAAACATGGAGGAGATTGCGGAGGTGATTGCCGAGGGATTTCATTGGGCGCGCAGCGGGCGTCCGGGGCCGGTGCTCATCGATATTCCGACGGACATTCTTAAAGCAAAGAAGGAATTTTCCGGGCCGGTGCAGTTCACTCCCCATGCGCGCGCTGCCGATGCGCATGCCGATGGCGCTTTTACCGGCACCATTGTCGCCCTGCTACAACGCGCGGAGCGGCCGGTAGCTTTGGTGGGCGCGGGGGCAAAGCTTTCGGGAGCGATTCCGGAGTTGCGGCGACTGCTTGACGAACTGAATGTTCCGACGTTTGCCACGGTCCATGGACTGGGCGCCGTGCCGCCCGAGTCTCCTTATTACCTGGGCATGGTGGGCATGCACGGGACGCGCGCGGCCAATACCGCGCTGCACGAAACCGATTTGCTGATGGTGTTCGGAGCCCGGCTCGATGATCGCGTCACGGGCGAGCCGACGCGCTTTGCTCCGCGGGCGAAGATCGTTCATTTCGAAATCGACCCGGCGCAACTGGATCGAGTGCGGGCTTGCGACTTGCCCGTGATTGGAAATCTGGCGGATACGATTCCGGAGTTTCACGCGGAGTTGCGACACGCTTCCCTTCCTGACTGGAGCTCGTGGCGCGCCCTTGCCTGTGGACCTGAGCGCGCGGAGGCTGACCCGCGAGGTTTGGCGCAGCCGACGATGCGTTTTCTCGATGAGCTTTTCAGCCGCCTGCCGGAAGATGCCGTCATCATCGCCGATGTAGGGCAGCACCAGATGTGGGCGGCGCAACGGTACCGGTCTTCCTCGCCGCGCGGATTCATTACGTCGGGCGGATTGGGAGCGATGGGTTTCGCCCTGCCGGCCGCGGTGGGCGCGCAGCTGGCGAAGCCGGAGACTTGCGTTCTATGCGTTTCGGGCGACGGCGGATTCCAGATGAACATTCAGGAATTGGCGACCGTTCATCGACTGGGGTTGCCCATCAAGATGGTCATCGTCGACAACAAATATCTGGGCATGGTGCGGCAGTGGCAGCAGCTTTTTTATGAGCGCAACTATGCGGAAACTGATTTGAGCGACAATCCGGATTTCGTGGAGATCGCGAAGGCTTACAAGATTCACGCATCGCGGCTAAACGAGGCTGCCATGGCCGAGTTTCCCGTATCGAATGAGACGGGAGATTTGATTGACAGTTTCCTGCGCTCGAAGCAGCCGGAGTTGCTGGTATTCGATTGCCATCCCGAGGCGAACGTTTATCCCATGGTTCCGGCGGGCGCGGCGCTGTCAGAGATGGTGTATGAGGATTGAGTAATTGTGAAATTCGGTAATTTGGTAATTGGGTAATTTGAAAACGGCTTAAGCGGTTTTCAATTACCAAATTACTCAATTACACAATTTCCAAACTTTATTCAGGGGAACGAGCCATGCAGGTTTTTCACATCCGGTATCGCAATTCGCAGGGTGCGTTGATGCGCATTCTTAATGCAGTTTCACGACGAGGACTCGATCTGAGTTCGGTGCACGCGGAATACGCCGGCCAGGATCATCTGGCCACGATTCTGCTGGAGGTCTCTCAGAAGCAGGTCGGCCAGCTCTACCGTGAGTGGAATGCGATTGTGGATGTGATCCACGTGCATTCGAGCGCGGCTTTGCACGAATCGATGTGGTCGCCGCTGCCTCCGCTCTCGGCCGGAGCCGGCGAGCAGTCGACGCATGCAGCGTCGGCGTAGTCAGAGATTGGCATGTCAGCAGCATGATGTCTTCCTGGGTAAGCATCATGCTTTGGGGAACTTGCGATGGCGGCGCGTCCTCTGGGCAAGCGCACTGGCTGCGGGTTCCCCGTTTTTTTAGGTGCGCGCGCCGATCGGCGACGCTGCCCTGTTCGATTCCATGTCATCCCGAGCCCAGGTCTTCCCGAGTCCATGTCATCCCGAGCCCAGGTCTTCCCGAGCCCAGGTCTTCCCGAGTCGATGTCATCCCGAGCGTAGCGAGGGATCTTGGTTTCCGCTAGCGCCACCCGCGTGCTGGCCACGTAAAACACCAGGGTCCCTCGCTTCGCTCGGGATGACAGCCTTATTTCTTGAGATGACAACGTAATTTCTCGGGATGACAGCATAATTCAATGTTCGTAATGTAATCTTCCACTATGGATCTCAAGCATCGCAGTCGCGGCATCACGGAAGGGCGTGATCGTGCAGCGGCGCGCGCCATGTTCAAAGCCATTGGCTTTACCGATGAGGATCTGCGCAAACCGCTGATCGGGGTGGCCAATACGTGGATCGAAACCATGCCCTGCAACTTCCATTTGCGACGGCTCTCGGCCAAAGTGAAAGAAGGAATTCGCGCCGCCGGGGGCACACCCATGGAATTCAACACCATCGCGATTTCCGACGGCGAAACCATGGGAACCGAAGGCATGCGAGCGTCTCTGGTAAGCCGCGAGGTGATCGCCGATTCGATTGAACTGGTCTGCCGCGGCCAAATGTTCGACGCGGCGGTGTGCGTGGTGGGATGCGATAAGACAATTCCCGCCGCGGCCATGGCGCTGGCGCGCATGGATCTTCCCGGGCTGGTGTTCTATGGCGGAACCATCGCGGCGGGAAGCTATCGCGGTAAGGATGTCACCATTCAGGATGTATTCGAAGCCGTCGGCGCCAACGCGGCCGGCAAGATTACAGACCAGGAGTTGCACGACCTGGAAAATGTTGCCTGCCCCGGCGCTGGCGCCTGTGGCGGCCAGTACACGGCAAACACCATGTCAACCGTGATGGAGATGATCGGGCTCTCTCCGATGGGCTTCAACAGCGTGCCAGCGATGGATGCGGCGAAGGATCAGGCGGCTTTCGATTGCGGCGGCGTGGTGATGAATCTGCTGCAAAAAGGAATCCGACCGCGCGAGATTCTGACGCGCGACGCCTTTGAAAATGCGATTGCCGCGGTCGCGGCGACGGGAGGATCGACCAACGCCGTTCTGCATCTGCTGGCGATGGCGCGCGAGGCCGAGGTCAATCTGGAGATTGATGATTTTCAAACCGTCAGCGAGCGCACTCCTTTGTTGGCCGATCTGAAACCTTCGGGAAGATTTGTAGCGGCGGACATGCACGTGGCCGGCGGCATCCGGCTGCTGGCAAAAAGATTACTGGACGGCAACTATCTTCGTCCTGAGGCGAAGACGGTAACCGGACTTTCCATTGCGGTCGAGGCCAAGAGTGCCGCTGAAGCTCCGGGGCAGGAAGTGATTGCGCCATTGGATAAACCGCTAAAGAGAACGGGAGGGCTTGTCATCCTCAAGGGAAATATCGCGCCGGAAGGCTGCGTGGCGAAGATCAGCGGGCATGAGCGGTTGGAGCATCGCGGGCCGGCACGGGTCTTCGAGTCGGAAGAGGACGCGATGGCTGCGGTCACGGGAAAAACAATTAAGGCTGGCGATGTTGTCGTGATACGCAACGAAGGTCCCAAGGGTGGTCCGGGGATGCGCGAGATGCTGAGCGTGACCGCTGCGATTGTGGGTGAGGGACTGGGAGCGTCCGTGGCCCTGTTAACCGACGGCCGTTTCAGCGGCGCGACGCGCGGACTGATGGCGGGCCACGTTTCTCCCGAAGCGGCGCTGGGCGGGCCAATCGCGGCGGTGCGCGATGGAGATACAATACGATTCGATGTGCGCGAGCGCGTTCTCGAAGTCGAAATCGCCGACGAAGTGCTGCGCCAGCGCATGAAGGAATGGAAGCCTCCACAGCCGCGTTATCCTACGGGCGTGTTTGCGAAGTATGCGGCGTTGGTCTCGTCGGCCTCGCAGGGAGCGATCACGCGGCCGCCGAAATAAAGCGGGCCCTCGCTGTTCCTGCGCTGGAGCCTGCAGGGCGGGGACTCTCCACAAGGCAGCTTGGGGAAACGAGCAGCGAGAGTACGCGGCAATATTATCTTCGCGGCCACAAAGTTACCCGAGGCTCATCTTCGGTAATCTCGACAGCCCAACGGTAATTAGAGCATCCTCAGTTGTGATTCCGATCACATGGGCCGGCGACGGTCTTCCCCCTGCCGGAATCAATATCCACCGCGCACACGAGTGCTGCCCGCTGCGAGGCGGGGCCCTGTCAGCATTGCCCGGAAACATCGGGTGCAAGCCGTGGGCTGCGGAAAGTGACGTCCGAAATTTCTAACCCCCGCCGCACAACGACCGAGCATAAGGCTCGTATGTGGCGATGGGACAGTCAGGGGAAGGTATGAAAAGACTGATCACTGTTTGTTGCCTGCTGTTCTTGACTCTTGCGGCCAACCGCTTTGCCGCTTCTCAGACCAGCTATCAAGTCATTTCCGTAAACGATGGCGGAACGATTTCCGGTAGCGTCAAGTGGGCGGGGCCGGTACCGCACCTGCAAGACTTTCCCGTCACCAAGGATCCGCAGATCTGCGACCCGGAAGGAAAAAAGACGATCAGCCTGGAACGCCTGATTCTAGGCCCCGAAGGCGGCGTGGCGAATACCATCGTCTACCTCAAAAATATTTCGGCAGGAAAAGCGCTGGAGCTTCCCGAGCAGCGGCGTCACCTCGACCAGCACCACTGCCGCTACATTCCTCATATTCTGCTGGTGCCACAGAATGCGGAGTTGCAGATGCAAAGCTCGGACGCGACCCTGCACACCATTCATATGGATGGAGCGGCGAGTTTCAACTTGCCATTCCCCTTTCGGAATCAGTTGAATTCCCGCACCATGTCCACGCCTGGGCTGGTGAATCTTCGTTGCAACGGCGGGCATGTCTGGATGAACGCCGAAATGATGGTGGTGGCGCATCCTTATTATGCAGTCACCGACGAGAGCGGACGCTTCGAGTTAACCAGCGTTCCCCCGGGCACCTATGAGATTGTCGCTTGGCATGAAGGCTGGGGACTTGCGGGCAAGGAACAGGCCTTCGATGTGCTGACGGAGCGCTCGGTGCAGCGTCCGGTTTTCACGGAGCCGAAGACTTGGGCGAAATCGGTTACCGTGGGAGCAAATGGATCCAGCACGGTTAATTTTCTGATTGGAAATAAATAGGGAGCGAGAAGCCTACCAGTCCTGGTTGGAGTCGGCGCGGTCGTCTTCTTCACGGGGGAATTCGGATTCGCCGCGGGTCTGATTGCGTTTGCGGTAGACGACGAAAACCAAGCCGATCGAGCCCAGGGTGGGTGGAACTACCAGGACGAGAATCCCGCTCTTTAATGCCTGAATCATACGCTGGCCTGAGGATGCCGCCTGGGTGTAACACAGGGCACAGCTTTGGGCGCGGGCGGAAGCTGGCGATAGTAGAAGGAGCAGGGCTATCGCTGCGAGCGCCGCGATCCACATTGGTTTCGACTGCTTCATCAATCCTCGGGTGTACTTCAGCGGCTAAAGCCGAATCATAACCTAGTTCTCATCGCAGCGCTGAACCGCCACGCCGCTTAAAAACAAAAACCAACCCAGCTGCTGCGACCACTCTAGCGCGCCCAGGGCACGCCACTGGTCAAGCGGAAAGCATCGGACCAGCTATATTGCAGTCCAAGAATCACGGCCACGGTGAAAACCAGCACAAACCAGCGCAGCCCGCGATTGTCCGCCAAATGCATGAAAAACAGAAGTGCCATGCCGCCCTCGACACAGGCGACAATCAGCATGCGCTCGATCATTTGGGATGCGGTGATGTTCTGATAGGCGATGACGAACTGAAGTGCTGCGAGCGCGAGCAGGCAGACGTAAATGATCAGGTCTTTGGTCATTCCAGAGTTATGGTGTGTGTCAGCATTCGCCATTTCGATTTGCTCCGTCTTCCTCTTCTCGCTTCTAGTGAGCTAAATTCAACAGGTACATCAGGGGCACCACGAACATCCAGACCAGGTCAACGAAGTGCCAGTAGAGTCCGGTGATCTCAAGGTCGTCGGCCTTGTAGCGTCCGCCCATGTAGCGAATTCCAACCGCCAGCAGAGCCACAATGCCCCCGGTAACGTGCAGCAGGTGCAGGCCGGTGATGCTGAAAAAGCAGGCGCCGAATAGCGGCGTTCCCCATGGGTTGTGGAAGAGCGTGACACCCTTATCGAATAAGTCAAACCATTCGCGAATGTGCAGAACGGCGAAACCGATGCCGAGCACAGCGGTGATCATGGTCCAGCGGAATGCCTTTGATTTGTCGCCAGCCTGCGCCGACCGTATGGCAAAGATCATGGTGAGACTGCTGGTGAGAAGGATGAAGGTCATCAAAGCGACGTTGGTGATGCTGTGAAAGGGTCGCGGCCAATCAGGAGTGGCGTTGCGGGTGAATCCGTAAGCCACCAGACAACCGGCAAAGGTCGCGGTGTCTGCGATGATGAACAGCCACATCGCCATCTTCTTGGCGGGGACCCTGAATGCGGGTTCGGCCAGCGTCGCGGTTGCGTCTGACCGTGATGCCAT
>Ga0224555_1005058_pt1 | contig 11493 bp, 11 predicted proteins | sample 714S23034metaG_FD_180687 | JGI IMG/M metagenome (GOLD analysis project Ga0224555, IMG submission 180687) | Peat soil microbial communities from Stordalen Mire, Sweden - 717 S2 30-34 | ecosystem: Environmental > Terrestrial > Soil > Wetlands > Peat | place: Sweden: Norrbotten County, Stordalen...
TTCGCCGCAGACTGGGCAGGCCTTGGTGTCTTCGTCCATGATCGATCCTTCCGAGCCAAAATCATAACCCAAAATTGGTCGCTGGGAACATGAGAGCTGACGCTGTCCCCTCGGTCTGTGTAGTAGCTTTTCTTCCGCCCCTTCGGGGCTTGTTCTCAATCCGCTTTCCACCCACGGCTTTGCGCCGTGGGCTGCATTCTTTCGCCGCTTCGCGGCTGAACACTAACCAGACTATCGGGTACTGTCTTAAACACTGTGGCACGGCTCTGATGTTTGGCTGGCCGATTGCGATCTGGGCCACGGCTCGCCGTTTGCCTTGTTCCTCTCGAATACCCTAATAGAGGTTTCAAGCTTCTCGATCTCCTCCCGCGCCACCTGAATTGCTCCGTCCCATCCTTTTTTAGCGTTGCTTAATCTATGTCTTGACATTTGCTTAACTCCATGCTTAAAATAGTGATGTCATGAAGAACACTGAATTCCGCAAGGCTTACAAGGCCGCAGCCACAGAGCTTGAGGAACTGTTGCAGCAACAGGAGCGCACTGAATCGAGAATTCTTGCCCTCAGAAAGACGATGAACGCGCTGTCTACGTTGATTGCCCAGTGTGAAGGCAAAGAGAGCGATTTTACGGAGTATGCTCACGCCCACATGAGGGCACTGGTGGATACCACCCTCACGGACGACATCTTCCATATTGTTGCTGGCGCTTCCGGCCCGATGACCACAAGCGATGTGCGCGAACAGTTGAAGGAACTGGGAAGTCTCGCCGAACACAGCAATCCGCTTGCGACCATTAACGCGATCCTGAACCGACTGGAGGAACAAGGGAAAGTTAAAGAAACGGTCAGGGAAGGACGGAAGGCATGGAAACGCGCCGAGATCAAGCGGGGAGTAGCTTCGCTGCCACGGGAAGTTGCGGATGCAGCGTTGAAACAGGCGATGCTGGGGACTAATCCCCACAGCAAGAAGAAATGACTTTCGATGTAAATACGAACCGCCCTGCGAAGCAAGCGCAGAGCGGTCGAAACAGAAAGGAGGCAGCACATGGGAAGACCGCCACCAGTTAGTTGAGTCGCAATAAACGGCCCTGTCGCCTGTTGAAGCAGTCGGCAGGGCTAATCCGAATCGCGGGGTAAGCCACAATCCAGACCCAAACTCATTGTGACATTTCCCCGCACTGCAATCAAGTGGAGAAATGTCATGACCTGCCTTCGATGCCAGCACACCATTTGCGTTAAAGCTGGTTCCTTCGGTAAGCGCCGTATCCAACGCTGGAAATGCACTTCCTGCAAAAACCGCTTTTCCGAACCGCACACTAAACTCACCCGCGACACCTTTGAGACTCGCCCCGAAGTCGCGGCGCTCGTCGTCAAATGCCTCGTTGAAGGTTGCTCGATCCGCTCCACGGAGCGACTGACAGATGTAAATCGCAACACGATCATGCGCCTTCTGCTCATCGCCGGAGAACGTAGCGCCCGCTTGATGGACGCGAGAATGCGAAACCTCCACACCAAGCGTTTGCAGGTTGATGAAATCTGGACGTACATCGGCAAGAAGCGCCGCAACGTGCGGAGCGGCGACTCTCCCGAGCTTGGAGACCAGTGGATTTACGTCGCTATTGACGCAGACTCGAAGCTGGTGCCGTCGTTTCGCATCGGCAAGCGCGTTCGGCCCGATACCTGGGCTTTCCTGTGGGACTTGAATCAGCGCATCACCAACCGCGTGCAGCTGACGACAGACGGACTGAACCACTACACCGTGACCGTGCCTGAGTGCTTTGGGACGGATGTGGATTTCGCGCAACTCACGAAAATGTTTGGCGACTACGGGCAGTTCGACACTCCCGAAGCGAGGTACTCCCCACCACGCATCTCGGGGGTTATATCCAAAGTCCGACAAGGCGACCCCGACCCTGACCACATCAGCACGTCTTTCGTGGAACGGCAGAACCTCACGATGCGAATGGCGATGCGGCGATTTACGCGGCTCACGAATGCGTTCAGCAAGAAGCTGTCGCACCTGAAAGCCGCTGTCGCACTGCACTTCGCGTATTACAATTTCTGTCGAGTGCATTCGAGTCTCAGGGTTACTCCCGCGATGGAAGCGGGTCTTGCCGATCATGTTTGGTCGATTGCGGAACTGCTGAGGGCGGCATAGAATTGCCGTCATCTGGGTAAGCAGATGAGCCATCTTGTTCCGCTTTACGAGATTCGCTGTCCAAGTGGGCATACCATCGAGCTGCCTGAAACCATCCTTGAAGGAATAATTCAGCATCTGCGAGGGTCATATACGGGCGAGCCTGCTCTAAACTTTGTATGCTTCGAGTGCAAAACTGCATTTCATTTCGACTATCTGAACAGGGTAAGAGCGGGACAGACCGACGCACCGCGTCATCTCTCAGAGTTCCACGTATTGAGCGTTCAAACCGGATGCGCTGGTAGCAACTGCACACACCACGCAGTACTAGTCGCAGTAAGGAACCGCGATAGGAGCGAACAAGCCGTTCGCGAAGAAGCAAAAGAGTGGAACGTTGCCGCGATAAAATGCGAACGTGGATTTCAGGCACTCCCAATTGGGACTGCAAAGCAGTCTTGGATTCACCCATTTTATCTCCAATAAATCTCGCGGAATCCATTGGTAACGCCAGTCGGCCATCCATCCTAGAGGTTGCCATGACGGAAGAACAAGCCAAAGACTTTGCTAGAGCCGCAGCCGCCGAATACGTAAAGGTTCAAAACGATCAGACTAAAGACCGACTCTGGGATGCGTTACACGCCCTCGGCGAGTTTGATCCGCCTGCCGAGACGTGGGAAGACAGCTCCCCGTCGCGGCGCTTCATTCTCTCGCTGCTGCCCAAGCATTTGCTGTGGCCTGATCCGTTTCTCGGAGATTCGATCATCGACTGCGAAGAAACTCGCTATCCCAAGCTCACCGACGACCAGAAGGAAGCTGTGCTCGACGATCTAAAAGAGCACCTTAAGTGGGTAGAATTTCTCAAGAGAAAGCCAGTAACCGAAAAAAATCAATAATCCCAAAGCCGTGCGCTCAGAGCCGTGCCACGCTATCTAAGCCACTACCGACTATCGAGGCTCGTTGACACCGTATCCTCAAGCTGATAAAAGTGAACGTTCTCTCCGTTAGCCTTCTGGCCGGAGGCTTGTGCATTCGCCGCTATGCCGGACGAAACTAAATCGCCCGCATCACCGCCGCCGGAAGGCGAACCGAAGCCGTCGGCGGATAAGCCGGCTGTTCCCGGTGGGGTGAAGGCGACGGCATCCGGATCGGTTCAGGCCGACATAAAAACTCCGGCTGAAAAACCTGCCTCGCCTCCGGCGGCGCCAGCTTCGACCACTCCTGCGAAACCTGCGGCTGCTGCGGCCCCACCTGGGGCCAAGCCGGCTGCTGCTGCGAAGCCCGCGGCGCCCACACCGGTTCCGTGGAATTCGCCGATGATCGAAAAGTTTAAGAGCATGTACGGTTCCGGCATCGAGGCGCTGACTTATGTTGGGCAGAATTACATCACGGTCGATCGCTCGCTGATTCCGGAGATTCTGCAGATTCTGCGCAAGGAAGAGCAGTTCGATTACTGCGTCGATCTTACTGCCGTGCATTATCCGGCGCGCGAAAAGCAATTTGACATCGTGTGGGTGCTGTATTCGTTTGCGCGCAACCAGCGCATGCGGGTGACCACGCGAATTGCGGATGGCGAGACTTTGGCGAGCTCGGTGCCCATCTGGGCGACCGCGAACTGGCTGGAGCGGGAAGTATTCGACATGTTTGGAATCAGATTTGATGGGCATCCCGACATGAAACGCATTCTGCTGCCCGATGGTTGGAAGGGACATCCGCTGCGCAAAGATTACAGCATTCTGCAACAGGATAAAGAATGGGTGCAGATCAACCTGGGGATCGAGAGCGGGCAATAAAAATGACGGATTCCAATACTTCGCTCTCGCATCTCGATCTCGAAACGGACAAGACGTTTCTGGATGCGAACGAACTCGTCATTAATATGGGCCCGCAGCATCCGGCGACGCACGGCGTGCTGCGCGTGATTCTGCGCCTGGATGGGGAAAAAGTTCTTGGCCTGGAGTGCGTGATCGGCTATCTGCATCGCGGGGTCGAGAAGATTGGCGAGCACCGCACGTACGCGATGTTCAATCCCTACGTCGACCGCATGGATTACGTGGCTGCGGTCTCGAACGGGTTGGGCTATTGCGAGACAGTCGAGAAGTTGCTCAATGTGGAAGCGCCGCCGCGGGCGCAGTACGTGCGGGTGATTCTTACTGAGTTGAATCGAATTGCCAGTCACCAGCTCTGGCTGGGGACGCACGCGCTCGATATCGGCGCGATCACGCCGCTGTTTTATACCTTCCGCGACCGCGAAGAAATTCTGAAGATTTACGAAAAGTATTGCGGCGCGCGGTTGACCACGCACGCATTTCGTATCGGCGGCCTGCAATACGAGACTTACAACGGATTCGAGAGGGAAGTGAAAAACTTCCTCGATTTCTTCCGGCCGAAGATTGATGAGTACGAGGAACTGCTGACCACCAATCGCATCTGGGTGGAGCGCACGAAGAATGTTGGGAAGATTACTGGCGAAGATTGCATCGCGCTGGGAGTGACCGGACCCGTGCTGCGGGCCAGCGGTGTGAAGTGGGATGTGCGCAAAGCTCAACCCTACGCCAATTACAAGAATTTTGATTTCGAAATCCCGATCGGGGAGAACGGCGACACTTACGATCGGTACCTGGTGCGCATGGCCGAGATGCGGCAATCGGTGCGGATTATCGAGCAGGCTATCGACGCGATTCCTGAAGGTCCGATCATGGCGAAGGTGCCGAAGGTGATCAAGCCGGCGGTGGGCGAGGTTTATCACTCGATCGAAGCGCCCAAGGGCGAGCTGGGATATTTCATCGTCAGCGACGGATCGACGCAGCCGTATCGTCTGCGGGTGCGGCCACCATCGTTTGTAAATTTGCAGGCGCTTGATCTGATGTGCCGGGGCCAGCTTGTGGCCGACGTGATCGCGGTGATCGGCACGCTCGACATCGTTCTGGGCGAGGTCGACCGCTGATGCACGAGTTCCTCCAATATATCGAGTCTTACCTGACCAGCGACAAGACGCCGGGCGCCGCGGGAAACTGGGTTTGGGAACTGATCTACATCCTGCTGGTGTTTGTCGGGTTGTCAGTCTCCGTGATCTGCATGAACTGGCTGGAGCGGAAAATCCTGGCGCACATGCAGGTGCGGCTGGGTCCGATGCGCGTGGGTCCGCATGGATTACTGCAGCCGATCGCAGACGCTCTCAAGCTGCTGCTGAAAGAGGACATCATCCCGGCGGAGGCGGATGCGCTGATCTTCTGGATCGCGCCGTTCGCCGTGGTACTGGCCGCATTCACCGTGTTTGTTGTGGTTCCGTTTGGGCCGACGCACGCCATTACGGACATGAATATCGGAATCCTGTTTATGCTCGGAGTGTCGTCGCTGAGCGTGCTGGGCATTGTGATGGCGGGGTGGGCGTCAAACTCGCATTATCCGCTGATCGGCGCGCTGCGCTCGAGCGCGCAGATGGTTTCGTATGAAATTGCGATGGGATTAGCGGTGGTTTCGGCCGTGCTGATGACCAGCTTGAACGAGTCGGGTACGGGAACGCTCAGCATGATCGGCATCGTGCAGGCGCAGTTGGCGCAGGGCGAATGGTTCATTTTTAAATTTTTCCCGCTGGGGCTGATTGCATTCTTCATCTTCGCCATCGCCATGGTTGCCGAAACCAATCGCGCGCCTTTCGATTTGGCTGAAGCTGAATCGGAGTTGACTGCCGGATTCCATACGGAATACAGCGGCTTCCGCTGGTCATTATTTTTTCTGGCGGAATATTCGGCGATGATCGCGGTGTCGTCGATCGCGGTCACGCTTTGGCTCGGTGGATGGCTGCGGCCGTTTCCGAACTGGCTGAGTGGTACGACTTGGGATCGGATGTTTTCTCTTTTTCCCGGGGTCACGTTTTTGTTTTTGGCGGCGATGTGTTTTTACAACACCGTGCGTATGCCAAAGCATCCGCTGTTCCGCATTCAGACGATCGGGCTGGCTGGCTTCGGCGTGGTGCTTGGTCTGATTGGGCTGATTCTGTTTATTCCCGCGGTAAGTTTCCGGGTGCAGGATGTTTTCTGGTTTTCGGCGAAAGTTGCCGCGTTTATGTACCTCTATATCTGGTATCGTGGCACGTTCCCGCGATATCGCTTTGACCAGTTGATGCAGATCGGATGGAAGGTTTTGCTGCCCATAGGCCTGGGCGTTCTGATTTTGACGGCCAGCGTAGCGTTGCTGCAACCCATGATATGGCACCCGTAGCCACACCATTTTTCTTTTACCTGCTGTCCGCGATCATGCTGATCGGCGGCATCCTGGTGATTACGCGCAGGAATCCGGTGCACTCAGCGCTGGCGCTGATCATCACGCTGCTGGCGCAGGCTGCGATTTATCTGATGCTGTATGCTCCGTTCGTGGCTGGCGTGCAGATCATTCTCTATGCCGGCGGAATCATGGTTCTGTTCCTGTTTGTCATCATGCTGGTGAACGTGGACCGCGCCATGAAAGAGCGCCAGTTCAACGCCCAGTGGATGGTTGGAATCGTCGCCGCCACGGCTTTGGGCGGATTGTTCATGACCGTATACACGAAGGGAAGTTCGCTGTTTCCCGAGCGCGCGATGCCGCTGACGCTGGAGGGCGACAACACGCAGAAGATCGCGACGATGCTGTATGGGCAATATATGTTCTCCTTCGAGATCGCATCGCTGCTGCTGCTGGTGGCGATTATTGGAGCCGTAGTAATGGCGAAGAAAAGGATCTGAAGAGCTAGAAGCCGATTATGGAATCGATGTTGCACATTACGACGCTGCATTATCTGGTGTTGGGGGCGGCTTTGTTTTTGCTGGGCGTGATCGGCGTGCTAACGCGGCGCAATGTGGTGATCGTGTTGATGTCGATCGAGTTGATTCTGAACGCGGTGAACTTGAACCTGGTTGCGTTTTCTCATTACTGGCAGGCCGCTCCGGCGAAGCTGGGCGGCGGGCCGGGATCGATGCATGGACAGATTTTTTCCATCTTTGTGATCACTGATGCCGCAGCGGAAGCCGCGGTTGGGCTGGGAATTTTAATCGCCTTCTTCCGTAATAAGGAGACGATCAACATCGACGAAGTGAATTTGCTGAAATGGTAGAACTGCAGCTTCCAGTTGCTGGTTTCCAGCCGGCCCTCGGGGTCAAGGCTTGAGCCAGGAGCCAGAAGCTAGAGGCTGAACCTCCGAATGCTATTTCTAAACCACATCTGGATCATCCCGCTGTTGCCGGCGTTCGGCGCTGCGATCATGTTCTTCTTCGGGCGCAGGCTGCAGAAGAGCACGGTCAGCGCGGTTTGCGTGGGCACGATCGTGCTGGCGTTCATCATGGCATGCGGCGCGGTGTGGCAGTATTCGGCCTGGTCGTCGACGCCGGAAAATTATCACAAGCCTTTTCAGACCATTCTTTATACCTGGCTCGGCACCGATACCGGGCACTTGACCTACACCACCCACGACGGGACGCCCGCGCCGTTCCAGGCGGATGCGGGATTTCTGCTCGATCCGCTTTCCAGCATCTGGCTGTTTTTTGTGACCGGCGTGGGGATGCTGATCCACATCTATTCGATCGGGTACATGGCGCATGAGGGCGGGTACTACCGCTTCTTCGGATATCTGAACCTGTTCATGTTCTCGATGCTCACGCTGATTCTGGCGAACAATTATGTGTTGCTGTTTGTCGGATGGGAGGGCGTGGGGCTGTGTTACTATCTGCTCATTGGATTTTATTTCCATCGCAAGTCGGCGAGCGACGCGGCAGCGAAAGCTTTCATCGTCAATCGAATCGGCGACGCGGGATTCATCCTGGGAATGTTTTTCATCGCGTGGTATTTTGGTTCGCTGCGATTTACCGAGGTCACCCACCTGGCGCGCAGCGGAAACTTCGCGATTGGCGATCCCATCATCACGGCCGCTACGCTACTTCTGTTTGTAGGAGCTTGCGGCAAGTCGGCGCAGATACCGCTGTACGTCTGGCTGCCTGATGCGATGGAAGGCCCGACGCCGGTTTCGGCGCTCATCCACGCGGCGACCATGGTTACGGCTGGGGTTTACATGATCGCGCGATCGAATGCGCTGTTCGTGCTGGCGCCGAAGTCGATGCTGGTGGTTGCAATCGTCGGTGCTCTGACTGCGATTTTCGCGGCTTCCATCGGCCTCGTGCAGAATGACATCAAGCGCGTGCTGGCTTACTCCACGGTTTCGCAACTCGGCTACATGTTTATGGCGCTGGGAGTGGGAGCGTTTGCCGCCGGCGTCTTCCACGTGTTCACGCATGCATTTTTCAAGGCGCTACTCTTCCTGGGCGCGGGTTCGGTGATTCACGCGATGAGTGGCGAACAGGATATGCGCAACATGGGCGATCTCGGCCATCGCATTCCGACTACGCACAGCACCATGTTGATCGCGACGCTGGCGATCGCGGGAATCTTTCCTTTCGCCGGATTTTTCTCGAAAGATGCGATTCTCTGGGAGACGTGGTCGCGTGAGGCCGGCGCGTACCGCTGGCTCTGGGGCATCGGTTACGCGACTGCTTTGATGACGGCATTTTATATGTTCCGCCTGATGTACCTGACGTTCCACGGGCGGCCGCGCATGAGCCACGAGGTGGAGCACCACATTCATGAATCGCCTAAGTCGATGACTTGGCCGCTGGTCATTCTTGCCATCGGCGCGCTCGGTGCGGGGTGGTTGGGTTGGCCGCACAGCCTCGGTGGGTCGGATCGCTTTACGAAATTTCTTGAGCCGGTGTTTGCTCCCGAAGCGCGCGTCCTTCAACAAGAGGGAAGAACCGAACAACTGGTGCAAGGTGTCGAGGAAGAAAAGAACAACGGCTCGGAATGGCTGCTGATGGGTCTTTCGCTGGGCGCTGCGGGCTTAGGCTGGGGCATGGCCTGGAGAAGCTATCGTCATGCTGACAAGGGATATACCGAACCAATCGCCGCTGCTGCGCCGCTGGTGTACGACGTTCTGCTGCATAAGTATTACGTGGATGAAGGGTACGATTACGTTTTTACTGGCCGCCGCAAACTTGGCCAGGTGCGGCTGGGCGTGCTGGGACTCGGCGAAGCGTCGGCCTGGTTCGACACTAACGTCGTGGATGGAGCGGTTAACGCTGCCGGTTGGATCACGCGCCTCACGGCGACAATTTCCAGTTGGTGGGATAAGTGGATTATCGACGGCATCGGCGTCAACGGACCAGCGATTCTGGCCCGCATGCTGTCGTATCCCGCGCGCCTGTTTGAGTGGGGCCTGGTGCAATGGTATGCGCTGGTGATGACTGCGGGTTTGGTCGGTTTCGTGTTTTATTACGTGTACCACTAAAAGCAGCTACTAGCTGCTAGCTCCTGGCTTCTGGCAAATCGCGAACAGCTAGGCAGGAAGAGCTAGAAGCTAGAAGCTAGAAGCTGAAATTCATGTCCAATCACATACTGTCGATCATTCTCTTTACGCCGCTCGTGGGCGCGCTGGTTCTTCTGTTCGTTCCCAAGGAGAACAAGGACGCCATCCGCTGGATTGCGAATATTTTCGCGCTTGGCGGCTTTCTGATCTCAGTGCCTCTGGTGCCGATGTTCTGGGCGCAGCGGTTCCAGCCTGGCTTCAAGTTTATGGAGGGCACGCCGAACAATTGGATTCCCTCGATTGGCGCGGGATACGTGATCGGTATCGACGGCATTTCTTTTCTGCTCATCATGCTGACCACGCTGCTGGGCTGGATCTCGATTCTGTCTTCGTGGACGGCGATTGAGAATCGGGTCAAAGAATATTACATCTGGTTTCTGCTGTTGCAGACCGGCATGCTCGGCGTCTTCATGTCGCTGGATTTTTTCCTGTTCTTTGTTTTCTGGGAAGCGATGCTGGTGCCGATGTATTTGCTGATCGGAATCTGGGGCGGGCCGCGGAAGCTTTACGCGGCGATTAAGTTCTTTTTGTACACTCTGGCGGGTTCGGTGCTGATGCTGCTGGGGATTTTGTTCTTATATTTCCACCACCAGCATTTGACTGGGGTCTACACGTTCAGTCTGACGGCGCTATATGAGACTGCGCCGAAAATTTATTCCGATCCGGCGTACGGGCCGACCGTCGCGACGATTCTTTTCTTCGCGTTCTTCTTCGCGTTCGCGATCAAGGTTCCGATGTTCCCCTTTCATACGTGGCTGCCGGACGCGCACGTAGAGGCGCCGACCGCCGGATCTGTCATTCTGGCGGGCGTTCTGCTGAAGATGGGGACGTATGGCTTCATCCGGTTTTCGCTGCCGTTTTTTCCCGACGTGCTGACGCATACGAAAGTGCGCGGCTGGATGATTACGCTGTCGATTATTGCGATCATCTATGGCGCACTCGTGTCGCTGATGCAGAAGGATATGAAGAAGCTGGTGGCTTATTCGTCGGTGAGCCATCTGGGATTCTGTACGCTGGGAATTTTCGTGCTGAATTCGGCGGGCTTGAGTGGATCGGTGTTGCAGCAGATCAATCATGGCATCTCGACTGGGGCGCTGTTCTTGATCGTCGGCATTCTTTATGAGCGGCGACACACGCGCGAAATTTCTGAATACGGTGGCATCTCGAATGTGATGCCGGTTTACGCCACGATCACGATGATCATGTTTCTGTCGTCGATGGGATTGCCGCTGCTCAACGGTTTTGTCGGCGAGTTTACCATTCTGCAAGGCACGTTTATGGAGAAGTGGCAGTGGGGCGCTTGGGCCGTGCCCGGCGTAGTTCTCGCTGCTGCGTATCTGCTGTGGCTTTACCAGCGAGTTTTCTTTGGAACGGTCACGAATCCCAAGAACGAAAAATTGCATGACCTGACACCGCGCGAAGTGCTGACGTTCGTGCCGTTGCTGATTATGGCTTTCTGGATTGGACTTTATCCCAAGCCGTTTTTCCAGATTCTTGAACAGCCGGTCAATCAGATCGTCCAGAACGTACACAACCCGCAGAGCGGTGGCGCAATGAACGCGGCGCTGCAGGCGCCCGCGGTAGCTCCATCGGAATCTTCCATGCAAATGGAAATGCCGGCTGAGACGCCGTCGACGAAGGGGAAGAACTAGTGGCGCCCACGTTCAATGGGATCGATTACCTGCTCGCGCTGCCGGTCATCCTGCTGACTCTGTTTGCGCTCGGGATTCTGCTGATCGATCTGATGATTCCGCCCGAGACCAAGTGGGTGAACGCGGTCACGGCGTTGATTGGCGTGCTGTTCGCTACGGGCGGAGTGATAAAAAGTCAGCTTTGGATGCAGGAGAGCCCAACCACTTCCATGGGCGCGCCCGGCATGATGGGGACCGTGCTGGTCGATCGCATGGCGATTTATTTCTTCTGGTTATTCCTCGTGGGTGCGGGAATTTCCATCCTCATGTCAGTGCGCTA
>Ga0224555_1005060_pt1 | contig 11486 bp, 9 predicted proteins | sample 714S23034metaG_FD_180687 | JGI IMG/M metagenome (GOLD analysis project Ga0224555, IMG submission 180687) | Peat soil microbial communities from Stordalen Mire, Sweden - 717 S2 30-34 | ecosystem: Environmental > Terrestrial > Soil > Wetlands > Peat | place: Sweden: Norrbotten County, Stordalen...
AGCGTGTGGCACATCAACAAGGCGCATTATCTCGAGAGCTGGAGCGATGCGCGCGCTTATGACGGGACGATCTCGATTATCCAGCCGATGATTGCGCCGCTCTACGGCGGACACAGCGCGCACGAAGTGCTGCAGGCGTTGCTGGACAACCCGCAGGCGTCGGCGTACGACGCAGTGCAGGCGACGGCGAAGACTTATATCAAGGGCGACTTCGCGACCGGATGGCGCAGGGCGCTGCACGACGGCTGGGTGGATGGTACGGCGTTTACGCCGAAGACGGTGAGCGTGAACCCAGGTCTCAGAGGCGACACCTGGGGCACCCAGAGTAGTGGCGAGATGGAGATTCGCTTCCTGCCGGACACGTCGCTGTACGACGGGCGTTACGCGAACGTGGGCTGGCTGCAGGAGTTGCCCAAGCAGATCACCAATCTGAGTTGGGACAATGCCGCGCTGATGAGCGTGGCCACGATGGAGGCGCTGGGCGTCGACCAGAACGATGCGGTGACGATCACGGTGAAGGGCCGCAAGGTGATTGCGCCGGTGCTGCTGGCGCCAGGCCACGCGGATGGCGCAGTGACGGTGCACCTGGGGTTTGGACGGCGGGTCGAGGCGGGCCGCGTGGGCGCGGGGGTGGGCTTCAACGCGTACCTGCTGCGCACGACGGATGCGCCGTACGCGGCGGCGGGGACGGTGGCCAAGGCCGACGGCGTGATCTACGACCTGTGCGTGACCAAGGTGGGCGCGATCGAGCATCGCGGCGCGTTTGCGCAGCAGGACCTGAACGCCAAGAAATTCGATACGCAGGGGACGTACTCGCTGCCCGGGCACGAGGCGATGGAGCGGGCGATTATCCGCTACGCGACCGTGGCAGAGGCGAAGGCGAACCCGAACTTCGCGCACGAGAACGAAGGCGATGTGCCGGGAGCGCTGATCAACAAGGTTGGCTACGGGCCGGAGGGCGAGGCGCCGACCCACGGCGAGAGCTTCTTCCCGGACGCGTGGCGCTACGACCACATGGAGACGATCGGCGACAAGCCGGTGCTGCAGAATCGCTGGGGCATGGCGATCGACATGAACTCCTGCATCGGCTGCAATGCGTGCATTGTCAGCTGCTACGCGGAGAACAATATCCCGGTGGTGGGCCGCGAGCAGGTGAAGATCGGCCGCGACATGCAGTGGATCCGCATCGATACGTACTTCGAGGGCGATCTGCATGCGCCGCGGGCGCACTTCCAGCCGATGGCCTGCCAGCACTGCGAGAACGCCGGCTGCGAGCAGGTGTGCCCGGTGGGCGCGACCGTGCATACTCCCGAGGGCCTGAACGCGATGGTCTACAACCGCTGCGTGGGCACGCGCTACTGCCAGAACAACTGCGTGTACAAGGTGCGCCGGTTCAACTTCCTGCTGTACGGCGATATGTGGAACGGCGACGAGAGCCTGAAGTTGATGCGCAACCCGGATGTGTCGATACGTTCGCGCGGGGTAATGGAGAAGTGCACCTACTGCGTGCAGCGCATTGAGGCGGCGAAGATCGAGGCGGATAAGAACAACCGGCCGCTGGCCGATGGCGATATCGTGACCGCGTGCCAGCAGGCGTGCCCGGCCAGCGCGATCACCTTCGGCAATACCAACGACCCCAACAGCGCGGTATCGAAGCGCAAGGCAATCGAGCGCAACTACCAGGTGCTGGCGGACCTGAATTTCCGGCCGAGCACCACCTATACGGCCGGCGTCATCAACCCCAATCCGGAGCTTGCCTAGCATGGCGACCAAATCTCCCATTGATCCGGTTCTGGACCCGATGATCGATCCGCGTACGGGCGAGTATGCGGTGATCGCGCCGGGGCACAACTTCAAGTCGGTGACGCAGAAGATCGCGGGCCTGGTGCTGACGAACTACACGCCGATGGGCTGGATCGGCGGGATGATCGTGGCGGGCGGCATTGCGATGCTGGTGCTGACCGCGGTGACCTGGTTGTTCCTGAAGGGCGTGGGCATCTGGGGCATCACCATTCCGGTTGGGTGGGGATTCGCCATCATCAACTTTGTGTGGTGGATCGGCATTGGCCACGCGGGCACGCTGATCTCCGCGATCCTGCTGCTGTTCAAGCAGACGTGGCGCAACTCGATCAACCGTTTTGCCGAGGCGATGACCATCTTCGCGGTGTGCTGCGCGGGCATGTTCCCGCTGATCCACGTGGGGCGGCCGTGGCTTTCGTACTGGCTGTTCCCCTACCCCAGCACGATGAATGTGTGGCCGCAGTTCCGCTCGCCGCTGGCGTGGGACGTGTTCGCGGTCTCCACCTACGCGACCATCTCGGTGGTGTTCTGGTACGTGGGAATGATTCCCGACTTCGGCACGCTGCGCGACCGCGCGGTGATGCCGCTGGCGAAGTATTTCTACGGGATGCTGTCGCTGGGCTGGCGCGGATCGACGCGGCACTGGGTGCGTTACGAGACGTCGTCGCTGCTGCTGGCGGGGCTGTCCACGCCGCTGGTGCTGAGCGTGCACACCGTCATCAGCTTCGACTTTGCGGTGGCGGCGATGGCGGGCTGGCACACCACCATCTTTCCGCCGTACTTCGTTGCCGGCGCCATCTACTCGGGGTTTGCCATGGTGATTACGCTGGCCATCCCGATCCGCAAGTTCTATCACTTGGAGGACCTGATCACGCTGCGCCACCTGGACAACATGGCGAAGGTGATGCTGGCCACCGGAATGATCGTGGGCTACGGCTACGCCATGGAAGTCTTCATGAGCTGGTACGCGGCCAGCCACTGGGAGTTCTTCATGATGTGGAACCGGATGTTCGGCCCCATGGGCTGGGCGTACTGGTGCCTGATCCTGACCAATCTCGCCATTCCGCTGACCACGCTGTGGTCGCGCAAGCTGCGGGTGAATGCGCTGTACCTGTTCCTGCTGTCGTTCATCATCAATACCGGCATGTGGCTGGAGCGGTTTGTGATTGTGGTGACCAGCCTGTATCGCGAGTACCTGCCGAGTAGTTGGGGAACCTACCGCGCCACCAAGTGGGACTATATGACCTTCGTGGGCACATGGGGATTGTTTACCTTCCTGTTCCTGCTGTTTGTGCGCTTCCTGCCCATGATTCCGATGTCGGAGATTCGCATGATGCTGCCGCAGTCGAAGATCCGCAAGGGCGGAGCGGACGCCGAGACCGTAGTTGAGGAGACACTCTGATGCCGCGCCGCGAGGGAATCTACGGACTGCTGGCCGAGTTCAACACTCCGGGCGAACTGGTGCAGGCGACGGAAGCCGCGCACGCGGCGGGCTACCGGCGAATGGAGTGCTACACGCCCTACCCGGTGGAAGAGGCCGCGGTGGCGCTGCGCTTCCACAAGAACCGGGTGCCGCTGGTGACCTTGCTGGGCGGGCTGATGGGCGTGACCACCGCATTCCTGATGGAGACGTGGATTGCGGTGTGGTCGTATCCGCTGAACATCGGGGGACGGCCGCTGTTCTCGTGGCCGGCGTTCATCATTCCGGCGTACGAGTGGACGATCCTGTTCGCCGGGCTGTCGGCGGCCTTCGGCATGTGTGCGCTGAACGGCCTGCCGCAGCTCTACCATCCGCTGTTCAACGCGCCCAACTTCCGCCAGGGCGCCACCACGGACAAATTCTTCCTCTGCCTGGAAGCGACCGATCCGAGATTTTCGATTATGGAAACACGAGCGCTTCTGGAACAGTTCTCACCGGCATCGGTGGTGGAGGTGGAGCTGTGACCAAGGTTCGTCATCACACTCAGCCGCGTCATTCTGACTCGCAGAGTCAGAATCTCCGTAGTTGCTTTTCCTTGAGTCTCGCACTAGGGCCGGGTGTCCGCACGGTCGCGGTGGTATGTGCGGCGGCGGCGATGCTGCTGCTGGCCGGTTGCCGCGCGGATATGCAGGACCAGCCGAAGTTCGTACCACAGCGGGGCAGCGACTTCTACCCGGATGGTCGCTCGGCGCGTCCGCAGGTGGAGAACACGGTGGCGCGCGGGCAGTTGCATCAGGACACGTACTACTCGACCGGACTCGGGCCGGACGGCAAGGAGGGCAACGCGATGCCCTTCCCGGTGACCATGGAGGTGCTGCAGCGCGGCCAGGAGCGGTTCAACATTTACTGCACGCCGTGCCACTCGCGCGTGGGCAACGGTGCCGGCATGATTGTGCAGCGCGGCTATCGTCCGGCCGGCAACTTCCACACGCCGCGGCTGATGGCGGCCCCGCTGGGACACTTCTTCAACGTGATGACCAATGGCTACGGTGCTATGCCGGACTACCGGGCGCAGGTCGCGCCGCAGGACCGCTGGGCCATTGTGGCCTACATCAAGGCGCTGCAGTTGAGCCAGGATGCGAAGCCGGCGGACGCGGAGCCGAGCGCGAAGATTGAATCGCTGGCAACGATTGCGGCGAGCGAAGGACTGGACCAGAGCTTCACCCAGTGGGTGCTGCCGCCGACGGCCATCTACGGCACGCCGAACAACCAGGACAACGGCATACCGCCGGCGCTGCCTCCAGGCGCCAACGGAAAGTATCCGGGCGCGCAGCCCGCGGCGCCGGCAGCTCCAGCGCCCGCGGCAAAGAATACGACCCCCGCAGCAAAGAAGCAGTAGGCAGCACAGGTAATAGCGAGAGCAAATAACGAATGACTTCAGGACACGAACAACACGGGGAACACGGCATGACGGCCCACCATGAACCCCAGGCGCTGCCGGCATCGCTGGCCGCGCCCGCTGACGTGTTGGTGCGGTGGCGCATGCGCGCGCTGACGGTTGCGGTGGCCGGTGCGCTGCTGACGCTGCTGTTTGTGGGCACGCACGAGGGCCGCAACCACATCCTCCGCGCCTACCTGATGGGCTACATGACCTGCTTCAACTTTGCCGGGGGCGCGCTGTGCATGCTGATGCTGCAGTACGTGACCGGCGGCAAGTGGGGGTTGATCCTGCGCCGTCCGATCGAGGCGATGAGCCGCACGCTGCCGCTGGTGGCGCTGATGTTCATCCCCATCGTCGTCTTCGGCAAACATCTCTACCAGTGGATGCTGTACCCGGACGTGAACTCGACGGAATACGCGCTGCACCAGGGCTGGATCGACAAGGAGCAGGCGCTGACCGCGGAGTTCAAGCATCCGATGCTGAATCCGACGGCGATGGTGTGGGAGTCGTGCATCATCTTCGCCATCCTGCTGCTGTTCATGTTTCTGCTGAACCGCTGGTCGCTGGAGTGCGACGCCGATCCGCAGGCAGGGACGGACACCAGTTACGAGCGCTGGCGCACCCGCTTCGAGAACCTGAGCGGGCCGGGCATTCTGGTCTACGTCATCGTCATGACCGCGGCGGCAATCATCTGGATCAAGTCGCTGGACGTGACCTGGTACTCGTCGATATGGGGATTGCAGTTCCTGGTGGCGCAGGGCTACGCGGTGCTGGCGCTGGGCATCCTGAGCGTGATTCTGCTGTCGCGCTACCAGCCGATGAAGACGCTGCTGCGCACCACCGAGCAGCACGATCTGGGCAAGCTGGCCTTCGCCTTTGTGATGCTGAACATCTACCTGTGCTTTGCGGAGTTCCTCATCATCTGGTCGGGCAATATCCCGGACGAACTGCCGTGGTACCTGAACCGCATCCAGGGCGGGTGGTGGACCATCTGTTCGCTGGACTTCATCTGCCACTGGCTGATTCCCTTCACGCTGCTGCTCTCGCGCGACCTGAAGCGCAACAAGCGGAAGATGATCTGGCTGACCTGCTTCATGATCTTTGCGCGTTGCCTGGACATGTTCTGGCTGATCGAACCGAACTTCAAGGACGCCGCCAGAAATCTGGTTGGCGAGCCGATCGGCATTCTTGCCTATATCACCGTTCCAGCTACAGTCCTGGCGCTGTGGACGGCGTACTACATAACCCAGTTGATGAAGCGGCCGCTGCTGGCCTCGAACGATCCGCACGTGGAAGAGATTCTGGAGCCTGAACATGCCCACTGATCCCCACCAGCCTCCCAAGCATCCGGCGCCGCCGCACCAGGAGCCTCACGTCGACGCGGACCATCCGGGTTATGAGGTCGAGGATGTCAACACCAAAGGCGTCGCCGTGTTCCTGGCAGGCCTGTTCGGTACGGTCATCATCTTTTTCTTCGTCTGCTACGCCATGGGCAGGGTGATCAACAACCTGTGGGTGAAGGAGGACGGCGCGGCCAATCGCTGGAAGGTCGCGGCCGGCGCCCAGCCTCCCGGAGGAAAGCGCGAGGACCTGAAGAGCAATGCGGCGATGGAGCAGCAGGAGTTGCAGCAGATGACCACCCTGTTTCCCGCGCCGCGACTGGAGATGGACGACGGCAACCAGGCTACCGCCGACCTGCACGCGCGCGAAGACCTGCTGCTGGAGCACTACAGCGCGGTTGACGGCCAGCCGGGAACGATCCGCATTCCCATCGAGCGCGCGATGGAGCTGATCGCGCAGAATCCCGCCCAGTACGGGCTGCCGGTCGCGAGCGCGCCCGCGGTTGCTGCCGATTCGGTCGCGTATGCCGGAACGCCCCAGGTGCAGGCGCCCCTGACCACCGGCTTTGCGCGCACCGGCTACGAGCTGCAGACGATCGAGGCGCGCGAAGAAAAGATGAGCTTCGGTAAAGCAGTAGCGGCGCAGGCCGAGCTGCAGAAATAGAAACCATTCGAGTTACAGATAGTTACACCTGGAAACATTGGAAGTTACAAATAGCAACTGAAGCACGGGCCAGTTGGAGAGAAGGCAGCAAATGATGAAGTGGCGGACAATTCGGAAGGCAATCGCACGGAGCGGAATGGGCGCGCTATTTTGCGGCGTGCTGCTGACCGCCGCGGCGCCGGCACAGGTCTCCAGCTACGGCGACAAGGATGAGGGCACGAACACCGGCGACCAGTTGCCAACTGTGCTCCAGAAGGTCGAAGTCGAACAGCACCTGAACCAGCAGCTTCCGCTGGACGCGCAGTTCGTCGACGACACCGGCAGGACGGTGCGCCTGGGCGATTACTTCGGCAAGCATCCCGCGATTCTTTCGCTGGTCTATTACAACTGCCCGATGCTGTGCTCGGAGGAGATGGACGGCCTGGCCGGCGCGCTGGAGATGGTGCGCATGAACCCGGGCAAGGAATTCGAAGTCATCATCATCAGCATCGACCCCAGCGAGACGCCGGAGCTGGCGGCGAAGAAGAAGGCGTTTTACGTGAAGCGCTATGGCCGGCCGGATACGGCGGGCGGATGGCATTTCCTCACCGGCAAGCAGGATGCGATCGACGCGGTTTCAAAAGCGACCGGATTTGGTTACATACGCATTCCCGGGCCGGACGGCAAGCTGGACCAGTTTGCGCACGCAAGCTCGATTGAGGTGGTAACCACCAGCGGCAAGATCGCCCAGTATTACCTGGGCGTGGAGTACTCGCCCAAGGACATTATGCTCGGGCTGGTCGAGGCGTCGGGCAACAAGATCGGCTCGCCGGTGGCCAACATCCTCACTTACTGCTACCACTACGATCCGCAGGCCAACACGCACTCGCTGCGAGTGGTGCGGGTGGTGCAGTTGGGCGGCATGGTAACGGTGGCGAGCCTTGGCAGTTTCATGTTTGTCATGTTCCGGCGCGATATTCAGCTTGGCCGGAACCACGATTTGACCCGCAAGCGAACGGATGATGAAAAAGGGTAAGGAAAAAGGGTAAGCATGGGAATTAGTCCGGTCTTATGGCAGTTTCTCGAGAGGTGGCTCAACAACTCCGCGCTGTTTCCGCGCGAGGCGTCGACCATTGCGCCCTACATGGACGCGCTGTACTTCTTTCTGCTGGGAATGACGGTCGTCGGTGTGGCGCTGGTGGCGACCATTATTACTGTGTTCTCGCTGCGCTACCGCAGGTCGGTGCACCCGGTGGCGACGCAGATTGAAGGATCGACGCTGCTCGAAGCCACCTGGACGATCATTCCGCTGGGCATTTTCCTGATCTGCTTTGTGTGGGGCGCGCTGCTGTATTTCCGGATCTACACGCCGCCGGTCAACTCCATGAACATCTACATCGTGGGCAAGCAGTGGATGTGGAAGGCGGAGCATCCCGGCGGCCAGCACGAGATCAACGCACTGCATGTGCCCACCGGACAGAACATCCAGCTCACTATGATCTCGCAGGATGTCTTCCACAGCTTCTCGATTCCGGACTTCCGCATCAAGCGCGAGGTGATCCCCGGCCGCTACTCGACGGTCTGGTTCAATGCGACGACGCCAGGCGAGTATCACCTTTTCTGCACGCAGTATTGCGGGACCAACCACTCGCAGATGATCGGAACGATTACGGCGCTGTCGCCGGCCGACTACAAGAAGTGGACGGAGGAGTCGACCAGCGGCATGTCGCTGGCGCAGAACGGCGAGCGGCTGTTCGCCAGCATGGGCTGCAACGCCTGCCACTCCGGCAACGCCGCGGCGCGCGGGCCCAGCCTGGCGGGCGTTTACGGAACGACGCTGCAACTGACCAACGGCGCGCAGGTGCTGGTGAACGACGCGTACCTGCGGGACGCGATCCTGAACCCGTCGCAGCACGTGACCGCGGGCTACTCACCCATCATGCCGACGTATCAAGGCCAGATCAGCGAAGACGGCCTGATCGACCTGGTGGAATATCTGAAGAACCTGCAAACCAACTACCGCGTGCACCAGACGCTGACCACATCGGAATCCGACCAGGCGGCGCCGATCACCCCGGGGGTGTCACAACCATGAGTGAATCCACGATTCTGAATCTGCCCGACCAAAGCACCGCGCGGGTGCCCAAGCGGAACTTTATCACCGCGGAAGACGGCCTGCTGAGCTGGCTGCTGACCGGCGATCACAAGCGGATCGCGATGCTCTACCTCATCTCGATCACGTTCTTCTTTTTCATCGGCGGCGCCTTCGCCGGCCTTATCCGGCTGGAGCTGCTCACTCCGCAGCCGGACCTGGTTGCGTCGGACACCTACAACAAGTTCTTCACCATGCACGGCGTCATCATGGTGTTCCTGTTCCTGGTGCCGTCGGTGCCGGCGACGCTGGGCAACTTCCTGATCCCGATCATGCTGGGCGCGCGCGACCTGGCCTTCCCCAAGATCAACCTGCTCAGCTGGTACCTGTACGTGGTGGGCGGCGTCATGGTCATCGCCACCATGGTTCTGGGCGGCGTGGACACCGGCTGGACCTTTACCACGCCGCTCTCCACGCACTATCTGAACACGCATGTCATCACCACGGCGCTTGCGATCTTTGTGGCCGGCTTCAGCTCCATCTTTACTGGGCTGAACTTTATTGTGACCATCCACCGCATGCGCTGCCCAGGCATGACCTGGTTCCGCATGCCGCTGTTTGTGTGGTCCAACTATGCGGCGTCCATCCTGATGGTGCTGGGCACGCCGGTGCTGGCCATCTCGCTGACCCTGGTGCTGCTGGAAAGGGTGTTCGGCATCGGCGTGTTCGATCCGACCAAGGGCGGCGATCCGCTGCTGTTCCAGCATCTCTTCTGGTTCTACTCGCACCCGGCCGTCTACATCATGATTCTGCCCGGCATGGGCGTTATCTCCGAAGTGGTTAGCACCTTCAGCCGCAAGCGCGTCTTCGGCTACACGGCGGTGGCGTTCAGTTCGGTGGCGATTGCGCTGTTCGGCTTCTTCGTCTGGGAACACCACATGTTCATCATGGGCGTATCGAACTACTCGGCGCTGGTGTTCAGCCTGCTGACCATGCTGGTCGCGGTTCCCTCCGCAATCAAGATATTCAACTGGAGCTTCACCCTGCAGAAGGGTTCCATCACGTTCGAGACGCCGATGCTCTATGCGTTCGGCTTCATGGGCCTGTTCACCATCGGCGGGCTCACCGGCGTATTCCTGGGCTCGCTGGGCATGGACATCCACCTCACCGAGACGTACTTCATCGTGGCGCATTTCCACTTTGTGATGGTGGGCGGCATGCTGATGGCTTTCCTCTCCGGCATACACTTCTGGTGGCCCAAGATAACCGGCCGCATGTATCCGGAGGCGATCTCGAAGCTGGCGGCCGTGGTCACGTTCATCGGCTTCAACCTGACCTTCCTGCCGCAGTTCATCCTTGGCTACCTGGGCATGCCGCGGCGCTATCACTCGTATCCGCCGGAGTTCCAGATCCTGAACGTGATGTCGACCGCGGGCGCGACGGTGCTGGGCATCGGCTACCTGATGCCCATCATTTATCTTGCGTGGTCGCTGAAGTACGGAGCCGTCGCAGGCAACAATCCGTGGCAGGCGACCGGCCTGGAATGGCAGATCCAGTCGCCGCCGCTGACCGAGAACTTTACCGAGATTCCGATCATGGACCACGAAGCCTACGACTACGACTGGCTGGAACACAAGACGAAACAAGAGGTGACCACCGTTGGCTGACACCATTGCAACCACCGAACCGGCGGCGGAGCACGAGCTGCACGAACACGTCTTCGTGCCGCAGCACCGTCACCACTTCGAGACGGAGCAACAGCAGCGCGAGGCGGGCAGCTTCGGCATGTGGCTGTTCCTGCTGACGGAAATCATGTTCTTCGGCGGGATGTTTTTTGCCTACCTGCTGTACCGCAACTGGTACTACGACGCGTTTGTGGTGGGTTCCAACCAGCTCAGCCTGCCGCTGGGCACGGCCAACACCGCGGTGCTGATTACCTCCGGCTTCTTTATGGCGCTCTCAGTATGGGCGGCGGAGGTGCGCAAGCGGGGCCTGCTGGTGCTTCTGCTGGTCCTGACCACGCTGTTGGGCATCGTGTTCCTCGGCATCAAGTACGTCGAGTACAAAGAGAAGTACGAGCTGCACCATATTCCCGGCGAACACTTCGACGTGTCCGAGTTCGTCAATCCCGCGGCCTACGGCATCACCAACGAGAAGCCGCTGCCCCCGGACATGGCGCAGAAGGTGCAGCTCTACTTCTTCCTGTACTTTGCCATGACTGGAATGCACGCACTGCACATGATCATCGGCATCGGGCTTCTATTCTGGCTGATCGCGCGCGCGCGACGAGGCGATTTTTCGGCGGGATACGTCGCGCCGATTGAAAACTTCGGGTTGTACTGGCACTTCGTCGATATTGTGTGGCTGTTCCTGTTCCCGCTGCTGTACCTGATCAACCGTCACCCCATGAAGTGAGGCAGTTGTGAGTTGTGAGTTGTCAGTTGGAAAAGTGGAGTGGCAGCGCCCTTCAGGGCGCGGTAAGTGGAAAAAGCGGAGTAGCAGCGCCCTTCAGGGCGCGGTAAGAGCGATACGAATTATCGGGGCTTTAGCCCCGGGTTTTTCGGAAGGCCCCGGAGACGCAACCATGACCGAACACGAGCAGCACTTTCACGATGCCACCAACGTCACCAATCCGGAGCACGGGTCGCACCACATCGTCACGCCGAAAGTCTATGCGGCGGTGTTCGTCACGCTGCTGGTGGGGACGGCGCTTACGGTGTGGGCGGCCAATCAGAACTTCGGCGTATTCA
>Ga0224555_1005061_pt1 | contig 11480 bp, 9 predicted proteins | sample 714S23034metaG_FD_180687 | JGI IMG/M metagenome (GOLD analysis project Ga0224555, IMG submission 180687) | Peat soil microbial communities from Stordalen Mire, Sweden - 717 S2 30-34 | ecosystem: Environmental > Terrestrial > Soil > Wetlands > Peat | place: Sweden: Norrbotten County, Stordalen...
GGCGTGATGCACGAAGTCGCTCTACTGCCCAGGGTCCGGCAGAGGACGCGCGAACTGCTCGAGCCGGGGTACTTCCCGGAGGCACGACGAATGGAGGAACTTGTGGTCGGACCCGGGCTCGGTGACGCCGCCGGGGTCGTCGGCGCCATCTTGCTGGCTGCGGAGCTGAGACCTGGGTATCTGCAGAACCGCTCGGTTGGTCGTTTGGCCAGTCACGTACAGGCAGGACTGATAAAGGCCTAGGGATTGTTGAGCCGTTCGCGGGGGAACTGTTCGGGAGCTGACTGGGAGGGCGATTGAAGTTCGGGCTCGTAGGTACGGGGTATTGGGCTCGGGTCACGCACGGAGCAGTGCTGGCGCGTGAGCCCGGGGTTGACTTTGCAGCTGTCTGGGGACGCGACGCCGACAAGACGGCGGCGCTCGGCAAGCAGTTCGGCATCGACGCGTTCACGGACTTCACCGAGTTCCTGAGCGACGTGGACGCGGTGGCGTTCGCCGTGCCACCGGACGTCCAAGCCGAGCTCGGGGCCCGGGCTGCCGGGGCAGGCAAGCATCTGCTCCTCGACAAGCCGATCGCGACCTCCGTCGCCGACGCGCAGCGCCTGGTCGAGGCGGTCGATCGCGCTGGAGTCTCCACGGTGGTCTTCTTCACCGGACGCTTCGCGGAGACCAACCGCCAATGGCTGGCGACGGTGGACGGAGGCGACTGGGAGGGCGCCTGGGCGCGCTGGATCGTGTCGGCATTCGCTCCCGACAGCCCCTACGCCTCCTCCCCATGGCGAAGGGAGAAGGGCGCTCTCTGGGACGTCGGTCCCCACGCCCTGTCCATGCTGACGGCCGCTCTCGGTCCGGTCGAAGCCGTGACGGCGGACGGCGGGAAGGGCGATCTCGTCCATCTCATCTTCCGCCATGTGAGGGGAGCCACGAGCACCGCCTCGTTGACGCTCAACGCGCCGTCAGCAGCGATCAACGTGGAGCTCTCCCTTTGGGGACCGAGCGGACTGTCAACCATGCCACGGAGCACTTCGACACCGGAGGACGCGTATGGGGTTGCGCTGAGGGAGCTCCTGGACAACATCTCAGCCGGCGAGCGCTCGCACCCCTGTGACGTGCATTTCGGTGCTTCGGTGGTGAGAACGCTCGCCGACGCAGAGGAACAGATCGCCGCGAAGGGCCGTTCCCGACGCTCGTGACGTTTATGAACCAACAGGCAGAGAGATGTGCTCGCGGGGGACGACGGGCACAGTGGCGAGAAGCGGAGGCGCGAAGACGATGATTCTTGGTACCCAGTACTACCGACCGCCGTTTCCCCAGCGTGACCTGTGGCGGAACGACCTGGCCGGCATGGTGGCGGCCGGGCTGGACACGGTCCAGCTCTGGGCGTGCTGGGGATGGATCGAGCCCGAGCCGGGACGCTACCGATTCGACGACTACGACGAGCTCGTGGAGGAGGCCGCGGCTGCGGGCCTTCGCGTGGTGATCAGCACGATCGCCGAGATCCAGCCGTTCTGGATTCATCGTGAGCTCCCTGGCGCACACCTTGTCGACCACATGGGCCACGCCGTCCGGTCCTCGGCGAGGAGGGAGTGCAACGTCGGTCTCACGCCGGGGGCCTGTTTCGACCACCCCGGAGTACGGGAGCGAATGAGCGGGTTCCTGGAGGCGATCGGACGCCGGTACTCGAGCTCAGAAGCGCTCATTGCATGGGACTGCTGGAACGAGACGCGGTGGGCAGTCCACGGGGACGGGTACGTCTGCCATTGCGAGGCAACGGTGGAGTCCTTCCGTAAGTGGCTCGCCGGGCGTCACGGCGACCTCGACGGGCTCGGCGAGGCCTGGCATCGGCGCTACGCCTCGTGGGAGGACGTGCTCCCCGGCAAGCAACCCGGTCGTCCCTACACCGACCTCGTAGAGTTCGAGGCGTTCCTCACCTTCCGTGCCGCCGGGCATGCGGCGTTCCGGGCTGACTGCCTGCGTCGGTCCGACCCGAACCACCCTGTCCTCGCTCACTGCGGCAAGCCGGCCGTCCACTCGAGCGGCATGGACTACGAGCAGGCGGTGTCGCGTGGGAACGACTTCGACCTGGCCGAGGTCCTCGACGGCTTCGGTTGCTCGCACTTTCCAGCCTGGGAGAACATCTCGACAAGCGAGCTAGGAACGCGTATCGAGGCGACCCGCTCGGCGACCGGAGACAAGCCGGCCTGGGTGTCCGAGCTCCAGGGCGGCGGCTCCCGTGCCGGCTTCGGGGTGTGGCCCGCCGTCGATCCGGGTACCCAACAGCGCTGGGTGTGGGGCGCCTACGGCCGGGGGATCAAGGCGGTCCTGTTCTGGTGCTGGAGAGACGAGGTGTTCGGCCGCGAGTCGTCCGGGTTCGGGATCACCGGCTCGGACGGACAAAGTGCCGGCCGCCTGGAACGCCTGGCCTGTACCGGCAGCATCCTGAGGCAGCACGAGGCGTTGCTCGATGGGTACCGTCCCGACGCGCCCGAGATCGCTGTCCTGTTCTCCCAGGGGAGCTACCAGTTGGACTGGGCAGAGAACGGGAACAGCGCCGAGCAGGCCCGTGGCAGCGTCACCGGGTGGCTCAGCTTGTTCGAGCGGGTCCAGCTCCCGTACGCGGTCGTCGACAGTAACCGGCCGCCTGGCCTCGATGGCATCCGCCTCCTCGTCATGCCCTGGCCACTCGTGGTGCCGCGGGTGATGGCCGCCGCAATAGTCGAGTGGGTGAGGGCGGGAGGGACGCTGGTGACCGAGTCCGAGCTCGACGCCTTCGACGAGCAGGGTTTCTATCGATATCCCGAGGACCGGCCGATGGCCTCGGCGCTCGGCATCCGCAGCCTCGGACGGCGCATCCTCGAGGAGGAGGGCACTCTGTCCATAGGCACCGGAGCCGGTCGGGCGACGATTCCATCGGCGGTCTGGCTAGAAGCGCTCGATATGAGCAATGCGGAGGTTCTCGGAACTTCTGCGTCCGGGGACACGGTGGCGACCCGACATCAAGTCGGTGCGGGCTGCGTCATCGCTCTCGGCACGTTCGCCGGCTTCGGGTACTCGCGGGCCCGGCACGAAGGGCTCGAGGCGTTCGCCCGCCGAACAGCCGTGCTGGCGGGCGTGACGCCTACCTTGACGGTCTCGCCGGCCGACGGCGAACTCCTGCAGTGGCGATCCGGATTGTCGGGACGTTCTCGCCTCCTGTTCGTCACCGCCGACACGTCCATCGATCACGTCATCGTGAGCGGCGGCCGGGAACTCCTGGGCGACCAGAAGGTCCGGTCGATAGCCGGTGGGAGCGCCGGGGTGCCGAGGTACTCGGCTGACAAGTTCGAGTTCGACGTAGCCCTGTCGGGGGACGGGATTGCCGTGCTCGCCTGGGGCGGCAGGGACGCATGAGACGGTCTTGTGGTTCCAGCGTCTCTTCAGTCCCACGTCGCCTCGAGCCGGGTGGCGTTGTCGAACTCAGGCGAGCCTCGCGAGCACCTCGACCTCGAACGGTGGGAGCGTGAGCTGAGAGAGGGCCTTGCCGGGCTCAGCTCGCCTTTGCCCGTACTTCGCCGCCCCGATTGTCGTAAGGCTCACCTCGACCTGATCCGGCGAGGCGTTGACGAGCACTGCCAGCTCGCCGACGGGGGTGCGGAGGCGGCCTGTGATCACCCTCGGGTCGCGAACTGTCAGTGGACGATCGACGCCTGCCGAGGTGGCGAGCGCCGAGTACAAGCGCCACGTGCTCTCCGGGTTGACCCGAGGTGCACGCGCCGCCATGTGCTCGATCGGGTAGGTGCACAGCACCATGGCTCCATCGCCAACCTTTCGGCGCAGCAGCGCCGGACGCCCGTGCCCGTCGACCGCGAGCACGGTCGCGCCGGCAGGCTCGACCGGCAGGAAGGCGCGCGAGCTCTCGGTGCCCGCCACCCGAAAACGGAGCTCGTCGCCACGTGTGAGATCGCCGACGGCCTCGACGAAGCTGAACACCACCTCGTCGTCCTCGATCGGGTCGACGAGCCCGTAGCGCAGCTGGTGGCGGATCCCGAAGAGCTCCCCGAGCCACGGCACCCAGGGACCGATCTGTGAGGGGGCGCTGCCTGCGAAGTAGGAGAGGTACACCGTTGCTCCTCCCTCCGCCAGCTCGACGAGGTGTGCGGCACTCGGAGCCATGAGCATTTTCGCCGACGGGAGGAGGAAGAGCTTCGCCGCTGCGCCGAGGCCGTCGAGCTCGCGCACAAAGGTCACCGGCAAGTCGGCTTCTCGAGCGGCTATATAGGCCTGCAGGAGGTTGTCCCGGATGTCCTTGCGGTAATCCACGGTCGTGAAATAGAGGACCCGCTCGAAGTGCTCCGGTACCACGATCGCCACCTCGCCGGCGATCGGCTCCCAGCCGGTCTCGTCGAGATCGGCTACGAGGCGCGAGAAGCGAGCGATCTCCGCCAACTGCGGTTTCGGCTTGCCGTTCCTGTCCGTGAGGCCGAAGTGCATCTCGAACGGGTGGTGCCGGTAGGGGTCCTGGTCGAGGAGGTCGTCGTAGTCGCAGTTGTTCCACGCGAGCCACCCCTTGGCGCCCGCGATGAGGCTCGTGTGCAGCACCTGGCGGTAGTAGTGGGCTGCGTTCTCATCCGAGGCGAAGTCGGAGCTCAGACCGAATTCCTCGAGCACCACGGGGCGGTCGAACGACGCGGAGAGCTCGCAGGCGAGCGCTGCGGCCATCGACTGGCGCACGAGGTCGTCCGACATGGGGTAGACGTGCGGACCGATGAAGTCCACCAGGGGGGCGAGAGCCCGGATCGAGTAGCCATTGTCGCGGCCTGTAACTTCGATGCCCCACGCCCCGTCCCCGAGTGAGACCGGTTGGCGCCCGCCTCCGGCGCGCACGGCCTGGACCAGTATGCGGGCCCACGCGGTGATCTCATCGCTCGTGGCCGGGCCGCCGTAGTGCGGCATCTCGTTGCTGATCAGCCAACCGACTACGGCTTGGTGCGCTGCGAAGCGGCGAGTGATCTCGGTGGCGAACCAGGCCTGCTGGGAGACGAGCCAGACGTCGCGGTAGAGGTCGCGGCCGGCCCGCCACGCAGGGTCCCAGTTCTGGCCCGACATGTGGCCGACGATGAAGGTGGGGATCGTGCCGAGGCCCGTCTCCACGTGGGCGTCGAGGAAGTCCCGGAATCGCTCGAGCACGGACGGCTCGAGGTGCTCGGGTTCGGGAACGAAATCGGGCCAATAGCAGAACGAGCGAGTGACGTTGCAGCCGTGCTCGGCGAGCACCGCCAGTTCCTGTCGGACGATGGCCGCGTCGTAACGAGTCCACATCCGCGGCCCCCCGGTGCGTGACCAGAAGTTGACACCGATCCAGGAACGTCCCTGACCATGCTGGTCCACTTGTCCGCCTCTCGCGTCCCCCGCGGTGCGGGAGGCGCCTTTGCTGAACCGCTCAACCACGACCGCTCGACGAGTCACTGCAAGAGCCTTGTGTCAAACACTCCCGCCGCTGGTGCCGCGCGACGAGGCGACAGGGGTATGCGGTGGGCGGGCGGTGGTTCCGCGCGTCATGAGCTGGCCTCGAGCCTCACCTGTGCGGGTGATGACGCCGTCGTCGATCAGGGCGAGGAGCGCACTCGCGCCGTGGGAACCCATCGCGGGGATGTCCCGCCTCACCGCGGTGAGCGGAGGGTGGACCACCTGGCAGTAGGTGGAGTCGTCCCAGGCGACGAGGGAGACGTCACGCGGGACCGACAGTCCCATCTCATGGGCTGCGCCCAAGCCGGCGACGGCGAGCACTTCGCTGTCGTAGATGATCGCCGTCGGAGGGAGCGGGTCCGCGAGGAGCTGGCGGGTCACCCTGGCGCCGCTCTCGGCCATGAAGTCGGTCGTGACGACCCTTGGTGGGAGCGACAATTCCGCCATAGTGGCAAGGTACGCCTCCGTCCGGACCTCGGTAGAACGGAACTCCGGGACGCCTGCCACGCGGGCTATCCTCTCGTGGCCGAGGCGCGCGAGGTAGCGGACGACGTCGACGACAGCGCCCGCGTCGTCGCTCCAGACCGCCGACAGGCTACCGATGCCCTCGGGACCGCCGATGATGACGGCCGGGAGCCCGAGCTGTTCGATCAGCTCGACTCTCGGGTCTTCCAGGCGGGGGTCGACGACGAGCACGCCGTCGACGCGCCGCTCTGCCCACCAGCGGCGGTAGACGGCCATCTCGGCCCCGAGGTCGTGGACCACCTGGAGTGTGAGGCCGACCGAGCGACTCGACAACTCGGTTTCGATGCCGGCTATCAACTCCATGAAGAACGTCTCGAAAGCCAGCGTCCGGGCCGGTCGCGCCAGCACGAGCCCGCACGCGCCGGCGCGTGCTCCCGACAGGGCCCGAGCCGCGCTGTTCGGGTACCAGCCGATATCGTCGGCGATCTTGAGGATGCGCTGGCGGGTGACTTCGGAGATCCCCGGCCGGCCGTTGAGCGCGTACGACACGGCGCCCTTCGATACCCCTGCGCGAAGCGCAATGTCGGCGATCGTCACTCTGTGGCGCAGGTTCGTCTTCTGGGTCACTGGAACTTCCTCCTGTCCGCCAGCTCGCGATGCCGGTGGACGTTGATGCAACGCTCTAGAGGCCGTCATGGCCTGCACCTGTCACCAGGGAGGAAGGTGAAACGGGTAAGTGGGCTCTGGAGTGCATGGGGGCGAGCTGGCTGGCCGAGCACGATGAGTTCGACGTCCTTCTTGAAGTCGCTGAGAAAGTGTAGCCCGATCAGGTCGATGACCCTGTTGGCAGTCTCCAGGTGAAGGATGGGGCCACAGGCCGGGTGGACCGCAGGTAACGATCTCTCCCGCGAGTCGGCAGTCGAGTTGGCGCACCCGACACCTCGACAGACCGTAGGCTCTGGACCGGTTCATATGAGCGCTGGCTCCGAATGGCGCGTAAGAGGAAAGGCACACCATGGCTAACGAGACTGTCTTCAAGCGCTACGCCGGCAATCCCATCGTGACCGCGAGCGCTGTCCCCCGGGCCAACAGCATCCACAACTCGGCAATCGTCAAGAGGGGTGAAGGCGACTATGCGGGCGTGTTCCGCGTGGACGAGATCAGCATGGACTTCGTGCTCCGCGTCGGGTTCAGCAGAGACGGGATCAGCTGGGACATCGACCCCGAGCCAATTCAAATGCAGAGCAACGATCCTGAGGTCTTCGTCACCAGTTACAGCTACGACCCTCGCCTTACGCTTTTGGAAGGCACCTACTATCTCACCTGGTGCAACGCCGGTCCCCAGGGCCCGAAAATCGGGTTTGCCACTACCAAGGACTTCAAAACCTTCACCCAAGGCGAGGACCTGCTGCCCCCGGCCAATCGCAACTGCGTCGTCTTCCCCCGCAAGATCAATGAGAAATACGCCATTTTCCACCGGCCTTCTGACCGTGGTCATACGCCGTTCGGCGACATTTTCTATGCGACGAGCCCTGACTTCGTGCATTGGGGCTGCCATCGGTTCGTCTTCGGACCGATGGGCGGCTGGCAGGGTCTGAAAACTGGCCCCGGTCCTGCGCCCATCGAGACCGATGAGGGCTGGTTGCTCATTTACCACGGAGTGTGGCGAAGCTGCAGCGGCTACCTGTACTGCATCGGCGGCGCGCTCTTGGATCTCGACGAGCCTTGGAAGGTGCTCTACCGCACCAAGGACTACCTGCTTGCGCCGACCGAGAGCTACGAAAGGGTCGGTGACGTCCCCAACGTGTGCTTCCCCAGCGCCGCGGTGATGGAACCAGATGAGACGCTTCGTCTTTACTACGGCTGCGCCGACACCTGTGTTTCGATGGCCGAGGCCAAGCTGTCAGACGTGATCGAGTTCGTCAAGACCCACAGCTTTTGAACCGGCAGGGATCGCTGAGCGCCACCGATAGTCGGGAGTGAGTGGTCCCCGTTCCAAGAGTTGGGCGATCCGGTACTAGCCGGCGGCCTGGAGGAGGGCCTCCTCGTAGACGCGGGCGAGACGATCCCAGCGCTCGTTCGCCGCGTGGTCGATCTCTCGGCGGCTCGAGTCCGCGTCGAACCAGGCGACCGTCTCTTGAATCCCTGCCGAGAATGGAACAGTGGCCTTGTAATCGGTCACGAGCCTGCGCAGCTTCGCGTTGTCGAACACCGCGCTGTGGGCCTTGTCCCCCCACAGATTGCCCTCCTCCTCGGCGTTTGAGGCAACGATGCCGTCACTCGGGACGTGCAGGATCTTCGGTTCGACACCCGCAGCCCTGCCCACAAGCGCATAGATCTGGTTCCAGGTAAGGCTCTCTTCCGACGTGATGTGAAAGTCCTCGCCGATGGCGTCGGGACACCCGAATAGTCCGATCAATCCCTTGGCGAAGTCGCTGTTGTGCGTCAAGGTCCAGATGCTGGTCCCGTCACCGGGAACGATGACGCTCGCTCCCCGGCGCATGCGGTCGACGATCGTGTACGGCTTCTGCCAGCTTCCGATGACGACTGGGATCTGGGAAGGCCCGTAGGTCAACGACGGCCTGACGATGGTCGCCGGGAATCCCGTTGTGCCGAATACCCGCCGAAGGATCTCCTCGCATGCGATCTTGTCGCGCGCGTACTGCCAGTACGGGTTCACCGTGGGCGTCGACTCGGTGATCATCCAGTGCGACGGCGGTTTCTCGTACACCGATGCCGAGCTGATGAACACGTACTGGCCGGTGCCGGCAAAGACCCGGATGTCCTGCTCGACCTGGTGCGGTTCGTAACCGACCCATTGGACGACGACGTCGAAATCGCGCCCCTCTACGGCTGTCCTGACCTGGCTTTCGGCGGCGGCGTCAGCCGTCAGCACGCGCTCTGGAGCGACGACCGTCGGAAGCCTGGACCGCCCGCGGTTCAACAGCCACAGCTCATGACCGGCTGCCACCGTCGCAGCAGAGCACGCCGTGCTGATGAGACCGGTCCCGCCGATGAACAAGATGCGCATCCAGCTAGCTCCTTGGCCTCTTCGAAGACGTGACAGCGACTCTATCCCGGCTCATCAAACGAAACAGGGCTCGCGCTGCGGACCGGCAGCTCCGCTGCCAGAATCACGCTTGTGAAAGCTCGCGCGCTCTTGGCGCTCGCAGCAGTCATCGGCTCAGTGATCGCCATGCCCGCGACGGGACCTCTCGCGGCTGCGACATCCCATTGGGAGGCCGCACAGTTGATGTAACTGGCAACCGCCCGGAACGAGGGAGTCGACCGTGGAGCTGATGAGCATCGGTGAGTTCGCCCGGCAGTCCCGGTTGTCGCAGAAGGTGCTTCGTCTCTACGACGAGCTCGGCCTTCTGCTGCCGGCGCGTGTCGATCCGGATTCGGGCTATCGCTCTTACGAGATCGGTCAGCTGGAACGGGCCCGCCTGGTGGCGACGCTTCGCGAGATCGGGGTCCCACTTGCCGAGATCAAGGTCGTAATCGGTCTGGAGCCGCAAGTCGCCGCCCGGCAGGTCGCCGGATACTGGTCCGGTGTCGAGCGGGACCATGAGGCCCGTCGGGACCTGGCCAACTACATCGTCAACAGCCTGAACGGAAAGAGGTCGGTCATGTACGAGGTCGCTACCCCGGAGATCCCGGCGCGCAGTGGCTGTGTCTCAAGCGGAACGTGGATCAACTGGGGGCCTGGGCCCTAGGAAAGGAGTTCGTCGCAATCCTCAAGGACCGCCCATTGTCGCGTATGGAAGGTGCCGCCGGGGCTGCCTTCTGCATCTACCACGGAGAGGTCAGCGAGGACAGCGACGGTCCGATCGAATGGTGCCGGCCGGTGCCCGAGGGCGAGGCTGACGAGCTCGCGGCAGGGTTTCCTGAGTTCAGCCTGCGCACCGAGCCCGCTCACGAAGAGGCATTCGTCCACGTTGGTCCGGGAAACCAGATGACTTTCAGCACTTCCTCCCCGGTGACCGCTGCGAGCGTACCGGACTGCGACTTCGCCGTTCCGCTGCGCTGATGTCGGCCGTGACACGAGCTGCCAGTCGAGACGCTGGGCCGCGGGCTCAGCTGCCGCCAGCGAAGCGGGACCGCTCAGGGCACGACGAGAATCGGGAAGCGGCCCCGCGCAAGCAGCTGTCGCGGGACACCGCCGAGGTGAAGAGCCGGGTGGGCTGAGCGCCCCACGACAACGAGATCGGCTTTGCAGTCCTCCGCCAGTAGCTCGAGCTCGGCGGCAACCTCACCGCTGCGGCAGGTGAAGTCGCCGCGAACGCTTGCCTGGCCCAGCTCCTGGGCCACGAAGCGTGCGAGGTTATCGTCGCTTTCGGCGTCACCGACGAGAGGCACAGGCGCAAAGAACCCGCCGAGAGCGGCTGCCCCGGGCACGTGGGAGACGAAACACGCGTGGACGCAGCCCTGCTCGCGCACCGCCAGGCCGACGGCCATCGCGAAGGCACGGTAGCTCGGCTTCGAACCGTCCGTCCCGACGACGATGCTTCTGATGCTCATGCCCTACTCTCGCGCGGCGGGCGCCGTGGAGCCGGGGAGTGCGGATCCGATCAGCTCACCGGGCGATTGCGCGGCGCCGGCCTCGTCGGCCGCTCCATTCGCTCCACTGCCCTGGGCCGCGCTGTCGAGCGGGTCCGGGACCGCTTTGCCATCGCGATCGTGGTGGATCCGCAATCCGTGACCGTGGTGGAGGCCGGCCCTCTGGGCAATCGACTCCTCGTCCACGTGGATGAACTTCTCGCCTCGAAGCGCCGAGGCGATCGCTGCGATCACGCTCATGACCACGGCAAAACCGAGGATGAGCATCAGGGCATCCTTGAACGGGGGGCCGATGAGGTGGGGGAAGAACGCCCGGCCGGTGATGGCGGCTGCCTGGCCGGGAGCGAGATGGTTGAGCACCGCAGGGCCGAGGAGGCTCTTCAGCGGGTTCAAGCCCAAGAAGGCGGCGAAGATGTAGCCGAGGGGCGGCACGTGGGAGAGCTGGGCAGCGTTGGCGGCGGGGACCCCGTGAGCGAGAAGGCCCTTGTACATCGCCGCAGGCACCCTGGAGTTCAGCCCGATGACGAGCAGAGTGAAGAAGAGCCCCATTGAAAGCGGCATCCCGGACTGGGCGAACGTGACCCGCATCCCCGAAGCCGCCCCGCGGTGGCGAGCGGGGACCGAGTTCATGATCGAGGCGGTGTTCGGCGCGGCGAACAGGCCACCGCCGATCCCTGAGACGAACATCACCGCGGCGAAGGGCCAGTAGGAGAAATTCGCCGGGAAGGTCATCATCACCGCGTACATCGCTCCCGAGAGCAACATCCCGGCCGTGGCGAAGGGACGGGCGCCGTAGCGGTCCGAGAGCTTGCCCGAGATCGGCCCGGAGACCACGAAGCCGACCATGAACGGGATCATGTAGATACCGGCCCACAACGGGGTTCTTGTGAAGCTGTAACCGTGCTGGGGTAGCCAGATGCCCTGGAACCAGATCATCAACATGAACTGGAAGCCGCCCCGTCCGACCGACCCGAGGAACGACGCTGCGTTGCCAGCGGTGAACGCCCGGA
>Ga0224555_1005062_pt1 | contig 11480 bp, 8 predicted proteins | sample 714S23034metaG_FD_180687 | JGI IMG/M metagenome (GOLD analysis project Ga0224555, IMG submission 180687) | Peat soil microbial communities from Stordalen Mire, Sweden - 717 S2 30-34 | ecosystem: Environmental > Terrestrial > Soil > Wetlands > Peat | place: Sweden: Norrbotten County, Stordalen...
CGTAGACGCCCTCCTCGCTGACCTCAAAGAATGCGCCGCCCACCCATGAGCCGTCTTGAAAGGGCAACTTGGCTGTGCGAAAGGGCACGACTTCAGTCGTGCCGATAAGCCCCATAAAAAAAGTCGGGCTTTAGCCCCTGGGGGATACTTCTTCCAATTCTCAGCCGGTATTCATCGCACCGCTTTGAAACGGCCCGGCTTCACAGCCCGCTGAAAACTCCGGCTCGACGTAGATGTGCGAAAGGGCACGACTTCAGAGCCTGCCCTGAGCGACGTCGAAGGGTGCCGATAAGCCCCATAAATAAGTCGGGCTTTAGCCCCTGAGGGAGCTCTGTCTACAACAACGGACATTGGCCCAGGACGAACAGCCTTTAGGCGGAAATTCGACCCTTTCGGTCAGCACTAGAAGCTCGATGTTTGCCAAAAATGCTGCCATTCCACCGGCACAATTACCAGGCACCTTCCGAGCGGCCGACGACCATCCACCAATGACTGACGAGAACGGCGCTTTCGGGACCGACTCGGAACTCGGGTACCCTGCTCTCCAGTCCCTCCAGTGATCAGACAGCGGAGGGGCTGTTTGCCCGGTTCGTCGATCGGCAAAAAGGCGGGCCAGCCGCTACCGCCTGCGATTGCGGGTAATTTGTGATGATTAGTTCCGTGGTTGGCCGCCGGTGCTGCGGATCAGCCGAAAGGATGCTGGCACGATTGACGCTTTGATGATACCCAAAGTCTTTGTACAGTTCTCTCACGCTCTGGTGATCCGCATTCGAGAGCATGATTGCCGCGCCGCGCCCAGCTGCGCGTTTGATGGCATCTGCAAGCCTAATCTGGCCTTCCCAAGAGAATAAACTGGAGTTGTATTTCACAAAATTGTTACTGTTATGCATCACGGTGTAAGGAGGGTCAACGTAAAGAAAATCGCCGGCAGCCGCCATGTCGATCGTTTCTTCAAAATCCGCCTCCCTGATTGATGCACGGCGGAGGATGGATGCGACTCCTTTCAAGTAGCCTTTAGGGTATTCGATAAGATTCTTCGAACCCATTGGAACGTTGAACTTCCCTTTTAGGTTCACGCGATATATGCCGTTGAAACAAGTCCGATTGAGATAGATGAAGCGCACCGCACGTGCGATGTCACCGGCTGGGTCCATCGCCCGGGTGCGGTAGTAAAGCGCTTCATTATGTCGTTTCTGGAGTGAGGTAAGACGCCCGTCGATCTCTTCGGCGTGCGTCCTCAAGCACCGATACGCGTTTATAAGCTCCTCGTTTGAGTCCGATAGAACGCCTCGTCGAGGAGCCAGATGGAAGAATACGGCACCGCCGCCGAGGAATGGTTCTAGATGCCTTTCGTAAGCTGACGGTAGCAGGCTGTCAATCCGCCGTGCGAGCCATCTCTTGCCACCGGGCCATTTTAGGAATGGGTCAGCCATCATCTTCCTCCGAGCCTTGGCTCTCTAGGACGGGATTTGCCTGCGCCTCCTTAATGCGCTTCATCAGTTCGTCGTAGATGAAGTCTATATACTCGAAATCCTCAACCTTGTACCTTCTCTCCCTCGCAGGGTGACCAGGGATGCGCCTCAGCTCGTTAATCCGCTCCATCCATTTTACGTTTTTCGCGAGGCCCTTCTGTCCAAGCTCAGGGATGTTGAAGACCGCCTTAAATAGGGGCCAATTACTCTTGTTCTCCACGATCCTTTTCATCTGAACGATTTCGAGGTATGTCTCAAGGGGGAGACGCTCTTCGGCCTTCGTATCGAGAGCCGTTTTGTATGCCTCGGCTTTAATCCCATTGTCTGTAACGCCTTTTTCCCAATAGAGGCTTTTCTCCTCTCCATAGATGGCGCGGAAGACATCGAAAATGTAGTTGCGCATTTCAGAGACAATCTCTTTGAGCTTTGCGTCGGTGTCCAGAATCCTATCTTCCGATTGCTCCTCCTCCCACTTCTCCATACCCTCCGGCACAAAATCTGGACAGGTCTCCTTGATTATTTTGCACAGGCGGTAGTAGTACTCAATTGGTCCCCCGGAGCCAAACGGGACTTTAAACGCAGCCTCTATCTGCGGGGACTTGTGCGCTTCCAGAAATTCGAGAACAGGCCTCATGTACTCTTCTATGTCAACCATGATGTCTGCGACGGCCATTTCGCGCGCGTCGGCCGCGGTGTTCGCCTCCCAGTACTTTACGAGCGACCCAAATAGAAGAATGTAGGCATACACGGCGATGTTGGTGCAGAGACATCCTTCACGGCCGCTCTCCCACTCCACTAGGTTTGCGTTCCTCACCAACCCGAAGTAGGAATTGAGTGCTGATCTCGCGCGGTCAAGGGTCTCGCCGTCTGAACGCCCGCAGAGAGCGCCTAGTTGATAATTTGAGTTCTTTAGGATTGCGGACCCGACGAGGCCCGACCGCCGAAGCGCTTCCTTCAACGCTGGGATCGTAAGGCAGGTCTTGTTCGTTGACGACATCCCAGTTCGCGTGATGCGGTTATAGAACGGTTCGTCAACGTCGGAATTCAAAAGGCCAATTAAGCGGGCGCTTATCGCGGCAATCCGCTCACTAGGGATCGCGGAATCCCATTTTAGATCGCCCATTAGATCGTCGAGCAGATGTTTCGGAACAGACTTCTGCTCGGTGTTAATGGTGACAAATAGGTTGGCTTCCTCGGTGCTTGGAAGCATCTCAAATGCGAGGACAATTATGTTTTGGTCGAGGTGTTTGTCATCGATGGGCGAGAATCCGTAAAGTCGGTGTTGACCATCGATAACCCAGGCCGATCTATATGTGTCTGGGAGGTATAGGCGCCCAAATGTTACGCCGGAATCTGCGTCGTGGAGGTTCTTCTCGAATCTCACTGCGCGAGTGAAGTTAATCAGGATGTTGTTTGGAAAGTACCCACCCTTCTTGATGAATTCCCCTATATCGCGAATCCGGGATTTGCTCACCAATCGCTGATAGCTGGGTGCGCCGTCTGGGTCGTTGAGGGAGCGATGGTTGACAAAAGATATTTTGAAGAGGACACGCGGCGTAGTTACGAAGCAGTAAAAAGACTTCCCGCCGAGCTTGCCCTTGATTGCGGGAACCGTCTTCCCGGCAAGCTCCGGGATTTGTTGGTCCTTGAGGAACTCGGCGAGAAACTGATATCGCGTCGCACGTCCCAGGTGACTAGCAACATCCGAGTAGTACCTCAGTTCTCGCTCCGTGATAGCCCGGATGTTTTCGCCAAGCGCGCGCTGCTTATCTGGTTCTGACCAGATGACGTTTTCGGTAACGAAGAGCCAAATGATCTTGGGTTTGAAATCTGTCCCATAATGCCTGTGGATAGCGGCTGAAATTGGCCCTTTGAGGTTGGCGAATTCTTCAATGTCCTTCTGGAGGCTGCGTCGGGTTGGTTTCGCTGACGCTTTGCACTCGGCGACGATGACTGTTTCCTCATCCTTAGCGAAGACGTCGATCTGCTTGCGCAGTGGTTCGGCCCCTTTTCGCTCGATCAAGATTGTGAAGCTGCGGCCGTCGCTGATTTCGGGATAGCCCATTTTCACAAGGAGCATCCAGAATCTATTCTCAAGGCGTTCGTCGATTGGCTTTTCTCGTTTGACCTTTGTTACCCGTATAAGGCGTCGATCAAACTGCCAGCCAAGCGTTTCATACTCGGGAACGGCCTCCGCAGGTACGGATTTTTCTTCGTACGGCTTGTGCCTGCCGACGGCGGCGCGGCGAATTCGCGACGGGTCGGTGAGCAATGGGCCGAGATAATCGGTTCTTTGCAGATCCACCTTAATGAGCCCCCTGTATGGAACGTGGCTAGGCCGACCCCGCCCGGATCTCGGCGCGAGCTTTGCAAACACGAAAGCACCGCGTCCTGCTAGCTGAATCTGGCGGTCCGAAATTGCAGGATTTCTTGGAGATAACTGTTATCTAAATCCTTGCCTTTGTCAATGATGACCGCCCCCCAAGATTGGTTCTGCCTTTCCGCCCGTACAGGCGAGCGATCAGCGCAGAAGTGGGTTTTAGGAGCAATGCGAATGGTCGGCAAGCGGAGGCGGGGATGATCGATATCGGGATGTCCGCTTGTCGAACCTCTTCCAATGACTCGGCGTAGCGCCGGGTGCCCCACTCATCACGGTATCGGGGACTGTGCCCCGTCGGGTTACCCTCTGGGTCGGCGGCTTTATCGCGATGAGTGGGTTTTCGCAGCCCTGACGCGGACCCCACCCCACCAAATGTCAAGCCCTATTTCTCTTCTTTCCGAGGTATCTGATTTATCATCAACGACTTCCACCGCCAGCCGTTTGCCGATTGTTTCTCTCAATCCGCTAAACTTGTCTTTAGGAGGTTGTGTATCGTGCGCGGACCCGCGGGATTTCGTTTGGCCCTCGTATTGAGCACGAGGCCGCGCAAGTTATCTATTTTCATGAATTTAGCTTCCAGATTCCTCAAAACAAAAGTACTTACGATAGAACCCTGCCCCCAGCGCATTGAAAAGAAACAATTTGCTCCAAACACACCGGGTGGGAGTGGGGGGGGCGCGCCTCATCGCCGAACCGCCCACCCCAGGGCGCCCACCCCAAAGCACCCATCTAAGCCCCAATAGGTCCCGGCACGTCGGCGCGAAGCGCAGGAGCGCCTACCCCCGCCCCTCCCCGCTCCGCTTCCTGAACACCACCTTCAACTCCCGCCGCCAGTGTTCGCTCACCGCAATCAGCTCCCACTCCACCTGCGGCGAAAAGTACTTGAGCACCGGCTCATTCGCCGGATGAATCCGCAGCGCCGGCCCCGCCAGCAGCAACCGCGGCGGAAGCGGCGAAACCTCCGCCCCGGCAAAATATCCCTGCCGCTCAAACGCCGAAAGCGGCCGTCCTCCCCCATTGCCCGCAACCGGCTTGCGATCGTCGTTCAGCGCGCGCACGCGAATCCAGTAGTCCAAAGCCTGCAGCGGCAAGTGCAGATCCTCGTCCGCCTTCAGCTCGATGACCGCCAGCCTACCGTTCCGGTCCAGCGTCAACAGATCCAGCATCCCCCGGTCGCCCCCAGAAAGCGCCGGCACCTGCGAATACAAAAGATCCTGCCGCAGCCCCGGCAGCAACTCTGCAATCCCATCCCGCAGCCGAGCCTCCAGCCACCGCTCCGGTTGCAGCCGGAAAAGCGCATCGTTATGCACCCCGTCCGGGCGCCGGCTCGCAAACAGCCTGCCCAGCAAATCGCGGCAAAGCGCCTCAGTCTGATCCGTCAACGGCGTCTCATTCGCTCCCGCGCCAAAGCTGATCTCGTCCTGCCCCGCAAACGAGTTGCCCGCAAACCCATGCCGCACCCGCGCAAATTCCAGTCCATGCAAATCGAGGCCAACCTCGCTCGCTGAACTCGCCCGCACCTCCACCCGCTCCCGCGCCGCCTGCGGAACCAGCTCCATCAGCCGCTCGATCCCCGCCGCGCAGCGCTCAACCGCGGCAACGGCTGAAAACGCATGCACCAGCCGCGATTCCAGATTGCCCGTATCGCGAAAGTCCACCCGAACCAGTTCTTCGCTGCGTTCGTCCAGCGTGTAAAGCTCAAAATCCGCAGCCGCATGATTCAGCCACGCCATTCGCTCCGCCGTTGTCCGCCACGCCCCAGCCGGAACAACCACCTTCAGCCCGCCAAAATGCCTGCGCACGTCGCCGTGTTGCCGGCAATGATCCAGCCACAGAATCCCCAGAGTCAGCACGCCGTCCGCCGTGGCCGCCGACTCCGCCTCTCCCACCCCGATCACCGCGTCCGCAGCGGTCCCCCTCAGTAGCCGTCCGCGCACATAGGCCGGCCCAAAGCTATGCTCCAGGTCCATCGCCGACCGCATCCCATCCACCTTGGCGCCAATAAAGCTCCGCGTCAGCGCCCGCTCCAGCAGCCGCTGATAACTCCGCCGCGTCGCCTCTCGCGCGGTCGGTGTTCGGCGATCACTGGTTGGTACCAGCTCCAACGCCTGCGGCTTGGCCACCCCCATCCGCCGCGTCGTCAACCGCAGGCACTGCGCGCGCTCCTGCGCCTCCACAACCGTGCGCATCAGGTTGCGCTCCTCGCTCCACAGTTGCAGAATGCAGCGCCCATGCTGCTCGCTCACCGCATACCGCGCCGTGCGCATATCAAACAGAACGCGCCCATCCTCCAGCAGCGCCGCCGCCGGATGTTCCGCAAGATACTCTTCAATGATTTGAGCCAGGCGTTCCGGAGTAGCAGTTTCCGGGGCAGCCACTCCTTTACCAGCCCTGCCGTGCGCGCAACCCGGTAATGTGCGCCGTGTGGTGGCGCGAGTGCCAGTCGTAGAGCGCCAGCGTCGTCGCCAGCTTCTGCCGCCCCTGTTGCGGGTGAATAAAGCCCTTTTCGAAATCGTCTTCCGTCATCGCTTCCAGCAGCGCCACCCAGCGCGCATGCAACCCATCGATCAACGTGAGCGATCCATCCACAGGCAGCCCGCTGTCGGTCAGCTCCGCCCACGCACTCTCGTCATAAGGTTTAATGGTGGGCCAGTCCTCGGTCAGAGCCAGCTTGAACCGTATGTAGCAATTGGCGTGGCTGTCGAAGACGTGATGAACCACCTGCCGCACCGTCCAACCGCCCTCGCGATAAGGCGTATCGACCTCCGCGTCGCTCAGCCCGTCCACAGCCGCGCGCAGTCTCGCGGGCAACTGCCGCAGAGTTTGAATATGTACGGAGCGACTGTCAGGCGAACTGGCCACGGGAGCGCTGAAGCGGCCAATCGGATAACGAAGGTCAACCAGATCTTGCATGGAACAAACCTAACCAGGCTGCGTGAATAGGGCCTGTCGCCAGACATTGAATTAATCGCGCCAGGCGGCTCGGCCTGGGCATTCGTACTGCCTCAGGCCAATTCGCGCCTTACGCGTGATGCTTGACAGCTTTATGCTGTGTCGCGTGATGGTGAGCGCCGCCAGGGTGGTGGTGATGGTGCTTCTTGGCGAACGCCGGGGTAGCAAACACCATCAAAAGCAATGAAGCTGCAAAAAACTTTTTCATGGCCTGAATGTAACACGCTCATGCAAAAAACGGTAGACTGACCGCCCATCACCCCGCATCAAAAGAAGCACCGGCAGGCAGCATGAGGGTACCGCCGGTCTCCAGACCGGGTTCCCGCGGACAGGCCTTCGTCCGTGGGGTGGCAGACCGGCTGTACCGCGGACGTCCACGTCCGCACCGGCCCCAGCCCCTGCTCCACCCCCGCTCGGCGTAAACTAGAATCAACGATGACCAACCCCGCCGTTTCCCCCAGCGCGAGCCAGAGTCCGAGCCACAAGCGTTATTTCTTCGAAAAATTCGCCATCACCGAGCGCCTTTTGGAGCGCTGCCTTGGTGAAGCCCTCAGCGCCGGCGGAGACTACGCTGACCTCTACTTCGAGTCCGTCACCGCCACCTCCCTCGGAGTCGATGAGCAAATCGTCAAATCCGCCTCCCAGGGCACCAGCGCCGGCTGCGGCATCCGCGTCCTCTCCGGTGAACGCACCGGCTATGCCTACACTGACAATCTCAGCCCCGAGCGCCTGCTCCACGCCGCCCGCACCGCCGCCCTCATCGCCTCCGGCCCCGCCAAACAAACCGTTCAGGGATTCGTCGAAGCCCCCGTCGCCGACCTCTACCCCGTTCCCCTGGGCGGATTCGATCTCGACCTGGCCACCCGTCTCGAACTAATCCTGAGAGCGGACCGCGCCGCCCGCGCCTTTGACAACCGCATCGTCCAGGTCCGCGCCGGTTACTCTGAGGAACTCCGCCGTATCCTCATCGCCGCATCCGATGGTGCCTTCGCCTCCGACACCCAACCCCTCAGTCGTCTCAACGTCTTCGTCATCGCCAAAGAGGGAGCGCTCACCACCAAGGGCTCTGCCGGCGCCGGCGGCCGCTCCGGCCTCGACCAGTTCACCGGTTCCAAAAGCCCCGAGCACCTTGCAAGCGAAGCCGCCCGTGGCGCCATCCTCCAGCTTGGCGCAGTCGCCGCCCCCGCCGGCGAGATGCAAGTCGTCCTCGGCCCCGGCTGGCCCGGCATCCTGCTTCATGAAGCGGTAGGGCACGGCCTCGAAGCCGACTTCAACCGCAAAGGCACCTCCGCCTTCGCCGGCCTCATCGGCCAATCCGTAGCCAGTTCCAAAGTCACGGTAGTCGACAACGGGACGATGGCAGGAAGGCGCGGCTCGCTCAACGTCGACGACGAGGGCTCCGCCACCCAGGAAACCACGCTCATCGAAAACGGCATCCTGCGCGGCTACCTCACCGACAAGCTCTCGGCGCGACTCACCGGCGCGGCCAACACCGGCTCCGGCCGCCGCGAAAGCTATCAGTCCATCCCCATGCCCCGCATGACCAACACCTACATGCTCGCCGGCGACGACGACCCTGAAGACATTCTCCGCTCCGTCAAGCGCGGCCTCTACGCCGTCAACTTCGGCGGCGGATCGGTCGACATCACCAACGGAAAATTCGTCTTCTCCGCCTCCGAAGCCTACCTCATTGAAGACGGCAAGATCACCGCCCCCGTCCGCGACGCAACGTTAATCGGCAACGGCCCCGAAGCCCTCAAATACGTCTCCATGGTCGGCCACGACCTCAAGTTAGACGAAGGCATCGGCACCTGCGGCAAAGAAGGCCAGTCCGTCCCCGTAGGCGTAGGCATGCCCACCATCAAGTTAGACAAAATGACCGTAGGCGGCACCGGCAGGTAATTGAGGGCATGAGCCGTCTGGCGGGGTAGGAAATCCGTTACAACAAGGCCGGATTTGCGCCTATTTCTTGGATCGAACCTGACGTAAATTCCGGTTACCCGGTCATTCAGCAGCAATCTGGAGATTGCAACGCGCCACTTTCCGAGAAGGCGGCTTCGCGACCACAACGCGAATTGCAGGTTCTCGTCATATGTACGATGAGCGGCCCCCTATCAGTCGGCGGTCGAGGAGATGGCGGCGACGGGCTGTGGCTCGGGCCTGGCGCCTTTGATCATGAGCCACAGCACGATGATCCCCTCCCCGACGAGGGCAGGGGAAACGACTCGGGTTACGCGATCGACAAAGTTCGGAGCGAGAAGGCCGGTGAAGGCAATGGTTACATAGGCACAACCGTTGATCATCAGCGCGACGCCGATCAGGCGGGGAAGAAAAACCGACCGGAATACCAGGATGCCAAAGGGGAACAGCCACAGGCCTGCGAAGATTTCGTTGACCAGATAACCGTACTCGTGGATACGGAGAAACAGGGTTGCGAGCGCAGCCTGTTGCGGCTGATTGAATGCTGACAGGAAACCGTCGCCACGCGCGAGCAGCAGCGCGGCAATATCGTTCAACGAGTTGAGAAAATCCATCACAAGAGGCATGCATCCGCCGAGCAGCACCATGAGAATGCCGAGGCTGCGGTCCACTCGTTTGAGCACCCGGTAAAGCGCGAGTGCGACGACAAGGCAGGACAGACCGGCGAGAAGGTCGCACACGATGCCTAACCGGAAAAGTGTTTCGTGGGTGGCGATGTTGTGCGCCGTTGCGGACGCATTGTCGCGCACGATCAGCGCCCCCTCCACATAAATCGGCCGGAACACTGAGAAGCCAAGAAGCAAATAGAGGAATCCGGCGACTCTGCCAGGGTTGCTGCTCGAAGTCATGCTCCTCCTCAATCCCTGATAGGGTAGTCCTTTCGAAGAAGGATGGCCATGGAATCTTAACGCACGATTCATTGCGCGTCACCTGGAAATGGCCCAGTGTCCTGCCGCCGGGTGCCCCATCCATCGAGCGTCGCCGGGGTCCCCGGCGACAGGTCTTCGTCGCTGGGATGGTGGTCGATGGGTGGGAGACCGCAAAGCCCAACCATCGGCCATCGGGTCTTTCCACCTTCCATTCTGTTTCTTTTTAGTCACCCACCGGCTTTGCCGACCCACGGGAGATGAAACTGCGGGTGCCCCATCTGGGCGCCCTCTGGGCAGGACGTCTTTGTCCTTGTCCGATGGGTGGGAGACCACAAAGGCCAATCATCGGAATCGGGTTTTTCCATCCTCCGTCCTGTTTCTTATCAGGCGAACGACGCAGTTCCAGACACAGCGAATGGATCGGCGATTATCGTCAATCTTTCTTGGGAAATCACGAAATCCACATTTGAATCACCTTCTCAATCACCCGGCGGCCGCCCCGTCTCTCCATGACGACATACATGCCGCCCCCGCAAAGTTCACCACATTTATTGCTCACATACAGCAGCGCTTGCTTACCGTCTCCACTAAAACCCACCCGGGAGAGTCCGAGGAAGCCCGAAGAGCCGGGAAATCGCCTATAAAATGCAGGCCAACTTCCATTCTTGAATAAGGAATGAAGTTGAGTTGAATCGATGAGTTCGTAATCAAAGGCAATGTGAAAAGAATGTTGAAGGGTTGCTTGCTGTCCGTTCACTTCCCGAAATGCATCTAGAGTCTTCCGTTTGAGGGTCGGGGCTTGGCTCTGCAATGAACTTGCAGTTTGCGTCCAGGAAATCGGCTGTCCGTTCCCGTCCATTTGAATATTGGACCCCTGTTCATCGGATTCGGCCATGTTGAGAATTACAATTCTGGCAATTCCATCGCCGGTCGGACTCAACGGCTCTACGCCCTTTCGACTTGCGAATTCGGCATCTATAAGCGCAGAAAGCACGTCGTATTCGGCGGCTTGAACCTTATGTGCTACGCGATTCTCCCTGCAAGCTGTTGTCGCGGTCAGCAATATTGTCAGCATGCAAATCGATACCGCACGAGTTCCGCTGATTGTCTGCATCGGACGAATTGGTAGTGACTCATTTTCAGGCCGCCTGCCATTTCTGGCGATTCTCTAACAGCCCCGCGAGTTCTTCCAGACTCCAGACGTGATCGCTCAAACCGGCTTCCATTGCGGGAGTGACGCGCAACGTCTTATGGACACGGCAATAGTTGTAGTGCATGAAGTGTAGGGCGACCGCATAGGCGTGATTCTCAATCTTCTTAGAGAACCCATTGGTTAACCGGGTAAAACGGCGCATCGACATCCGCATGGTCAAGTTCTGGCGCTCCACGTAGCTGGTTGAAACATGCGCCGGGTCGGGGTTGCCAATGACCGTCTTCATTTCGCAGCCGATGCACTTTGCGGGCGAGTAGCGCCTGTGATCGTCGTTTGTTGATGCGCCGTAAATCTTCTGGAGCGCGGCGAAGTCTATGTCCGCGCTGAAAGCGTTCTCTACTGCTTCCAAATAGGGCTTGTGGCCGTCTGTGGTGAGTTGTACGCGGCCACGGACGCGGCGAGCTACGTCCTGCATGAAGTCGAAAGCCCAACCGCTATCACGCCCAACAACCATGTACGAGATGCAGAGTTTCGTGTCCGCATCGATGGCGGTCCAGGTCCACACATCACCCCATCCTTCCGCTTTCTGTTCTGGGGTGACATTCTTAGATTCTTACCGTTTCATTCGTAAACAAGAATACTTCAACAAATTCAGGCAGCTTGGAGCAATTGGA
>Ga0224555_1005063_pt1 | contig 11478 bp, 13 predicted proteins | sample 714S23034metaG_FD_180687 | JGI IMG/M metagenome (GOLD analysis project Ga0224555, IMG submission 180687) | Peat soil microbial communities from Stordalen Mire, Sweden - 717 S2 30-34 | ecosystem: Environmental > Terrestrial > Soil > Wetlands > Peat | place: Sweden: Norrbotten County, Stordalen...
GCGCCAACGCTTGCGCTTCGCTCATCTGGCGGAGCAAGAGACAGGAACCACATGACAATCCACCGATGTGCCGCTGATCGCTACGCTTTCGGCGCCACTTCCAGATAATCAATCCGGGCCATGTCTTCCTTGCGGATGGACGCGCTCATAGCGCCCGCGACAATCTCCTGCGCGCGCAATCCGTCAAGATGAGTGATCGGAAATGGCTCTCCTTCGCGGCAGCAGTTGAGGAAGGTCCTGAGCTCTTCTTTATAGGCCGCGCCGTAGCGATCGATGAACTCCGGAAGTGGCTGGTCATATCGCCGCATTTCAAAATTCCTGAATGCCAGCGGCTCTTTTGCTTCCCGGGTTCCATACGCCTCGACCATCACCTCAAGCAGCTTCTGCTTGAAACACCCTATGCGAATCAAACCCTTCTCGCCGTAAATCACGGTTTCGCCGCGATAACCCGATACGTGATTGCGTGTGACCTGGATTTGCGCGATCAATTCATCGTCAAAATCGAGAATCATCAGGGCATCGTCGAAATCTTCCTGGCATGTCGTCAGTTTGTGGCTATAGATTCGCGAGCCGATCGCCAGGGCGAGCTTCGGCTTCCGGCCAGAGAACCACACAACCTCGTCCACATTATGGACCGCCATGTCGGGCAGAATGCCGGGGCTCGCAAATCCGTCAGGGGCAGGGCCAGAATCTTCGAGCGATGAATAGATCTTGAAGATCCGCCCTATCGTACCTTGATCGATGAGTTGTTTCGCAAAGCAGATGGGCGCGTCGAAGCGCCGTTGGAATCCCAACATCAGTGCCTGTGGATGCTCGCGCTCAAGAAGTTCTGCATATTCGCGATCGCCCTCAAAGGTACCGGTAAGAGGCTTCTCGAGAAACACCCGCTGTCCGCGCCGAATCATCATCAGGGAATGCTCGCGATGCAGCGGCGTATTTGTAGCGATCACTGTGACGTCGCACAAGCCTGATTTCGCCAGGCCTTCGATGTCATCGAATACAGGCGTGGAACCGCCAGTCAGCGAAAGAAACGTGTCCGCGGCTTTCCGGTCGGTAGTTGAGACGCATGTCAGCCGGCACAGATCGGACTCCTGCGCCAATTCGTGAAGATGCAATGCATGGATCATCCCTATGCGACCGAGGCCTACCACGCCTACACGAATCGGTTGAGTTAAAGGTTTGGATGAAGACATTGAACCCTGCGTAGACATCTTGCCGCACCCCTCATAAGTTCAAGAAATTCGGGTTGAATTTGGGGTTTTGATTCTCGGGGCCGATTGACTCTAAAGCATTTAGAATCAATGGCGGGGACGACGGGGCTCGAACCCGCGACCTCTGCCGTGACAGAGTGCAAGGCCCATAGGAATCATAGAGTTACGGGATAATTTAGGGTCCGGAAAGGAGTGTTTGATCCTTTATAGAGCATAAAGGACAGATTACTGGACCTCGATTTGGACCTTCATTTTCATGGAAGGTCAAACCCAAACTCTGTATGGCCGATATTGCTGGGTTGGCACTCGTCAATAGATTCGCTGGCAGAGACGCAACCGCCAAATGGTTCTTCAATCGATGCGCATCAACACAGGCTCTATAGCTCGGTCAGGAAGACCATGGTTTGAAGCCGCCAAATAGGCCCGTCCTGGCAAGTCCATCTATCTTCTTCTTTGGCGAGCCGATCGGACGGAAGGGAGGGAGGCCACATTTCCCTTCATCGCACGCACTTCAGTAGTCTGATAGAGCTATAGAACAGATATAATATATGTATTGAGACCCATGCCTATGACTCTGGAACAAATCGTTCGCCGGCACTTTCCCCAGGCGGATCGCGCCTTCGTACAAGAGTCCGTCGCTCGACAGGTTGAGCGCAATCCCGAGTTGTACTTCGCTCTGTACTGCAAAGACCCGCGTTCGATGGGAGGACGCTATGTCAATTCCGATCTCTTCAAAGAGACCTTCACCGAATATAATGCGTCCAAGGATTCACGCGGACGATATAACGCTCCTGTGCACAACGCAGCAGCCGTGCTAGCCTCCGAGCAATTTCGCCGCGCCGTTTCCGACAACTCCGAACCATACCGCGATAGTGCGCTCTTCCTATCGGGAGTTCCAGGCGCAGGTAAGTCCTCCTATGTGCTTCGTGCAAACAGCCCCTTCCCGAACAACCTCCGCGTCTTGTATGAAGGGCAGCTCTCCAACGCGGGCCAAGCTATATCCAAAATCAACAAGGCAATTGAGGCGGGTTTAGCTGCGGAAATTACCATCGTTCACATCTCATCGGAACAAGCGCTTCACAATACAATTCATCGCTTTCATGTCCAAGGACGCGGGGCGAGCATCGAAGCTATGGCCAGCATCCAAGGCGGACTTCCCGATGCTTTGCGTGCCGTTCATGAATGCTTTGGCAATGCAGTAAAACTGCACATCATTGACAGAAGAGGTACACTGGATGCAGTTTTATTGCACGGCTGGCACCATCTTCCAATACTCGAATCGGAGGGAACCTATGAAGACATTAAACGCAAACTCGCCGAAATCCTTGAGCGAGACTACCGATCCGGTCATATCAAGGCAGACGCCTACGAACAAGCCGTTGGAAAAGCCCCAAGGGATTTCACTCGACGAGTGGCAAGAGAACGCTCTCGCGGGTTTGAACGATAAGACAAAGCCCTTTCCGCCAGTGTGGTAAATCGAGCGAATTTGCATTAGCAGACCCGAAAAAGATCGCGCGCATCAAGAGAAGCCATTGTATCGAAGCTCGTGCATTCTCATAGAATAGCTGGGATTCGGCCACGGAGCGCCAAAGGAGCGCAAGGAATCAAAGATCCTGACACCATATTCGTTTGACGGACGCCGATCCGAGTTCATACATATAAGCTGTAAAACTCGAATCATCAGTCAAACGTATTTCCAACAACATGCTGGTCGGCGGATGACACCTAAGACCGTGGAAAACAACCTGAATCGGATAAACAGAGCGCAGATAGAGCGCAGAATCCAGACAGACGCAGACGGAGCGCAGCTCGTTCACGGTAAATTGGGCAACAACGGGGCTCGAACCCTCGAGCTCTGCCGAGTTCGTGAGTCGACCCGTTAGAAGTGCCCCGCGCTCTGGATGCGCATTACCCACTCCGCGCATTCCTGCCGTTCATCAACGGACAACTCAGAGGTTAATCGAAAGGCATCTGCCGAGTAGGCGGTTGCCGAGTAGCGGGTTTTACGGCCAGGTGAATCGGGTTCGTAAACACTGGACGAATTCCTAGCAGCAAGCCAAGGACTGTTTACTGAGATATAACTGACGGATAGGCGACAAACAACTCAGAACCCCGCAACGAGGGCAATTGCTGAATTCCGATGGCATGAGCAACGCCAACAGGTAGGATGCCGTTGAAATCAACCGGTGCTGTAACATGAGGGGGTCCAGCGCTCTCTCCCCTCGGCCTCAAATCACTCACGGACCGCAAGTAGCATCGACGGAATCTTTACTTGCATGGGAGGATAAATGGGTAAATCCTTAACAGTTCGTGTGATCGATGGGTCGACGGAGGAAATGGTCATCTCGGCCGATGTGCGCCTGTATCCGATCGGCACTCCGGGCGGACGCTGCGCAGTCACTAGCCAGGATGGGGGATACTCGTTCGATGATCTCCCGCAAGGCGAGTACAGCGTGGCCGTATATAGCCCTCGTCACGTTACGCTTTATGAGCGTCTTACTTTGCTTCCCGGCGCGACGAAAGCCATGACCGTTCAGCTCAGTCCTGGTGGTTTCCTTTCTGGGCAGATCCTCGATGAGCGCGGAGAGCCGCCCGAGCGATGCTGGTTCACCCTGATCCGAGAAGGAGAAAGAAGAGGCAGAACTGGATATGTAAGTGATTCCGGTGACCATGTCATTTCGAAGGACGGCAGATTCTGCTCTCCTCCTTTGCGTCCCGCGAGTTACTTTCTCCGCTTCGCCGGCCTTCTCCGCAAGCCAGTCTCCAGCGGCGTCTCTGGCCAGTCTGATTCACCGATAGATCGCTATTTCGACTTTCTTTATCCGAACGCCTGCGTCCTGACGAGTGCGGAGGCATTCGGTGTCAAGGCGGGAGAGACTCTATTTGGTCTGCAGTTGCAGATACCGCGCCTCGTCAGGTACACGATCCGCGGCAAGGTGATTGGTGATCCGCCCGGAGAGCGCGCAAATATCTTTGTGAGTTTCAGGCGCGAATTCGGGACGATCGACGATTTCGGCGGCGGCGGCGTTCGAGTGCAAGCCGATGGAAGCTTCGAAGATAAGAAGCATCCGGGGATCTATACCGCAGAACTTACCGAGTCCTCGGCGCCCGATGGCGACGGCCGAGTACATCTCGTTAGAAGATTCGGTGAGGTCAGGCTCGACTTGACGCAGGGGGATCTCTTTGACGTCGAGATCCAGGTTTCTTCCGATGGAGAGGAGTGAGGTCCGGCTCCGCGCTCGCGATTGGCCACGTCCTGACGACTGCTGGTTCAGCTGGTCAATTTCCGCCCCGGTTTCAGCGCTCCGGGCGAATGACCGGCCACCCAGAAATTACACAGGAATTATTAGCGATATCGCCATTAGCTGCCGTGTAATTTCCCCATTGACGACAAACCACTCAGAATCCGAAAACCTCTTCACGCCGTGCGCCTCAGTTTGGCCAAATTGCTCCTCCGAATCCCGAGGAGGCCACAGCGTGAATCGAATAAGATGCCATCCAACCGTAGTCCGTTTCTGGCCCTCGAACCTCAACAATCCGACCGAGCGTTGGAGCTTGCGCAGGGATTGTGCGCCAACCGTCCGGTTTGGAAACATAGATTAACTCCGTGCCGTCCGGTTGCGGCAGCTGAGCGAGGGCGGGGACAGGAGGATTCAAAACAATAATCTGGAGAGCCTTTTTCCCTCTGCCGCAACGATCGATTTCGGCTACGCGGTATGGGCCTGGAAGTCCCGCCTTGCGCAGTGCTTCTAGGACATGGGCCTCCGCTGCATCTACTCCCGCTGAATTAAGCCAGTTGGGTCCGGTGCTAACGACATGCGGCGGTTTCGCCGCACTTGCGCCAGGAGTGGCTGGAATCACGAAAGCGACGGTGAGCTCCTGATTTCTCGACGCAAAGTTGAAAATCGGAGATGGCAGGACCACCGCGAGCACGCAGAGCATGGCCACGGCCCCCAGAACGGTTGGCGTTCTGCGGGTCAATGTCACCAGCATCGCTAACGCGCCTGTGGAGATCCAGCACGATGCAACTTGAAATTCGAAGTCAGAAGTGTAGAACCAAAACAGCGAGCGGAACAACGGAACGTACCGCAAAACGGAAAGATGACCCAACAGCATCATCCATCCTGGGGACAGGTAGTAGCACAGACATCCCACCGCCGCACCAATCGCCGCCACGATGAACGCATTGCGACGACCGGAGAGCCATCGACGCGGATAAGCGGCGGCGGCGATGCCAACGACAGGAGCGAACGGCACGAGGAGGACGAGTTCCTTCGGAAACCAGAGCTCGCGCATTCCCACAAGCATGCCCGTTGCACGCGCGGCACCGAGGATGATGCCGCCTAATACGAGGGTGGCAATGCTTGCCAACCCAAATCGCAGGAAGCGACTCACGGGCGTTACGCCGGCCTGAGTTGAACTATCCCGTTCGATCCCGGATTTCATTGGCCAACATTATAGGCCGATCCAGCCGGGACCCCGCATTATTAAATCCCATGTGCAAATCACGCATGAGTTCCGGATTGACTTGGCGGGTGGTCTGCCGGTCACTCGGACGTGACGTGAGCCAGATCACCTCGGGGAAAAATTGGCGACCGTTCGACCGGAGTTGGGGATAAACTCAATCCAACCAGCAATTGCTGCGTCCAGGAATACGGGTGACTCATGGTGACCGAGAAGTTCAAATCGGTTTTGAAGTACTCGCGCGGACTGGCATTCTCGGTCGCGCTCGGAGCCATTGGAGGGATGATCTCCGGCTCGGCGATTCTCTCCTTGTGTGCGTTAGCTGGTCGAATCGGGACCTCCGGAGATAACTACGTCGGCTTCTGGCAGTGGGGCCTGCTCCTCGTCGGCTCAATGTACGGTGGCCTAGTGGGGGCGGTGATGGGACCCGTTGCGTACGCCACGATTGTGCGCACCATCGGGTTTAAGCAAGCGACAGCTCCCGCAATGATAGGAACGATTATCGGTGGATTTACGGGTTCACTTGTCGTCCCTCTTCTGGGTCTCCTGACAAGGGTCGGGAGATTCTTTGTCGCGCTTATGATCGCAAGGCTGAGATACTCAGATCGCAATAAAGAAGCAGTGGTTTAGGAAGGCCGGGTCGATTCCGATTCTGGAATCGCGGACGTATCACCGTCCGCCCGGAAGCAACGTGAGCCGATGACCGACGGTTCTTTCGGTGATCGGTTGAAAGAGAGGTGTAGCTTGCGAATCCGTCATGATGTGGTTTTCATATCGTGTGTGCTTTTCACAATCGCCTTGGTTTTCTTCATTCGATTCGCATGGTGGAATGTCCTGGAGGGCTATGTCGACGTGAGGGGGCAGGACGTGTGGACTAGGGAAGCTCATCAAGCACTTAGCGATGTTGGCAAACTTACGCTGGCGCTCGTTTTCATCGGTCTGATCGTTACATGGACGGGATACCTCAACAAAGTTCGTTGGACCTGGTTTGTCATGTTCATTTTGGTATCTGTCTTGACGTTCCAACTCCGCATATTGCCGTTCTTTGTGCACCCCGGATGGGTGGTGGAGGCGGTGTCCGATTTGATCTTAGAAGCCCTCGGAAAGAAACCGGCAACATTCATCTCATGGGGCATGGCTTGGCGGGAATTGTTTGTGCCAATCTCGATCTTCTTGCTTATGGTGATTGCCCTGCTCTTGCCAGTGAAATCATTCTTTTCCCGGCGGACCAGCCCTACGGTGTGATCGCGAATCTGGTCAAGCCGGCCCGCGGAGATCTGGCGGATTCCCTGCGCCCGCACAGCTTTTATAGGTAGGCGTCGGTGTCCTCCGCCGAGATTCCGAGCGAGTCACCGTCCACCCGGGCGTAACGTGAGCCAAATCACGTCAGGGAAAGATCGCCGACAATTCGTCCTGAATGCGTTCTATATTTGGATGGTCTTAGCTTTGGACGGGTAGGAGTCGTCATTCGTGAACTCTAGACTTGCGCGTTGTTGGACTCTGTCTGCGTATTTCGGAACCTTTGTGGCGTTGGCTCCTTTCGCTTATCCTCAAGATTCAACACCCGCCCCCTCCACGCCGGGCTGGGCAACCGCGCCTGATCGATGGCGTTTAGCGCCCCTTGATTTGTCAAGCGAAGGTGATACAGTCAGTCCCACGATTCGCGCTGCCCGGAACGCGTACATGTTGCGGCGACTACGTTTGGCAATCGGTTGCGGCGAGATGATTGTCCTCTATGACTTCAGCAAACCTGACGTTAGTCCGCCAACAAAAGATGACCTCAGCGTTGTGTGGATTGTCGGGACTTTCAATTCCTATCACGTATATGATGCGGATGGAACTGCGCGATTCCTGTACACCGAGGTCAACTTCCACGTTGATACGGTCATTCGCCAGCTAACCACGTCCTCATTAGTAGCTGGGTCTGCGGTCGATGTCGTTCTTCTAGGTGGCGCTACAAAGACGAAGGACGGCGTCGTACACTCGTTTTGCCTCTATCCGTCGAAATACTCGCTTGAGACCAATCACCGATATATCTTGGCGCTGTATGTTGCGCCTAACGGGATCTTCCGCGTGCGTAAGCAATGGGACGTCACCGGCGGAGTGGTACTTATAAGCTCCAGGGTTGATGAAGAGCATGTTCGCACGGGCGAGTCCCAGCTCGTGGGGCTCCCCGTCGCTCGTGCTATCAGCTTCATCCAGAACGCGCTTTCGCCGCAATAGACGGACGCGCAATCCAAAGAATTCAGTGGTTCCGGTTGAATTACCGCCCATTCGGAACCCATTCGGAAATAACGAAGTAGTCAATAGGTGCGCGTAGTGTTACCGAAAAGGTAATTGCCGAGTGGACGACAATTCGCTCGGAAAGCGTCTGTATTCGATATTCCCGCCACCACTGCATAAATCCGCGGTATGCTATTTCCGTTGCAGGAGGAAGATCATGCAGCGACTTGTGCTTTGTTCTACCATCTTAGCTTCCAGTCTGGTTTTTGCTGCGGTTTCGATCGCACAAAGCCCATCCATCCCCATGTTTCGTCATTGCAAGCGGCATTAGGATTTACGACACGGCAAATGTTAAGCCGCCTTTCAGCGCAACTATTCAAACAACGTACGAGCAGAAGCTGGCGGACGGAAATTCCATCCATGGAATACTCATCACGCATGAGTACCGCGACACTTCCGGCCGTATTAGGACGGAGTCCTCAATGCCCTGCGTCTTGGGTCTCGATGGCCAATTTCATCCAGATCTTCGCATTTCCGTTTCGGACCCTGCGGCTGGCACTACCATTTGGTGGGAAGTGAACGGCAGCGAGAAGACTGCTCACATCGTCCATCCGCCAAAGCCCATCGCGGCTGCTCCTCTGAGCAGCGAACAGCGCCAGATCAGGGCGTTGGCGCAAGCTAGCTGGACGAAAAACACGCACCACGAATCGCTCGGCGCGCGCACCATTGCTGGCTTTTTAACCGAGGGAAGTCGCCAGATCACAACGACGCCCGCTAGGGAACAAGGAAATGAAAAGCCCTTGGAGAACAGCGTTGAGGTCTGGTTCGCGGCGGACACCGGAATCGCCCTGTTGAGTATTCAGGAGGATCCGCGCAGCGGACGCACCACTCAGGAAGTCACTGACCTAAAACTCGGCGAGCCAGATGTGTCCCTGTTTGCGCCTCCGGCGGGGTACAGGGTTGAAGAACAATGATCAACACCGTAAACCCCCAACACTTTGATGGCTGACCGCCTATCCGTTATAACAGCCTGGCGATTCAGCTGGCGCACAATCGTAATCTTCAAAGTCGCAGTTTCCGACGCATGTTTGCGCGTTCACGAGGCTACTGGCGATCAGGCTGCAAAACACCCCAGCGCACAACATCGAATTCTTTATCTTGTTCCTCACGCACACGCTCGACACGACGCTGAGCATTGATAAACCGAGCCATAGTCGAATCCTTTCGTGCAACAACCCGGGCACCTTGAATGCTTAATGAAAACCTGCAGGAGCAGAATGGAGGGAGGTTTGCAGGGTCTGGGCAACCATTTAGGCACAGCTGTTAGATCAAATTATGTGATGGAGGATACATCTGAGTGTGACAACATTTCACGTGCCGACCAAAACCACATGTTGAACATTGAGGAAAGCACGCTCCAGACCATGTCGCGCAATGATGAGCGTAATCCTTCAACCGAGCGGCGAAATAGAGCCTGGATCCTTGAATCCGGCTATATAGTTCTACGCTCGTCACTGAGCCCCCATTTGCGAATCACAATGCTCGCCACCCCGTCTCTACATAATTAGTGGGGCTGCCCAGAGGCCAGAAATAAACTTGGCTACGCGCTTTATGGCGATGCTGATGAGTTCGGCTAGGATGTCGCCGAGATAGTCGCGCACCGGAGCCCTCTCCCGGCTTGACCTTTCGACCACGGAGAGGAGCCGCCACACTGCGTCCTGCCTGTTGGCTGCCGATGAGGCTTCCCTCCTTTCCTCCCGTGCAACAGCGCCGCTAGCATCGTTTACCAACCACAAGCTGCGGAAACACCGGCGCAAGCAGCTTTACAAATTATGCAGCGGAGAACCCTCGCACAACTGCAAGTTGAACTACTCTTCGAGTATTGCTATTTCGCTTGTGGAGGATTCATATTCTCCTCTAAATCCGCTCTCCATTCCCGAAACTTATTGCTGATAACAGTAGCCTGCGCCTGCTCGATGGAAATGCTGTCGGTGTCTGAAAGCTTGCGGTAGGTCGGCTGTCGGTGTGCAGTATGGTCTGATGGGGCCCTCACAACACCTTGTGCGCTTTGTAAAGTACTTTTAAGATAAGAATAAAAGTCAATAATCGCTTTTCTCTCAAAACTATCGATCGTTTGATCCTTCTCAACCGACTGAGACAGTTGAGCTAGAGAATTGATAACATCCTGTGGAGACTTACTTTGTGCCACAATCGTACTGAGTAGATCAAGTGAATCCGCGAGCGCTCTATACGTGCCGCGCCGCCTGGCGTACAGCCTATTCACCTGCTGTAGATCGCCTTCGTAATGATCTTCAAAAATCGCTGCGTCAACGCCCCCCGGACATTTCGCGGGATCAGCGGCAGAGATCTCGAGACTACCTCCAGGTGGGATTTCGGTGTCATAGCCGTAGCGAATCAAGGGATCGTGCAGGTATTCAATATCGATTCTTTGAAAGCCCCCCCCAGCTGGGCAATGAAAGGTAGCATGGAGTGCCACTAGTGGAGTTGACCCCTCGTTCTTAATCACTTCGTGCCAAATGCGGGAGGATGAATCGGACTGAGAGCCGGAGGTCGTGTTTGCCTGATATACCGTGCTCTCGTGCAAACTTGGAACCTGGGCAATACCGCGAAGAGTTAATGCAAAGGTTGCCGCCAAGAGCGCTAGGAATTCAGATCGCAGTTTCATCGTATTCTCCTTATCTCCTTTATTCTTAAACACCTGAACAAACGTGATTACATTTAAAAGCACCATGCCGTTACTGAGGCCGCAGGTGTAACTACGCTTGACTCGGCGTCAACTGAGGACGTCCCTCCCGGATTTGAATCACATGAACTGCAATCATCGCCCAGTTGATATGACCACTCCGTAACGGACCAAGTGATATTGACGGAACCATTGCCTGGTGAATACGGAGCATTAGATGCAATCGTCGCATCTTGCTCGCCGCCAGTACTTAATGGATCACCGTCGCAGTCATAATAACCGCTATCCCCAGTAATTCCGAGGCCACTTGTGGACGCAGTTGATGGCGTCGGGCCACCGGGCGGATACGCTTGGATCGTGAGGCCGTTCCACGTCGTGCTTGTTATTCCCCCGCCGGACTGCGTCGTCGCGCCTTGGGGCGTCACTGCCGATCCAGTACAATCCTTGCCGGTAACATATGTAACTTGAGCAGACTCTTCGCCCGACAAATCAATGGGCGCTAAACGCCATCGATCAGGTGCAGTTGTCCAATCAGGCTCTAGCTTCTGCGGAACCTGGGGACAGGCGAACGGAGCCCATACCACACAGCTTCCCAGACACACTGAAAGTAACCATATACGCGCAAGTTCAGAATTCACGATCCGCTCCTCCTGATTTGGGTAACCTTTGCCCGCGCAGACCTGCAATAGCCCCTTCTTCGCTTGCCCATCTGTGATCTATCAAACTCCTGGCAAGCTTATCGCCCAAGGTAACCTGCGAAGGTCTCATCATCTTCTCTCACTAACCATTTGTTTTCGCCTGGGATTCCGCCGCCGACCAATTCATCGACCCTGTCCTGTCTCGATACGCAACAGCGGAGCCATCTTAGCCAAGAAC
>Ga0224555_1005066_pt1 | contig 11473 bp, 9 predicted proteins | sample 714S23034metaG_FD_180687 | JGI IMG/M metagenome (GOLD analysis project Ga0224555, IMG submission 180687) | Peat soil microbial communities from Stordalen Mire, Sweden - 717 S2 30-34 | ecosystem: Environmental > Terrestrial > Soil > Wetlands > Peat | place: Sweden: Norrbotten County, Stordalen...
CGGCCGCTGCTCGATTCGTGACCACTGGAGTCGGCACGATGTGGTGTGCATACCTCTTCGCGATTTTCGCGGGATTGGGTTTCCCGGGCTTTCTTCCCGATTCGGTCAGCAAATACACACTATGGGACTCGACAGTTTTCGCCCAGCTTGTCTTATTGTCGGTAATTCTGGTGGGGCAAAACGAACAAGCAGAAGCATCCGAGGCACGTGCACAAGCGACCTATCGGGATGCCGAGGTCGTTCTTCACGAGGCCTTGCAAATTCAGGAGCACCTAATTGCCCAAGACGCAGTACTCGAGCGCCTCCTCGACCGCATCGAGCCAGAAGGGCCCGCATTAGCCGAAGAGCCGACTCCCAGCGGATCAGCGCCACTTGAGCCTGAAGCCGAGCCTAAGAAGTAGAGGGCACTTGTGCGACGGGATCCTGCAGGGCTCGCCCTCCGACGTCGGCTCGACTCCACTAAACCCAGGGCAGTCCAGAGACTCCAGGATTCCCGGGGCGCTTCACAACCTGGATTCGAACCGGAACGGCGGATTCCTCTTCATCTCCCGCTCGTGTCGCCACGCTCGGTTCGGTTCACTCCACAGCCATGGTTGCTCGTAACTTGCCGTTGTCACCACGGTACCGGCAGTCGGCGTCCCCCGAGCGGGTGCGTGCCGACCGGGACCGGGACGAGCGGCTCGATCGCCTGTCGGACGATGTCATTTACTTCCCTGTCGAGTGCACGCATGATGGTGGGAGACCTCCACTTGGTCGTTGGGCTTGGGCGCACGCGACATCAAAATCGGGACAACACGACGATCGGTGGATGGCCTAATGCTACTGGACGTGCCCGGTCTGAACCCGATTTGCCTATCCGCGCGGCCTCTTCGAGGTGGCACTCTTCACCTAGCGCTGATTTTGACGAGGAATGGCGACTTCTTCGAGAAGCAGATGGATCGTCGCCGCGACGGGAATGGCCACCAATGCTCCAATTAGGCCGAGGAGCGTGCCGCCGATCAAAGTGGCAATGATGACCAATCCCGGCGTTACTTTGACAGTATGTTTCATCACTCGCGGGTTCAGAAGATAGTCCTCAAGGTAGCGATAGACGATGTAAAACGCAAGTGTTGCGACGCCAATCTGGATACCTTTGGTCAGCGCAACGAGCGACACAATGATGCCGGCAACCGTGGATCCAACCATAGGGATGAGATCGAAGAGCGCGACGACGAGGGCGAGCAAAAGCGCATAGGGAACACCGAAAATCAGAAGCCAGATGTAGGTTCCGACTCCTGAGATCAGTGACGTCAATAGGTTCCCAAGCATGAAGCCGCCAACACGGCTGAAGACTTCATCGGTCAAGAGAGCAGTCCGTTCACGACGGCTGCGAGGAATGAGTGAGAGCCAGAGCTTCTTCACACCGGGAAGCGCAATCAAAAAGTAGATCGTTAGCGCAGCGACGCTGATGGTTGCGACGCCAAGCGAAAGAAGCAGCTTTCCTGCTCCGAGCACACCACCGGCGGGGATCTTGATCTTGGATTTACCGTTGAGATAGCCCGTCAGATGCAGCTTGACGGCCAGCTTTCCCGCCCAACCCTTTCCCGCCGCGATATTGGCTTTGTAGCGGGGATAGTTCCTCACGAGACTCTGGACCTCGTGGGAGATCGGTGATACCGCGGCGAGAACGAACAGCGCTGTGACAAGGAGGAAACCAAGGGTCACCACACCGACCGCGAATCCCCGCGAACGACCGTGGTGAATGAGGAACTCGAGGATCGGGTTGAGGCCAATCGCGATGAATAGGGCCAGTCCGATAATGACAAGGACCGTCGTGATGTCGGCAATGCCCCGCGCGATGACGTAGGCAACGGCCACTCCCAGCGCGCCAAATAGACCAAGGAAGAATGGCGCTCGGTGATCGAATGGCCTCCCGAGAGTGCCCAGCGCCTCGTCGGATTCGTCGCGTTCTCGCTGAACCGACGCGGGCAATATCAGAACATTGGGCGGTAGGTCCTCGTCCAGGCGTGCTTCTTTGCCCTCTCCTTCGTCATCGGGACCCATCGTCTGCCCCCTCGGTGTCTGCTGCTCGATCGGAGAGCGCTGTTAATCCTTAGTCGATCTCTCATCTGGTTGACGGAGGACAGCTACTGAGCATAGCATCGTTGGCTTGTGCGGTGGGACAAACATTAGGGATATGAATGCGCTCGGGCTTGAGCGGTCAACAAGTCGGGATGGGGCAACGGGGAGCTGACGATGCATCAAAAGGCGAGATGAATCGCGGCCAGCGGCGATCGAAACCTTTCGAAAGGGTCCGCCGACCCGCAGATCTACTTCTCGCATTGTTTGCGCTGGCGCTGATCGCGACGGTGCTCGGCCTTATCCGCACTCTTCCAATTGGCAGCACGGAACTCTCGAGTGATGTCACACGTTGGCTGATCCACATCCCGCGCTGGTTGTCCTCTAGTGCTGAAGTAGTCGCTACGATCGGCGGTCTCACTCTCGTGGTGGTCGCTCTGGTAGTTCTCTTGCGGAGCGAACGCCGCGGTGCACTGAACGCGGGCGCTGCCGCTGGCGCCGCCGCCGTGGCGACTACCGCTGCCTCGATCGCGTGGCATGGCGAGCGGGGCTCCGTCGCTCGTGCGGTCCTCAATGGCAAGAATCCATCGACGTTCATTGTCGCCACGGCCTTCATTGCGTTCCTCGTCGCTACTGATCTCGTTCGGCGCTCACGCTGGTTGCGTTGGTGTGTGCTTGCTGCGGCCGCGCTATTGCTCGCTGGCCTTGCTGTTAACGCGCTTACGCCATTTGCGGTGGCTGTCGCATACCTGGCAGCGCTCTTCTTTGGATGGGTCGTACGCTGGTTCCTCGGGGCAGCATCGGTGCAGCCGAGCACGACCGAGATTAGATCGTGGCTTTTGTCCCACCAAGTCCCTGTCCATCATCTCAAGAGCGTCGATCGCCGACGACACGCCCGTCTCAGTGGAATTCTCGATGATGGGACGGAGATCGACGTGCGGATGGCGAATCGCGACACCCGCGGAGCAGGCTTGATGCGACGGGTGTGGGCGATTATTCGTCTCCGACCCCTGGTTGCCGGTCACATGGCGTTGAGCTCTCGCTCTCAGCTCGAGCAACTCGCGCTCGCGAGTTATCTGGCCAATGGCGGGGGTGTACTGAGTCCTTCGGTCCTCTTAATGAACGAAGTGCCGCCGGAAACACTCCTTCTCGTGATAGCGAAGCCGCACGGGGAGACATTCACTGGCAGCGAAGATGCACAAGTCGCAAGTGCGCTATTCCATGCACTGCGTGGACTTCATGACGCAGGCGTCGCTCATCGAGACCTGCGACCAGGAAACTTGCTCATAGGACACGGCGGCGCCGGGTTCTCGTCGCTCGATGCCGCGCTTCCCGGAGCAGGTGAACTTGTTCGTCGCCTCGATGTCACACAACTGCTCACCACACTTGCCCGCGCCGTTGGGGCGCCGACGGCAGTGCAAGCGCTCCGCAACGGCTACCAGCCAACCGACGAGTCTTCCATCGCTGCCATTCTCCAGCCAATCGCGCTCGCACCCTGGGGCTGGGCGGCGATGCGTGAAGCCCGTGGATGTATCAGCGAAGTTCGCCGTGAGCTGGTCGGCGCGGACATCACCGAACCCATCACTCGACTCGAGCGATTTCGATGGCGCACCGTTGCAAGCACGGTTGCTCTGACGATTGCAACTTTTCTGGTCATTGGTCAACTCTCAAGGGTCAATCTTCTTGAGGCGCTTCGACATACCAATTTTGGCTGGTTCGCGATTGCGATCCTCGGTTCAGCACTCACGTACTTCGCGGCCGCGGAGAATCTGGCCGCATTTGTTCCGAAGCGGCTTTCCCTCATTCGCGGCTTCTTTGTTCAACTTTCAACGGCCTTCGTCGGGGTCGCAATGCCTCCGACGGTTGGACATATTGCCGTCAATGCTCGGTACCTGGCTCGTCAAGATGTTGACGAGGGGTCCATCGCTGCCGCCGTTGCGGTATCGCAGATCGTGAATGTCGTCACGACGGTGTTGCTGTTGATCACTTTTGGATTATTGACTGGCTCAGGGATTAGTCGCTTCAATATCGTGCCGAGTTCGGACTTACTCATTGGAGTCGCAGTGATCGTTGCCGTTGGTGGAATCCTGCTCTTTGTTCCACAAACTCGGGAAAAGTTCAGTCACCACGTACTACCGCGTTTGCGAAGTTTCTGGCCGCGACTCCTTGATGCGGTATCCCAACCGCTGAGACTTGGCGCCGGAATCGTGGCCGATCTCTTGCTCACGCTTGGCTACCTTGTTGCGTTTATCGCCGCACTTCGCGCGCTCGGAGCTCATCCGGCGATAATCCCTGTCGGAGTCGTCTACCTTGCCGGCAACACCGTTGGATCTGCTGCGCCGACGCCTGGAGGCCTTGGTGCAGTGGAGGCGGTGCTTATCGCGGGCCTTACCGCGATCGGCATTCCTGCACACGAAGCAATCCCTTCGGTACTGATATTTCGTATCGCTACCTTTTGGTTGCCCATCCCTGCAGGTTGGCTCTCGTTCGTGGCACTCCAGCGACGCGGAATTCTTTAGTGGCAAGTTCGACAGGGACAGTCTCGCGGACGAACTTCGCTCTTGGGTTTGGTAATTGTGAACAGACTCCCCTTCATCTCCCTGGTGGTCGGGAGGGCCGCGAACCCGAACCTGTACGCTTCTTGCTCACCAAGGCACCAAGCTGTTGCAAGCAGGCGAGGTCTTTGAAAGCGAGGCAGGTTGTCAAGCAGAGCCCTCATTGAACAGCAGAACGGAGATCCAGCTGCTCGGGAGAGCCACACAAGGCTCGAGCTGGGTCGATGGCGAGCGATTCTTAAACGCACGACGCAAAGGCTCATCCGCGATCGGGTCTCGCTTTCGGCTGGCAGCCTTGCCTACCACTGGTTCCTTGCATTGTTCCCCGCAGTGATCGCGGTTCTCGGCGTCCTGTCTCTCGTACGCGTCAATCAACACGACCTGGCCAGCCTTACCCATGGCATCGAAAAGGCGCTACCGTCGGGCGTCGCAGGAGTCTTCACCGGTGCGGTCACGGCGGCGACGACGCGGGAATCGGCTTCGGTGCTCGCCGTCGTGATCGGGATCTCCGTCGCAATTTGGAGCGCATCGGGTGGGATGTCTGCTCTTCAACAGGCCCTGGACGTCGCCTACGAGGTACCCATAGATCGTAAGTTCTTCGCTCGCCGAGTTCACGCACTCCCGCTCATGGTCGCGACGCTTGTTTTCGGTGGTTCAGGAGCTGGTCTGGTGGTGCTCGGTGCGCCAATCGGGGCCGGCATCGACGGCCACCTGCCTGTTCACGGCATCGCGTTCACGGTGGTATGGACGACCGTCAGATGGGCACTGACTCTCCTCGTCATCTCCCTCCTGTTTTCGATCTTCTTCTACATCGGGCCGAATCGCCAGGAGCCGAAGTGGCAGTGGATGAGCGCGGGAGGAGTACTGGCAACGGTCGTCTTTCTCTTGGCTTCTCTCGCCTTTTCATTCTATGTGACGAAGTTTGGATCGTACGGTAAGACCTACGGCGCTTTTGCAGGCGTAGCCATTCTCATCTTCTGGCTCTATCTGACGGGCTTGGCGGTGCTTGTTGGCGGCGAGCTCAACGCAGAGTTGGAACGCCAGGCTGCCGCCGAATGCGCAGACTCGACCCCACAAAGCCATGCCAACAAGAGTGAACGAAGCGAGACGACTTGAAGGATGAATCCAGAGGTCCGACGCCGCACCCCGCTAGCGTCCCAGAAGGTGACGACGTACTTACATTGCGCTCGACAGTGTGGAAGTCCTCGTTGGGGTAGTCCTTAGCTTAAGACGAAGCCACTCATCCTCGAGAGATCCTGTGCAAACCGACGCTACGCGCACGTGCGGGCTGCTGGTGGGCTTGCGCGACGTGACCGTGCTCGGCGTCGACGAGAAGCTCCGGCTACCCGATGAGGTCTGCGTCGACCTTCAGCACCCCTGGATCCATCGCCCTATCGCGATCCCAGAAGGTTCAGGTGCCCCGTTCGACGCCGTCATCAAAGTGGGGCATGCCCCCGAAGTGCCGTTCGGGGTCACCCAGATCGGGCACGCAGAACGTCGCCGACAAACGGGCTCTGGCCGCGCCCGATCGACTGTTCTAGGGTCACACGGCGCAAGCTTTGGCATCGAACGATGGCGGAACCGCCGAGCTGAGCGTATGTGCAGCCATCGTCGATGAGTGCGGAATCCCTCCCGTGCCGGGTTCGAACGTGGATCATTCACTGCTTGGACGAACGGACACGGCGACTGCCCGCTGACGCTGGGAGAACGTTGTGATTATGACTACGAACGAGGTTTTCACGTTTGGCGGTGACCAGGCACTTCTGACCAAGTTTGCGGCACGACTCGCGGGTTATGGAGCGCTCTCCCACAGCGCCATTCAGCGGTCCCAGCGGGGATCGGCCTCGACGATGCCGAGACTGAGGGACTCGAGCTCGGCGACGAGGGAACGCAGCCGTCGCTCGTTATCGATCCAAGGGCCGTAGTCGTCCAGCTGCTCGTCGCTCATGAGCCGGGTGACGGTCTTGGCCGTCACCTTGCGGGTCCACTGGTGATAGGGACCGTGCAATACCGGGGGTTCAGCGTGGCAGCGGCAGTTGGGCTTGCCGCAGCGCGCCAGGCGCTCGGTCATCGTCCCGGGCAGGACAAAGCCGACCTCGGCGAGGGCACGGGCGATGCGGCGAGCCTCAGCTTGCTGGGCGGGGGTGGGTGGCACCGCTCAACCTTGGCACCGGGGATCCACCAGCTGGGTCATATCCGTAAGTATATCTATTGTATGACAGAGATGGACCTGTCCGCCTGGGTCCCCCGCGGCGTAGACGAGCGCGCCGGTGCCTTCGCCCGGGCGGTGGTCGCCCGGGTCGACCCGCCGTCGTGGTCCCGGGCCCGCTCGTTGTTGTGGGCGGCCAGCCGCCTGGGTGCCTTTGCGCTTTGTTGCGGGCTGGACCCCGAGCCCTCCGTCGTGCTCTCGAGCGCGCTGATCGAGCGCTTCATCTTGGTCGGGACCCAGAGCTGGTCGCCTGCGGCGCGCCGCACCCTGCGCTCGGACCTCTCCTTTTTGGCAAAGCGGGTTCTTAGTCCCGCGCCGGGCCCGATCCCGCTCGGGCGCGAGCGGGCGAAGGCCCCCTACAGCGAGTCCGAGCTCGCGGCCTATCTGGCGCTGGCCGATGCCCAACCCACCGTTGCCAGACGCCAACGCGCCTCGGGGCTGATCGCCCTCGGGGCGGGGGCGGGACTGATCGGGGCCGACCTGCGCCTTGTAAGCGGCGACGACGTCATCGAGCGATCCGGCGGTGTCCTCGTCCTTGTGAGGGGGCGCTCTCCCCGGGTCGTCCCGGTGCGGGCCGAGCTTCACCCTCGAGCACTCGATGCCGCCCGCTTTGTGGGCGCGGGGTTCATCGTGGGTGGGGCCGAGCCGAACCGGCGCAACGTGACGAGCCCTCTCATCGCCTCGCTGGCGGGCGGATGCGACCTGCCGAGGCTGTCTTTGGCCCGACTGCGTTCAACCTGGGTGTCGCGCTGCGCGGCCGACATCGGCCTGGCCACTTTCATGGCGGCCGCCGGTGTGCGCTGCTCCCAGCGCCTGGGCGACGTGGTGGCAGACCTCGACCCGGGCGACGAGGCCCATGCGGTGAGGCTCTTAGGCGGGGGCAGGTGAATAGTCCGGCGACACCGGCACGCCTTTTGGCTGTCATCGACGCCTCGGGGGTGCCAGGGCGCCTCGAGGCTTTGCTCCCCGTCGGGGTGCGGCCCCGACAGCTCAGCGTGCGCACGCTGCTCGCAGGCATGCTCCTCACCTTGGCCGACGGACGACCGGCGCACCTGTCTCGGGTGCACGGGGCACTTGTGGGACTCGACGACGAGAACCGCCGTCATCTGGGCGTCGTCTGCGAGTCGAAGCACGGTCCCCACACCTTGACCTACCGCCAGGTCGAATACACCTTCTCCCTCCTAAGAGACGTGCTGAGCAAAGACGTTCCCGACGGCGCACCCAAAGAGACGCTCCAAGAGGTCCTCGACGCCCTCCTCGAGGCCAGTGTCAGCGAGCAGGACACGGCCCGCTCCAGCTCGCTCGCGGTCGACTGGACCGACATCGAGAGCTTCTCCACGAGGCACACCAAGCCAGACGGCACCTATGCCGACAAAGAGGCGTCGTGGGGGCACCGCAAAGGCGGCGGTCCCGGCGAGAAAGACGAACTGTTCTTCGGCTATTACCTCTCTCTCGCCACCATGGTCGAAGACGACGCCGGGGCACCCGTCCCCGAGCTGGTGCGGCGCATGGCGCTCACCTCCCCTGACCACGACCCGGTCCCGGCCTTCGTGGACGTCCTCGAACGGCTCGTGTTTTCCGGGGTGGCGATCGGTGACGTGGTGGCGGACTCGGGCTACGCGTACCGGGTGCCCGCGCACTTCGCCCTGCGGATGCGGGCTCTCGGCGCCGGCTTGGTCATGGACCTGCACCCGAGCGACCGGGGCACCCAGGGCACCTACGGCGGGGCGATCTGTTTCAACGGTGCCCTCTACTGCCCGGCCACCCCGAGGGCGCTGTTTTTGATCGAACCGCTTTCGCGTCAGGCAAGCGAGGAGGAGACGAAAGTCCACGACGCCCACTCAGCCGAGCTTCAGCGCTACAAGCTTGGCAAGACGAGCGCTTGCGACGCCGACGGATATCACCGCGTCGCCTGCCCGGCGGTCCTGAGCAAGGTGCGCTGCCCGGTGCGGGAGGCCTCCTTGGCGCTTTCCTTCTCCCGTCCTGAGATCCTCACCCCTCCTTCGCACCTGCCAGCGTGCTGTGTCCAAAAGACGATCACCGTCCCACCCGCGGTCAACGCCAAGACGGCCCAGCGCCACGACTATCCCTCTGCCGCCCACCGGCGTTCCTACGCGAGGCGCAGCGCGGTGGAGCGCTCCAACGCCAGGATCAAAGACCCCGCCACCACAGACGTCGCCCGCGGCTGGTGCCGTCTCATGGGGCTCGTCCCGATGAGCCTCTTCCTCGCCTGTGCACTTGTCGTGCGCAACCTGGCCGTCGCCGACGCCTTCGAGGAGCGCCAAGTCGAAAACGCCCGTCGCCGTGCCGCAGGCCTCGCACCGAGGACTCGCCGACGGCGGCGCAAGCCCATCGCCGAGCTCGTCGGCACCGCTTCGGCCAACGTCCCGGCCTGATCAACACCGCCCTCTGGGTCGCCACCGCCCGGGCGAACGCGGCCGCGCACCGGCGTCCGGCGAATGATGGTCAGCCAGGCGGCTGCGGCCCCGCGATACAGCCCTTTGCTACAAACAAACGTGAAAATCGGTTAGGTCTAAACGTGAAGACCTCTGCAGCGGAGAGGGAGGGATTTGAACCCTCGGACCCTTGCAGGTCACACGATTTCCAATCCCATCGAGCTGGTCTAACGCTGTCCGGGTTTGTCCATTCTCGCAGGTCAGGTGAGGTGTCGCGTCCGGCGGCGTCCGGGTCAGGCCGCTGAAGTCCCTCGGTTTGGTGGTCAGTTTGGTGGTCAAGTCTCGGCAAGGACGAGGCGACTGTGGCTGACATATCCGTCGATTGGTCGCGCCGATCGACCGTGTACGGGCAGACATTCGGGGCGTTGATCTGTGCGCGGAGCAAACACGTCAGCATCTTCGGCCATCAAGGTCCCCGGCCTCGCTTCGCCATGATCTCGCCGTCACGGCAGGCGAGCGTGATCAGGACGACGCAGCGGGAAGCAGCATTCGAATGCCACCCAGCAATCAAAACCCTGTCGGGCCGCGTAGTTGCCTTAGCTCTGTCTCGGATCGCTCGAGTTCTCCGCTGAAGCGTGGACCTCTAAACCTGGATCCACCGATCAACCAGGGCTGAAGCAGTCCACGTATCCACCTAAAAGGCCTCCTGAGCTGGGAGAATGACGGTGCTTAACGTCGTCAGATCCCCACAGCTCGGGAGGCACTTTCAGTGAGACAAGTATCGCGCGGTCTCGACCGGATCGAGGTGGCATTCGACGAGCCGAACCTCGTCGCCAATGCCGGCTTGCTGCTCGTCTCGACACTCGTCGTGCGTCTCGGCCTCGAGGCGCTGATCAACTCGACGCTGCGGCTGACCGGCCGTGTGGGCGGTGCACTGCCCGGTCGCAAAGTGCTGAGTCTCGTGCACGCGATCGTGGCGGGAGCAAGCCACATCGACCATGTCGAGCTGCTCCGTGCCGGGGCGACAAAAGCCGTGCTTTCCCACAGGGTGATGGCACCTTCCACGCTCGGCACATTCCTTCGGTCCTTTACTTTCGGCCATGTCCGTCAGCTCGACCAGGTGATCGCGGAGACGTTGCGGCGAGCGTGGGCACTCGGGGCCGGGCCAAAGGACCGTCTCGTCCTCGACGTCGACTCGACGATCTGTCAGGTCGAAGGCGCAAACAAGCAAGGTGCCAGCTATGGCTACACCAAGGTCCTCGGTTACCATCCGCTGCTTGCGACCCGGGCCGATACCGGCGAGGTGCTCCATGCCCGCATGCGCAAGGGGTCGGCCAACACCGCCCGTGGGGCGAGGCGCTTTGTCGCCGAGCTCGTCGCGCGGTGCCGGCGGGCCGGGGCGACAGGCGAGATCGTGCTGAGGGTCGACTCGGGGTTCTGGTCCAACGACACGATCAAGACCCTCGCACGTCTCGGTGTTTCCTACACGATGGCGGTGCGAACGGGAAACAGGGCAATCGCAACGGCGATCACCGAGATCAAAGAGGACGCCTGGGTCGGTATCGACTACACCGAAGACGGCATCGCCGAGGTGGCCGAGACCACCTACAAGGCAAGGCGCCTTATCGTGCGCCGCACCCGGCTCGTCGGAGCCCAAGAGAAGCTCTGGCCCGACTGGCGGCACTTTGGCTTCCTCACCGACTTGGACGGCACTGCTGTCGAACTCGACGCCTTCCACCGGGACCACGCCCGAGTAGAGCTCGCCATCAAGGACCTGAAAGAAGGTGCCGGGATGGACCACGTCCCCTCCGGGCACTTCTTCGCCAACTCCGCATGGCTGTGCTGCGCGGTGCTTGCACACGACCTCGTGCGCTGGTGTGCCTTCCTGGGTGGCATCGTCGACAAGGACGAGCTGACCGTCACCCGCACTCTTCGCACCCGTTACTTCTCGGTGCCTGCTCGCCTCGTCAATCGCTCGGGCATCCCGAGGCTTCGCGGGCCGGACAAATGGCCCTGGGCCGACAGCTTCATCAAAGCGCTGGGAAAGCTTCGCCTCCTCGATCTCGCTCCTGGCTGAGCGGCCCTCGCGGATCGGCGCAGCCGCAGACGCTTACCTATGCGCTGACAACCAAGCCGAGCAAGACAGCTTGGTTGACTACGCCCCGACCCCGGTCGACCGACATCCGACGAGGCCGTCAGCGGCGACTGCGCTCTCCCGGCTCAGCAGCAGGGGTTGATCGGTGGATCCAGGCTAA
>Ga0224555_1005068_pt1 | contig 11470 bp, 4 predicted proteins | sample 714S23034metaG_FD_180687 | JGI IMG/M metagenome (GOLD analysis project Ga0224555, IMG submission 180687) | Peat soil microbial communities from Stordalen Mire, Sweden - 717 S2 30-34 | ecosystem: Environmental > Terrestrial > Soil > Wetlands > Peat | place: Sweden: Norrbotten County, Stordalen...
GGGCCACTACTTGGAAAGATGAACCACCGCCCCCAGCCCTGCCGGGCGGAATCAATTTAGCTGGCCAAAAGTCATCAATTTACCTGGCCGCCAAAGCCCGTAACGATGCCATTCGACCTGCACCCATTCCTGAGTTTGACAATGGCATAGTAAGCGATGTTGCCTGCTGTGATCTGACCTGGTTTACCTGTGGCTTGTCTGGTCACCTTTTTACCCTTCTTCTCGGCATTGTGCATCATTTTGGCTGCTAATGCTGTGCCATCCTGTATTAGCTCCTGCACATCCTCGCAACCGACCAGATTGACGGCATGAGGGATGGCTGATTGGAGGCGAGGGACGATTTGATCTTGTAATAGAGAACCTGCTTGTGGTGACATAGAACTCCTGTATTGAAGGTTAATAAACAGAAAGCCCTCGGTCCTGGAAAGGGTGAGGGCGGTGAGGTTCAGTATAGATGGCTGAACCTTTATCTATTTATTATCACACAGAAGTATATTGTTGTAATAGGGGAATGCCGTGGTATCACCTGCCAGAACATTCCCAAATCATCTGTGCCGCTCTACTTGCTGAAAAATGCGTCGTGAATTTGCGCTCCTATAACATAGCCGTTCGCAAAGTCGTCTATGTTTTGCCGTGTGATGCCGTCTGTGCTAATGACACGGTAATTCATATACTGGTCACTCGAAACATCATACAGCGTTTGGAATACGGTTGAACCAGTATTTAATGGTCCCTGCCAATACAATTGCAATTTAAGACCCACACTTTGAATGTTCCCGTTCTCACCCTTGTTAAGAACGGCATCAAGCACAGTTATCCTTTTTCCTGTTCCAATCGGATGAATCAAATCAAAAAAAGCTTGGGCTGCCGAAACGCTATGCGAAAACCCTTGGTCATCCTTAACTTGAATATTCCCATTCAAAAGTTCCTGAAACTTAGCTTTTACATCAGCTATGGTTTTCTGCTGTTCAGCTATGGCTTTCTGTTGTGCCGCCTTCACTTCTGCCAAGCTCAGTGTTGGTGTGACTTCTGGGTGTGCTACCTTCAAACTGTCACGAGACTTTATTGCGTCTGCGAAGTCCGGTTTGAACTGAATGGCTCTGAGGAACGGGCGAATAAGCCCTCATCAGGATGGAAAAGGCCCACTCCCCGCCGTGATGCCGACGGTGATCTTGCCCGGCGGCAGCCAGCCCGGTTGTCGTTTCGCTGCTCGGATCGCCACCCGGGGAATGGATTTTTGCAGCGCGCGCGTGTAGGGATGTTACCCCTCTGGCTAAAGTGCCGTTGAGCATTGAATGGATGACCTTCCCAAGCCTTCGGCCGATTATTTGGCATCGGTCAGCGCTCCCCGTAAATCGCGCAGATGAGGCACGGCTCCAAACTGCCCCAACCCGGATATCGTGTTGCGCGATGGCGCACAGCGTTACCGAAGAGGGATTATTTCGATGTGATCGTGCATATCATGCGCACCGATGTGCGCGAAAAGTACGACCTTCATCGTGCGCGAGGCGTAGGTGGCGGCCGTCGGTTCCCATTGCTTGGGCGACGACGGCAAATGCCAGTCCGCTTTGACGCTGAAACGCACGACCAAGCCGGGGCCAAATATCCCCGCGCCTGTGGGGTGGAAGTCGGGATTAAGGGCCAGATAGTAGGTGAGGGAATTGACTTCAAGCGTGAAAGACCCGTTGCCTAGACCGCGATTTGAAGGCTCAGGAGGTTCGTGGGCGTTCATAATTTATTCTAATGTTAGCTGACAGGGATTTTAAAAACTTATTATTATGAAGAAAAAGGATTGCAAAGCCAAAAAGAATAACTAATCTTTCAGTCCAGACAGAAATGTAATTAAGCTCGTGACGACCCTCGTCCGTGCAGTTTGGGCCATCCGGGTTCGGCGGAATCAACTCATAAAATGTTGGAGCAGGCATGAAGGCATCAAGAGCAGACTTTAAGCAGCTTGCAGTACGCGGAAAGTATCGCAGGAGGTGGTAGCCATGAATAAACCAATTCGCAACGCTATGAAACCCAACGTAACCCTGTTTATCTTCGTAGGAATCTTGATCTGGCAATCCAAGGCAGCCGGTGAATCCAGTACACCAGGTCCATGGCAAGTGAAGATCCATGACGCGAACAGCCGGGTGTGGGAAAGGGTGGATGCAATCGTCCTTTCTGACGGGCGCACACAGACGAAGACCCATGACTACATCGAGCTTGAAACCGGCCTGTATTACCAGGAAAACGGCCAGTGGAAGGAAGCGAAGGAACAGTTTGACGCCATGCCGGGCGGAGCGGTTGCGCAGCAAGGCAGAGCGAAAGTCAGTATCGCCAACAACATTCATACGGCCGGGTCCGTCAAAATTGTGATGCCCGATGGGCAAACTCTTGCGACGCATCCGCTTGGGGTGAGGTACTACGACCCGGCGAGCTATACCAGCGTGATCATTGCCGACGTTCAGGATTGCCAAGGGGTGGTTGTTCCGCCCAACCGCGTGGTCTTCGCAGACGCGTTTGCTGGCTTCAAGGCCGACCTCAGATACACCTATACCAAAGCCGGGCTGGAACAGGACGTGATTTTCAGGGAGCAGCCGCCAACTCCAGGTCAATACAACCTGCCGGCCACGGTCAGGCTTGAAATGATCACCGAGTTGTTCGACGGTCCGCTGCCGGTTATATCGCAGCAAGCAGGCACGAACGGGACTGCCACCAACGGTGCCGCGCCAATCGCTTCTTCAAACTCGTCTTCTGCTGCAAGAGCAAGAGGGCAAGGATCTGCCAGTGTCGGCGGTGCGGATGAACAGTTGGACTGGCCCTCGACGCGAATGGGGCACGGCAAGGCATTTGTGCTTGGAGATGAAAAGAAGCCTGGGAGTCGGCACAGCGTCACCAAGCAGCTTTTGAAAATCGACGGTCGAAACATATTGATCGAATCCATCCCGTGGAACCGGATTTCCAAACCGTTGAGCGAGCTGCCCAAACCTCCTCAAGCCTCGACTGGGCCAAAGGCCGATAAAGCGCGGCATGTGGCCTCCGCCAAACCCGTCTTGCCGCCGATGCCCCTCGCCAAAAAGAGCACCGTGCCGATGCGGTTGGCCGCCAAGCAGCCGGGGCGGAAGGGCTATGTGTTGGACTATCTGTTGGAGCTTTCCGATTACAATGGCGACTACACCTTCCAAGGGGATACGACCTACTTCATAAGCGGGCCGGTGTATCTCAACAATGTGACCCTGGAAGGCGGTGCAGTCATCAAGTTCACCAATTCGGGAGACGGCTTTTTGGATGGGTTGTGGTCGCTCAATTGTCAGACCGGCCCGTATAAGCCGGCGGTTTTCACTTCCATGGATGATGACGCATTTGGTGACATTGTCTCCGGCAGCAGCGGATCGCCTTCTCCTATTCCTGGGATTTATCTAAGCGACTTCGGCGACACTTTGCAATACGCGCGCTTTGCGTACGCGGGGCAGGCTATTTCGGGGTGGAGCGCAAGTCTGTGGCACTGCCAGTTCGTTCAATGCAGCACGGGTCTGGCGATGGAATGGCCGTCTATTGATATCCACAACGTGCTGTTTACTGGGTGCGATACGGCCCTGGCGATGGATGGATACGCGTGGTTGGTGGCGGAAAACGTCACGGCGGACAACGGCAGTTGGTTTGCGTCGTTTTCCTCGCCTGAAAACAGTATGGACGTCACATTGAGAAACTGCCTCTTCACGCGGTTGAGTCAGGACACCGATGTTGTCAACGACATTCAGAACTTGGTGAACCAGTATGGTAATTCGTTGATCACGGAGTCGGTGAGCCAACCCACGCAGATCCCATACGTGGTTTGCGGCGGAGGCAGCTATTATACCGCCAGCGCGTTTCAAAATCAGGGCGCGACGGACATTGATCCCGGTCTCCTGGCTTCGTTGCAACAAAAGACGACGTATCCGCCAATGGTTTACTCAAACGCGACGATAAGCAGCGGCACGACGCTCGGGCCGTATGTGCCACGGGATACGAACTCCTTGCCCGCGCTCGGCTATCACTATGACCCGTTGGATTACTGCTTTGGCGGATCGACGGCGGCAACCAACCTTACATTTACGAGCGGAACCGCTGTGGGGTGGTTTCGAACAACCTCGGGTTGGGAACATGCTGGCCAGGGCATCCACGTGGCGGACGGCAAGCAAGTGGACTTCAACGGAACGGAAGAAGCGCCTGATTACTGGGTCCGTGCCAACACGGTGCAGGAGGGCGGAACCGGCCACTGGAACGGAGGGTATGGCCCGGGTGGAATCACAGGATGGGCCACCGACTTTGCGCTTGCGCCGACGGTGAAGATGCGCTTCACGCACTGCTCGGTGCTGGCAGCGGATGCGGACGGCCACTTTCGCGATGACTATGGGTACCTGCTTTTGAATCTGATGAGTTGCGAATTTGCCGGAACCTACATAAGCGGCTATATCTCGGCGGCTTGCATCACCAATTGCCTGTTTGAGCGCACGGGGCTTGGGGATGTTCAATCGAATCCCAATACGTACTTCATCATGCAGAACTGCACCATGAAAGGCAGCGGCATTGCGGCCTTGACGTCATTTACCATGCACGATTGCGCGCTGGACGGGACGGACTTTTCCACCTGCGATGGTTGTGGAACGATGGATTTCGACTACAACGCATTTTTAAATGGAGCGGCGGAAACTTCCCCGGCGGGTCCGCATGACCTCGTGCTTGGCAGCTTTGATTGGGTATCAGGTCCTTTGGGCAATTATTATCAGCCCATCAATGGCCCGCTTAAAGAGAAGGGCGACGTGCCCGCGAACACGGTTGGCCTCTATCATTACACCACCACGACCGATGAAGTGATGGAGGAAACATCCATCGTGACCATTGGGTATCATTACGTGGCGCTGGGCACCAACGGCTTGCCGCTGGTTTCCAACACCAATGGCGCGCCCGATTATCTGGCCGACGCCAATGGCAACGGCTATGCCGATCCGGGAGAGATTCCATGGAGCGGCGCGCCTATCATTTCCATGCAGCCGTCCGATGTGACCGTGCCTATGGCGGGGACGGCGATCTTCAGCGTCGGGGCCTACGGTTGTCTTCCTTTGACCTACCAGTGGATGAAGGACGGCGAGTATCTGGCCAACGGCGGGAACATTTCGGGAGCGGACACGGCAGAATTGACCATCGCAAATGTAAGCGATACGGATGTGGCCGATTACAGCGTCTTGGTGGGCAACCCGTTTGGCGGCACCACGAGCGCCAGCGGCCACCTCTATATGAATCCCCCGTTTATGGGATATTGGAGCTTTAACAATACGGTCGTCGATTGGTGGCCGGGAAACAGCAACGCCAATGATATGGCCGGCACGAACAACGGGACGATCCACGGCGGGGTGACCTACGCCGCCGGCCATTCGGGCCAGGCTTTCCAGTTCGACGGCTCGACCGGGTATATCTCGTTTGGAACCAACGCTGGCAACTTCAGCAGCAATGATTTCACCATTGATTTCTGGATGAAGTCGCCATTCACCGGCTCCGTTGAAGCAATCCTCGGCAAGCGCCCGATTTGCAATTGGGCCAACATGTGGAATGTGCGCCTGTATTCACCAGGCTTCGTCAGATTTGAAATTGCCCAGGATTACATCGGGTACCCTGATTGCTATAACACGGTCTTGGACTCGAAACGCAATGTGAACGACACTAATTTTCATGAAGTAACGATTACGCGTTCCGGCCTCACGTTGGCGATTTATATTGATGGCACCTTGGATAGTTCAACGAACACCGAAGCCATAGCCAATATTGACAACGATGCTGACATGACGGCCGGGAACAACCCGTGCGTGTATTGCGACGGAACCCACTTGTATTGCGGATTGCTGGATGAAATAAAGCTGGCAACCAACGCTAGCGGTGGCAGCCCTTGGGCGGGGAATCTTGGCCAGCAGCCATTGACAAACTATGGCGTCCAGAATCCAGCAAGTCCATGGGGAAACGCGTTGCAGGTTGACAGCAACACCGCGGCCACTCTGAGCTACCGCTACATTGAATCCAATGGCGCGCCCAACATTTACTGCACGAACGGCGCGATCCGATTCTGGTTTAAGCCGGACTGGAACGGGGGCGTCGGACCAGGCACCAATGGCCAGCTTCTTGTGCTTGGGGATGGAACAAATTCCCTGTGGTCACTTTACGTCACCAACAGTAACCTTTTGCTCGAGACGGGCTCCAATAATGTGTTTGTGGAGTACTTTACAAATGTGATCACCAATTTTTCAACCAACATTTGGGAGGCCGTGACATTGGATTACTCGCCGACCGCAACCGAGTTGTTCCTCAACGGGGTTCTCGCTCAAAGCGGCCCTGGAATAACGCTGTACCCGGACATGGCCGACTGCATGAGTTATGGATTCAGCATCGGAAGCGATCATACCGGCAATCATCTCGCGCACGCCCAATTTGACGAGTTGTACACGTACAACAGTCCATTGAGTTCAGGGGAAATTCTGGCGAACTACATAGAGGGTCTGCTGACGGCCAATGCGTCAGGCGGCGGGGCCGGCATGGGACAGCCGGATTGGGATACTTACAACTCACTTTACGGCATGACAAATGCCAGCAGCATACAAGTATTCACACCGTTGCACTAACAACCCACAAAGGCTTTGTGCCAATGCACTGTCAGAAAAGACTCAGTCCAACATTCAACCAGGTCTCGTGATGAATCTCATATCAAGCCAGAACACACTGGGAATGCCAAGTTCGCCGCAATGCGCCCGGACATTTGTCCGATGCTTCTCACTTCTTCCAATCCTTGCATTAATGTGCTCGTTGGCTATAAGGGTCAACGCCCAAACCCCATGCCCTCCTAACATCTCCTACATCGTCGAATACCAAACAGCCAACGCGCAGCTCTGCAAGTGTCATTTCCAAGAGTATACCAATAAGACCCCCCCTCGCATCGACATGTATCGCACTCAAAAGATTGACATGGATTACTCTTACTCGTCTTCCGACAGTGGAACGAATGGCGAGGACGATGGTAACTGTATTGTTGATTCCGGCAATTGGTCGTGGTCTGTCAACAGAAACGAATCTGCGCATTTTATTGAGAGCTATTCAAATCTGTCCTGCGATCGAAGCAGTTCCTGCTCCGGCTTCTACAACTACACGTTGACCTCCTCAGATTCCCGTGGAATGTTCTGCGAGGAATCGGGGGGAGAATCCATTACTTATGGCCCAAGGACCTCCTCCGAAACTGTTGTCTGCGGTATTCAAGAGACACTTTGTGGAGGGTCTGGTTGGGCTTATGTGGGGCAAGACACTCTGACTAATAGTTGCGCGTGGGATAGTGGCAACAATGACGGCCCAACCTTTACTAATAATGGCCCGATTAATGGCGGTGATACCGAGATTTTTAACTATTGCCTTTATTTTCCGCCGTGGGAAGTGGCGACATCTTCAACGAGCGCTGTGTCTTCCGCTGGCCCTTGGTACGGCGACCCAACAACTCCCAGCAGCTACACCGGTTATCTCTATACACTTTCGGATCTGTATACTGATGTGGATTTGAGCAATAACATAATGTCCATTATGCCCGCGTACGGCGACTGGTACATTCCACCGGCAACTGATTACGACTGGTTCAAGATGATTGCATTTTCCGTCATCGACGGCGATCATGATGATGCTAAGGACTGGGGCGGGTCTGTCCCTGGATGTAGTGGATGTGCCGAATTGCAACCGATGCAGTTTGTAATTGCCATTCCAAACTCAACAAAGAATACGACATATACGATTACGTGCGATCTGGTAACTCTTGATCTCACTACGGGACAGTTTTTCCCTACTAAGCAGGTGGTCGTATCTATCAGCGGGACAGGAGACACCAATAATCCGGCTACCAGCGGCCCACCAGTGACTGTTTCTGCGCCCTGGTGGGACCAGAGTATGCTCGTTTGCGGCGGAATTGTGGAAACATGGGTTGAGGTTGTGAACGTTTCCACAAATGGGTCCAAAAATGTGATTGGTTCCGGTCCTGGGGAAATGGTGGCCAGCGCATCGGGCGGAGGTAGTGGCTGCGCGACGTGTGGCGGCGACCATTCGACGTCAAGAGCGAATCGTCTTGGAGGAATGTCTGCGCGTTTCAGCCTCGGTTCGGCATCGGTAAATGCCTCAGCCGGTGAACTGGATATAATCTCGGACACGCCGACTACGAATCTGGCAACTCCCGCCGGCCTGTCGTATTCGGGCAACGCAGCCAACGCGGAGGTAATTCAGAATGGCAATGGGATCCGGCAAGTTAATGCTCCGCAAGGATTGGCGGATGTCATCACGGACAGTCCTTTTCAATATGAGATACGTTACTATCTTCCATCGCAGGTTGGGAGCGTCGCCGGCGGTGTTTATCAGGTGAGCGGCACTCCTTTTGTGACTTGGACCATTGCGAATCCTTCTGCTTCCACCAACACGTATAATCAACTTCAAATTAATAAATCCCAGGCATCGGTCGTCGAAGTGTACAACTACACCTATGCGCCAGGTAGTTGGACCCTTGATTACCCCGGCGGTTTGCGAGAGGATCAGATTAGCGTGACGACGACGAGCAGCCTATATTGGCGCGAGCCGAGCACGGAGGTCTTGGTCACGGAGGAAATTCGAACGCCGGGAGGGCCTGACCAATTTAAAGCCGTCCGGACTTATCAGATGTCCCTTTCCGTGTCGATGCCGGGATGTGTGCTCGCTCAGGAAACTGTTGGCCCTGATTCGAATCCTCTAATAACAGCCTACACTTATGATCCATTGTTGTTGCTGCCTGGCAATATGCCCGCCTTATCGCTGGTTGTTCGGCCTAATGGGAGTTGGGACTACTATAGCTATTTTGATACGGGTCAGCTATGGACTCATGTTATGAGCTTTGGCGACACGCCCGCACCTAGTCCATGGACCTCTCCCTCCGGCATCTACCACGACTTTTTATATGGTTATGACGATCTCGTTACGTATCAAACCGTCACGAATATCTTAGATTTTCCAAATGTTCCGCGCAAGACCACGGAAAGTATTGGAGGGACGGAAATGGGCTTGAGCTATGTGGACATCACGAGTGGGGAAAGTGATAACATCCGCTGCCAGTCTGAGTATGTAGACTGGAACGACCTGGGAAATCTTGTCACCGTCACCAAATTCTTCACGAGCGGAATCAATTCAGGCCAGGTGGCCAGCGTTCTAAACCCCGACGGAACCATGTCCTTGTACTCGTACGCAACGGCACCGGATGGAAGTCAGACCAATTCAGTGTGGTCGGGTGCGCCCAACACGGGCAAGACTGCGATTGTGGACGGCACGGAAACGGTCACCGTTCTGGGGCCGGTTGGCCAAATGATCTCGTCCACCCAAATTGACATTGCGTCGGGCATCACGCTTGCCAACGATGTCTATGGGAATTACGACTCGTTCAGCCGCCCGCAGCAGCTAACCCATCTGGACGGCACCAGTGAGCAGACCTTTTATGGCTGTTGCGGAGTCAATGAGACGGTGGACCGCGATGGCGTCCCCACGTACTACTATTACGATGCGGCCAACCGCCAGGTTGCTACTTCCCGAAATGGCATTATTGTGTCGAACGTCCTGGATTCCGTCGGGCGGACCCTTGAAACCATCCGCATCGGCACGGACGGTTCGCAGATTGTTCTAGGGCAGTGGCAGTACGATACGGCGGGACGATTGCTCGCGCAAACAAACGCCCTGGGCGGGGTGACGACCTACGTTGAATCGCAAACGAGCACGGGTGGGTTGATCCGCACCACCACCAATCCAGACCTGAGCACCATCGTTGAAGCCTATTACCTGGACGGGACATTGAAAAGCCGCACTGGCACCGCAATTCATGGAGCGCGTTATGTGTCCGCGCCGTCCGAGTACGGCACCGCTTATTGGATGTCGGGCGAGGTTAAGTTGAAGCCTGATGGAAGCGACACCCTGGAGGGCGTCACCAATTTCTTCGACATGCTAGGGAGAATCTACAAGACCGAGTACACTGACGGTTCCACCAGCCAATCGTTCTACAACAACCTTGGCCAGCTTGCAGTCCAGGTGGACCCTGACGGCGTGGCCACGTCGTGCGCGTACAACGCCAAAGGGGAGCAAACATGCGTCACGCTCGACCCCACCAACAGCGACCGGGCTACCTGCACTTTCAACGACGTGACGACAGACCATTCCACAACGGTTCGGCGCACGCAGACGTATGTGTGCTCCACAATCGGTTCAAGTTTCTCCAATCTGGTATCTCTTTCGGAAGTTTCCACCGATGGCTTAAAATCCTGGCAAACGCAGTATCGCGACGTGGGCACGCCGGTGACTTCGCAAATGCAGACAATCTACGGGACCAGCCGCACCGTGAGCAGCACCAACGCGGACGGTTCTTGCAGCGTCAGCGTCTATGCTTCCGGCCTGCTGAATTCCGTCACCAGCTACGATTCGCTTGGCCACCAGATTGCCAAAACCACTTACGGCTACGACGCTCATGGCCGCCAAAGCTCGACAACGGATGCCCGCAATGGCGCCACCAGTTACGTCTATAACAACGCGGACCTTGTTTCATCAACGACCACGCCCAATCCGGGTAACGGCGCGGCCCAGACCACCACGACCTTCTACAACAGCTTGTTGCAGCCCATCACGGTGTTGCAGCCCGACAACACAACCGTGACGATGAATTACCTGCCCACAGGAGAAGTCGGGCTGACCTACGGCTCGCGCACATATCCCGTGGCTTACGGCTATGATTACGCCGGGCGGATGCAGACGATGACCAACTGGTCCAGTTTCGCCACCGGCGCCGGGGCGCGCGTGACGACATGGAGTTACGACCCGCATCGTGGCTTTTTGAGCAGCAAAACGGATGCCGCTGGCCAGTCGGTTTCTTACACCAACACGGCGGCGGGACGGCTGTTGTCGCGCACCTGGGCGCGCGGCACCAACGCCGCGTATGCCTACGACACGGCCGGGGATTTGCTCTCCGTGACGTACAACGACAGCGTCACGCCTTCGGTGACGTACTCCTACGACGGGCTGGGGCGGATAAGCTCAGTGGTATGCGGCGGCGTCACCACCAGCTTCGTTTACGACTGGGCTAATGACGTTCTGAGCGAGTCGTATTCCGGCGGAATCCTGAGCGGTCTGACCGTGACCAACCAGTACGACGCGTATTTGCGGCGGACCAGCGTGGCGCTTTTGAACGGGTCGTCCACCTTATGTCAGGCCCTTTACGGTTACGACCACGCCTCCCGCCTGTCGTCCGTCAGCGACGGGGCCAATACGGCGGGCTATTCGTACCTTGCCAATTCGCCGCTGGTGGGGCAGATTATGTTCAGCAACAACGGTGTTTTGCGCATGACGACGAGCAAACAGTATGACTATTTGAACCGGCTCACTTCGGTTGCGTCCGCCTCCAATTCCTTCGCGTATCAATACAACGCGG
>Ga0224555_1005069_pt1 | contig 11469 bp, 7 predicted proteins | sample 714S23034metaG_FD_180687 | JGI IMG/M metagenome (GOLD analysis project Ga0224555, IMG submission 180687) | Peat soil microbial communities from Stordalen Mire, Sweden - 717 S2 30-34 | ecosystem: Environmental > Terrestrial > Soil > Wetlands > Peat | place: Sweden: Norrbotten County, Stordalen...
CGGCAAGACCGGGCCTTCTCCCTGAGCGGGTCAGACGAAACCACCCTGGTGGGGTGCGGCCAGACGGTCGAGAGATGGCGTCGTCCATGCCCGCAGCCTGCCGACGTGACCCAGCCCTCGGGGTGCAGCCGCCGCCCGGCCAGGAGATGCCCGGAGCCGGGGAGATCGGTGAGCTGGACCGCGAGCCCTCGATCGATCCCGACGCGGATGGCCCGGCGGCTCCTCCCGGACACCCGCCGTCTCAGCTCGCCTGACCCCACCACACCTGTGCGCATTGTGGACCGCAGCCGCGGCTACCCTATCCTTCGCAGCGCGGCCCGTAGCTCAGTTGGTTAGAGCAGGGTTCTTATAAAGCCCAGGTCCTGGGTTCGAGTCCCAGCGGGCCGACCGACTCTTGATCTCAGCGAGTGCCCCAGGGTGGCCCCAGATAGCAGATCGTGGCAGCCGTTTGCCCCTAAGATTGGGTCCCTGCGGTTAGCCGCCCGGCGAGCCTCGATGTGGGCATCCAGGTCAACCCGGGCGACCCTGACCGAGCGCCTCAGAGGCACGATGGCTTGGCAGGAGGCGACCCGGCGGCTGCTGGCGTGCGGTGGTTTGCCCCTTCCGAAAGCAAGGCGAGGGACAAATCCGATTGCGTAAGCTAGGCTACGAGAGAGGGCCAACGCGAGAGCAAGAGGGCTCGAAGTGGACAGGAAGGCCCGCGATAATCCGAGGGAACTCGGCCCGAGGGCTGAGAGTTTGTTAGCTCGCGCATGCTTCGACGTGGCCCGCAAGGCCCATCCGGCGGTGACAATTGAAGTGCGGAGGGCGGCCCAGTGCGATTGAAATACTTCACGCTCGTTGTCTTGGCCGGGCTAACCATTACCGCCTGTGGCTCCACCACGAAGACGCCTGCACCTACGGCGAGGCCCACGCCCACAGCGAGGCCCATGCCCACAGCGACGCCGTCGCCCGCGACGACCACCCCTGCCCCTGTCGCCGATGTCTGCCAGGCCAATCCGGCTCCGGCCACTTCCGCGCAGGTCGTCGTCAGCCAGCCAGCCGCATTCGCGCAGGTGACGAGTCCACTGACGGTCAGCGGCAGTATCAACGCCTTTGAGGCCACATTCCGGATCGCCATCAAGGATGCATCCGGGACTGATCTCGTCAACCAGCAGGCCCACTCGCAGCAGGGGCAGGTGCTGTCCCCATTCAGTGCGAGCGTGCTCTTCACCGTCAGCGCAGAGACGCCTGCCTGCCTCTGGGTCTTCCAGATCAGCGGCGAGGGTAGTCCCACCACGATCCAACAAGTGCCCCTCACACTGATGCCGTCCTGATCCGCTCCGGCGCCTGGAGACCCAAGGCGCCGGCCCAGCAGAGCCCCTCAACCACGGCTCGAAAGTGGCCGAGTGTGGACCGGCGAGGCGCCCAGGTCAGCCGGCAAGATCTTCACCACGCGGGGACCGGCCCCCGTCACAGACAGCGCTCCGGCTGCGATCACCCGGCTCAGGTGCCGCCGGGAGGGCCCCGGCCCCTTGCCGGGCTCAGTGGCGGCGAGACGGGTCCTGGAATGCTTCGAGTTCGCTGGTAGGCAGTCTAGGGTCGACCTCCGATCAGCTGACCGTCAGTTCCAGGCCCCCTCGACCGTTACAGCCCTTCTACTTGCTCCCCGCTCCGCAATCGATTGTGCTAAACCACCCACAGGTGGGCTCGGCCCGCCGATTCCCAGCTGAGTTCCACTAGGTCCCATAGGGTTTTGTCAAGCCCGGTAGCTGGGGTCGAAGGGCTGGCCGTTGCGCCAGACTCCCCAGACCAGGCTCAGCGACTTGCTCATGCAGTGCCCGAGGGCGTTCATCTTCGACTTGCCAGCCTCTCGCTTGCGCCGGTAGTGCGCCGCGATCACGGGGTTGTGCTGGGTGCCCACCAGGGCCATGCGGTAAACCGCGGTCCGGAGGTGGGCGTTGCCGCTCTTGGCCATGTGCCAGCTGGTCTCTGGGTTACTGCCCTTCTGCCCTGAACTCGCCTCACGAGGGTGTACCCCGGCATAGGCGAGCAGCTGGTCGACGTCGTCGAAGCGCCAGATGTCACCAATTTCGGCCATCAGGGTGGCTGCGGTCGCAGGTCCCACCCCGGGTATTGACTGCAGCCGTCGGGCCACGTCGTCGTCCAGCAGCGACGCCAGGCGGGCCTCAGCCCCCTTGATCTGGCTCTCCAGCAGGTCGTACTGCCCGATCAGGACCGAGATCTCGAAGGCCACCTGTTCCTCCAACTCCGGCGGCGCCACGGAGCGTTCCGCCAGTGCCTTTAGCTCGGCCGCCTTCCTGGCTCCCAGGCTGCGCCGTCCGCCGGGAGCTTTGGCTGCCGCCAGGCTGGCCGCTCGCTTGCGTCGTACCGCCGCCGCCGTGGGGGCCACCCGCAGTACCGCCAGGGCACTGGCACAGCCGGGGTCCTCGAAGACATCCCCCAGCTCGGGGAAGCCGAGGTCAATCAGGCGCTGGAGGCGTTGACAGACCTTGGCCTGCTCCTGCACCAAGGTCATCACGAAGCGAGACGCCTCGCGCAGCTCACCGCCGGCGAGCGGTTCTCGGGGGGTTGGTTGCGTGCTCATGCCCAGGACTGCAAGCATGCGCGCGTCGGCAGGGTCGCTCTTGGTCCGCTGCAGCCGGCTCTTGGCAAAGTACTTGGCCCGCAGCGGGTTCACGACCGCCACCGACTGGCCCCGGGCCCAGAGATGGCTGGCCAGCGGCATCCAGTAGTGGCCACTCGACTCCATCACCACCAGCGCCACCTCGCCCTGCCGTGCCATCCAGGCGTCGAGCTGGTCGAAGCCTTCCCGTCCCGACGCCACCCGCAGTACTCCCCGCTCGGCCTCCTGGGCCTGGTCTCGGCATACCGCCGCCACATGTTGGCTCCGCCCCACGTCGATCCCGACCACGCTCATGCCGCCCTCCTGCTGTGGATAGACGACCTCATCGGGCTCCTCGCTGTCCTTCGTCGCACGTCTGCTGATCCCCCATCACCGGTCACTGCCGTAGGGTCCCAATCACCGTTCACGGACGGAGGATGAGGGCCGGTCACTAGACCCAGCGGTCTCGCCCGAATAGCTGCGCGCCGGTCTCCCCGTCAGGTCAGGGAAAGTGTGCCCGACCCAACACGGGCCTATATCAGCTGCCCACCAGGAAACAGGAGGCTGGGGCGGCTGGTGGGCGAAGTGGCCCGCCCGATGCAGGCCGAGGAACGCGGGAGGTACCCAGATGCGGCGCAAAGCCTTCGATGCAGCCCTCAGCTCGGTGGGAGCCGTGCTGACGGTGGCCCTGATCGTGGCCGGTGCTCTTCTGATGTGGGGGGCCGTCTTCACCAGTAACCAGGTGCGCAGTCAGCTGGCGGCCCAGAGGATCTTCTTCCCCGCCGCCAACAGCCCCGCGCTCAAGGGTCCCGTGTACAAGCTCGCTCGCCCGTACGCCGGCGAGGAGGTGCTAACCGGCGCCCAGGCCGAGGCCTACGCCAACGGCAAGATCCTGCCCGACTTGAACCGGATCGCCGGTGGCAAGACCTACGCGCAACTGAGTGCCGAGTCTCTGGCCCATCCCAACAACGCCGCCCTCGCCGCCAAGGTGAACATCGTCTTCAGGGGCACGACCCTGCGCGGCTTGCTGCTCGAGGCCTACGGCTACGGGATGTTCGGGCAGATCGCCTTCATCGCGTCGATTGTCTCCTTCGTGCCGGCGGCCGCGATGCTGATCCTCACCGCTCTGGGACTACGGCACATGCGCCGCGTCTCTCCCGACGCTGTGATCTGGATGGGGCACTCGGGCGCCACCGCTCCTATCTCGAACCCAGGGCAGATAGCCCTCGGCCCCATAGGTCAGAGAAGCATGCTGCGGTAGCTGCCCACTGCAGGCCGGGACCGGCGTCCGGCGGGCGATTTGGCGCAAGACTTCCCAGGGGCCATCCGACAGCGGCCGGATGGCCCTCGCTCCCATCCCAGCCCGCGGGCTTCCCAGGGCGAGCAGGGCAATGGTGAGCGGTGTGCTCCCAATTCCTGGCCGCCGAACCAGACCGGTCCAGCCATGTGCCATGGGTCGACGTCGCAGCGCCCCTCAGCGCCCTCCCCGTCGGGTCTTGAAACAGGCGCCCAGGTCAGCCCGGCGCGGTTCTCACTAGCCGGGTGCTCCTCGTTCTCGGCCGTCTCGAGCGGCTTGCTGGCCTGAACCGTCCAGTCGCGGGCCATCGATGCCGGGGGGCGGAGACGGAACTCATCGCCCCTTTCCCCTGGCCAGGCCTGGCCCCTGCACCTGGGTAACATGGCGGGCGCGATGGCAGTTCTCAGGCAAGTTGCCTACTTCCACTGTGGCCGCCCTCTCCGTCAGTTGCCACGGACCCTCACCAGCGGGTGCCGACTCCTGGCCGGGGGCAAGGGCCACCACCTCGAAACACTAGAGGCCACGATCTTCGAATCCGTTGGGGGAGCAGGGGACATCTCTGCCGGCAGCGCTGAGCTTGCCGCTGCCGCTGCGAGCTGGCCAGGGCGGTGCGACCTGCGAACCGCGCGGGCAAACGTCCTGGGCGCGCTCGATCTCCGACAAGGGATGGTCGGCCTCGAAATCGGTGCGGGGCTCGGTGCCCAGACTCGGTACCTGGGGGAAACCGGCACGGCGATCGACGCGGTCAAGCCGATGCCGGAGCGAGCCCCGCTGGCCCGTGCTCGCACGCCCGATCCCAGTGGCATCCCGGCACACGCCTTCGGCGTCGAGCGGCTCGGAGCCTGAGGGTGGTGGCAGACGACAGGGCCTCAGGAGCCCGAGGCCGCAGGCCCCTCCTGGCCCTGGCCCGGCACAACGGTGTGCAACCCTCCTACCAGGGTCAGGACAACGGCCTTGTCCACGTGGCAGACGAGTCCCTGGTTGCAGTCCTCGCAGCCATCGGCGTACCGATCAGCCAACCCGACCAGGCCGCCGAGCTGCTCGGGGTGTGTGGCCGCACCCACCGCTCCCTGGAGCCGGTCATCGTCCGGCGGCCGGGTGAGCGTTCTCTTCACTACCTCACCCTTCCCGTCACCGTTGCACCCACACGGGTGAAGATGTCCCTACGGGCCGAGGACGGCTCCCTCGCCAGCACTTCACTGCAGTCATTGCTCGGCGGCCCCCCGCAGTCCGGGCAGATCGACGGCGTGGCCGTGACGCGGCACGGATTTCGGCTCACCGGTCGCTTCGCCGCTCCCCCGGGATACCACCACCTCGAGGTGGAGGGCCCCGACCTCCGCGCCTCGGCACTGCTCATATCCGCCCCACGGCACGTCCCCGCGCCGGACCGGGACTGGGGTATCTTCGCGCCCCTTTATGCAGCGCGGACCGCGAGGGACTGGGGTGTCGCGAGCTTCAGTGAACTGGCCGAGATCGGCGACTGGGCTGGTGAGCTCGGTGGGGGATTCGTCGGTACCCTGCCCCTCTCTGCCTGCTTCCTCGACGGACCGCTGTTGGACGCCAGCCCCTACCGACCGGCCAGCCGACTGGCTCTGAACGAGCTGTACATCGACGTCGAGCGGATACCTGAGCTCGAGATCGTCCCTGAGGCGCGCCGGATGCTGGCCTCCGCCGACTTCCGCCGCCACTTGGACCACCTGCGTTCAGCTGCAAATTCCGACCCCTCCGCGACCATGGCAGTCAAGCGCCAAGTTCTCGAGTTGCTGGCCGACGCCCTGGCTGCGCACCCGTCCTCCCGGCGTACTGCCCTCGAGGACTTTCTGGCCGCGCGCCCGGAGGTGGAGGCGTATGCCCGCTTCCGTTCAGCCACCGAGACCCTGGGTCGCCCCTGGAGGCAGTGGGGAGGCTCCCACCCGGGAACGATCCCGGCAGGGGCAGATGACGAGCGCCGGACCCGCTACCACCGGTACGCCCAGTGGGTCGCGGACACCCAACTGGCCGAGGTCGCCACCCGGGGTCGTCTCTATGCGGACCTGCCCCTCGGCTCGCACCCCGACGGTTTCGACACCTGGGCTCATCCCGATTCCTTCGCCACCGGCGCCAGAGTGGGTGCCCCGCCGGACAGCTTCCAAGTTGCCGGGCAAGAGTGGGGTATCAGCCCTCTCCACCCCGAGCGGTCCCGCCAGGACGGCTACCGCTACCTGATCGCCGTCCTCCGCCAGGCCTTCCGCCACACTGCAATACTCCGTATCGACCACGTGATGGGGCTCCACCGGCTGTGGTGGATCCCGGATGGCATGGCAGCCGCAGGCGGAGCGTACGTGGAGTACCGGTCGGACGAGCTCCGGGCCATCGCCGTCCTCGAAGCCACTCGTGCCGGTGCTGCCGTTGTCGGGGAGGACCTCGGCACTGTGGCCCCGTCCGTGCACGTTGCCATGCGCCGGGACGGGATGCTCCGTTCGCACGTCCATCAACTCTGCGCCACCGCCGACGACCCCCTCCCCAACCCACCACCAGACTCTCTGGCATCTATCTCCACCCACGATCTCCCCCCTTTCGCGTCCTGGTGGGCGGGCCTCGACATCGACGATCGGATCCAACGGGGGACGCTCGATGCCACGGCCGCGGTGGAACAGCGAACTCAGAGAACCGCCCTCAGGGCCGCTCTGGCCGCCGCAATCGGACCGAGGATCTCGCCCGGCAGGGCGCTGCAGGCCATCCTCGTCCACCTGGCCGGCGGACCGGCGAGGCTAGTTGTCGTCGACCTCGAAGATCTCTGGCTAGAGCGTCAGCCGCAGAACCGGCCCGGCACCGGGGCGGCCGAAGGCAACTTCAGGCGGCGGTGGGCCCGGCGATGGCCGGAGGACCTTCGGGCCCCGCACAGCCTGCCGGCGGCCATTCTCCGGCGCGTCGACACCGCCCGCCGGGGCGAGCAGAGCGGTGGCGATGGTGCCGGGGACTTAGGTCCAGAAGAAGAGTGATGGGTAGATCGAGGAGGCTCGAATGATGAAGGCCACGCACAGACCATGACCGCCAGAAGGGGACGCTCAGCGCCCCGCTCACGACCGGCCGCGGCATGGCAACTCTCCGAAACCGACATCTACCTCTTCAACGAAGGGACCCATGCAGGGCTGTCGGAGAAGCTCGGCGGCCATCTGATCGGCCCGGACGGGGCGGTGTTCGCCGTCTGGGCACCCGGTGCCAGGGACGTCAGCGTCATCGGGGACTTCAACGGCTGGGACTCCGCCGCCAACCCACTGCGCCCTCGGGCCTCCTCGGGGATCTGGGCCGGGGTCGTCCCAACCGCGCGTCACGGCGACGTCTACAAATTCGCCATCACCACAGGCGGAGGAGAGCTCCTCGAAAAGGCAGACCCTTTCGCCTTCGCCTCCGAATGTCCCCCACGGACCGGATCGGTGGTCTGGGACCTGGCTTACAAATGGGGCGACGGGGACTGGATGGCGGGCCGGGCCGCTCGTTCTGCGATCGATGCCCCGATCTCCATATACGAGATGCATCTCGGCTCCTGGATGCGCTCGCCCGATGCCCCGGACAAGTTCCTCGGCTACGAGGAGATCGCTCCCCGCCTCGCCCACCACCTGGTGGAGACCGGCTTCACCCACGTGGAGTTCCTGCCAGTCATGGAGCACCCCTTCTACGGCAGCTGGGGCTACCAGACCACCGGCTACTTCGCACCCACCGCCCGTTACGGACCACCACAGGGCCTCATGTCGCTGATCGATCAGCTCCATCAGGCCGGGATCGGGGTGCTCCTCGACTGGGTCCCCTCCCACTTCCCAACCGACGCATTTGCCCTCGGCGATTTCGATGGCACCCACCTCTACGAGCATGCTGACCCCCGCCAGGGAATACACCCCGACTGGAATAGCTACATCTTCAACTATGGTCGCCACGAGGTCCGGAGCTTTCTGCTCTCATCAGCGGAGCACTGGCTTTCCACCTACCACGCCGACGGGCTCCGGGTAGACGCCGTGGCGTCCATGCTGTACCTCGACTACTCGCGTCCCGCCGGGGAGTGGATCCCCAATCGCTATGGGGGCAACGAGAACCTGGACGCAGTCGAATGGCTCCGCCAGTTCAACATCAGCGTCTACGGTGCCCACCCCGACGTCCAGACCATCGCCGAAGAGTCGACGGCCTGGCCCGGAGTGTCCCGACCCACCTACGTAGGTGGTCTTGGCTTCGGCTACAAATGGGACATGGGTTGGATGCACGACACTCTGGAGTATTTGCGTCGCGACCCCATCCACCGCAGCTACCACCACAACCAGCTGACCTTCAGGGCCCTCTACGGGTCCTCAGAGAACTACGTACTTCCCCTCTCCCATGACGAAGTGGTCCACGGCAAGGGTTCCCTGCTCCGGTGCATGCCCGGAGACGACTGGCAGAAGTTCGCCAACTTGCGGCTCCTCTACGGCTACCAGTTCACCCTCCCCGGCAAGAAGCTTCTCTTCATGGGTAACGAACTGGGCCAGTGGGAGGAGTGGAACCACGAGCAGTCCCTGGACTGGCATCTGCTCGACTACGAAACCCACCTCGGCATCCGCCGGTGGGTTGCCGACCTGAACCGCCTTTACCGGGAGGAACCGGCGCTCCACGAGCTCGACTGCGACCCAAGTGGATTCGAATGGATCCAATCGGATGACGCCGCCGCGTCCACCCTCAGCTTCCTGCGGCACTCCAAAGACGGTCGTACGGTCCTGGTGGTGGGCAACTTCACTCCCGTGGTCCGCCACGACATGCTGCTCGCGGTGCCGACGGAGGGGACATGGCGGGAGATCCTGAACAGCGACTCGTCCGAATACGGAGGAAGCGGCGTCGGGAACCTCGGCGAAGTCCAGGCAAGTCCCATCCCATTGCACGGCCGCCCCTGCTCCGTCAGAGTCACCGCACCGCCATTGTCCTTGGTCATGTTCCGGCACATCTCCCCCGGCAATCCCGGCGAGTCCTGACGATGCGGGTCTGGTCCGGATCGCCGCACCCGCTGGGGGCAACGTGGGATGGCGAGGGCGTCAACTTCGCCCTCTTCTCCCGACATGCCACATCCGTGGATCTGTGCATATTCGAGCACTCCGACGACGCCGTGCCGGCGTCCACCGTGACGATGTCCCCGGCCAGCGACTGGGTCTGGCGCTGCTACCTGCCCGGCCTACGACCAGGCAGCCTGTACGGCTACCGGGTTGATGGACCCTGGGCCCCCAAGGAGGGGTACCGCTTCAACAAGGCCAAGCTCCTCATCGATCCCTGCGCCAAGGCGGTGAGCGGACCTATTCGCTGGAGCGATGAATTCTTCGGCCGAAGCTCGGTGGGGCCGGACAATGACCTGGTCCTCGACCCTCGGGACTCAGCAGGAGGGATGCCGAAATCGGTGGTGGTCGACCAGGCCTTCACCTGGGGCGAGGACCATGCTCCCCGGATCCCCTGGAACCACACGGTGATTTACGAGTGCCACGTTCGCGGCCTGACCATGACCGACCCCAGGGTACCCGAGAACCTTCGGGGTACCTTCCTGGGGCTCTCCTCCGACGCGGTGGTCGACCATCTGCTGGATCTGGGGGTCACCGCTGTCGAGCTGATGCCCGTCCACCAGTTCGTGGCCGACCGCCACCTGGTGGAGCAAGGGCTGACCAACTATTGGGGCTACAACTCGATCGCCTATTTCGCTCCCCACGCGGGCTACGCGTCCGGGGGCCTCGGCCAGCAGGTCAGTGAGTTCAAGTCCATGGTGAAGACCCTCCACCGGGCCGGCCTCGAGGTCATCCTCGACGTGGTCTACAACCACACCGCCGAGGGCAGCCACCTCGGCCCGACCCTGTCGCTGAGGGGCGTCGACAACCCGGTCTACTACCGGCTGCAGCGCGACAACAAGCGGTTCAACCTGGACTTCACCGGGACCGGAAACAGCCTCAACATAGTCCATCCCCAGACCATCTCGCTGGTCATGGACAGCCTCCGGTACTGGGTGACCGACATGCACGTGGACGGTTTCCGTTTCGACCTCGCCCCGGTCTTGGTCCGGGGGCTGGAGGACGGTAGCCGGAGTGGCTTTTTCGAAGTCATCCAGCAGGACCCGATCCTCTCCCAAGTGAAGCTGATCGCGGAGCCCTGGGACCTCGGTCCCGGCGGCTACCAACTGGGGGAGTTTCCGCCAGGATGGGCTGAGTGGAATGCGGCCTTCCGCGACTCTGTCCGTCGATTCTGGCGGGGTGACGCTGGAATGGTCCCCGAGCTGGCTTCCCGCCTCGCCGGCTCTGGCGACATCTATGAACCGAGCGGCCGACGGACCTACGCCAGCGTCAACTTCGTGGCCTGTCACGACGGCTTCACCCTTTCCGACGCGGTCAGCTTCAACGAGCATCACAACGAGGCCAACGGGGAGGGTAACCGAGACGGGCCCACCGAGAATTACAGCTCCAACTGGGGAGTGGAGGGGCGGACCGGATCCGATCGGACCACTCGCCTCCGGGAGCGGATGAAGCGCAACCTGCTGGCCACGTTGTTCCTCTCGCAGGGTGTGCGCATGCTTCTCGGCGGCGACGAGTTCGGCCGCAGCCAGCAGGGCAACAACAACGCCTACTGCCAGGACAACGACATCAGCTGGGTGAACTGGGACCTCGACGAATCGGCCATCCAGCTGCTGGATTTCACCCGTAGGTTGATCCGGATCGTTAAGGACAACCCGGTCCTGCGCCGCCAGCGCTTCTTTGACGGCCGGCCGTTCACCGCGGGCGGCACCAAGGACGTCAGCTGGATCCGGCCAGACGGCGAAGAGATGACCGAGGGCGACTGGGCCGATCACGAGTTGCGTGCCCTGGGAATGCTCCTGTCTGGCCGAGCCGCCGACGAGGTCGACCACCGGGCCCGACCCCTCTATGGGGACACCATCTTCCTGCTCCTGAACGCTGCCAACCGCTCCAGGTCCTATGCCCTCCCGCGCATCGAGTGGCCCGGCATTTGGGAGGAGCTCTTGAACACAGCACGCCCGGAACGGACCCGGAGGCTGCGGACCCCGATTGTGCACCTGACGGCCCATTCGATCATCCTCCTGCGGCACAACGAACGCCTGGGAAGCCGGAACCCTAGCGCGAGTTGACCTGAGCGCCAAAGAGGGGATCCCGGTGCGCTGTTGCTCGTTCCCCGGCAACGCCAGCGATCAGGTGAACAGCCGCCAGGGCCACCACGACCTCCGCCCGTGACGGCTGCCCCGGTGTTGTGGGTGGGCAACCGCGGCTTCAGCTCACAAGAGAGCCGCACCAACCTGCAGCAGGCCGGCGGCCACATCCTCTTCGGCGAGAAGCTGCGCCAGAGGATCGACAACCTGGACCCGGCTTCGACAGTCAGGAGCTCGGCGAGAGGCCATAGAGGGCGGGATTTGAGATCAGGCAGAGGGCGGAGCAGGCGGCTTGGGCGCCCATCGTGTAGATATACATATAGCTTGAAGTTTGATCTAGGCAGTGCTGGGCCGCGTAGAGATATACCTGCGGGTGACACGGCGCACCGACAAGGACGGGTCGGTGGTCGAGTACCTGCAGCTGGCCCACAACGT
>Ga0224555_1005073_pt1 | contig 11456 bp, 7 predicted proteins | sample 714S23034metaG_FD_180687 | JGI IMG/M metagenome (GOLD analysis project Ga0224555, IMG submission 180687) | Peat soil microbial communities from Stordalen Mire, Sweden - 717 S2 30-34 | ecosystem: Environmental > Terrestrial > Soil > Wetlands > Peat | place: Sweden: Norrbotten County, Stordalen...
CAAACGCCGGCGTAACCGATGGTGCGCTCGTCGGACTCCACGGTGTGCTGAAACGAGAACAGGTAATATGGCGTGGCGCCGGCGTAATCTTCCACCAGGCGCCAGACCCCGTTCTGGACGACCAGTTCGCGATTCAGGATGGCATCGGCGTCGATGCGTTGCGTGGGCGCTCGCATGCGCAGGCGCACGCCGGCCACCGCGGGCGAGGGAGGCAGCAGCGCACTGAGACGGTCCATCCATTCCGCGGGATCGTCCGCCCCGACGCGCGTGCCGAAATCGAGCGAGAGCCAGTCGCTAACCGACAGCTTGGCGGAGACATCGGGCGGCACCAGCGCGCGCACGACGCCTTCGCCTTCGCCCTCTACGAGCGCGCCGCGGCTGATGAGCAAGTCGCGCGCCCAATCGCTCAACTGAATCACGTCACACCTCGAAATCCCGATGGAACAGCGCTTCGTCGAATTCCTTCACCTTGGCATGTTCGGCCTTGGCCGCCAGCAGCCGCTGTCCTAACTCCTCGAAGGCTTGTTCGGCGGCGACAGGCCAGGAGGCCTGTCCCACTTGGCGCGCGGAGAGCCACAGGTCCATGACCAAATCCGCGAAATCGCGTGCATCGTCGAGGCTGCCCAGGATGGCGTCCATCTCGCCCACTACGAGTTCGAACATATTGACCTTGTCGTGCAGGACGCGCAGCAAGTGCTCCTCGACGGTGCCGGCCTGGCAGAAATTGAAGATGAATACGTCGTGTTCCTGGCCGATGCGATGGACGCGGCCGACACGCTGCTCAAGGCGCATGGGGTTCCAGGGCAGGTCGAAGTTGATGACAGTATCGGCAAACTGGAGATTGCGGCCCTCGCCGCCCGCGCCGGTGGAGAGGAGCACGTCGGCTTCGTCGCGGAAGCGGGCGATGGCGGAATCCTTTTCCCCGCGGGAAAGATCGCCGCTGAACAGCGAATAACGGATGCCACGGCGGCGGCAGATTTCCGCCAGATGTTCGAGGGTGGGCACGAATTCGGTGAAGACGACGGTCTTGGCCTTACGCGCCGCCAGCATTTCGCCAAGCTGGTTGCCCTTGGATCCGTCGCCCACGCGGGAGGCCAGATCCAGGATGGATTCCAGCTCGGATACGTCGCGCGGGCCGGGCCGTTGGTGGTCGGAGAGGCGGCGCACGATGGAGCGGTGCAATGCTTGCGGGCTGCTGCCGGCCTGGCGCTGCATCCAACTGAGCGCCATCACGCCGGCTTGTTCGCTGGTTTTGTAACGCTCGGCGACAAAGGCGGAGACCCGCTCATACAACTCGGCCTCGGCGGCGGAAGGCGCCACCACCACGCTGGCCGCTACGCGATGCGGCAGGCGCACGTCCGCCGCGGAGCGCGTATTGCGCACCATCACCTCAGCCAGGAGCGCGCGCAGTTGGTCGGGATTCTTGGGCGATTTGGGCTTGGCCGCATTCACGTACAGCTTGCGGAATTCCGATTCGGTCGCGAGCAGGCCCGGCTTCAACAGCGTGATCAGGTTATACAGCTCGATCAGATTGTTCTCGACCGGAGTGGCGGTGAGCATCAGGATGAATCGCTTTTCGAGCGAGTCCACCAGCTTCCAGTTGGCGCTGGCGCGGTTCTTCAGGCAATGGGCTTCGTCCACGACGACCATGTCCCACGGTGTGCCGGCCAGCGCGGTGACGTGGGGTTCCAGGCGGGCCATGGCGATGGAGGCGACCACCAGCGGCTCGTTTTTCCAGAAGCGTTCCGGATCGCGCCGGAATTCCGCGCCATCGGGCGAGGCGGGCGCGAAGCCGAACTTCTCGGTCAGCTCGCCTTTCCATTGGGTGACCAGCGAAGGCGGGGCCAGCACCAGGGCCTTGCGCACCATGCCGCGCGCCCAATACTCTTTCAGGACGAGGCAGGCTTCGATGGTCTTGCCCAGGCCCACTTCGTCGGCCAGCAGGGCGCGGCCTTTGAAGTGGCGCAGGACTTTGCGGACGGTCTCGTGCTGGTAGACGTAGCTGTCGACGCCGGTCAACGAGGGAAGGCAAATCAGATCCTCGAAGCTTTGCGCGAGGCGCAGTTCCTGCAGGCCGCGGCGCAGGAAGTAATCCACCAGCGCGCCGGTGGCTGCGGACTGCGGCAGCGGAGGCGGCGGGAGGAAGGCTACGCGCACGCGCGGCGGCTCGGGCTTGGGTGGGGGTTCGGGGGCGGCGGCGGGCGGCGGCACGGGCGCGGGCGGCTCGGGTTTCGGAGGCGGCGCGGCGGGTGGGGCCGCGATGGGCTGCTGGCAGAATTGCTTGACCCGCGGGCGCAAATCCTTCCATTGGCGCTGCGGGTTTCCGGCGGTAAGCGCCAGGAATTCCTTGAAAATCTCCTGGGCTTCCGGGATGCGCCCCAACTCCCTGAGCGACACTCCGGTGTTGAACAAGACGCCGGGATCTTCCGGCCGCAACCTGCGCAACGTCTTCAAATATGGAAGCGCGACGGCGTATTGTTCCGCTTCGCAATAGATGCGGGCCAGCAGGTGCAACGCGGGCGCATGCTCCGGGAACAAGATGAGGGCCTTCTTCAGCACGCGAGCGGCTCCCGGAATGTCGCCTTGGCGGAAGGAGCGCTGCGCCTCGGCGTGCAGGTAGTTCGCCTGGTTCCGGGCCTCGTCCTGACGCAGTTCGGCTTCGCGAAGCTTCAGCTCCCTGCGCCGCCGCTCCTGTTTCTTCGCGTCCGTGGTCAGTGCTCCTTTTTGCCTTTGGTCTTGAGTACGATGGGCGTGCCCCGGAAGCCGAACTCTTTGCGGATCTGATTGACCAGATAGCGCTCGTCGGAGAAGTGCAGCGGGGCGGAGCGGTTGGTGAACAGGACGAAAGTCGGCGGGCGCACGGAGGCTTGCGTGATGTAGTAAATCTTGCGCTCCTCGAAACGCAGACGCTCGACGAAGCGGTTGAGTTCCCCGGTCGAGACGCGCTTGGTTGCGGACTGGTAGACCTCGCGGATCAATTTGAAGATTTGGTTCACGCCTGCGCCCGTCTTGGCCGAGAGGAAGACGGCCGGGGCGTATTCGAGAAACTTCAAGTGATCGCGCACATCCTGCTCGAAGTCGCTCTTCTTTTTGTCCGCGATCAGGTCCCACTTGTTGACGCAGAGGATGACGCCGCAGCCGCCCTCGTGCGCGTAGCCGGCGATGGTGGCGTCCAGGCCGAGCACGCCTTCCGACGCATCCATCAGCACCAGCACCACGTCGGCCATGCGGATATTGCGGCGCGCCATGACTACGCTCAACTTCTCCGCCATCAGCTTGGTCTTGCCTTTGCGGCGGATGCCGGCGGTGTCCACAAAGGTGTAGCTCGCGCCGTCGCGGGTTATGGTTTCGTCGATGGAGTCGCGGGTGGTGCCGGCGATGGGCGAAACGATGGCCCGGTCTTCGCCGGTGAGGGCGTTGAGCAGCGTGGATTTGCCCACGTTGGGACGGCCGATGATGGCCACTTTGACGGATTCGAGCGGCTCTTCGGCGGGCGCGTTGTCGGAGGGCACCGCGAAGCCGGCGGTCACATGATCGACCAGGGCATCCACGCCGATGCCGTGTTCGGCGGATACGGGGAAGATGTCGCGGATGCCGAGCGAATAGAAATCGTGGGCCAGGTCTTCGCGCGCGCCGGTATCGGCTTTGTTCACGGCCAGCGAGATGGGCTGGCCGAGGCGCAGCAGCATGCGCGCGAGATCGCGGTCGGGCGCGGTGATTTCGGCGCGGCCGTCCACCAGGAGGATGATGTGGGCGGCGCCTTTCAGGGCGACGCGCGCCTGCTTCAGGATCTGGCTGGGGATGTACTCGGAATCGTCCATCACGATGCCGCCGGTATCGATCAATTCGAAGCGGCGCCCACGGTAGTCGGTGAGGCCGTGCAGACGGTCGCGGGTGATACCGGGCTCGTCGCCCACGATGGCGCGGCGCTGGCCTGTAATGCGGTTAAAGAGGGTCGATTTTCCGACATTGGGCCGGCCCACGATGACCACCGTGGGGAGAGAGTGGGACATGTGTTTATTAGGGTAGCAGCTTTTAGCTTTCAGCTTTTAGCTTTCAGCTTTTAGCTTTCAGCTTTCAGCTTCGCCTACAGGTCTACGGAGTCTTCGTTGCGTACGTTGAAGTATTGGATCAGGTCGTCGCGCAGTTTGATATTGCGGCCGGTAAGTTGCAGGACCCCTTGAAAGTCGTACTTAATATCCAGCTCGGGGTCGTATCCGTCTCCCACCAGGATCTTCCAGCGGTCCTGGTAGCGGCGGTGCTGCTTGGAGCCGTGCCAATAGTGATTGACGGTTCCGGCAACCACTCCCACTTTTCGCTGGATATATGTCTCAGCCCGGTCCTGCCAGCGGTTCCAGTAGTTGACGTAGGACTTGCTGATGCCAACTGGAAACGACTTGTCAACCTGACCGAGCAAGGCATAGGCCATGTGGCGGTCGCCGGAGCCGAGGATTCCGATATCGCCGAGGCCGCCCAGGTCACTGATGGCCGATCGGCGGGCCGCCCATGCGTAACCGGTGTGCATCAATCCCTTGAACGGATATGACCCGGGATCGGCGCCGTTGGCATTCTGGGCGCTGGGCTTGCGGATGATGGGTTGCAGGACGCGCCGATCTTTGAGGTACGAGGCGAAGAGACTGCCGCATTGCGAGATGGGCTGGTGCTCCGGGCCGTAGTCGACACTGTGGGTCCACATTTGCACGACCTTATAGATCTGCAACTGGTGCAGGGTTTCCTGAACCCAGTCGGGACGGGCAAACTGAACGTCGGCGTCGATCCAGGCCACGTACTCTGCATCGGCTGGGAGCCGGGAGATACCGACGTTGATAAGGTTCTCTTTGTGCCAGAGGATTTCCGGCGATCGCAGTTGAATGTGGCGGGGATTGGCGTGATCGGTGACCTCGAAATGGCGGTCGCGGAGGGCCAGTTCGACGGTATAGAGGATTCCGCCAGCCTCCTCCACCATTTTGGAGAAGGTTTGATAGAGTTTGTAGCGCGCGTAGTACCGCATGGGGTTAGCCACGACGGTAATCACGTGCAGATGTTGGGTAATCGGCGTGACGTGGTGCTGCCGATGGGAGGGGTGAACGTCCCTCTGGGATTCCTGTTGTTGTTGCGGTGTTATGTACTTCATCGACTTCTACGATTTCCTTCCGAGATTGGCCGGACGCTGGGCCGGGGCGCCTGTTACGAGGCGCCGATTCTTCCGATTTGCGTAACATTTTGTAACACTGTGTTGCATGGCGCTGCGTGGGGACGGTTGCCGGGTTGTGACGAACAAAGCCCATAGTATTGATAGTGAGTGACTTGTCCGCTCAGGAGGCGCGGTTTGGGCATTTCGGGCATTGGGGTGACTGCTGCAAGTCCGGCGGACGGCGCCTGCCGCGCTGCCGTGGACGGGCCGGCGGTGGCTACCGTGGCCGGGAACCGGAGGCGAATCGATTCGCTCTTTCCGATTCCAAGGTTAGCATTAGGGCTGCTGGCGACCGGTGGTTGGCGGCCGGGAAATAGGCTGTAGGTTACTGACAAGCGGGGCAATAGGATTTTTGAGCCGGCTTGTGACTGGCGCTTTGACGATGCCCAAAACGGGTGCGGTTTTCAGACGCGGTCTGCCGCGACCGGCTTGACGGGCACGATCCGGGCCACAACGTTCCATGATCCTTTTGCTTTGCTCAGCCTTCTTCAGGTCGTGGGCGGCTTGCGACCGCATCCATAGGGCTTGCGTCCGGCGAGAATGTCGTGAAGCATCCGGTCTTAGGGTTGCTCCCACGGATTGAGGATCGTGACGCCCAAATCCTGGTAATCCCTGACGTTGCGGGTGACAAGGACAACAAGGTCTTGCTGTAACGCAGCAGCCGCGATCAATCCGTCGGCCATTGCCTGGGTCATTGGCAATATCCGTCCAGCGAACCAGACGATGAGGCCGTTCTCCAGCCAATCCTGGATCTGGGATCGGCGCTTGCCCTCGGGCAAAATCGTCAGTCCCTTGCGTCGCTCGCCGATGGTGATCGCGCTGAGATGAAGGGTTGTATCGTCCTGTTGTCGCACCCAGGCATCGACCCGGGCAGAATTGCCAGCCTCCGCCTGGCTTTCATTACTTTTGGTGGCCCGCTGGGCCATGAAGACAGCTTGGTAAGCCCAACGTATGTTGGATCTAAATCACTTGCGCGTTTCTGTTGCGAATTCCTGAATCTGCAACACCTCGCCGAATCAGCGTTTTCCAAATCAGCCCAGCCAAACGAGGCACAATCGAGACAAGCCAGCAGGAGCATGATGAGAGATCCCCTGAACAGCTTCCTCTGGATCTGCCTCGCTTGGTGACGGGCGAAGAGTCAGCTTATTGCGACCAAGCATCCGCGAGTCGACGCTATACGTCCGTCCCGAGCGGGTGTCCGCGAGACGTTAAATCAGCGCAGAAATGTTTCACACATTCAGGGAGCGAACATGCCAATTACCAAAACCTCATGGCGGAAAGGCCGCAGCGGCAACCCAAAGGGGCGCAGCCGGTCCGGAGAAGAATTGGGCGAACTGCTACGCCAGATTGTCGACCGCCGGCGCTTCGCCGACAAACTCTGCGAACTCTGCTACGCCGGCGATGTGCAGGCCATGCGGCTGCTGCTGTCTTACACCGACGGCCCGCCCCAGGCCGGCGGCCCGGTGCAAGACCCCGAAGGAATCCAGATTACGGTGACTTATGTCCAACAAAATAATTCCATTGAAATTAATGGCGCCACACCCGGCGCAAATGAGACTGATCCAGGAGTCCCAGCGCTTCAACGTAGTCTGCTGCGGGCGCCGCTGGGGCAAGACCGTGCTGGGGATGGATCGCCTGATTCAAGCGGCTCTGGAGGGTAAACCGGTGGCTTGGTTTAGTCCCACTTATCGGCTCCTCGGGGATGTCTGGCGAGAATTGTTGTGCGTCCTGGCCCCTGCCATTAGGCAAAAGAGCGAACAGGAAAAGCGCCTGGAACTGATCAACGGCGGTGTCATCGAACTCTGGTCGCTCGACAGCGCCGATGCTGGCCGGAGTCGCAAGTATGCCGTCGTCGTCATCGACGAAGCGGCCATGGTCCCGGCGCTCGAGCAAGCCTGGCAGCAATCCATTCGCCCCACCCTGACCGACCTCAAAGGCTGCGCCTGGTTCTTGTCCACACCCAAAGGTATGAACTACTTTAAATTTCTGTTCGACCACGGACAGGATCCGCAGCGAAGCGATTGGGCTAGCTGGCAAATGCCCACGCAAGCCAATCCGTTCATCGATCCGCGAGAAGTGGAAGACGCACGGAGGGACCTCAGCGAGACCACCTTCAACCAGGAATATCTGGCGCTATTCGTGAACTGGGACGGCGCTGTATTTCGCCGGGTGACAGAAGCGGCTACCGTGGTGCGGACAGAGCCAGAAGCTGGCCACGATTACATTGTGGCTTGCGATTGGGGCCGCACGACCGATTATACGGTGTTTGTAGTGATGGACGCGCACACGCGTACCATGGTAGAACTGGATCGGTCCAACCGCGTGGACTACGCGGTGCAGCGTGGTCGCCTGCGGGCACTGGCTGATCGCTGGCATCCCAAACAGATCCTGGCTGAATCCAACAGCATCGGGCAGCCGATCATGGAGCAACTCACCCGTGACGGGCTGCGCGTGCAGCCGTTCACCACCACCAACGCCAGCAAGACGCAGGCCATCGAAGCCCTGGCGCTGGCTTTCGAGCGCGGGGACATTCGCATCCTCAACGATCCGGTGCTGATCAATGAACTGCTCGCCTACCAAGCGGAGCACTCTGCCTCCGGCCTCCTGCGTTATGGAGCACCATCCGGTCAGCATGACGACTGCGTGATGGCTTTGGCCATCGCTTGGAGCGCGATTTCCGGGCAGGATCAAGCCGTCTATACAGTTCCGGAATGCGATTTCATCGTCGAGCCGTTTGCGATCCCGGCTCATTGGCCAAGAGCATATGGTATGGACGCGGGCTGGAGCTCCACAGCGGTGGTTTGGGTTGCTTGCGACCCGAACACTGGCGTGTTGTATCTGTACGAAGAGTACTCCAGTCAGGAGCGCGATCCAGCGGTGCTGGCGGGGGCCATCAAGGAGCGTGGGGTATGGATTCGCGGGGTCTTGGACCCGGTGGGGAACGGTCGTCAACGGGCGGACGGGTTGCGGCTGCTCTATCTGTACAAACAAGCCAACCTGGATTTGACGGCTGCCCGCAACAATTTGCAGTCGGACATTTTGGAAGTTTGCCAGCGGATGCACACCGGGCAGCTAAAGGTCTTCGCCTCGTTGGGTCGCTACCTCGAAGATCTGCGTTGCTGCCGGCGGGATGAAAGAGGCCAGATTGTGATGGAAGGCGGCAACCTGGCGGAGGCTGCACGATGCCTGGTGGTCGGCGGCCTGTCGCGTATGCGCAGAAATCCCATCTACAGGCCGCCTGAAGATCGGTCCGGGACGTGCAGCATTCCAAACGTGGCCACAGCGTGGATGGCGTGAAGGCATGGACGCATTCGGTCGATGCCTAGAGGCGATGCCTAGGCGCACGCGGATCGAACCATCGAACTCCCACCACCAACGGGCGGCTGTATTCACTCGTTAAGCGGCTTTCTGTTGGATTATCGCACTTGGGATGAGAGCGTTGGCGCTTGGCAGAAATGACCCAGTAGCGCTTGTTTGAAGTGACCATTGCCAGGAACAAGGATTAGGGAATGGAAGCGGAGATCATCCACGCCGCAGGCGTGCGGGGTGGGTGACACATCATCCACGCCGTAGGCGTGCGGGGTGATTTCACGTCATCCCCGCGGAGGCGCACGAGTCTGCTGGGACACGCGAATCGCGGAAGCGGGGCCTGGATAACCGCCTGTTCCCGGCCTGCTCGATACCGACGCCCAGGCAGTGTCCCGCCTACCCTGAGTGTGCGGAATTAACTAACAACATCAATAGTATCAATAGCTTAATTGGCTTACGCCTCAAAGTTCGGCCAAGCCTGTTCTCAGCCTGTTAGCAGGCTGGAACGAGGAGAGGAGGTGGCCCCGGCAGCACTGCGGCAGATTCAGCAAAATGAGATCAACAATTGTCTGCGAATGAGCGCTGTGGAATTGGCCAGCCTCCGGCCCCATTCGATCCCATCGGCTCCGTCCGGATCATCCGCGTCAGTGATTCCGATGGCCACGCCGCTTCCTGGGGAAGCGAGCGGTTTCAGCGGAAGAACGACCGAACACCGGGCAGTTTAGCGGTGAGCAGGCACACCCCAAGCTAACTTCTTGAGGTCTTGGGAAAGGCAGATGGGCGCGGCCAAGCCGGGAAGTTCCACGGCAGGGCAGCGCCGGAGGTGGCATCGAGTTCGATACCACCTCGGTATTTCTGACAAATGGGCGACTACCCGCAGTCTGGCGCGGACATTCGAGTTGCCAAGCCGGGACACGCAGGCTACCAATCCGGGCATTGTCGCACCGAACTGAGCGTCGGGGCCAAGCCGGATACTCACGGGAGCATGCTGTTCACACCACGCTAAGTCGCTGATTGTATTGGGATAGATTGAATGTCGGTCCGGGGCCAAGATGGCGTTCGGCCGTGTGAGCCCCAGACAACCTACCTATATTATAACTCAAAAACCCAGAAACTGGAAGCCCGCTGCTGGAGATCCACCTTCCCAAACCGCCATCGCCAATCGTTCGCCATTCAAAACACTTCTCCGTCGGAGAAACTTCGGACCAAGGTCTGCCGCGCGGCCAATCGAGAGCCAGGGCGCGCGGCGGATGTTCCAATCGCGCATTGGCCGGGCCTTAATTCGTCATATCGGCGTCTATTCAGTGCTTCCCGTAAAGCGCCCGAAGTGCTACGGTACAATCGGATTCTGGCTGGACGAAGTCAGAGGAAACGGTGCCTACACCGGCCCACCTGGTCGCGATAGAGCTGGTTGTAAGGGGACACTGACGGGCGGGGTCCAGCCCTGAAAAGAGGCTATGATGAAATGCTCGATGTTTTTCCTATTGTTCTTCCTCACTGCTTCCCTTTTCCCCCAACAGGTACCCAAGATTCCGTACCAATCCGTCCCTGATTTCCTGAAACTGCCGAAGGACATCTATTTTGGCGAGGTCGCGGGCGTTGCGGTAAACTCTAAAGGACACGTGTTCGTCTTCTCGCGCGGCGATAGCACCGGCCCAGCTTATGGGGCGGGCGCCGCGCAACTTCTGGAGTTCGGTGCCGACGGCAAATTCATTCGCGAGATCGGTCATCATCTGTATGCCTGGTCGTTCGCGCACTCAGTGAAAGTCGACCGGGATGACAACATCTGGGTCGCGGACAAGGGCTCGGACATGGTAATCAAGTTCAACCCCGAAGGCCGCGTCTTGATGGTCTTTGGGCGCAAACAGGAAGCCTCGGACGAGGGCACCGAGCCCCTGCGCCATCCCAAGCCGCCCCTGCCTCCAGTGGACGGGATGTTTAGGCAAGTGACGGACATGGCCTGGGATGCCGCCGGAAATACTTACATCAGCGACGGCTATATCAACTCTCGCGTAGCTAAGATCGATAAAGACGGCAATTGGCTCAAGTCGTGGGGCGAGCCCGGCGAGGGTCCCGGACAGTTCCACACTCCGCATAGCATTGCGGTGGACGCGCAGGGGCACGTTTACGTGGCGGACCGTGGCAACCGTCGCATCCAGGTGTTCGACGGCGAGGGCACCTTCTTGCACCAGATCACCATCGACGTGCCAGTTGATCCGGACGCCCGTCCGGCGATCGGCAACAGGCCTAGCGCGACGACCGGTGCGATGGCGCCGGGCGCTCCCTGGGCGATCTGCATCACCCCAGGGACAAATCAAGTGCTGTTCAGCTCTGATGGCTACCCGGGCCGGATCTACAAGCTCACCCTAGATGGAAAGGTTCTGGGCGTGCTCGGAGAATCCGGCAAACAACTCAAACAGTTCGGGTGGATTCACGAAATTGCATGCCCGTCTCAGGGCGAACTCTACGTCGCTGAATTGCTGAATTGGCGCGTACAGAGGTTGATCCTGGAAGCGCGAGCCCCTAAGGGCCGTCCACAAGAGACGAACTCGGATCACCGCGACCAATAAATGCGCCTTGCATGTACTGAGCATCGACTGACCAGGAAGGCGTTTGATACACGGCTCAGCCAGCCGGGAGGTTCGCCGGCTGACGTCGCACTGAAGACCAGGCTGAATGTCCGCTGAGCCGCACGGTAGGCGCATGGAACGTCGACTCGTGGCCAGCGTTGAGAAATTGGAGAACCCTTGTCCACATGAACAAACGCCCGCTTCCCGTGACCCTTATCGCCTTCATCTACATAGCGATGGGTGTAATCGGCTTTGCCTTGTCAGTGCCGGGATAAAACACCCGCAATTTTGCCGGTTTTGCCGATCCGCGGTGGCGGCAACCTGGGCGGAGACGCGGTAGGTACTCTACAGTAGTTTCTAAATCTTTCCCTTTCACACGGCGT
>Ga0224555_1005074_pt1 | contig 11454 bp, 12 predicted proteins | sample 714S23034metaG_FD_180687 | JGI IMG/M metagenome (GOLD analysis project Ga0224555, IMG submission 180687) | Peat soil microbial communities from Stordalen Mire, Sweden - 717 S2 30-34 | ecosystem: Environmental > Terrestrial > Soil > Wetlands > Peat | place: Sweden: Norrbotten County, Stordalen...
CGAAGATGATGTTGCAGTCCTCGTGGGCCGCGTTCTGGATAATGGTGGACGCCTCATTCACCTCCAGCAGCTTCAGATTGCCCGAGCCCGTGATGTTGATCAGGATGCCGCGCGCGCCGTCGATCGCTCCGGCCTCCAGCAGCGGGCTGGCCATCGCCGCCATGGCCGCGTCCATGGCCCGGTTTTGACCCTTGCCCGTGGCCGTGCCCATCACTGCGTAGCCCATGCCGGCCATGGTCGTCTTCACGTCGGCAAAATCGCGGTTGATCACACCCGGAATGGTAATGATGTCCGAAATCCCCTGCACGCCCTGGCGCAGCACATCGTCCGCAATCCGGAAGCTCTCGAAGAATCCCGCATCCTTGGCCACCGCCAGCAGCTTCTCGTTGGGGATCACGATCAGCGTATCGACCGCCTCCAGCAACTCCTGCATGCCGCGCTCGGCCTGCATCGCCCTGCGCTTGCCTTCGAACGCGAACGGCCTCGTCACGACCGCCACCGTCAGCGCGCCCATCTCGCTGGCCAGGCTCGCAATCACCGGCGCCGCGCCCGTGCCCGTCCCGCCGCCCAGGCCCGCGGTGACGAACACCATGTCCGCGCCCTCCAGCGCCTCGATAATCTTGTCCGAATCCTCGAGCGCCGCTCTCCGCCCCACATCCGGATTGGCGCCCGCGCCCAGCCCGCTGGTCAGCCTGACACCCAGTTGCAACTTCACCGACGCGTTCGACAGTTGCAATGCCTGCACGTCGGTGTTGGCGGAGATGAACTCCACGCCCTCCACGCCCGCCGCGATCATGCGGTTGACAGCGTTGTTCCCGCCGCCGCCCACGCCGATCACCTTGATCCGCGCCCCCCTCGGCGCTTCGTCCTGATAGCGAATCCGGAGATCGTCTGTGTCCTCTGCCATGGCCTTCTGCTCCTGAGAATCAATTGGGCGCCCCATTCATCGCGCGCTCTTGGCGCGATGAGTGGATCGAGCTTTCGTGCATCGACCGGGCCCCGTGGAACCTAGTCTGACATCCCGCACGCCGCGTTTGAACCCGCTCGCCCGCAAATGAACCACGCTGGATACGTCTTCTTTTCCATTGCGCAGACTTGGGCCGCCCGGCAGATGACAAACAAGAAGACCGTCCCGGGAAGGGACGGCCTTTTGATGTTGCGGCGCCACGAGGAAAATGCGGGGACTCTTCCCCTTCGACTTCGCTCAGGGTCAGAATGACAGGCGAACCTGCTTCTGCATTTGCTCAACTGACCACTAACCACTAACCACTGACTTGCGGTAGTGACGCTTCTCGAAGGTCGACCTCACACGAGGTATGTTCAGATAGATGCATAACCAAGTACCGAACACAAGAAGGATAGGAGCGACGGGGTACAGGAAGTATTCGTCGGCACTCTGCTTCCCAACATGGAAGAAGTTGAAGATATCAAGCCCACTCGACACCACGGCTAGGCCCCCGCAAACCGTAGCGACATTCGCACCCCAGCGTCGTGCGTTTTGTAACGCCCTTGCTGCTAGAAGACAGACAAAAGCCGCAGCAAGAGCCACTATGGCCGCCAGGCCCAGAGAGATGCCGACGAGGGTTCGTCCGGGATGCGTCAGGGAGATCACAAGTGCGACAATGCAGAACAACCCACACAGCCCCATCGCACATGCCATGAGCACAAGGATGATCGCACTAAAGCGTATCCCTGCGGGCACAACAGACCCTGATGATGCCGTCTCGTAATTTCTCAATGGCTCGGACATAGTCTGTCTCCTACCGTGCCTGAGATTCCAGCTTTACTCATTGCCTTGTCAACCACTCACTGACCACTCGCTTTACCGCATCGCCTTTTCCACCACGTCGCCCGCCCGCACCAAGTCGATCTCCCGCACCACCAGCGTGTAGCAATCCTCATTCTCCACCGTGCCCTCAGGATTCGCGGTAATCCGATGCCAGATGCGCGCGTCGTCCAGAATCCGGCCCACCCCGTCCGCGTCCTCGCGCCGCCCGAAATCCCCCAGCGTCGCCACCGTCCCATCGTCGACCGCCGCATCGGCCTCTTCCACCTCCTGCAGCGGAAACAAGCCCATCTTCTGGCGCAGAATCGACATCGCCCGTTCGCGGTCCGTCTTGCCCACAATCAAGTTCAGCGCCACCGGCGGCGAATCGTACACCCCAGTGCCGCTGCGCGGCTTGGCAACATCCTCAATGCGAAACGGCACCTCGTTCGCCTCCAGGAACCCGCACGCCTGTCCCACCTCGATCGCATCGTGGAAGCTTCCGAGCAGCGTCTCCCTGGCCCCGACCCCGCTGTTCTCCGGCTGCGCCATGTCCAGCGTGGGCTGCGAGCCCATAATCACCGAGGGCAAGTCACGACCCGCACCCGCCGCCTTCGGCCACGCCTCCCGCTCCCGCGCCTGAGACGCCCAGCGGCTTCCCATGGAGGCTTCCGGCGGAGCCTCAGGCTTCAGCCCTCGCCTCGCCATCTCCCCACGCAGCACCTCCGCCGCCAGGTCGGTCAAGTCCTCCGGGTTTGTCGCCAGCAACTCCCCATCCGACATCTCGCCATAGTGCGACTGCAGCCGCTGCAGCATCTCCGATTCCAGTTCACGCCCCATGCCGCCGAGAATAACAGGTTCCAACCATGGCTAAGCGGGAGCGACCCAATGGGTCATTTTCGCGAACCTCCTGCAAAGTCTCATTCTGAATTCAACTAGCCCTCCATCAGGAACGGGGCGCTGAGGCTCGCAATAGGGGATTGATGGCCCTGTAAGTTTCCCGGTTTTGCTGCATCGCCGCCTCGGTGATCGGAACTATGGAAGGAACGAACCGAAAGTCGCGTGGAAAGTAAATGTGATTGTGGTCGCGGCCGCAACGAATTGCACCGGGCTTCATACCTGCGGCCCCATCCCCGAACGAGACGTAGGGACAGATGTCGAACGCAACCAGCTTCTGGCAAGTCCGGCACAAGACACCCCAATAGGTCGTCTCGCTGTCACTCCGATCCATCTCTATCCGCACTTCACTGGAAGTCGGTGGAACGCCGTCGAACGCACGTGTCTGCTTCGTATTGCCTTCCATCTTTCACCTCGATAGCTCTAAGCTCGTCGGAGGTTTCAGCGATGCGCCTGTTGTCAGACCGGCGATCGCCGTGGCTACGCATGGCGGCCAGGTATCAGTTGGCCGAAGAGCCAGCTATGCACCTAATCGAGCCAAGGCAGATGGGGGCAATGTATCGCAGAGAGGCAAGAACAGCGTGCGCAGCGGACATTGGTTGTGTCCGCCGCACACGCCTGTGGGTACTATCGGCAGGTTCGGGCCCAAGCGTTAGTTAGAATTTCAGCAATAGCGGCATTCCAACCTGCATCCAGGTTTTTAAGTCGTCTCCCAGGGCGCACCGTTCCGCCTTTCCAAGCGGCCTCATTATGACTTGAATTTCCACCCGCTTTTCCACCCAAAATTCCTGTCAAGAAAAATCCTCTATCTATCTGACTCAAAAGGGTAAAATACCCCTCTGAGTTTCAACCAATCAGCTATACTGGTAAGAGTGGACTTCGGAGGTTGCGCTGCGTATTGCATGGCCCTCCAAGTGGATCTTTGAAAATCGAAAACCGCAGCCGCTAAACCCTTTATTATGCCGATCTTGCAGGTAAGTCCAATGGAATCTAGAACTGCCAGCAACATTCCCCCCGCAAACGCCAGATTCCAAACGATTTACGCCCAAGATAGTATGGGGGGGGAGGGGGGTACCCTACTGGCGCCTAGCACCTGGCACTTGGTGTCGATCTTTGAAAGTCGAACTGTCCTGCACACGCTAAACCCTTTGCTATCTGGATCATGGCATGTAACTCCTCTGGAATCTAGATCTTGCAGATAATGGGGGGAGGGGATGGCCCAATCGGCGGCTCAACCTGCGTGCACTCCTCTGGGCTTATCGGGCAAGCGATATACCAAACCGAACCGATTGCGTATCGAGGTTCGAATCTAAATCCTTTCTTGAGAACATCTTGGAATCAAATGCCGGGGGGGAGGGGGGGGACCCCCTACTGGCACCTGGTCCCTAGCACCTGGTGCCTGGTTCAAGGCAGCGGCGTTCCGGCCTGGTGATAGTGCGACTGCTCCGCGAACCTCCGCTCCGCTCCGCGCGGATCGTTCTCCACCCGCGGCTTCAGCTCCCACATCATGGTGCTGCGGTTCTTCAGGTCATACGCCGGCCAGTACGGCAAGTGCGTATCTTTTGAATCGCCATTCGGATTCCCCACCCGCGCATACTCGATCAGCATCTGCGACATGATCGCCGCCAGCGCATTCGCGTCGGCCACGTGCTGGGGATCGGTCCCAATCTGTCCGCCTGCCATCGCGATATTGTCGAACATGAACGGAATGTCGATGGTGTGTATCGCCAACCCATTTTGGCCGGGGAAGTTCATCTGGTACACCCACGTATGCACCTGGCTCACGGGATTCGCTGCGCGCCGCTCCGCCTCCCAGCGCTGGCCCGGCCAGGCGCGGAACGCCGTCGCCGCCGCCCGGACCACCTGGATCGGCGTGTAGTCCGGATGGATACTGCGAAACTCCGCCACCGCATCCTCCGCCTTCACCGGCCCCAGGTACTCATGCACCGCAGCATCCAGCGCCGCCGGAGCCTGCTCCCAGGTCATGTTCGCGGGCCCGGCCACCGCCGTCTCATCGTGCACGTTGCCCAGCATCATCGGCACCGACTGCGACAGCGCCGGCGCATCCGGATCGAACGGGTTGCGGAACAGGACCACGTTGTCCACCACCGGCAGCCAGTCCGAGCTGACCGCCCGCGCGCCTTCCTGGATCTGCTCCATGGTCAGTGAATCCAGCTTCGCCACCAGCTCCTTGCCCTTCAATCCGCCCGCGCCCATCTTCTCCAGTACGGTCGCCGCGCGCCCCGACGCAATCTCGATCGACGCCCCTTTTATCTGCTGCCCGCTCATCGTCATCACGCGATCGAACAGCCCATGCGCCACGGGAGTCGCCATCAGCGCCGCGCACTTGGCTCCGCCGCCCGACTGCCCGAAGATCAACACCCGCGCCGGATCGCCGCCAAACGCCGCGATATTCTCCTTCACCCACTTGAGCGCCAGCACCAGATCCAACTGCCCCGCGTTGCCCGAGTCCTTATACTCCGGCGCGAGATCGCCCAGGTACATATACCCAAACGCGTTCAGCCGATGATTCACTGTCACCACTACCACGTCGCCGCGCTGGCACAGCCGTTTGCCGTCGTATAGATCGCTGTTCACGGTGCCGTTGTTGTACGCGCCGCCGTGGAAGTAGCACAGCACCGGCCGCTTCTTTCCATCGTGCAGCCCTGGCGTAAACACGTTCAGGTGCAGGCAGTCTTCGCTCTGTACGCCCTGGTCGCGCACCACTCCCGGCACACCGCTCGCCGAAGTCGGCAGATTGCCCGTCTGCGACGGCGCAGGCCGCGGCCCGCCGCCGGCCCTGGCTGCCACCAACTGCGGCGCCATCGTCGTAAACGCCGAACAATCCTTTAGGCCCGTCCACTTCTCCGGCGGAATCGGCGCCTGGAACCGCGTCTTCGCCGTGTCCCCGCCGTACGGCACAGCTTTGAACACGTTGATTCCGTCCTCGACCACGCCGCTGATCTTCCCGGCCGTTGTGGTCGCCACCGGCGCGCCATCCGCCCACGCCCAGGCCTTCGTCCGCAGCGCCAGCGCGGCCGCCGCCATCCCAGAGTTCCGCAGCAAAGTTCGACGATTCATGCGAGATTTCTCCGTATCAGTTGTCAGACCACTTTGGAACGCAGACGATCATACCCCGGTTGCACCCAGCCTGGCACCCCAACGGAACTTCCAGCCGGCACTTTGCGTAGTACACTCATCCGGAGATTCGAGCCCCACCCGAGGCAGCCGCCATGTTCCATCTCGCCATTCTCTTCCTTCTCTACTTCCTGCCCACCATCATCGCGGCCAATCGCGGCCATCACGTCGCCGGCATTTTGCTGCTCAATTTCTTCTTTGCCTGGACCGGAATCGGCTGGATCATCATGCTTCTCTGGGCGCTGCTCTCCGCACCGCCGTATTACTACCACCCGTACTACGGCTACTGGCGCAGATACTAGCGCAGGTAAGGTCACGCTGCCGTTGGCGCTTACACCTTTGGCGAGAAATCCGTGAGCCTCAGGAAGGTCACGTCGTGGACTGTCACAAACGCGCCGTCCTTCTCCGTCTCCGCCTTCAGCGCCACCCACTCCGGGTCCGCAGTGAACTTCGCCCAGGCCTCGGTCGCCGCTTCCCGGCTCTTGTGCCGCAGCAGATAGACCAGCGTCTTGCCCGCCAGCGGCGGATCGGTCGGCACCCAGTAGCCAACGCCGTGCATCCCGAGGCGGGCAAAGATCGCCGTCTCCTTAGTCCGGAAACGCTCCAGGATCAAAGGCTGTTTGCCCTCATTCAGGTGGTAGATCCGCAGTTCGTACACGGTCGCGTCCGTCACCGCATCGTCAGACATCGCCTCACCTCCAAACGCAATTGGCGCGACCGCAGCCATCCCCATCGCCTTCACCACATCTCGTCGATCCATCGCGATACCCTCCCCGGCTACTATACTTTGACCACGGTATGAACATCACCCGACGCCGCGGCACCATTGCCCTTTCGATCACCCTGGGGGCGATCCTCGTCGGCGTCGCCATCTATCTCAACATCAACTACATCCTCCTGCATAAAGGCCGCGTTCTTTCGCTGGTCTTCGGCATCCTGCTGTTCGGCTTGCTGGTGGCCGGCGTGGTGCTCAACACCATCTTCCTGGTTCGCGAAGTCCGCCGCAACGAGCGCCAGGACTCCTTCATCAACGCGGTCACCCACGAGCTCAAAACGCCGATCGCCTCCATCCGCCTGTATCTCGAAACCCTGCAGCGCCGAGACGTCGCCGAAGCCCAGCGCCAGGACTTCTACCGAGCCATGCACGCCGACTCCGACCGACTGCTGACCACCGTCGAGCAGGTGCTGAAGGCCGGCGAACTGGGCAACCGCCGCCGCCACCGCGACCGCACCCTGATCGAGCTCGCCCCGCTGGTTGAGGACTGCATCTCGATCACCCTCCTGCGCCACCACGTCCCTGACGATGCCATCCGCCTCGACCCCGTACCCGGCTCCGTCCGCCTTTACGTCCGGGGCATCGAGGAAGATCTCCGCACCGCGGTCCTCAACATCCTGGACAACGCTATCAAGTACTCTCCCAACGGCGTCCACGTTGTCTGTACCATCGCCATTGCCCAGTACACGCTGCTGGCCCTCACCATCGCCGACACCGGCCTCGGGCTTCCCCCGGGCCAGCAGAAACGCATCTTCAAGCGCTTCTACCGCGTCCCCGGCCGCAACACTGTCCGCATCAAGGGTACCGGCCTGGGCCTGTTCCTGGTCCGCGCCATCGCCCGCCAGCACGGCGGCGACATCTCCGCCTCCAGCCCCGGCCCGAACCTCGGCACCACCATCACCCTGACCCTGCCGCTGGCCGATCCCGCCGCATCTCCGTAAGCAGCGGCAAACGGCGGGCCGCCCGATGCTGCGCGATTCGCTTTAGGATGAAGGAGACATGCTCCTGTTCTGGAGGTATTTCGTTCTTTCCTTCAGCGCGCTTCTGCCGCTTATCAACCCGCTCGGCTCCGCACTGATCTTTTTCGGCCTGGTTGGGGCGGCGCCCATTCCCATCTACCACTCCCTGGCGCGTCGCATCGCGATCAACACCGTCCTGTTTCTCGTCATCATCGATTTGGTGGGCGCCACCATGCTCCACTTCTTCGGAATCTCCCTCCCCATCGTCGAGGTCTCCGGCGGCCTGGTGATCGCGGCGATCGCGTGGTCGCTGCTCAATCAGGAGACCAACCAACCCAGCCCCGAAAAGATGCAGGCCGCCACGACCGTACCGGTCGGCGACCTGGCGCACGACCTGCGCCAGAAGGTCTTCTACCCCTTCACCTTTCCCATCACGGCCGGCCCCGGCTGCATCGTGGTTATGCTCACCCTCGCGGCGCACACCCCGCAGCGGCCCATCCGAGACAATCTGCTCGCCCACGCCGGGTTGCTCCTCGCCATCCTGACGCTCTGCCTCTCCGTCTACTTCTGCTATGCGCACGCGCACCGAATCGCGCCGCACATTTCGGCGTCTACGGCGCACGGAATCCTGCGCATCATCGCCTTCATCCTGCTCTGCATCGGCGTCCAGATTGCCTGGAACGGCCTGGTACCCCTGCTCGAAAGCGTCGTGCATCCCAAATAACCAGGGCGCCCCATCATCATCGCGAGCATCGCGATTATGGTTCGGTTGTTCTCTTGAACTACGATGATTCGGTAAACGATGCTGAAGATAATCTCACTCTTGCTTTGGTCCGCCCTGATAGCACCACCTCAGCAGGCCACCAAGATCGTCGTCAAAAAGTCTGACCATACGCTGACGCTCTATAACAACCAGACAAAGCTGCAGTCATACAAGGTTTCACTTGGCAGCAGTTCGGGCCCAAAACAAAAAGCTGGAGACCGCAAGACGCCCGAAGGCCTCTATGTCGTCGACGCCAAGAACGCGTCAAGCAGATTTCATCACGCTTTTCATCTCTCGTACCCCAATGCGCAGGACGTTGCGCGGGCAAAGAAACTAGGAGTTGATCCAGGCGGCGATATTGAGATCCATGGCCAGATGAACTCCCTCGCTTGGCTCGGTTCTATGGCTCGCCACCTCGATTGGACTGCCGGATGCATCGCACTCACTAATGACGAGATCGACGCCATCTGGCCGATCGTTCCCATCGGCACACCCGTGGAAATCGAACCAAAACCATGACAGACACGCATCAATCCGCCCTCATCGCCGTCGTCGAAGATGAAGAACACCTCGCCCAGGGCCTGCTCTTCAATCTCCAGGCCGAGGGCTTTCGCACTCACCATGAAGCCGACGGAGACGCCGCTCTCGCTTATCTCCTCGCCGCACCGCAATCCGGCCCCGACAAGGTCGACGTCGTCGTCCTCGACTGCATGCTCCCCGGCACCGACGGCTTCGCCATCACACGCGTCCTGCGCGACGCCCAGCACTACACTCCGATCCTGATGCTCACCGCGCGCTCTCGTCCCGAGGATATCCTCGAAGGCATCGAAGCCGGCGCCGACGACTACCTGCCCAAGCCCTTCGACCTGAACATCCTGCTGGTGCGCATCAAGTCCCTGCTGCGCCGCAGCGCCTGGCAGGCCGCGCAAGCCGCATCCGATGTCCCGGCGCCGGCGCCTGTCCCATCCGACACCTACTTCTTCAACAACCGCACCATCCACTTCGACACGCTCGAACTCATCGCCCCCAATCGCTTCACCAACCTCACGGTCATGGAAGCCGACCTGCTCCGCTTCCTGACCGACCGCGAAGGCCAGATCATCCCGCGATCCGCCATCCTGGAGCAGGTGTGGCACGTCCACCAGGACACTGACACCCGCGCCATCGACAACTTCATCGTCCGCCTCCGCCGCTACATCGAGGACGACCCCGCCGACCCACAGCACCTGCTCACCGTCCGCGGCGTCGGCTACCGCTTCCTCGCCAACCCGTGATCCAGCCTCCCCGCCGGCCCAGGACTCGCTTACCCGCGCCAAGACCCCTGTGCGATGAGGAAACTCGACCAGGTCAAACACCTGGCCGGCCCCGACTCGCTGGGCATCGGAATTCGGAATTCGGAATGAAGTAGCACCGCGCCGCACGCTGGAGTAAAATCCGCTGCAACGGCGCACCCAGCGCCCGCCGTCTTCCTTGCCGGGAGGTACGCCATGTCGCGCTGCACCCTCCGCACCATCTTCACGGTATTGCTGTACTACGGCGTCGCGATCTTCCTGTACCCCTATCTCACCGGACGTCTCTCCTCCGGCGTCCTCTATCTGGTCGGCGGCATCGGCCTCGCCGTGCTCTGCGGTATCCTGCGCTGCTGCTTCACCGAAGGCGACTGCACGGAGCGCGAGTACGCCGCGCACAAGGCCGCCCATGAGTCGGCGCACTCCCCATCAACGTCATCCCACCCTCACGCGCCGTCGCACCCTTAGCCGATACACCGCAATTCCGTCTGCATTGTCACTTGCATTCGGAGCGCGGCAAAGTGCCCCCGCACTTCGCCTTTGGCTGGCTCCCGGGTACTGGCTTCCGGGTACCGGCCACGCCCGGAATCGCATGGGAAACTTCTCGCAGCCCCGCGGAATGCCCTGACAAATCCGTGCCATCCGCAGGACAAACCCGCGCATCCTACCCTGCTAGTATTCAATCCATGCGCCGAGTGCTTGCCATCACGTTGCTGCTCGCATTCGCGTCGCCGCTGGTCGTTCCCCTCTGCGCTGCCACTGCCGATCCTGAAGCCGGGCTGCCCGCCTGCTGCCGCAGCCACGGCAAGCATCACTGCGCCATGATGCTGGCCGCCAACCGCGGCCCGGCGCTTACCACTCCGCCCTGCCCGCTCTATCCCGCCGCCATCCATCTGCCGGCCCTCGCCACTGCGATGCTGACTGTCGTGCGGCCGCTCTCGGTGGTACCCATGCGCGCCCCCGCGCCGCCCAGTCTCAGTCCGCGCCGCGCGTTTGTCTTCAGCCCCTCCGCAAACCTCAATCGCGGCCCTCCCGCCCTCCCCGCCTAAGAGCGCACTCCCCTCGTTATCCACCGCACAGGCGTTCGCCGCCCCTGGAGCGGCGCGTCGCAACTACGTCACTCGTCCGTGACCGCGGAGTTCCATGCAATCTGCCACACGCACGCACCGCCGAGCCCTCGCACTCGCGCTCTTCTGCATGCTCCCGGTCTTCGCCGCCCGTGCCACCGTCTTCTCCCAGCTCCAGGGCGTCGTCCACGATTCCCAGCACCGCCCGCTTCCCGGCGTGCACATCGCCCTCGCTGCCGCCCGCTCCGCCTTCACCGCCTCCGCCGACACCAACTCCGAAGGCGCCTTCACCCTCCTCAACATACCGCTCGGCGACTACACCGTCACCATCACCCACGCCGGATTCCAAACCCTCCAGGAATCGCTCACCGTCCACTCCGACACCTCGCCCACCTTCCACTTCATGCTCGAAATCGGCTCCGTCTCCGAGACCGTCACGGTTACCACTCCCCTCCAGACCGCCTCCATCGACACCGTCACGCCTACCACCCTGGTCGACCGCCTCGACATCGCGCAGACCCCCGGCGCCGACCGCACCAACTCCATGGCCATGATCACCGACTACGTCCCCGGCGCCTACATGACCCACGACATGCTGCACATGCGCGGCGGCCACCAGGTTTCCTGGCTTATCGACGGCGTCGAGATCCCCAACACCAACATCGCCTCCAACCTTGCCGCCCAGATCGACCCGAAGGACATCGACTACCTCGAAGTCCAGCGCGGCAGCTACACCTCCGACGTCGGCGATCGTACCTACGGCGTCTTCAACGTCGTCCCGCGCACCGGCTTCGAGCGCGA
>Ga0224555_1005075_pt1 | contig 11453 bp, 9 predicted proteins | sample 714S23034metaG_FD_180687 | JGI IMG/M metagenome (GOLD analysis project Ga0224555, IMG submission 180687) | Peat soil microbial communities from Stordalen Mire, Sweden - 717 S2 30-34 | ecosystem: Environmental > Terrestrial > Soil > Wetlands > Peat | place: Sweden: Norrbotten County, Stordalen...
TGAAGCATAAGAAATGGATGCAATCAGGCGCAGCAATCACGCGATGAGCGATTGCGATAGGCCTTTCCAAAGCCAATGCGCTGAGTTGCATCCCGGGCATTTGTGTTTCCGAAAGAAATTTTGGATTCGCGTGAGGGCATGACAGCAGAGCTTCAATATTGTTTTTCAAAAAATCGATCTCTTCCGCCGCATCACCGGGCGAATCCGCGGACCCATCGCGGCGCAAATCGGCAATCTCGCGTTTACGCACAGTTTGCTCATCCTTCACATCGTCTTCATCAAGAGCTTGTACATTTGCAAGCTGGGAAGATCGCGGCATTTTGTTCGTTGAGACGCCTCTGGTGCCTCTTGTGAGTGCGAATTCGAACGATCGTTTCCTCGCGCCTGGCGCGCTAGCCACCGTGCAGCAATATCGCACCGGCAGCGCAGCTTTTCGTTTACGTAGTCTTCTGTTGAACGCAAACCACTACTTTGGAGGGCAGTTATGAGATCCAATCGAATTCGCCTGGGGTTTGTTTCCCTGGCGCTATTCATCCTCGCGTTGTGCATGAGTTCGGTCGTACTGAATGCTCAATCCAGCACCCAGGGCTCCATCGCCGGCACAGTCTCTGATCCTTCGGGAGCGGTCGTCCCCGGTGCTTCCGTGGCCATCACCAACAATGGCACCAACGCTCAGTTCAAGGAAACCACAGATAGCAGCGGCTATTTCAATGCCCCACTGCTCGAGCCGGGTACCTATAAGGTCGTGATCGCCGCGCAGGGCTTTGCCGGTTATACGGCGAACAACGTCGTCGTCAATGTCGGGCAGGTGACCAGTCTCATGCCGCATCTTGCGCTTGCTTCCGCGCAAGCCGAGATCGTCGTCACTGAGCAGGCACCCGTGATGAATCTGGAATCGCCTGACTTCAGCGAAACCCTGAGCCAGAAGGCGATTCAGAACATTCCCATCAACAATCGCCGCTGGTCGGCTCTGGCCATGACCACCCCCGGCGTGGTTGCCGACACCAGCGGCTTCGGCCTGGTCAGCATCCGTGGCATTAGCACGCTTCTGAACAACGTTGAGATCGACGGCGCCGATGATAATGATGCCTATTACTCCGAGGAGCGCGGACGTACGCGTGAGGCTTATTCCACCTCCGGCAGCGCCGTCCGTGAATTCGCCGTCAACACCGGCGTCTACTCGGCTGAATACGGCCGCGCCGCCGGCGGCGTCATCACCTCCGTCACCAAGAGCGGTACCAACCAGATTCACGGCCAGGCCTACTTCTGGGATCGGGAAAGCAAATGGAACGCCTTTAACGATTACACCTATTTATCAACGCTGAATCCCACCACCAACACGTACGTTTCCACCCATATCAAGCCTGAGGATCTTCGCAAGATTTACGGCTTTACGGCAGGCGGTCCGTTGAAGAAGGACAAGCTCTTTTGGATCTATACGTACGATCAACATACCCGCGTCTTTCCCTTCCAGGCCATTCCGACCAGCGCGGCCGCCTTCTACACGCTGCCCAACGCTACGACAACCGGCAGTTGCAACCTGAGCACCGGCTATTTGACCGGCGATACCAACGCACTCGATGCGGACGCCTGCACGTTGGCAGCGCGCCAAGGTTATTCCAGCTATGCCCTGGGCGCCGCTGCATACAACACCTGGATCGGCAACATGAACTCGGATCTGGGCAGCACCCCCCGCTTCGGATACCAGGAAATCAATACCCCCAAGCTCGATTGGCAGATCAATTCCAGGGAGCACTTGAGCGTCCTGGCTCATCGCTTGCGCTGGGATTCCCCGGGCGGCGTGCAAACCGTGGCGGCGCTTGACTACGCCCGTGACACCATTGGCAATGACTTCGTCAAGGTGGACTACGGCGTCGCCAAGCTCACCAGCTTCATCACCAACAACATGAGCAACGAAGTCCTCTATCAGTATGGCCGTGAGATACTCCCCGAGACTCGACAGGCCAACACTCCATACACCACGGCCAACCTGATCGGCAACGGCGTCACGATCAACAACTCCATTCCCGAAGTTGCCATGGACACTGCCGAAGGCTTTAATCTCGGCTCTCCGTACTACTCCTACCGTCTGGCTAACCCTGAAGAGTGGAAGTGGCAGGTTGGCGACATCTTCTATTGGAACAAGGGCAACCACAGCCTCAAATTCGGTGTCGATGAGCTGCATAACTACGACTTCAATAACACCTACGGCGGCGATGGCAATGGCTATTACAGCTACAGCTACGTCGGCAACTACATCAGCGATCAGATCAGCGAGGCCTCCGGAAAGCCCGGCAACTGCAGCAGCGGCGTTCCTCGAAATGGCACCTCCTCCACCTCGGCGGTGGGTACTTACCCCTGCTATGCATCGTTTACACAGACGTTCGGACCCCATGTCTATGGCATCAGCACCATGGACAGCGGCGTGTTTGCCCAAGACAACTGGAAAGTCAGCCCGCGCCTGACCCTGGAGCTCGGCATGCGCTGGGATTATGAGGCTCTTCCGCCCGCCGATCCCAACCTTACCAGCGCATCAGGCAGCTTTGTTCCCTATGCGCAACTGAACAACAATCCGAGCGACAAAAAGAACTTCGGCCCACGCGTCGGTTTCTCGTATGACTTGTTCGGCGGCGGCGACACGATCCTGCGCGGCGGATACGGCGTCTACTATGGCCGCATCAACAACGGCATGTTGCTCCTCACCCGATTCAATACCGGCAGCCCAAAGAGCCAGTACAACACGGTGTGGAAGGTCACCACGGCTGGTTATCCCACTCTCCCCAACATCGTAGGCGGCACCGGTACAGCGGCCGCTACCCCGTCCTCCAACTTCCTGGCCGCCAACCTCCGCAACCCCCAAGTTCAGGAGTACGACCTGGAACTCCAGCAGGCCTTCGGCAGGGGCACCTTCTTCGCATTGAGCTATCTCGGCTCACAAGGCCGCGAACTGCCCAACTTCCTTGACGTCAACCTCAATCCGACACGGACGTTCATCAATGTCACGATTGCCGATAGCAGCAACAGCGGGCCTCTGGGTCCGAATGGAACCGTCATTCAGAATGTTGGGCAGTACACCGGTTACGGCAACACGGCCCTGTTCGGCTCAGTGGCCACTAACTACCAGGCCATCACGGAGATGATCAGCAATGTCAACTCGAATTACAACGCGCTGGTTGCCGAGGTGCTTAACCACTCGCTGAAGAGTGTGCAGTTCGACGTCAACTACACTTGGGCGCACTCTCTCGATTTTTCCCAGAACGCCAATGCATCCACCGCCAATACCAACTATTGGTACGATCCCTACAATAACCCGCGCATCAACTACGGCGACTCGAGCTGGAACACTCCTGGCCGCTTCATAGCCTATGCGCTCTACAACCTGCCCAACCTCCACACCAACAGCTTCGTCAAGTACCTGACCAACGACTGGAACGTGGACGACAGCTTCCAGATGCAAACCGGCCTACCCTACACCGTCGGCGTCAGCGGGTTTTTCAGCGCCGGCATTCTGAGTGACTGGAACGGCGCTTCCGGTTCGATCCTGATTCCCGGAATCGGACCGAACACGAAGCGCTACCCACGCCACGAAGTCGATGATGTTCGCGTGCAGAAGTCGATCGTCTTCCAGGAGGGCCGCAGCCTCCAACTCATGGCCAATGTGTTCAACGTTGCCAACCACCAGAACGTCGACGGATTGGGCACCACGGCCTACAAGCTGTCGGGAACAACGGCCACCTATCAGGGACAGGGAACCGCAAACCCGTCCAACAACACCTACCAGATACCCACGAGTTCCAACAACAGCGGTTTCCTCTTCACCCCGCGTGAAATTGAGATCGCTGCCAAGCTCAACTTCTAAACGCAACACCGATCCCACAAGGCGCGGCGGCTTCGGCCGCCGCGCTTTTTTGTCTCTGGTTGCCGGGCGCGCGCGTTCTCCCCGCGGCATTCCGCCCGTATGCATTTGAAAACAAGAATTTTAGTGATTTAAATGTTTTTTGATTACATGAAAGTAATATTACTTTCGATACGTAATCGGTTCGCTTCCTGTTGAAAACGTGACTTCAATCACGTTACATTAAAACACTCCCTCGAATGTTTATTTTGGGGATTCCGTGCTTATCGGAGCTCCCGAGGTGCCTCTATGATGTGTCCGAAGTGCCAATCTGCCGCTCTTTCCCTGATTCCGGCAGAAGTCCGGCTTTTCCGTAACAGTCCCCGCACGTTAAGTCATCCCCCCATGACACCCTCCCCCGACATCCGTGTTTGCCTGGATTGTGGCTGGTCGGAATTCGTCATTCCTCGAGCCTGGCTTTCTGCGGGCTGGTTACGTTCTCTGCGTCCGCAACCCGCTGTCGCGGAACCGGAAATGGCTACGCAGGCTGTGCCCAGCGCGGTGATGTAGAGGGGTAACAATTTGTTCAAGTGGCCCTGCACGGTGTGACATTCGGCGCGTGAATGCAACGCCGGCGCGCCAGATTTGCTTATGCGTAAAAAGGCCTCCAGCGGAAGCTGGAGGCCTTTTGCATATGAACGGATGCGACCAAGGGCCAGCGCCCGTCCGGCATCCTACAACGGCACCCTCTCAAGGGGTGCAATAAACCCGATGCCAGGCACATTGAGCTTGTGCAGATCGGTGTCATTGGTGATGAACAGGTCCACCCCAAAATGCGCCGCGCAGGCCAGTTGAATGGCGTCTGCGTTGCGCAGCTTGTGGGTGGCGCGTAACGAGGCGTAGCGCCAAGCGATCGCCGCATCAAAGCTGACGATTTGCGCGGTGGCACGGATGGCGCGGTCGTATTGCTCGAGCAGAGAGGTCTGGCCCAGTTTCGTTGGCCGAAGCAGAACCTCGCCCAACGTCATTGCCGAGGTCACAATGCGGTCACCGCGGTCCAACATGCGCTTGCGGATCGCGAGCGTCAGGCTGCGATTCGGTTCGACCCCCTCAAACATGTAAATGAAAACATTGGTGTCGAAGAAAATCCTGCTCAAATGTCTTCCCTCCGCAGATTTTCGACATACTCGTCGGCATGTTCGTCGGCCCAAATGTGCTTTCCGGAGCCGATAAGACGGATGAGGGGGTCGTCGTCGTAGTTCGGCGCTTGTGGCAACGGAGTTTTGCGGCTCCAATTCGCGTACCAATCGAGCAAATAGTGGTAGCGCTGCGGGATCTCCTGTAGCCGCGGAAATAATTTTGACGGCTTGCGCAATTGAAGCCGCGCCGGGTGCGTGACATCACCCAGCCGAAACAGGCGCAGGTTGCCGTCGGTGGTTTCGAAGAGCATTCTGTACTTTCCAGAGGACGGCGGCACATTCGCAACCAAATGCTGATCCAAATGCGCATTGAGTGTCCCGCGCTCTACACCCGCAGCCAAACCCTCCGTTTCCAGCCTCTCTAGAATTTCGCTTTTGCTGAATGCGGCTCGCGACGGATGGCTCTTCTGCAGAAGAGCGGCCGCAATCCAGATTCGATCTGCAATTCGGACTTTATGGTGTGACTTGACTTCCACGGGGCTCATTGCCTTCAACATTGGTATACCAAGTATACCACGTTTCGGTGGACTCCCTCCATCGAACGACAAGAGGCCGAATCTCGATCATCTTTACCTTCACCTGCTTGCGCGTGGGACAGAACTCCTATCGGGCCCGCATAGGGGGTTCTGCGTGTTGCGCACACGCCCAGCGCTGTGGCATTCTCGTAACCGTTTCCTAACACGGAGGATTATGCGGGCGAAACGGAAGATTGCCCTCTTGGGCGCATTCTGTCTCATTGCGGCTTTGTGCTTGCCTTCACAACAACAACCGACCCGCGATGACGCGGAGAATGTACGCGTGAACAGCGATTCGCTAGCCGATTTAAGCCCGGAGAATCGTGCGCTCTTCGACGCCGTGCGAGACGCCGCACAACAAGGACGCGACACCGATGTGCTGGTGGATGGCCGGAAGCTCCTTTCTGCCCTCAAGCCGGACTCTGCACTGGCCAACTTCGTCACACAGCTCACGGCTGGCGCGGCGATTGAGACCGGCGAGACGAGTTATGCTTTGAGTCTCATCAAGCCCTTTGCAGAAGCGCATCCGAATGACTGGCATGCGGCGGCGCTCTTGGTCCGTGCTTGCGCAGAGAGTGGCGAGAACGCTCTGCGCGACCAGCAGATCGCCCATCTGCTTGACCTGCATAAGCAGACTTCCGATCCCGATTTCGCCAAACTGCATGTTTTCCCGATTCAAAAGGTCAAACTCCGCTCCGGCTATGCGGTTTTTCTCTATCCCTTCGAACCGCTGAAGCCCTACAACACGTATCTGGTCGCTTTGATCTACACGAGCGATGGCAAGGCGGATTACCGTCTCGAACTCGGAAGCGAAGACGCGGACCAGGCGTTCTTTAAACCCAAGAAGCCCGGGGAAAGGCGCTTCTCCATCGATTCGTACCGAAGGAACGAGACCAATGAGAAGTGGCCCGAGTCGCAAGCTCTGTATGGATTCGTCGATGGAGTATTCGACTACGACCGGATGCGGGACCTCATGGTGAAGACTGCCAACGGTGAGAAGCTATCGGGCAACTAACAGCAGAGGAAGAACACGAAAAGGCCCCCAGCCGAAGCTGGAGGCCTTTTCAGGTTTCAGGTTTCAGGTCATTCCTACTCCCTATTCCCTGTTTCTTAGTACATGCCGTCCATGCCGCCGTGCCCGCCGCCGGCTGGAGCAGCCTTGGGCTCGGGAATCTCCACCACCAGAGCTTCGGTGGTCAGGAGCAGGGCCGCGATCGAGGCCGCGTTCTGCAGCGCCGTCCGCGTCACCTTGGTGGGATCGATGACGCCGGCTTTCACCAGGTCCTCGAACTTGCTGGTCAGCGCGTTGTAGCCGTAGTGCGCTTCCTTGGACTCCAGCACCTTGGCGACCACCACCGCGCCCTCTTCGCCGGCATTGGCGACGATCTGGCGAAGCGGCTCTTCCAGTGCGCGAAGCACAATCTGGGCGCCGGTCTTCTCGTCGCCGGAGAGCGTCTCGATCAGCTTTTGAACCGCGGGAGCGCAACGCACCAGCGCCACGCCACCGCCAGGGACGATGCCCTCTTCGACAGCCGCACGGGTTGCGTGCAACGCGTCTTCCACGCGAGCCTTCTTCTCCTTTAGCTCGGTCTCAGTCGCCGCGCCCACCTTGATGATGGCCACGCCGCCCACCAACTTGGCCAGCCGCTCCTGCAGCTTCTCCTTGTCGTAGTCGGAGGTGGTCTTTTCGACCTGCGTGCGGATCTCCTTGACACGGCCCTCGATGTCGCTGGCCTTGCCTGCACCGTCGACGATCGTGGTGTTGTCCTTGTCGATAGTGATGCGCTTGGCCTTGCCCAGGTCCTCGAGCTTCACGCCTTCCAGCTTGATGCCGAGGTCCTCGGTGATGGCCTTGCCGCCGGTCAAGATGGCGATGTCGCCCAGGATGGCCTTGCGGCGATCCCCAAAGCCGGGAGCCTTGACGGCCGCGACGTTCAGCGTGCCACGCAGCTTGTTCACCACCAGGGTCGCCAGGGCCTCGCCCTCAACGTCCTCGGCAATGATCAGGAGCGGCTTGCCGCCGCGCGCTACCTGCTCGAGCAGGGGCAGAAGATCCTTCATGGCGCTGATTTTCTTCTCGTAAATCAGAACGTAAGGATCTTCGAGAATAACTTCCAGCCGCTCGGCGTCGGTTACGAAGTACGGGCTCAGATAGCCGCGGTCGAACTGCATGCCGTCCACGGTCTCGAGTCCGGTGTGCATGGTCTTCGACTCTTCGATGGTGATGACGCCGTCCTTGCCGACGACCTTCACCGCCTCAGCGATGATGGCGCCGATCTCCTCGTCGCCGTTGGCGGAGATGGAGCCCACCTGGGCCACCGATCCCTCGTTCACCGGCTTCGACAGCTTGCTCAGCGCGCCATCCTGATTCCACTTGCCATCCTTGTCGCGCGTGCCGTTGATCACCGTCACGGCCTTTTCGATGCCGCGCTTCAGCGCCGTCGGGTTGGCGCCCGCAGCCACCGTCTTCACGCCCTCGCGAAAGATGGCCTGCGCCAACACAGTGGCCGTGGTCGTGCCGTCGCCAGCTACGTCCGAGGTCTTCGAAGCCACCTCACGCACCAACTGCGCGCCCACGTTCTCCATCGGGTCCTTCAACTCGATTTCCTTGGCCACCGTCACGCCGTCCTTGGTGATGGTGGGCGAACCAAATTTCTTCTCGATTACAACGTTCCGGCCCTTGGGCCCGAGCGTCGCCTTCACGGCGTCTGCGAGGATGTTCACGCCGCGCAGAATCGCCTGACGGGAATCTTCACCGTGCAGAATTTGCTTTGCCATTGCTCTCTCCTAATAGGTTTCAGGGGTCAGGTTTCAGGTTTCAGTCCCGCCTGTCCATTGACCCACATCTAACTTGCAAATTCGCTTAAGACTGTTCTTCGAAGATTCAGGGCCTTTAAGGCTACAGGGGCTCAATCCCCTGAAACCTGAACCCTGAAACCTGAACCCTGTCTTTCAGCTACTTCTTCAAAATGCCGAGAACTTCTTCCTCGCGCATGATCAGAAAATCTTCGCCATCGATCTTGATCTCGGTGCCGGAGTACTTGCCGAAGAGCACACGGTCCCCCGCCTTCACGTCCAGCGGAAATACCTTGCCTTCGTCGTTCGACTTGCCCTTGCCCACGGAGATCACTTGACCCTCCTGGGGTTTTTCCTTGGCGCTATCGGGGATGATGATGCCCCCGCGGACGGTTTCGCCCTCTTCCACCCGGCGCACCAAAAGACGATCATGGAGCGGGGTGAACGTTGTGGTGGCAGCTTTGAGTTTCGCTGCCTCAGATTTAACTTCTTGGAGTGACATTTGCTTCGCTTCTCCTTCCCACGCAGCCGGACGCTGCCTGCCACACGGGCTCTAGTGGTGAAAAATAGAACTTTGTGAGATTGCGGAATGCGGTCCGCGTTGACAACCAGCGGCGCAGTTCAGCACTTCTACCAACAGGCTGCTAGCACTCTTGCCTTCCAATTGCTAAAGATAGGCGGCGCAGGTCACTTTGTCAAGTGGGGTTTCGCTAAAACTTGAGTGACTTTGACTCATATAGTATGCCATCATCAGCGGCATGTTAGATTTACCGGCTCCGCAGCCATTCCACGAGCAGAAACGCCTCATCCACGAGGAAAAGCGCCGTAAAGATGGTCTTGTTGTGCCGGGCCAGCCAGTTCGGCATATAAATATCGAAGTTCGGCGACCGGTCGGCGGTGTATTTCGCTGCCAGATCTGTCATCGGGCATTTCCACCCATTTGCCAAGAGCACAAGCCCTTCGACGAAAATCACGACCGAAAAGATCGCCGCCCAGCGAAAAGCGCCTCGTCCGGCGAGAAATGGCAGCGCCACGATGGCTCCGGCCAGCAGAGCCCAAACTACGGTGTGCAGCACCTTGATCGCGGTCAGCATCCCGGTTTCGTCCTCACTTGCCTTCCCCATGGCGTTGTGCGCCGCCCGCCAGCACCATATCCGGGGCCTGCCCTGGCAAAGTGTAACCGATTCGGGTTCCCGCTTCGCCTCACACCTTGGAACGCGATAAAATGTGAGCATGTTCCAACGTTCGCATCTTTGGATTTGCGCTCTCGTGGCCGGTATTGGCCTTTCCGGTTGTTCGCTCGCGCTCCTCGCCCAGAACGATAACCCGCACGGCCGTAAATACAAGGCCCCGCCGGCCTCTGCGCATATTGAAGTCACGGTGCTGAGGGACTTCAATGGCAAGCCCGTCTCCAATGCTCACGTCATCTTCCATCCCACCGAGGGTGACAGGGACAAGGGATCACTTGAGCTGAAGACGAACGAAGATGGCAAGGCCATCATCGATGTGATTCCGATCGGGGACACGGTAACGCTGCAGGTGATTGCCGACGGCTACCAAACGTACGGCCAGAGCTACAAGATCGACAAGCCGGAGATGACGATGGAGGTCCGCATGAAGCGGCCGGGAGGCCAGTACACGATCTACAAGAACCCCGGCCCCAATTCGGGGAGCGGTTCCGGCGGTACTTCGAACTCTTCCCCCAACGCGCCTCCGCCTGCCTCCGGAGAAAAATCTCCCGGTTCCGGCGGCCAGTCGAACGCGAACCCGCCACCACCGCAGCCCAAGTGATGCGCTGCGCCGCATCGCCGACTTCCTAGCTCGCTTTCTTGCTCCCTTGCTTCCTCGCTCCCTTACGATGGGTGCGTCGAATGCGTCTAAACTGATCCTGTGACGCCCACTGAAACCCTCGCCGGCAAGACCGCCTTCGTGACCGGAGGCGCGCGACGCATCGGCCGCGCCATTGCCCTCACGCTGGCGCAGGCCGGAGCCGATGTCGCCATCTCCTACCGCACCTCACATGATGAAGCTGCGCAGACCGCGGCCGAGATTCGAGCGCAAGGCCGCCGCGCCGGCCTCGTCGAGTGCGATGTCCGTTCCGAATCGTCTGTACGCGCAGCCCTCGCCGCCGTCATTGCGGAATTCGGCGGTCTCGATCTGCTGGTGAACAACGCCGCTGTTTTCGCTTCAGCGGCACTGGAGAGCCTTACGCTCGAGCAGTGGGACGCGGTCTTCGAGACCAACGCCCGCGGCCCGTTTCTGGTTGCCCGCGAGGCTCTGCCGCACCTGCGCGCCGCGCGTGGCCGTATCGTCAACATTGGCTCGCTCGGCGGCTTTCATCCCTGGGCCGGCCACGCCCACTACTGTGCTTCGAAGGCAGCCCTGCACATGCTTACGCAAACCATGGCCAAAGCCTTCGCGCCCGAGGTCAGCGTCAATTGCGTGGCTCCGGGTTGGATTACCATTCCCGAAGCAGGCACTGATTCCGATGCGCCGGAAGCGCAGTTCTCACAGGCCGCCGATCGCGGCCAATCCGCGCGTTTCGCCGCCAAAACGCCCATGGGCCGCAATGGTTCGGGCGCCGATGTCGCCGAGGCCGTGCTTTTTTTCGCAACCGGTCCGCACTTCATCACCGGCCAGACGCTGGCCGTCGATGGCGGCTTGGGACTTTCCTGAAAGGAATCTACCGGAGTTAGTGAACCTAGCTCCGCTTATCTACCAAACAGCCGGCTCCAGAATCCCCGCGGGCGCGTCTCCTCGACCTCCGCTCTTTCTGTAGCGTCCTCGGGTGCGGGTCTGCCCCACCGCCGCCCCTTCTCCGGCGCACCGACGAACCGCAATGGCTTATGCTCCCACAGCCCTTTGGGCACCGGTTGCTCAGGCCACGGCGCACCCTCCACAGCCACCTGCGGATTGGTTACGAACAGCCGTTGCGCGGTTTCCTCGCCGGAGCGCTTCGCCACGTACTCATATGCTTCCTGCAAATGCGGCGGACGCTTGAAGGGATGGTGCGCATCGGTGGCCACAAAATGAATCCAGTTCCGCTCCAGCAACTCGTTGGCTAACGTCTCTTCCTGTTTGCCAAATCGTCCATAGAGCGATCCTGCG
>Ga0224555_1005076_pt1 | contig 11453 bp, 10 predicted proteins | sample 714S23034metaG_FD_180687 | JGI IMG/M metagenome (GOLD analysis project Ga0224555, IMG submission 180687) | Peat soil microbial communities from Stordalen Mire, Sweden - 717 S2 30-34 | ecosystem: Environmental > Terrestrial > Soil > Wetlands > Peat | place: Sweden: Norrbotten County, Stordalen...
TTGAATCCCGAAAGCATCGCAAATGATCCCCACGCAATTCAAATCGTGGACACCCTGAAATCGTCGTAAACCACACAATCCGATGAGCTTGAAGGCGGTAAATCCAAATTAAACCGGACAGCAGTGGGAACTTGAGTTAATTGACAGCGACCAGGGAAGTATCTGACTACCCTTTCTCCGTTGAGCATTTCGCAGCCTAAGAAGTAGCGGCTGGTCGCTCAGTCCACTTCGACGCGCCAGAAATCCATGCCGCCGAACTTCAGCAACTGGGCTTTGCCTTCGAATATGTGGAGGAACTCGGCCGTTTCCGGCATCCAGCTTTCGCCGCCGGGACGGAAAAGCGCGGCGCCGATGCGGGTGAGCGGCTCACCTTCAAGTACAAGTTGGCCCTTGAGCACGTAGACGAAAGCATCGCCGGCCCAGGGGCTGTCGCTGCGATAGCGGCCGGCGAAGGCATCGTAGTCCGCCGGAACGGGAAAGCTGCGCTGCCCGGCAAACGCCGCATTCACAAACCAATCCGAGCCATAGGTGACTTCGACTACGGGAGGTTGCGGCTTGGCTGTGTTTGGGGCGCCGGGGGCGGCCTGCTCAGCGGCGGCTTCCTTTCTGCCAAACATGAACGTGTGCGTGGCCCAGCTTTCAGGCACCGTGGATATGAAGCGGTCGCCGCCTGCGTGCTGCAGCGGGATGGATTGCGTAGCTTGGATTAATGAGATGCGCTTGCCTGTAGCGCTGAATACAAGCTCGTAGCCATCGGCTGACGTGAATGTACCGGCATAATCGGCGGCATTGTCCACGTTGAGCGGGTCGGCAAGCGCGGGCGGAGCAGGCAGCGGCTTGGACTCACGATCGGCGCGGAGCAGGCGCACCGCGTATTCGGTGATTGCGATGGGCCGGTAGCCCTGCATGGCGTTGATGGAGGCGAAGGCCGCCGCGCCTCCGTCCAGATCGACGTGAATCGAGGAAGCAAACGCAACCATGCCGCCGGTATGGCGCAGGATCTTGTGGCCATCCAGCGTGTCGACAGCGATGCCGTAGCCATAACTGGCGGTCGGGCTGAAGTCGTCGGCTTTGATGTACGGAGTGGAAAACAGGGTGAAGCTCTCGGTGGAGACGATGCGGCTGTTTGGTCCCTGGCCATGATTGAGCATCATGCGGATGTAACGGGCCATGTCGGCAGGCGTGGAGGCGATGCAGCCGGCCGTGTCGTCCATGACGATGTTGGGCGCGGGGGCCAGTTTGCCCTGACGCGCGTAAGCCTGGTCATCCCAGAAGGGCTCATAGCCGGTGGCCTGAAGGGCGCGCGAGGACGTGGTGATGACGCCCTTGGTCGCGGTCATCCCGAGCGGATCGAGGATGCGCGCCTGGACGCAATTGCGCCACGGCTTGCCATCGAGCTTGGCGGCGAGCAGGCCCAGGATGGCGAAGCCGGCGTTGCAATAGTGGAAGTGCTCGCCGGGCTTGAATCCCTGCACCAGGCGCGCCGATGGATCGCTCGAGAACAAGCTTAGGTTGTCCGGCAGCCCCGACGTGTGGGTGAGCAGATGATGGACGGTGATGGGGCCGAATTCGGTGTAGATGGGCAGGCCGGGCAGATAATCGAGGATGGGTTTCCGCAGGTCGAGCTTGCCCTCATCTCGCATTTGCAGCAGCACCAAGGCCACAAAGGATTTGGAAATCGATCCAATTTGGAAGAGATGGCCGGTCGAGACCGGGACATGCTGGTCGATGTTGGCGAAGCCGTAGCCAGCGGTGCGCAGTGTTTTGCCGGCATCGGTCAAGCCGAGCGTCATGCCTGGCGCGTTCATGGCCGGCATGTACGCGGCGATGTAGGCGTCGAGATGCTCTTCGAGCGCGCCAGAGGCTTTGGGCATGGGCATGTCGGCGCGCGCGGCGGCGCTTCGAAAAAGAAGCGGGCTGGTGACGGCGAGGGTGGCCAGGGAGCCGCGGGAAAGGAAGGAGCGTCGGGACAGGGAATCGATTGGCATAAGTTTGGGGAGAGTCTACCATGCGGCACGTTGGAGCCTCCTCCAAAAAGAACGGAACGACCCGAGGGCGGATGGTTGGCGTTTGTGGTTTCCCACCCATCAAGCAAAAAGACGCTTGATGGATGGGGCACCCAGGCAGCGAGTCCCCAGGAGGTGGCGATACGGAGCGCCGCGTGATCCAGCTCAGCGGTGCAATAATGGAGCTAAACCGGACGAGTCGATTCCGGCAAGCGCTGACGCATGAACCTGCCCAACTCCATCACGATGAGCCGGATCGTCATGATCCCGCTGCTGCTTTGGATCCTGTCGCCGCACTACCCGTGGCAGGGCGCGAGCGGCGAGCAGGAACTGGCGGCGTCGGTGTTGTTTGTGCTGGCTTCGATTACCGACGGCCTGGACGGGTACCTGGCCCGCAAGCGCAGCCAGATCACGACCATGGGCATGCTGCTGGACCCCATTGCCGATAAGGTCATGGTGACGGCCGCGCTGATCGCGCTGGTGGCCTACAACCCCGATGTGGTCAAGGTGTGGATCGCCGTGGTCATCATCGGCAGGGAGTTCCTGGTCAGCGGCCTGCGCTCCATTGCTTCGTCGGAGGGATTCACAATCGAGGCCAGCGACCTGGGCAAGCTGAAGACGGTCATCCAGATTGTTTCGGTGGTTTCGGCCATCCTGGCGCATCACTGGTACCAGTGGGTGTTCGGCGTGGTCGTGATTCCGGTGAAATGGATCGCCATCACGGCCATCTACTTTACGGTGGTGGTTTCGGTGATTTCGGCGGTCGACTATTTTGTGGGATTCTGGAAGAAGATCGATCACGCCGCCAAGGATCGCCGCAAGTCGTTCATTCTTTCGCGGCGCAAGAGTGCAAGCGCGCCTTAGGAAGTAAATCCATCTTACGGATTTTTGCGGACCTCGAACGCGACGCCCTTTGGCTCGGCGGCCTTCTGCTCGGAGCGGAAAATGTCTACTGGGCGAATGGGCCAATTTCTGCCCTAAACTTGGTGCAAAGTGGGCCTTTTCCGCAATTTGGGTGCTTGTAACTCCTTTGTTTTGTTGGGGTGCGAAAAATCCTTTCGGCTAAGTGCTTTGTTTTCATAGAAACCGGGAGGGGGGGTAGGGGGGGGTAGAGGGATTCTGACTCCTAAGAAAGGCCCCAGTTGGTTTGCCGTTGTGGAGACCGAACGAAGATGATGCGTGAGTTTTTGCAGTAGCTTTGGCAAGTTAGCCCCCGCTTCGCGGGAATGGCAAGTTGGCGAGTTCGCTCGGCATTCGTCAGCGCAGATCTCCTGCCTCCGAGGATCGGTGAAACCTGTGCACAGCTCAGAAAATAGGACTTCGAGTTTTTGATTTCGCTTCACAATCCTGATTGTGCGCCTTCGGTTGATAATTATCGGCAAACCTCGACCATTTCTTTTCAGTGGTCAGGATGAGCTGCGGGAACTGCGTTGCCGCGCTGGTAGACCGGGTAGGGCGGCTTCTTGCAGGTGGGCGGGGGATTTTTCTCGAGATCGGTTAGCAGCAGCTGGACGGTTTTTTCGAGTTGCGGATCGTGGCCTTCGCGCACGGTTTTGGGATCCAGCTCCACTTCAACTTCTGGCGCGATACTTTCGTTCTCCACCTCCCATTTGTTGTGGGGGTCCAGAATCCGCGGCTTGGTGCGGTAACAGTGCCGCCGTCCATGAGCGATTCTCCTGGGCCGTAGAAGCCGACCAGCCCGCCCCAGGTGCGCTTGCCGACCAGTTGGCCGATCTGTGCCTGGCGGAAGTGCCAGGGCATGGCGTCGCCGCCCGAGCCCGCATATTCATTGATGATCATGGCTTTCGGCCCGGCGATCAGGCTGACGGGAGTGGTCATGTCTTCGCCATCGCGCGTGGTGCGGAAGTTCATCAGCGTGCGGCGCAGGTAATCGAGGATGTAGTCGGTGTTGGTGCCGCCGCCGTTGAAGCGCTCATCGACCACCGCGCCCTGCTTGCCGGCCTGGCGATTCAACTCCACCATCAGCCGCAGATGGCTTTCCAAAAGCAAAAACGCTCAGCCTCACTTCGATGGAAGTCCGCGTCGAACCCCGCGAGGAATGGAAGGAGATGTATCACGAAGCATTCGATTGGTCGAGCCGGGAGCGTGCAGGAAGGAATGATTGTTCCCTTGGCGGTACCAGAATACTACTACTGGGACAAAAATGGTCCTGAGCCTTCCTTGTGGAGGGCTCAGGGCCGGGTTGCTGATTAGTAGGTGCTATACGGAAGAACAAGCGGCGAACCGATCGTCCCGCCCTGCGCGCACTGGAGACCATTCGAGCTGGCGGCGAAACCGCCAACGAGTCCGGCTTGGCACGCCCCAACAGCGGAGGTGTAACTCCCCGTCGACGGATCCAACGCGCCCACGTTCATCACGTTGTCGCCGCTGTCGGCAGAAAGATAACCAATCCATAAAACCGGACTGGTCACATTCCCGCTTTCCTGCGGCGCAATGATCACGGGGATGTCGGTGATCGGCGTGGTATACGTAACCGCCATCTTCGCACCATTCGACGTATTGGTGCTGATGGTCAGCACCGTTCCGTCGGTTGTGTCCGACATGAAGAGTACGTTGGCAACCGACGCTGTGTTGAACGCGGTTACCTGGTGGATACATCCGTACGGAGTTACCGCACGGCAGGAAGTCACGGTCGGCATATCCACCAGATCCACGAAGCCTTCAGTCGTTCCTGAAGGAACGCTGATCTTCGTAATCCGTGGAACGCCATTGCCGCCATCGTCGCGCGACAAAATGTACGCGTCACTTCCGGACATCGCGGCCGCCCAGGGTTGGCCTGCAATGGGAAACGTTACGAATCCCGTGCAGTCCGTTTTGGCGATACCGAAAAGGTTACCTACGGGATCGGTAAAGACCATGTAGCCACCCTTGGCGGCGATGCTGGAGGCGGAGGACATGCCGGTCAACTTGACATAGCATGATGCGAAATTTCCGTTATTCCCACTCTCCTTAAATACGCCGACCTCAGGAGAGTTATCCTCCGACAGATAGGCGACATTTCCGCTAACATCGTCAATCGCGATGTTGCCGAGGGAATTTCCTCTAATGATACCGGAGAAAATCGTTCCGGCCGTCCCGTTGGTTGTGAGGGTATAGACCTGACCGCTCCCTTGTTCAATCTGGAACAGCGTCCCCGTGGTTGCGGAGATCGCCAACGTACTCTGGCTGGCACTGCCGAGAAAGCAGTCGTTCCAAATATTGCCGTAAGATCCGCCGGGATGCTGAATCTCACTTCCGTCGCAAGCTGGCTGGAAGTTACCCTCTTCCCATGCATTCGTAAAATTCAAGGTCGTCTCTGCCGATGGCAAAGTAAGATCCCCGAAAATTCCATTTGCATCGTGGAGGATGTCCCCCGCTTGGCATCCTTCGCACGTCAGCGTTTCGGGCACCGTCAAAGAATAGGTATCCGACACGGAGTAGCGAGTGCCGCCCGTGATCTGCGGCGTTGCCGGGTTCACCACGACTGACACTTCGGCGGTTACCGTTGCGTAATCAATAGTGTCGGTGGGTGTGAAGGTCACGCTCTCCGAATCCGTTCCTATTGGAGGAACCGTGGTCGACGTGGTCCAAGCAAATGTGCCCGAGACCGAAGCCGTGCCGCCGGAGAGTGTGGACGCAGAAAGTGCCTGCCCGCTCACAATCGCGGTGGCCACCGGCAGTGCCGAAATTGTCGGCGTTGCCGGGTTGACCACAATGGTCGCCTGCACCTGGTCGGCAGCGTAATAGTTGCTATTGCCAGCCTGGTTCGCGTCCACAATGATCTTGCCTGCATTGGCGACCGTTAGGGTGTTGCCCGAGACGGTCCCTTTGCCGGTACTCGTTGAATCAACGGTGAAGACCACCGGATTACCCGATCCACCACCGGTGGCGCTGAGGGCAATGGTAAGCTCTGGAGCGTAGACGACCGGTGAAGTCGGCTGCGTGAACGTGATAGTCTGCGTGCTTTGCGTTTGCCCACCTCCGCCCGTGCTACTGCCGTTGCATCCCGATAGGAATATGGCGAAAGTGGCGATAACGACCGCAATGGTAGCGATTTTGAAGGTGGACGCGTACCGCAGGTACAGCCCGCGCGCTGTAGACGAGACAAACGTAGCGAAGCTGCGCATGGCGTTTCTCCTCTTTCCGTTTTCCGTAATTTTCTGTTGTGATGGGTTCAGGATCAGCCCCCGCAGACAAAACAATCCTGCAACTCCGGTGCCCGCAAGTATATTCCGGGCACACAACCTGCGCAATTTCCGGGCATAGGAGAATGGCCGATTAACAGGCAGCTGCGGGGTTGCGGGGCACCTTGCGCCTCACGTTGTTCGCGAAGCTCTCTTTGATCGCAGCAAAACGCCCCGGCGATGACCGGGGCGTTTCGTTCCGCTGACGCGGTGCGAAGGCTTTATGCCATGGCTGGAACGGGTTCCGGAATCAGGACCGGCGTGGCGATGGATGCGGCTGCCGGGACCGGAACCGCGGGCGCCGCTTGCGCATGGGCGCTGCGGGTGAGGCGGTGGACGAAGTGGTAAGGGGGCCAGGGGCCGGAGATCTGCATCTGGCACTCGCGCATCATGGCGCTGGTGGTCGCGAATTTGTTCTGGTAGCGCTCGACAAATTTGCGGTCGATCAGGTGGGCGATATCCAGCACCATCCTGCCGCTATCTGTGAGGCGGCAGCTTACCTCTTCGTCGAGAGGCATGAACAGGCGATGCATCTGGAAACTGACGGCGCGTGCACGCGTCTGGCGCTCCCGTGTCCGGGTCGCGTTCTCGCGCAGGTTGGTCAGATATTGGCGGCCAACACCTTCGGCGGGGATTTGCTTCTCGAACTCCTTGCCGCAGCAGTCGTCAACAAAGATTTTGAGGTGCATCTCGGTCTTGCCGCGGAGCTTATCGATGTTGCCGAGGAACTGGCGCTGGTTGGAGCGGATGGACTTGCGCAGGCTCTCGTCGTCGTTGAAGACGGTTCCGAAGCGGAAGGGCAGCACGGTGGAATGCTGGAAACAGTCGCCGATGACCCGGGCGTGATCGACGCCGGATTTCTGGTTGAGGGTCTCGGCCGGGTTGTGTTCGCTGACGATGACGGCGAGGTCGCTGGCGGGATAAAGGAAGACCTGATTGCCGCTTACTCCGAGGACGGATTCCATCGGAACCGGCTTGCGATGACGAGCCAATTCAGGGAATGCTTGTTTTTCACCGATGCAGTAGGCGTACCATGCCATGACGATATACTCCGTCTGCGTGCGCCGGTAGGCGCCGCTGGTTGGTGGAGCTCATTGAACTTGGGAACAACTGCATTGTTTGCGCGAGGCCTGACCATAGTGCGTTGTATTGTTGATTGAACCACTCCGAATACTAGCCCTCTGAAAAGACGACTGGCAATATCGCGCATCACGAAGTTCACGAAAGGAGCAAGACTGCTCAAGTTTGTATTTATATAAGGAATAAATCGATTGACGACATGAAAACGAGTTCCAAATTGCGAAAGAATGCCCTTTTTGGGGACGGTGGGGCTAGGGACTAAGGGACTAGGGACTAAGGGACTAAGGGACTAGGGGACTAGGGACTAAGAGCCTGTTTACGATCTCCTGAGCAGCAGCCTGAGGAAGGCCAAGTGGATCATTTGCAGACTGGTATTCAGCTTGCGTTCGCAGTTCTTCCATAGCCGGCGACATTTTTCCAGCCACGCGAAAGATCGTTCGACGATCCAGCGTTTTGGCAGCACCACAAACGCATGTAGCTCATTGCGCTTGACGACTTGTACGGTGGCCTTGATCCGCTTCATCACGCTTTCAGCAAAGGGCTGGCCGGTGTATCCGCCATCAACCAGCAGGCTCTCGACCCGTTCCAGATTCGGCTTGCAGCGGTCGATGGCCTCCAGAGCGCCGTCCCGGTCCGTGACATCAGCCGTTGTCACGGCGATGGCGTGGGGCAAGCCCTGCGTGTCAACCGCGATGTGACGCTTGATGCCGGAGACCTTCTTGCCCGCGTCGTAGCCCTTTTCTTCTGCCGTGTCGGTGTTCTTCACGCTCTGCGCGTCAACGATGACGAAGCTGGTCGTGGCATTGCGCCCCAGTTTGGTGCGGGCCTCGCCAACCGATTTTTTTTAAGACCCGCTCCAGCGCGCTTACGCCGTCCTGGTCTGGCGCGCTCCATTTGGCGAAGTACGCATACACCGTGACCCAGTTGGGAAACCCTTCGGGAAGCATGCGCCACTGGCAGCCGCTCTTGAGCAGGTACAGCAAGGCGTTGAAGACCTCGTGCAAATCCACCGTGCGCGGCTTGGTGCGCCTGCGCACCGATTCCAGCAGTGGACGAATCCGCTCAAACTGCTCCGGGCTGATGTCGCTTGGATAGGATCTTCTTGACTCCATCCTCCACAATTACCGCACCGGGGACTGGCCGATTATCGCTTTGTTGGCTCCCTCGCCATATCGCGCCTCAAGATCGTAAACAGGCTCTAAGGGACTAGGGACTAAGGGACTAGGGACTAAGGGACTAGGGACTAAGGGACTAAGGGACTAGGGACTAAGGGACTAGGGACTAAGGGACTACGGACTAAGGGACTAAGGGATTAGGGAGTAGGGCAGTAGGGGGGGTAGGGGGTAGGGGAGACGAAGAGGTGGTGTCGATGGTTTCAGGCGGGGAGCGGGGATTTTGAGCCTGCCGGGTGTCGTTTTCCGGCGCGCCGGACTTGGGCGGCCTAGCGCAGAATGTGCCGGAGCTGGACGTAGAGGACGATATTCAGAACCACCGACAGGCCCAGAAGAGCGAGGGCTATATAGGCGAAGATGTTTACCTTGACGCCAACGGTTTTCAGATCCTGGAGCAACTCCTGCTGTTCCAGGGTGTTGCGATCGGTGGCTTCGCGCACATGCTGGAGTTGGTCCTCGACCTTTTTCAGAGATGTGTTCTGCTCGGCAACCTGGTCGCGCAACTCGCGATGCTGCAACTGGAGCTTGGCCAGGCCGCTCTCAATGGGCGCGAGGTTGACCGGCGGCGGGGGTGGGGTGGTTTGCGGGCGCGGCGCCATCAGGTTGGAGACGGCAGTGCCGACGTTTCCGTCGAGCAGGGGTAAGACGCGCTGAACCAGGGGCAGGGCGGCGCGGAAGACACTGACTGCGCGCTGGAAGGTGGAGGGCGAAAGGCCCCTGGAAGCTGATGAAGGGGATAGAGTTTGTTGAGGAGGCGCGAGACGCAGCGAATCGCCCTCGACCGTCCTGGGCGGGTTGGCGCTTCCCGGTCCGGCGGGCAGGGCAGGTCCAACGGGGAGTGCCGATCCGGCAGGGAGCGGCGGTTTGGCAGGGAGCGGCGACTCGACCGCCAGAGCCGGCCTGGCCGGTTGCGCCGATTCGGAAGGTTGTGGCGACAGGGCGGCGCGGGACTGCCGTTCCTCGGGGCTCGGCGCGCGGAGGCCCGGATCATTCCAATCGAAACCCTTGAAATCGTTCATGGGCGTCCTTCTACCTTCACTATAGGGGATGAACGCATTATATGGGATTCTCGGATTTCACGCGTGTTTTCGTCGGGGCGGGCGCTGAAGAAATCGTGTGGGGGAGTTCCGGTATCCTCAATTGTTCTAGAGTTATCTTCAGGAGAAACCTGTGAATCCAGTTCTTGCTCGCGCGTTACGCAGCCTTCAACGCAACATTCTGGCCGGGATCATTACCATCGGGCCGCTGTTTGTGACCTACCTGATCTTCAGTTTTCTGCTGGGCGAGCTGGCCAGGGCGGGGTTGCCGGTGATTCAGTTGTTTGCCGCGTTTTTTCCGGCGGCGTGGCTGAGCGATCCGTGGATGCAGTGGCTGATGGCCGTGGTGCTCACGCTGTTTGTGCTCTACGTGGTAGGCCGGCTGACCTCGCTGGTGATTGGGCGGCAGGCATTCGGGCTGTTTGAATCGCTGCTGGAGAGGTTGCCGTTTGTTGCGAAGGTCTACAGCTCGGTACGCCAACTGATCGACACCATGATGGCCAAGAAGGAGACCAGCCAGCGCGTGGTGCTGGTCGACTTTCCGATTCAGGGTCAGAAGAGCATCGGGTTTCTGACGCGGACGATGACGGATGAGGGGAGTGGCGCGTTGCTGGCCGCGGTGCTGTTGCCGAATGCGATCAATCCGACTTCGGCGTTCCTGCAGATTCTTCCGATTGAGCGGGTGACGGAAACCGATCTGAATATGGAGCAGGCGATGAGCATGCTGATGACCGGCGGTGCGGTGGGGCCGGATAGGATTCTGTTTAACAAGCGGGTGATTCCGGCGGAGGAGAAGGCTATGCCGCCTGCTCCCTCGGCTTGACTTTGGCGAGAGACTTACTCTTCGCTGCAACCCAAAGATCGTGATCCATTTGCAGCCCCAACCACAGTTGCGGGGAGGTGCCAAAGTATTTGCCGAGGCGCATGGCGGGATCCGCGGTGATCGACCGGTTGCCCCGCACCAGATCGTTCACTTGCGGCGCGGAGACATGCAGATATTTTGCCAGCCTGTAGCTGGAGAGGCCGAGCGGCTCCATGAACTCAGTCTTGAGTATGTCGCCTGGATGGATCGAGTAAGCGAACGGAAATTTCTTCATCATGCCCTTAGTCCGCTGGCTGGTCGCCGGCCAGTTCTTCGCCGGCGTGTTCGCTTTCGACGGTGATCTTGCGCAGGCTGACGTGTTCGAATCGGGCCCAGATGAGGCCCACTGGAGTGATGCTGAGGAAGGTGACCAGAAGGAGCGTTGCGGCGCAGGCTGTCGAGGCCTCGGGTGACGCGTTGTAGAGGCTCGCCATAGCCGCAGCGACAAGGCCGATCTGAGTAAACCAGCCGATGACGGGTAGTTGAAAGACGCTGGCGACTCCGCTGGTGGCCAGCATAAGCATGCTTTTGCCCAGAGTCATGGAGCCCAGTTCGGGGCTGGCGACGAAGGCCCGCATGGTTTCAAGATAGGCAAGCGAAATCAGCAGCCACATGCCCAGCGACAGGCCCGCAACGATTCCGAATTCGGAGATGGAGCGAATGGTGTCCAAGCCGGTGCGGAACGTACGAATCTTATGGCCGATTGCGTGGCCGAGCTTTGATGAGAAAACTCCAAAGGCACGTTCGCAGAAGCCGGCGACGATGCCGCCGGCGAGGCGCACGAGGACAAGAAACGCCGCTCCGCACAGGGTGAGCGCAAGACCCCAGTAACCGGCCTTTCGCACGATCTCAGGATGTGGCAGAGAGCCGGCGGGAGAGAGCAGAATCAGGACCGAAAAAATCAGCGCCATCGAGCCCGCGTCGAAGAGGCGTTCCACAATATAAACGGCGATCTGCGAACTGATCGGCAGGCCGGTTCTTTTCGCGACCAGGTAGGGCCGCACCAAGTCGGCCACGCGGCCAATCAGCGCTACTGCCGTAAAGCCGATGACCTGCGTGCCGAGCAGCGAGAGGATAGGAACTTTCTTGTTGTGCTTCACCAGCAGCGCCCA
>Ga0224555_1005077_pt1 | contig 11453 bp, 13 predicted proteins | sample 714S23034metaG_FD_180687 | JGI IMG/M metagenome (GOLD analysis project Ga0224555, IMG submission 180687) | Peat soil microbial communities from Stordalen Mire, Sweden - 717 S2 30-34 | ecosystem: Environmental > Terrestrial > Soil > Wetlands > Peat | place: Sweden: Norrbotten County, Stordalen...
AAGTGTGAGCGAATGATCAGCGACGCGGCTGAAATGCGGGCGCACTCTAACCGGTAGCCTGAATAAACAGGTACTCATCCTCGGTCCTTTCCACCGAGGTTATGCCCGCGATCATGGGTTTCCTCTCAAGCCAGCGCCCTGCGCGACATGGGAACACTCTTTGGATGTGAACCATCGGAAAACCTTCTTTGTCATGGACACGGGTAGGGATAAGACCCCTCTCAAGACAGAAGAAGATCGGCCACAATTCTTGCACTGAATGTACACACCCGCCGTCATGGGGTTGTCTTCGCCCCTGACCGGGCGGAAAGTGAACTCTGTGGATCCGCAAGGGCATGGGAGGCCTGCAAAGAAAACCACTTCGGCGTGACACTGACGGCAGAGCATGAGATCGAATGATTCACCCGGCGCTGCGACGCGATCACAGCCTCGCGTATGTCCATTGGAGCATCTCAGGCCCATTTGCATACCTTGCTCCTTTCACGGATTTCTGCTCCGCATCTTCTTGACCTCCCCAAAACTGCGGGCCCCACTGAGCCCCGAGGGCTTTTGTCCAAGCGCTGGACGGCTTGAAGCCGCCGTTCCTGCATCTGCCTTCGGTTCTGAGTTGCCATGCCCAGACTCTACCATCAGGACGGCAAAATGTCACTCTCGACTCTCTTCCAATACAAGATGAGCCTGAAGGGGCGGCGAGCTGCAACGCGGTCGGTGCGCCGGGATAAACCGGCATGAAGCAGGGGATGAAAGAGCCCTGCAGGAAAGGAGATAGCGAATCCATCCTGACCGCGAGTCTTGCGCGGGTCGTCGCGAGGCGGCTCGTGAAGCGTAAACAGCGGCATCGGTGGGCCGGGTATTGAGCTTCGAAAATCTTGATCGGGTACGCCGACTCCGTCACAGAGGAGGAAGGCAACACCGGCGGCGGCGATATCGCGAGTTGCTGCTGGGACCCGCGTAGTCGTAGACCCCGAGCACGCTGAGAAACTTCATGCACGAGGACCGGGAGACCTCCGTTGCGCCAGAAGTGGTAACTGGCCGGTCCGGCAAGGCTGATGGCCGAAAAGCGGGCATGCACGCGGCGGAGGAGTCGGACTCCGGTGTAGTACCGATGAACCAGCCGAACAAGGGCGGGAGACCGCAGGCGGAGGCTGGGGAGGGAAGACCGGGGATCCAGGAGAACATCGCGCAATCTCAGGAGTTCGGCCGGTTCGCGGCCGTGGACCGGCGCAAGCGGGGAGAGAAGAAACCGGAGACGTTCACATTCCTGGAATTCATCCACCAGTGTGGAACCAGTCCGAGGGGTCTGTTCATGGTCTGGCGACAGACGGCGAACAAGCGAATGGTGGCAAAGCTGAAGCAGATCAAGCAGAAGCTGCGCCGCCGGATGCACGAGCCGATGGAGCAGATCGGGGCATGGCTGCGGAGCGTTTCGCAGGGCTTCTATCAGTACCACGCCGTACCAGGAAATCTCCGGGCGGTGAACGCCTCCGACATCGGTTGCGGCGCATGTGGCGAGGAACGCTTCGCCATCGCAGTCAGCGGCCAAATGTCAGTTGGCGGCGCATCGGCCCACTCTTCGATCGCTGGCTGCCTGCCCCGCGCGTCCTGCATCCCTACCCCGACGCCCGCTTCGACGCTACTCATCCAAGATAAGAGCCGTATGCGGGAGTTCCGCACGTACGGATCTGTGCGGGGGGTGCCGGGTAACCGGCATCCCTACCGCGACCGATCTGCCGCCGTTGGTTCCGGCCGAACGCGCGAGTGGGAAATCGCCAACATGCCTGCGGGAAGTCAGAATGCCGCGCGACGCAGACGCCATTCCCGCCAGAACCATTGCGGCTACCCCCGCCGTTGAACCAACTGCCTTATAGGAGCACTAATGATCCGCTCCGCGAAAGAAAAGCTCCTGCCGTATCCGATTGATTCCACAAGGCTTCCCGGCATACTTCCCCTGCCGCGGCGAAAGACCAGTCCCCGTTTGGGCCCTACCGAACCCGCAGGCGGTTATGCAACCGGAGTTTCACCAACTCGACCGGCGATGGGAACACCTGCGAGTCCGCCGGCCGAACCGGCAGCGGCGCCTGATACCGTCGCTGGCTGAGTCGGGCCAGCAGACACCGATTGTAGTGGTGGCGGTCGAAGCCCAGCCTGGCCGTTACCTTGTCATCGACGGCCACAAGCGCATCACGGCGCTTGAGCAACTGTGTGCTCGCGGACTACAAGAAGCCGGAGGATTTGACCGGCGAGAATGGAGTGCTGCGGCAGTTGACGAAGGCGCTGATGGAACGGGCGCTGGAAGCCGAGATGGCAACCCACTTGGGATATGAAAAGCATGACCAGGAGGCGAAGTCGAGCGGCAACCGCCGCAACGGAAAAAGCAAGAAGACTTTGAAGGGGGATTTTGGCGAAATTGAGATTGCCACGCCGCGGGATCGGGAGGCCACGTTCGAGGCGCGTATCGTCGCCAAGGGCCAGACCCGGATGGCGGGCCTGGACGCCAAGATCCTGTCGATGTATGCGCGCGGCATGACCACCCGCGACATCCAGGGGCACCTGGAGGAGATTTACGGGGTGGATGTGAGCCCGACCCTCATCAGCAACGTCACCGATGCGGTGCTGGAGGAAGTGCGGACTTGGCAGAACCGGCCCTTGGACGCAGTGTACCCGATCGTGTATCTGGATGCCTTGGTGGTGAAGATGCGGGAGGAAGGCACGGTGCAGAATCGCGCCGTCTACGTGGCCATCGGCATCACCATGGAAGGCCACAAAGAAGTGCTGGGGCTATGGACCAGCGCCAACGAGGGCGCCAAGTTTTGGCTGAGCGTGCTCAACGAGTTGAAGACGCGGGGAGTGGAAGACATCTTCATCGCGTGTGTCGGTGGATTGAAAGGCTTCCCGCAAGCCATCGAGGCGGCCTATCCGCAGACGACCGTGCAGCTCTGCATCGTGCACATGGTGCGAGCCAGTCTGCGCTTCGTGAGTTGGAAGGACGCCAGGTGGTGGCCGATTTGAAGGTGATCTACCGAGCCGTGAGCCGCGAGTCCGCCGAGCAGCAACTGGAGGTCTTTGCCTCTAAGTGGGATGGCAAATACCGCTCGATTAGTCAGCTCTGGCGCTGAGCAGATCGTGCCCTTTTTCGCGTTCCCGGCCGAGATCCGAAAAGTCGTCTATACGACCAACGCCGTCGAATCTCTGAACATGACGCTGCGAAAAGTGACCAAGACCCGCGGCTCCTTTCCCAACGAAGAGGCGGCGATCAAGCTGCTGTACTTGGCGCTGATGAACGTCGCCAAGAAGTGGCACACCATACAGAGCTGGCCGCAGGCTCTGAATCACTTCGCGATCCTTCTGGGGAAACCGCTTCCCTGAGCGCGCGAGGTAAACCACGATGCGAACCGGCGATTACACAATTCTATTGACACTACCTGGCGGTCAGGTCCTCCTCAAACGGAACTTCGGCGCCAACATTCCCTAAATTCCCAGGAGTATATGTCACCTCGGTGCGGTACACCCCGCCAACGAGGAGCACGATGACGACAAGGGCAATCGAAACTAACGCAAGACAACCTTTAACTCCGTCTTCCATTGCTCTACTCTCCTTTCTTGCTATCTAATCTCGAGAAATCTGTCCCTCGGCCCAATATCCCGTTGCGAACGGCGCAACACGACGCGTCGCGGCCGCTCCCAACTGATACTCAATGGCGCGTCCAGCATGAATCATTTATCCCCCGCGGGCCGGCGATGGCACGGGCGATCTCGTGCAAGATCGTCTGCAGCACCTCCGCCCGGCCGCCCAGCCCCCAAAGAGCCGCGAAATCGTAATCAGCCGTTGCAGGTAATGGCAACATCCGAAGCGGCCCAAGCCGGCGCACCAGCCCTCGATCCCGTACGTCTCTACGAGTTCCTGCGCAAATCGCACGGCCCCCGCCGCGCCCATGCCCACCGTCCCCTTCGGATAAACAATGAGGCGGGAAATGGCGAATCTTGCACTCCGCGCAGCTCCGTTCGTCCTCCAATGAGTGAAAGTCGCGCTCGCGCTTCCGTCTTCGAGATACCTGGGAGGTGATGGGGTGCTGGGTCCTCTCGTTCCCGCAAATCATTAGTTGCTCGCGGCGGGCGGGCGTCCCCGCCTTCTTCGCGCCGTGGTTGCTGAGTCGGCCGCGCGCCGGATTCTGCCACGCGAAAAATCCGCACTGGCCCAAGGTTCGGCGTGTGTCGCTGCCGCCTGTGCGCGTGGCCGGTCAGGCCGCGTTTGCGTCCTCCTGGCCGGTGGTGGGGCCGCCGGGTTGAGACGCGTGGCGGTTGCCCCTGCCCGCTACTGGCAGCGCCTGGCTGCCGTACACTTCCTTAAACAGCAGGTTCACCGCTTGCGGGAACGGCGGCAAAATGAAAGGTTCTCCGGAATAACGCCGGTCGTAGCAGGCGATTTGCGCGGAATATCTGCTGGCGGTAGTTTCGAATTCCACCAAGGCGGCCCTTTCGCGGTGGTTGGCCCTGCGTCCCCTGGCGGCGTACCACGACTGCTTCACGGCAAACACGAAATAACCGTTGGCGTCCCGCAGTTGCCTCCCGCCCATCAGTACCAGAAGGTGCAGGATGAACGCAATGACGGAAATGCCGCCCACCAGTGTCGCCGCTGCGGACTCGAGCGTAGCCGCTTCGGCACCGCTCGCCGCCATTTGCGACGCCAGCACCAGCAGCGCGACCGATCCGGCCCACGCCAGCCCCATGCCCACCCAGCCGGCCACCGCCGCTCGCGACCCGCCATCCGCTACCCGCTCCCGGGCCGCGTATAGCTTCACCGCGAACAGCAACTCCACCACCAAAAACCCGATCGGAGCGCATAGGCGTCCCAACAGAATAATGCCGGGCTGACCGCTGAACAGCAGGATCGCCAGATACTCGGCGGCGGTGCTGATCAGCAGGAAATCCAGGATGCAGACCATCGGTATGGCGGCCAGAGTCACCCAGTAGGCCGCCACGTTGCGCTGATCGGGCTCCGCATACTCTGGGTGAAGCTGCGTCAGGTTCTCGGACCTCTTCTTCAGGGTCGTCAACAGACTGCGCGCCGCGGAGATCACCCCCTCGAGCTGAATGACCGCCCCAAAGTCCCCGCCGATGGAACGCCGCTCGGCGACCTGCCGTTCGCGCTCCCCGAATGACAATGACGACATGGCTCAATCTCCTTTCTCCTCGACAATGTGGGCAAGATAGCGGATACCCGCCCCAAAGCTTTCCACAACGACCGGCTTCAGGTACGAAAGCGCGCCGGCGCCCCCAGAGCCGCCGACCAGGATTAGGGTCGTGCCCTCCGGGAGTTCCACACGCTGCGACCCGACGTCGTCGATTCCGTCGGTGACGAACAGAGCGAAGCGCAGGGGCGGCTTCCGCCACGTGGTCGACGGCTCGGCCAGGAACATCGCGGCCCTCTGCACCGCGCCGAACACGTCCGTCCTGTTCGCTGTGACCGTACGATTCAAGAGCTGGGTTAGCGGCCCTCGGAAGCGCTCCATGCGCTTGTGGTTCTCGTCCCGCCATTCGGCCATCCTTTCTTCGTCTTGCTGTTTGGCGGCCTTGTACTCCGCCGCCGCTCTTTCTCGCAGGAAAGCATTTCCGCATTCGGGCGGCTTTCTGGCTTGTGGCGCCGGCTCTTGCGACAACTCGACTCGCAGCAGCGGGAGACTGCTTTTCTCGCAAATAATCCCCACCGCCAGTTCGCCTCCCCGCCGCTCGACCAGCGAAAGCAGCTCGCCGAACTCGGCGGGCTGCGGCTGCATTACGCCACTCTTCGGAGTGGACCGCGAATAGTCGATGAAGCAGGCCACGCGCAGTGCCACCGGTTCCTCAGACGCGGGCAACCCGGTCTCCGGCACGGCCGCCGCGCCACCTCCGGCGCAAGAACTGCAGCAAATCGCAATCGATAGTGCAACCGCGCTCAGAACGTTCACCTTGAGACGTCTCATGTTCACCTCACGTCCGGCCGCGGCGGGCGCGGCCACGCGCCCGCCGGATTCGCCGTTATCAGTGTTTCGGCGGCGCGCCCGCCGCGCCGGGCCTCAGCAACTGCTTGACCATGTTGACGATGGCCTCAGCCACCGCGAGTTCGGCGCGTTGACCCGCCACCGTAGTGCCGGAGCGGGTAATGCGCCCCTGTTGGGCCCACGTCGGGCGAAGCGGCTGGCGCACGGCCTCCAGCACGTCGGACTGCTCGTCGGAGGAGACGCCCCTCAGTGCCGCAACCGCCGCGCGGAAGCCGGCGTCCTGTTGGAGGCCCCGCGCGATCCGCTCCGCTACGTGCCCGCGCACGAAGTCGTCGTAGTCGATCTCAGTGAAACACTCGCCCGCCAGCTCCCCCCAGCTCTCTCGAACTGCGGAGCGCTGCTCCCTCTGGATGACCCGCGCCAGCGCCGCCCGAGCGGCCCCGGCCCGCGGCGAATCCCCACGCGAGAGCCCCGGCAACAAAGCGGCCAACGCAACCCAAACCGCAACATCTCGTCTACGCATTTTTGCTCCTTTCCGATCCGACTGGCACCCGGCGGAGCGGAGCACCGGCCCCCGCCGCCGCGCGCACCCCTAGAGAGCGCGGCCGAGGCAGATTCGTTCACTCAACACTGTCACCAAAGTCAAGACTGCGATGGGCGACATGGGGCTCGGGTTGTCCTGTAAAACAGGGGGCTATCAGGTAATCAAGGGTATATGATTCGCCGCGAGAGTAAAGCTCTACAACTTTACTGACCCTGACTCCTGAAGCGTATAGCAGTAATAAAACGAAGTGGCTCCGCTCGCTGGGATTGATGCTCAGGATGCGGTGGACGTCGCTTGTCCTCCAGGGTTCTTAGCTCGGCCGACCAGTCCGCCAGCGCCGGGCACGCGCCTCAAATTCCGGGTGTCCCGCGCGTATCATGCCGCCTGGCTGAAATCAGCCATGCGGCATCGGTCGATCTCACGACGGCGTTGGCCACCGGCTTCGGCGATCTCGCGGAAGCTCCTTCCGTGACCATGGGGCGTGGCTTGCAACGGCGGAACGCCACGGCGCAGGGCGCTTGACCGCCGAGTGCAGGTTTGTGAACTTTCCCCTTGCCTTCCTGCCGCGGCAGAGTGATGAATCGTCATGCGCGGATCAACCGCCTAAAGGACAAGCAGAACGATGAACGCCGAAACGAACAAGACCGAAGCCAGCAAGGCCACCGAAGCCGCCGCCGTTGCGGAACAGGGCGCGAACGTTGCGCCGGAGCAGGCCCCTTTGACCAAGAAGGCCAGCAGCAAGAAGGGCGCGCCTAAGGGTCAGAAAACCGCCAAGGGCACCGCATCGAAGAAGGCAATCAAGCCCGCCGCCAAGAAGGAAGCGAAGGCCGCGAGCAAAAAGGCCTCGAAAGCCGCCTCGCCCACGCCGGAGCGGGGCCAGCCGCGCGAGGGCAGCAAGAAGCAGGTCGTCCTGGACCTGCTGAGCCGCAAGGGCGGCGCGACCATGGGCGAGATTGCCGAGGTCACCGGCTGGCAGAACCACAGCATTCGGGGCTTCGTTTCTGGCACTCTGATGAAGAAGATGGATTTGCCGGTGGAGTCCTTCAAGAACGCCGCAGGCGACCGCACGTACCGCTTAGCCAAGTAAGACGCGCCGCGCTCCACGCCGCCAGCCGCAAGGCTGGCGGCTTCTTCGTTCAGGCGCGATATTGCCTTGCATTCCAGACCGGTCCGGAGCTATGAATCGTCAGGACGCAGGCCGGCAACAGCATGCCGATTGAATCGAGGGCAATATATGAAACTGCTTCTCAGTACTTACACCGCAAACGAGCACGGCGAAGGCTGCGAGTATGCCTTTGTGGACATAGACAAGGAGCTTGCGGCGCTGATTCTGAAACGCGCCGAAGCATTCGACGCCGCCCACAAAGAAGACCCGTCGCTTCCAGAGGTCCACTACGAGGGCTCTGAAGCCGTGTTTGTGGATAGCCTGCCCGAGGAGTTTGACGAATCTGTTAGCCTCCAGCCGTGGCAAAACGAAGCGTTTACGGAGGTAGGCGCTCTCGCCGAGGACTTCGAGAAGGTCGTGGCGCGGACCGAGTGCGACCAGATGGTCATCACCAGCCAAGACGTCTACTGGACCTGCTACCCCAAGCATGGCGGTTGGCAGGTCGAAACCAGACCCATCCCGTTCGGAACCGTCCGCATGGCCGCCGGCTGACGCGGACCAGTACGGGTACGTCGGCCTCCAGGGAGCCGTCCAAGGGAACAGGTGGGTTCGTCTTCGTCCTTCCGCGACTGCCTAAATCTCCCGTTATTCCCCGATCGTGTGGTTCCAGATCCGCATTCTGGCAGACCCGGACGTGGTTGTCACCGTCCACGGGCTGCCCCGCGCGTACCAGAATCCGTTTGGAATCCTGTGAGTCGGGCTGTGTCCAAATCAAAACGGCGCGGTTCTGAAGGCATGTACGCCATTACGGCTCTGACAACCGGGTTGTCGCCCCAATAATCAGCCTTTACCTCGAAGAATCAGCAGGATCGGTAAGACTGACCGACAACCCCGGGGCCGAAACCTCGAAAAAATCACGGTGACTAGAGAGGGGGGGCGGCAGTCCAACGCGAAGCTAAAGGTTGCCAGTCAGGTCCCAGGAATCCTAGCTGGCGCCTGGCAGCACTCAGCAGTGCGCGCCGTTACTGTTCTGCGTGGCGGCGTTATTGGCCGTGGTGATCTTGGGCGCCCGCGTGGGCGCCGATGGCGAGCGCTGGGACGGAGCCGGTCGCGTTGCCCAAGCTCGATACCGCCGCCGCGGGCGTGATAGGAACCGTTTTCATGAATATCAACGGGAAGCGAAGTGTCCCGGTTGGACACCTCGTTGGTATGTAAACGGGAGGCCGGACTGGTGTTCCTCTCGAAGGTCACGGCCTAGAACGCTGCGACTTCCGCCAGACGCCACGCAACGGGGGCCGCTGGGGCGAACCCCTGCCCGCCGGTCGAGCCGACCTACCACCCGCCCCGTCAAGGCAGCCAGGGTGCCCGGTTCGCCCCTCACCGGCAGGTCAAGCCGCTCGCCGGCCTCGACGCCGTGCGAGTTCGCGAGGGGCGCGCAACACGGGCAGCACCGCGAGCAGTAGGCGCGATTGCCGGAGACGTGCAACTGCGGCGCGCGCCGCCCGCACTGATCGCATCCATCGAGCACCGTACAGAGATCCTCGGGGCGTTCGATCAGAGCACCCCGGCGCTTATCGTCTGCTTCATGCGTCATTCGCACCTCCACATGTCGGGTTTTTTCGAGAAAATGTCGGGTGATGTCGGGTTTCTTGAAGCCACCCGACATCGAGTTCCCTTTTGAAATCAGAGGGATAAGCCAGAAATGTCGGGAATGTCGGGTTTTCTCCAGGAGGAGAGGTGTCTGGGAAGAATACGATGCAGCAGTCCACAAGGTGATGTTCGGTGGTAGGCGTGATTTGATAGTGTGCAGTCCACGCCGGAGATCTCCGCGCCATTTTTTTCCAGGCCCTCTATCATTTCTACCCGACATTTCCGACATTTCCGACATTCTCGTCCATAATCTACTGATTCCAAATGATGTGGACAATGTCGGGTTTTTATTTTCCAGAAAACCAAACCCGACATTCCCGACATATTGCTCCCACTGGGAGACGATGTTGTTGTATATCACCACGGGCGGATAAGTGCTTTCCCGACCAATCCGAGCGATTCATGGAGGCGCCATGGCCGGACGTCGAGTTCATCTTTGAAATTTTCAAAGATGGAGGATTGCAACTCCCCGTAGGTAGGCTGGATTCTTGGGTCCTGAAAGCTGATCGTGGGCCGCGCGTTGCTCCACCGCGTTGACTCACTAGTCAGCAGCGTATTTCGAGGTGGCCACATTAGGTGGCCACCCGCGGCTATTTGGGTCTTCGAAGCGTTGTGGTTGTACTTACCGCGCTTCTTCTTCACCAACATGCCCTGAAGCACCGTGGCGGTGCTGATTCGGCTGCGGCTGGGCGCAGTGCCCAATGTGTCGAACAGGTAGTTGACGTAACGAGCTTGAGCAGCAGCAGCCAACCGCTCGCCGGGACTCGCCAGAAGCCCTTGCTTCGCCCAGATCTCCTTCACGTACTCCGGGACGAACTGGCGATACCGCGTGGGAATGTCCGCTGCGGGATCGTCTAGATGTACAACTGCGGCATCGCCGTCGCCGATAATCTCCAGGGCTTCTCGGACCTCGCGCCCATCGGCATCCTCCCACAGTCCGATCATGAATCGGCCTTCGTCTTGGATGAGCCGAATGCCGCGGCGGCGGAGCAGATCGAAAGCTCCGGTGATCAACTCCACCAACCGCGGTTTGATCTCAGCGATCTGGCGTTTGATTTCATCGGTCAGGACGCTTCCCGGAGCCGTAACCCGCAACCTGCCGTCCAGAACGTCCACCTCTGCGCCAAGATCGCGAAGCAGATGCAACAGGCCGGAGGCGGCGTTCAGCATTCGAACACTTCCGGACTGGCGTTGCTGTCCCGCTTCTCTTCAGCTGCAGCTTGGCCGTGTATGGGCGACGTCAACGCGTCGGCGCGCAGGTGAAGCACGGGAACTGACTTGCCGCCAATCGACCGGCGAACAGTCAGCGTTTCACGCGAAATGTCGGTGCTGGCGAGGAGCCCTTTCTCCTTCAGGCGCTTCTTCAGGGCGGATTGCCCCACCACCAAGGGTTCGCCCGTGGCGCGACCCAAGTCCTGAGCGGCGCCGAAGCTGGCGGTAGGCTCCAGGTACAGGTTGGCGCCATCCAGCCACCCAACGCATTTGCCTTGCGTGACAAACCGCTCATGCTCGCCGCTGCCAAACAGACGCCAGCCCCACTCGCCGTCTCCTCCGGGCGCGCCGCCATTCAACCCGTCCACATGCGCCTCTCCGGACAGAATCGCGGCCCTCAATAACTCCAGAAAGCGCCCCGCCGGCTCGCTGGCGTCCTGTTGTACACGCTGCGCTTTCGCGACGGCGTTCAAGGCGGTCCAGCACCGCTCCCCAAGCGCCTGCTGCTCGGAGGCCGTGATGGCGGCGTTGGCGATCGCGAACTCCAGAAACAACTCGAAGCCGGCATAGAGGTCCGCGACGATGCCGGGCGTGCGGGAGTGCGCGCGGGTGGCTCGGCTGCGCAACTCGAAGACGCGCTGTTGAAAGTCCGACTGCGTCGCCTCGTAGTTTCCGGCCAGCCATTGGACGAACCCGCCCATGGACGCCGCGTACATCCCGCTGGCCGCACAAACCTGGCGCTCGGTGAGGACCTCGGGGCGCACATCGCCGGGCCCGACTTCGATGATCAGCGTTCTTCCCCGGATGGACTGCCCCCGCGGCATATCCTCGCCCGTGGCCAAGATCAGGCCGCGAGGCGGCTTGGCTTCGCGCAACCTGGCGTCAGAGGAAAGACGGCCGCGCCCCTGGTTGTTGCCGCAGGCGCGCAGGATTCGGTCCGCGGCGCCGTGATAACGGGCGATGT
>Ga0224555_1005079_pt1 | contig 11446 bp, 12 predicted proteins | sample 714S23034metaG_FD_180687 | JGI IMG/M metagenome (GOLD analysis project Ga0224555, IMG submission 180687) | Peat soil microbial communities from Stordalen Mire, Sweden - 717 S2 30-34 | ecosystem: Environmental > Terrestrial > Soil > Wetlands > Peat | place: Sweden: Norrbotten County, Stordalen...
AATTGCTTGCCGAAGAATCGTTGCAACAGCCGAATATCGCGACGGCAGAATGGCTTTGGGTCCTCGATCCTGTCGACGGAACGTCGAACTTTGCCCATGGACTGCCGCTTTGCGCGGTGTCCCTAGGAGACTCCTGAATAATCCGCGTGGCGGTCGGCGGGTTGGTCGCGGGTTGTTGGGATGATTGTGGGGTGCAGGGTCGCTCTGATGATCAGCGGGAAATTTTCGATGCGGAGTCGGTGACGGGGCATCTCCTCAAGCCGGGCAGTGTGTTTGGGTTCCTGGCCAAGAATCGGCGGGAGTTGTTCCCCGATGAGATGTTCGCGGACTTGTTCCCGACGGGCCGGGGCCGCCCGAGCGTGCCCGCTGATGTGATGGCCGCGGTGATCACGTTGCAGTCCTTGCACGGTCTGTCTGACAGCGAGACCGTGGATGCGGTGACCTTCGATCTGCGGTGGAAGACCGCGTGCGGGATGGCGGTCACCGACTCTGCGTTTCATGCCACGACGTTGACGTATTGGCGCCGGAGATTGGCCGCCTCGGCGTCCCCGAACCGGATCTTCGAGGCGGTCAAGACCGTCGTCGCCGCGACCGGTGCGTTGAGGGGCAAGACCCGGCGGGCGGTGGATTCCACCGTCCTCGACGACGCGGTCGCCACCCAGGACACCGTCACCCAGTTGATCGGCGCGATCCGCCGGGTGCGCCGCGAGGTCCCGGGTGCCGCCGAGGTGATCGCCGAGCAGTGCACTGCTCATGACTACGACGACCCGGGCAAACCGAAGATCGCCTGGAACGACGAGGCCGCCCGCGAGCAGCTCATCGATGCCCTGGTCAGCGACGTGCACCGAGTGTTGGGCCATCTCCCCGAGGCCGAACTCGGCCCCAAGGCTGCTGACGCGGTGGCGTTGTTGGCGTTGATCGCCGGCCAGGACGTCGAACCCGTGGAGGGCTCCGATGGCACCGACGGACGCTGGCGTATCGCGCAGAACGTGGCCCCGGATCGGGTGATCTCCACCGTCGACCCCGACGCGCGCCACGCCCACAAGACGGTGGCGCGTCGCCAGGACGGGTACAAGGCGCACATCGCGATCGAACCCGACACCGGGATCATCACCGACTGCGCATTGAGCAAGGCCAGCGGCACCGACAATCACGAAGCCGTCATCGCCGTGGCGTTGCTCGAAGGTGAGGACCAGCCGCTGCGGGTGCTCGGCGACTCCGCCTACGGCACCGGCGAGGCCCGCGCCGCACTCGCCGCGGCCGGCCATGTCGCGGTGATCAAACCGATCCCGCTGCGCTACGCGGTGCCTGGTGGTTTCACCATCGACGACTTCACCATCGACTTCGACGCGAACACGGTCACATGCCCGGCACGACACACCGCCACCATCCGACCGAGCCGAAGCGTCTCCTTCGAACGCCACTGCCGCACATGCCCTTTGGCATCCCAATGCACGACCGCCGTGCGGGGACGCAAAATCACCATCGGCGCTCACGAACAGCTCCAACGCGCCGCGCGGGCCACTGCGCAGGACCCGGACTGGCAGGACGAGTACCGCCAACACCGGCCCATGGTGGAACGCTCCATCGCCTGGCTGACCCGCGGGAACCGCAAAGTCCGCTATCGCGGTGTCGTCAAGAACGATCACTGGCTCCATCAACGCGCCGCGGCGCTCAACCTGCGCCGATTGATCACCCTGGGCCTCGCCCACACCGGCACGAACTGGGCCATCGCCTGACCCAGAGGCTTGCCTTCCCGCCGAGGCGACTGCAAACTCGAATCGGCGGGGCGACCTCTTTTGCCGACCGAAAGGTCTGGCTCGCATCAACGCCATATGGCGTTCGAGGCGCCCCGCCCCCAAGACCCACTAATTCAGGAGTCTCCTAGCGCTACTGCATCACGGCCATGCGGTGGTGGCCGTCACCCATGCGCCTCTGCTTGGCCGCACCTACCATGCGGTCAAGGACAACGGCGTATTTCTCAACGGGCAACCGATCACCGCAAGCCGCACCGGCAGCCTCAACGAGGCGATCGTCTCACTCGGTGATTACGCCGTCGGCCACGACGCCGCCGTCCATAACCAGCAGCGCCTTGCGCTCACCGCTGACCTCGTACCCCTCGTCGAACGTATCCGCATGGTCGGGGCGGCGACGCTCGACCTTGCGTTCGTCGCCGAGGGGGCACTTGACGCTTGCGTCATGATGCCCAACAAACCGTGGGACACTGCGGCGGGCGTACTCATGGCGCGCGAAGCCGGCGCGCTCGTCACCGACGCGCACGGCGACCCACACACACACCAATCCGAGTCGACCGTCGCCGCCACGCCCGCGATTGCCGACCAATTGGCCGCGGTCATCAAAGGCGCCAACGCGCTCAGCGCTCAGTAGGCATAGCCCGGCGTTAGCGATCCCGCAGTGCGGTGAGGGCGCCGTAGTACTTAATCGTGTACGCGTACTGAGTCGAGCTGGGCCCTATCTGCCGGTGCGCTCGCGATGCTTGCATCCCGGCCAGCAGCAAGGCCGGCGCTGACCTTCCTCGAGCTCCTCCTGGGTCCGCCGGATGCGGCGCTTTCGGGTCGCCTCTTGTTTGGCGTCATCGACCCAGCAGATGAACTCGTTGCGCGCCAAGGGCGTGATGTCCTTCCAAGCAGCTAGTGCCGTCGAGTTGGCGATCAACGCCGCGCGCAGGTCTGCGGGCAGCTCATGTACAACTCCGCCGGGAACCCGGTTGCCGCTCATGGGCGCCAAGGGTAATGCGCTTCCCGGCCCGAGGCCGGGCCGTTAGCGTGGATTACCGCCCGACCCGCACCGCCAGGAGACACGCAGAGCTGGGCTACGAAATCGTCCATCCGTTGAGCACAGAGGCGTGGGGCCTACGGCGATTCTTCGTTCGGGCGCCAGACGGCAACGTCATCAACATCGTGAATCACCGCGATTGAGAATGTTTTGGACGTGTGTGGAAGGGGGTATATGCGTCCGCATGCTACAGAAATTCAATCTCATGAAACCGTTGATTGTTGGTGGGGCTGTTGCTGCGGCGATTGCTGTGATGCCTGTGGCGGCAGCAGAAGCCTATGCGGGTAGCCCGGTGGGCGGCGCATCCACTCACGTTGTCTACAAGCAAGACCCGGGCGGCGGCGGCTGCGACCCTAGCGGGAACTGCGGCTCCGGCGGGCAGTTCAACGGGCCTGGTGGCGGTCCGGGCGGGCAAGGATGTCTCCCGGGCGTCGGCTGCGGCTCCGGCGGGCAGTTCGCAGGTCCGGGCGGCGTGCCGGGTGCCACCGGGTGTCTTCCGGGCGTCGGCTGCGGCTCCGGCCACGGCTGAGCCGCCCAGCAAGTATTGACTCATGAATTGACTCATGCGGCCTGGTTGAGCCAGGCCGCATGAGTCCTTAGCTTATTGGCCTTTCAGGCTGCCAATCCCCAGCGAATAGTCGGTGCGCGTGGACCGCGAGCCGGTCTCTTGTTCCGCGACGTATTCTTTCGGGTCGCGGTCGACGATCGACAATCCCTTCGTGGTCGGATGCCGGGCCATGAACTCGCTGTATTGGCGCCCGAGTGCTTCACGGAGACCGATCGGGGCGTGGCGACGAAAGTCGGCCAGTCCTTCCCGTTCTTCTTCGCTCATGTGGTCGTCGTTGGCCAGGCGGGTCCGGCCCACCGCCGCCCACCACTCGTCGGTGGCGGTCGCAGCGCCATTCGCGTCGCGCACGCCGTCGCGAATGTCGTTGTGATCACCGATCGCATCGAGCGTTTCGCCTTCAGGATCGTCGGTGCCCCTTCTCAGCAGTTGCGGATAGAAGATCATCTCTTCGATATAGGCGTGAACGTCGAGCTTGTCGGCGAGCGGACGCCATATCCGTTCGAGCGCACGCTGGTTGACAGGCGTCTGCGCCTGCAGGTCGTCCAACTTGGCGAATTGTTCGCGAAACCAGTCATGGTCGGCGAGGATCAACATGGTGACGTCAGCCATCTCGACTCACAACCTCCCCTGACCGCTCCGGGTTGCGGTAACCACGAACCACGCGGCCAGAACCAGTTAATCAGCAGTCCTGAGAACGCACCACCTCGGCGCTAGGCCGTCGGGCACCGGCGCCTCTCGGCTTAGGCTCGGCAGATGCCCATCCCGTATGACGAGTCGCTACGCGAGCAGATCCGGGACCGTGTGGCGGGTCATGACCGTCGCGTCGTGGCGGACCCGTCGAAGCGGCACGCGGCCGTCGCGGTGCTCCTCGTCGACTCGGAGGTCGGGGAGGACAGGATTGACCCGGCGCCAGTGGACGACTGGCTCGCGGGACGCCCGATGCCGGAGGCCGGCCTTGACGGTCGCATGGTCGACGTGTCCGGCGGTGCCGCCTTCCTGTTGTGCCGCAGAGCCTCTCGCCTCAGCTCGCACCCGGCGCAGTGGGCACTTCCCGGCGGTCGTGTGGACCAGGGAGAGAGCGCGGTTGACGCGGCACTGCGGGAGCTGGCCGAAGAGGTGGGCATCAAACTGGACGCCCCGACCGTGTTGGGCCTGCTCGACGACTACCCGACGCGGTCCGGATACGTCATCACCCCGGTGGTGATCTGGGGCGGCGGACGGCTGGACCCTCGACCGGCGCCCGACGAGGTCGTGGCGGTCTACCGAGTGGGGCTCCATCAACTGCAGCGTGCAGACTCGCCGCGATTCATCACGATCCCGGAGAGCCCGCGGCCGGTGGTGCGAATACCGCTGGGCAACGACCTCATCCACGCGCCGACCGGTGCTGTGCTGCTGCAGCTGCGCTGGCTATGCCTGGAGGGACGCCACGACCCGGTCGACGAGCTCGAACAACCGGTCTTCGCCTGGAAATAGCAGCAACAATCGCATGACAACCACACCGATCTACCTCTTACCGGGGCCGGTGGCGGCGTGGGCTTAGCGACCTATCTATTGGTCCGCGATTTGCCCTGGGCTACACTCACGTCTCCATCTCTACAGAGATAGAGTCGCAGCGAGGCGAAGGGATCCCCATGACGGTGCAGGACGTTCTGGACGACATCTGTAAGCGACCCGGCACCGGTGACGTGATTCCGATCATCGACCCCGCCACAGAAGAGCAGATCACCGAATTCACCGATTGCGGCCCCGAAGCGATCAACAACGCGGTGGCGCGCGCGAAGGAGACCGCTGACTCCGGGGTGTGGTCCGGTATGCCCGACTACGACAGAGCCAAGGTGCTGTGGCGGGTCGCCGATCTCATCGACGAGAACTCCGAGATCCTCGCCGAGCTGGAGTCGTTGAACGCCGGCATCCCGCCGGCGCAAGCGCAGATCATCACCAAGGTCGGCTCCGAGTGGTTCCGTTACTACGCCGGGTGGTGCACCAAGATCGACGGCATCGCGCGCGACGTCAACACCGGCGGCCTCACCGGCATCGACTCGCACCTGCACACCTACACCCTGCGCGAGCCCTACGGCGTCGTCGGACTGATCTTCCCGTGGAACGGCCCGGTCTTCAATTTCTGCGCCAAGCTCGCGCCGTCGCTCGCGGCGGGCTGTAGCAGCGTCGTCAAACCCGCTGAGGAGACGCCACTTTCGGCACTGGTGTTGGACCGGATACTGGCCGAGGCCGGAGTGCCCGACGGCGTTGTCAACCTGGTGAACGGCTACGGCCACACCGCCGGCGCGGCCATCACCGCGCACCCCGACGTCGAGAAGCTCGCCTTCACCGGCTCGACCGAGGTCGGCCGCGCGATCGTGCACGCGGCGGCGGACAGCAACCTCAACAAGGTCACCCTCGAGCTCGGCGGCAAGTCCCCGGTGGTGATCTTCGACGACGCCAACCTGGACCTGGCCATTCCGATGGCCTCATTCGGCACCTTCATCCACTCCGGACAGGCGTGCGTGTGCGGGTCGCGCATCTTCGCCCAGCGCGGCGTCTACGAGCGGGTCGTGGAGGGCATCGCCAACATGGCCAACGTCATGCAGCTGGGCGGCCCTCAGGACGAGGGCGCGATGGTCGGCCCGCTGATCAGCCAGAAGCAGCTCACCCGTGTGTTGGGTTACCTCGAGCAGGGCAAGGCCGACGGCGTCGAACTGGTCGCCGGTGGGCACCGCCTCGACCGCAAGGGGTACTTCGTCCACCCCACCGTCGTCACCAACGTCGACCCCGACAAGAGCCGGCTGTTCCAGGAGGAGATCTTCGGCCCGGTGGTCACCATCCTGCCGTTCGACGACGAGGACGAGGCCGTCGCGCTGGCCAACAACAGCAGCTACGGGCTGGCTGCCACCACATGGACCAGTGACCTCGGCCGGGCGCACCGAATTGCCAAGCGGCTCAAGGCCGGAACTGTGGGCCTCAACTGTCAGATGCAGTTCGATCACTCGATGCCCTTTGGGGGCTACAAGCAATCGGGCTGGGGCTACGAGTCGGGCAAGGCCGGCATCGACACCTACCTGCAAACGAAAATCGTTTGGGCGCAGATGTAGGAGTGGCCGGGCGCAGTAATGTGAGTGCATGCTGAGCCGCGTGGTAAGCGCTTTTCAACGATGGCAATATCGCAAAGGCCGTCCCGGATGGTCTGCGCGCGTCGCAAACCGTTTGGGCGCCTTGTCTTTTGCCAAGGGTATGGGGCCCAACGGAGCTGCCACGCTCGAAGTCCGGGGCCACAAATCCGGACGGATCATTTCGTTCCCGGTTGTCGTCACCGACTACCAGGGCGAGCGTTACCTGGTCAGCATGCTCGGCCAGAAGGCGAACTGGGTGCGCAACCTGCGCGCAGATAACCATGGGGTTTTGGTGCGCGGTCGGCGCGAAGAGGTGACGTTGGTGGAAGACCTGTCCGACAAGCGGGCCGCGATCTTGCGCCGGTATCTCGAGCTAGCGCCGGGTGCGCGTCCGTTTTTCACGATTGATCGGCGCGCGCCGCTGGACGACTTCGAGCGAATCGTCGATCAGTACCCCGTCTTTCACGTCACCTGAGACTTCGGCGTCGACAAAGCCCGGGCCGGGTTCGGGTGTGACGTTGTGCGCGGTGATCTCCTGCCGGCAATGTGCGCACACCAGAACCGGCTCGGCGGTCTGATCGCAGGGCCGGTGATGCAGCACGATCGGCGGACCCTTGGGGTGCGGCAGGTGGTGGTCGCCCCACTGCATCAGGACCACGATCGCTGCGAACAGATCGCGGCCGGAGTCGGTCAGCCGGTACTCGTGACGGTCGGGGTCGCGCGCGTAAGGCACTTTTTCCAGCAGTCCCTTGTCGACCAGGGTGCGCAGACGTGCCGACAACGTGGGGCGCGGAATCTGTAGGTTGCGCGCCAACTGGCCGAAACGGCGAACCCCGAAGAACGCCTCGCGCAGGATCAACAGGGTCCATCGCTCGCCCACGATCTCCAGGGCGCGCGCAACGGACTCGCCGTCGAAGCGATGTGACAGATCCGGGTGATCCATGGTTCAACTAATGTACCGGTTCAAAAACTAAACCGGTAGTGCTAACGTGACTGAATCAGTCACTCCGTCTGTGCAAAGCGAGGACGTATGGACACCGACGTCGCCACCGTGCCCGTACTGTCGCGGGCGCGCGAGATCGCCGAGTTGGCGCGCGGCATGGCAGATGACATCGATTCTGCTCGCAGGCTGCCGGCCGAACTGGTTGAGGCGCTGCGAGATTCGGGCTTGCTGCGAGCCGGCGCACCGATCGAAGTCGACGCTCTCGAGCTGCCTGCGGGCACCGCTCTGCGGTGCGCCGAGGAGGTGGCGCGCGGCGACGCGTCGGCCGGCTGGTGCGTGTCGATCGCGATCACCAGCAGCCTGCTGGTCGCGTACCTGCCCCCGGCGAGCCGCGACGAGCTGTTCGGTGATGGGCGTGGTGTGGCTGCGGGCGTGTGGGCACCGCAGGGCAGGGCCCGGCGCGTGCCCGGCGGCGTGGTGGTGTCGGGACGCTGGGCGTTCTGCAGCGGCATCACCCACGCCGACGTGCTGTTCGCCGGCTGCGTGCTCGACGAACGCCCGGCGGTGGTCGCGCTGCCCACCGGGCAACTGCAGGTCCTGGACACCTGGCACACCCTCGGCTTGCGTGGCACCGGCAGTCACGACACCGTGGCCGACGAGGTCTTCGTTCCGGACGAGCGGGTGATCTCGATCTTCGACGGGCCGGTGATCCACAGGCCGCTGTACCGCTTCCCGCCGTTCGGATTTTTTGCGTCATGCATCACGGCTGCCGCGATGGGCAACGCACGCGCGGCGATCGACAACTTCGTCGACCTCGCCGGCGCCAAAAAAGGTGTTGCCGCTACCCGCACGCTTGCCGAGCGGGCCACCATTCAGACGGCGGTCGCCACGGCGGAGTCGGCATTGGAAGCGGCGCGAGCCGGTTACTACCAGGCCATCGACGCGGCATGGCGGGCGAGTCACGACGAGGCTCCGGTGCCGTTGGAAGCACGCATGCGATTACGGCTCGCCGCCACGCACGGGGTGCGCGTCTCGGCTGACGTGGTTCGCACGATGTACGACCTCGCTGGGGGCAGCGCCATCTACGACGGCGCACCTCTGCAGCGGCGCTTCCGCGACGCCTTCACCGCCACTGCGCACTTCCAGGTGAACGAGGCATCACGCGAGCTGCCCGGTCGTATCCTGCTGGGCCAGGCCAGCGAGGCGGCGATGCTGTGAGGTCGCCGATCGAAGCGGTGCTGCCGTTCTGGCTGGATCGGCCCGACCTGGAGGCCGTCGAGATCGCCGATGCGGCCAGCACCGCCGGGCTTGACGGGCTGTGGATCGGTGAGATGGCGAGTTTCGACGCATTCGCGTTGGCCACCGCCGTCGGGGTTCGCGCTCCGGGGTTGGGGCTGCGGGTCGGACCGCTACCGGTCAGCGTACGTACCCCGGTCTCAATCGCGTTGGGGGCAAGTTCGATTGCCGTGCTCACCGGCGCTCCGATCGACATCGCGCTGGGTGCCTCCAGCCCGTTCATCGTGGCGGGCTGGCACGACCGCGAATGGTCACGCAGCGCCGCGCGGATCCGCGAAACTATTCAATGTCTGCGACCGATCCTGCGCGGCGAGCGCGCCGAATACGAAGGCCGGCATATCCGTAGCAACGGGTTTCGGCTGCGACACCCGTTACCGCACACCCGCATCGGAGTCGGTGCGTTCGGCCCGATGATGATACGGCTTGCGGCTCGGTTCGCCGACGAGGTCGTCCTCAATCTGGCGTCGCCGCGGCGTGTTTCACAGGTGCGCGAGCAAGTGGAGCACCATGCTGCCGCGGCAGGTCGCACGCCGCCACACGTGACGGTGTGGGTGCCGGTCGCGGTGCGGCCCGGTGACGCCGCGTTGCGGCAGTTGGCCGGCCAGCTCGCGGTCTACTTGGCCCCGCCCGGCTACGGGGAGATGTTCTGCGAGCTGGGATTTGCCACTTTCGTCGAACGTGCCCGTAACGGCGCGCGGCGCGCGGACTTGGCGTCGGCGATTCCGCTCGAATTGGCCGAGCAGTTGGCCGCACTCGGCACTCCAGAACTGGTCGGAGACCGGCTAAGGGCTTATCTGCAAGCCGGCGCAGACACCGTCGCCGTGATACCGGTAACGGCCGAGGACCCCGCCGGCCAGGCCGCGCTTGCGTGCGCCGCAGATATTCGTCGAACCATCGCATCAGTTCAGGAGACTGCCTCGTGACCGCTGTCAACACTCAATGCCGGTTGGCCGCACGGCCAGCGGCGCTGCCCACTGCCAGCGATTGGGCGATCGTCGAGGAGCCTAAACCCGTTGCGGCCGAAGGTGAGATCGTTGTCGAAGTCGACTACCTGTCCATCGACCCGGCAATGCGCACCTGGATGAATGCCGGCCGCAGCTACGTGCCAGCGGTGGAGATCGGCGAGGTGATGCGGGCGCTTGGCGTCGGGCATGTCGTCGAATCACGGCATCCCGGATTCGCTGCGGGTGACGTAGTGTCCGGGATATTCGGCGTTCAGCGTTACGCAGTGTCGAACGGCGCTGAGGTGAACACGATCGACACCACTGTCGCGCCGGCATCGGTGCACCTGGGTGCGCTCGGCATCAGCGGCCTGACCGCGTATTTCGGATTGCTCGACATCGGCAGACCCGAGCCAGGCCAAACCGTGGTGGTGTCCGGAGCGGCCGGGTCTGTGGGCGCGATGGTGGGGCAAATTGCGCGGATCAAAGGCTGCCGGACCGTCGGCATTGCCGGTGGCGAGCAGAAATGCCGCTGGCTCGTCGAGGAAGCCGGTTTTGATGCCGCGATCGACTACAAGAACGCCGACCTGCGCGCGGAGCTTAAAACCCACGCCCCAAACGGTGTGGACGTCTACTTCGACAATGTCGGCGGTGCAACGTTGGAGGCCGTGCTGAACCGGTTGGCGCGCGGGGCCCGTATCGTGCTCTGCGGCGCGGTGTCGCAGTACAACGACACGCCGCGCGGGCCGTCCAATTACATGCAGCTACTTGTCGCGCGGGCGTCTATGAGCGGTTTCGTCATTTTCGACTACGTCGATCGCTACCCGGAAGGCGTTGCGCAACTGGCGAAGTGGATCAACGCCGGTGAACTGCAATCACATGAACAGATCGAGCACGGCGGCATCGGCGATTTTCCCGACACGCTTCTCAAGCTGTTTCGCGGCGAAAACACCGGCAAGCTGATCCTCGCCTTAGATCGCGGTGGGAATAGCGAGGGGTGCTGACACGTTGGGCCGCACATGGGCCCTCTTTCTGAGACCGAACGCCAGGACTTCCTCGCAGCGCTACATGTCGGCGTGTTGTCCGTCGCCGCCGACGATCGCCCGCCGGCAAGCGTCCCGATCTGGTACGACTACACCCCCGGCGGAAAAATCCGAATCAACACCGGGGCGTCGTCTCGCAAGGCCAAGCTTGTCGAGCGGGCCGGTGCGGTCACCCTGGTCGTTCAGCGCGAGGAGCCGCCGTACCAGTACGTCGTCGTGGAAGGCACCGTCGTCGACGTCACCAAGCCGACGCCGCTGGACGTGCGGGAGGCCATCGCGATCCGCTACCTCGGCGAGGAAGGCGGACGCGCTTTCGTGCAAAGCCTCGAGGGACAAGAAAGCGTGCTGTTCACCATCCGCCCCGACCGCTGGCTCACGGCCGACTTCTCCGAGTAGGCACGGCGAAACTCAACGAGGTTGCCCGCCGTGTCGCGGTCGGGCCGCGACTTCGTCTGCCATAGACTGCTTTTCACTGCACCGGCGGCACGACGCCCGTAACGGTGGCCATCTCCAGGGATGGCTCGCGGGCGACGAAACCGATAGGAAGCAACGCTATGGACCTCGACCGCATCACCAACCCGTTGCGACTGGCCAGGGGATCCCACCAGCCGGGATCGGGCAAAGGCTGTGCCATGAACGTGATTTCGTACATCAACGGCGACGAGCAGATCACCGACTTCCCGGCGACCTCCGCTCGTCCGTTGGCATCGTTCGTTCAGTTGTGCAATGACCTGCTGGCCGGGCCTGACGGC
>Ga0224555_1005081_pt1 | contig 11445 bp, 7 predicted proteins | sample 714S23034metaG_FD_180687 | JGI IMG/M metagenome (GOLD analysis project Ga0224555, IMG submission 180687) | Peat soil microbial communities from Stordalen Mire, Sweden - 717 S2 30-34 | ecosystem: Environmental > Terrestrial > Soil > Wetlands > Peat | place: Sweden: Norrbotten County, Stordalen...
TCGGGGCGCAGCTCCAGCGGCCCGCTCAGAAATGCGTCGTTGGTCTCGTTCACGTGCAGCAGCACGGCGCGGCCCTTGCCGCATTTATCAATCGCTTTCTGAATGCGCGCGGTGTCGAGCTTCTGCTCGTCGCCCTGCGCCAGGGTGTGCCCGTTGCTCTGCAATTGCGCGTCCAGGGTGGTGCAAAGCTGCGGGAAAAATGGCTCGATCACGGTGCGCGTGTCCTGCGCGTAGAGCAGGAAGGCCTGGCTGAGCGGCAGGAGTGCGAAAAGCGCAAGTCGGCGATGCAAGTGGGCTGCTCCTTGAAGGGTGTGAGGGGCCGGGATCGGTGATCCCCCGGTCTCTAGGATAATTTGCCCACTGGCAGGTTTGTCACGGGGAATCCGTCCGTGCGCGCTGGGAACGCCCTTTGAGAGGCCGCATTCGGCGGCCGGGCAGCGGACAAGGCCTTTTAGTGTTGTCGGACGGCTGCGGTCTCGCTTTTTCCGCTCAACTGCGGATCGAATGCGGCCAGCATCTCGCCGAGCCTGGGGAACTGTGAGACCGGCTTGAAATCGAAGTCGATGGATGTGGCGACCATGATGCTCCTGCCGTGGACATTCAGGACTTGGTCGCCGGGGGCCAAGGTCAAACGAGCGACCTCCATGCGCACCGCGGCCGGAGAGACCGTGCGCCGGACCACAGCCATCAGGACATACCGGCCCCAATGGAAGAGCCGGTCGTCAGAGCGCAGGGACTGCGTCAGGTAGTGGGCTGCGTTGATGAGGTAGTCGGCCCCGGCTTCCTCCCCGTAGCGCTCCTCAATGGTCTCGAGCACCGTGAGCTTGAACAGGATGACGTACGTCTGGTGATCGGCGCCGAAGAGCGGCGCCAGCAGTTCCTTCGCCTGCGAGGGTCCCGGCAGGCCGGTCGGCCCCTGAAAGTTGTCCCATGGGCAGATTTCCGGGGAATCCCAATTGGCCGCGGGAGGCTCTACGGTCTCGGCCTTATGGGCCTGTTTCTTTTCGGCGACGATGGCCCGATGCTGGGCCAGGCCGAGGTTGATGGCGCCTGCCAGCTCCTCCTTCTTGCATGGCTTGGTCAGAAACCGGAAAATGTTGCCTTCGTTGACCGCGGCGATGGCCGCGTCGAGGTCGGTAAAGCCGGTGAGCAACATTCTTACCGTGTCCGGCGCTTCAGTTCGCATTCGAGCCAGGAACTCGGCGCCGTTCATGCCCGGCATGCGCATGTCGGAGATGACGACTGCGAATGGTCCATCTTCCTTGGCCACGGCCAGCCCTTTTTCCCCGCTCTCGGCTGTGCGGATTAGGAATTTGTCGTGCAACATTCTCCTGAGGGCGTCAAGGACCAGGGGCTCATCGTCTACGAAGAGAACTTTTTCAGTCACGATGCCCTCCTGAGCGCAGTGTTTCCCGCCGGATGCGATTGCGATTGCGGAGGCAAGGCGCAAGGCGAACCCGTGCCGCTTGTGGCGGACGCGCGCCACGCAGCGGGCCAGGAGACGCTCACTTGGTCCATCGGCGCGATCTGCCTCGGCAATCAGTGTCGATTCGTGAAAACTCCCATTTTGCCGATGTGCATGGGATGAGCACCGGCTCGTGTTTGCACGGGGCGGCATAGGCATGCCATGAGTCCTATATTGGGAACATACGACTATCGAATTCTTGCGGTCTCGCTGTTGTTCGCCATCGCGACGGCGGCGGCGGCGCTGGAGCTGGCAGGCCGGGTGGCGGCTCATCGCGGGCGGCCCGGCTGGAAATGGCTGTGGGGAGGCGCGGTCGCCATGGGGAGCGGGCTCTGTGCGATGCATCTCACGGGGATGCTCGCCTATCGGCTGCCGATTGCGGTCGACTACCACCTGCCCACGCTGGCTATTTCCTGGCTGGCAGGCGTATTCGCCGCTCTGGCCATCGTGTATGTGGCCAGCCGCGAGTCGTTAACCCCGGTGGGCCTCGCCGGCGGCTGCCTTGCGGTGGGAGCTGGCATCGCCGTCATGCAGTTCGCCGCCATGGCTGCGCTGCAGATGGCCGCGGTGCACCAGTACCGCGGCGGGCCGTTGCTGGCGTCCATCGGTCTGGACATCCTGATTTCGCTCGCGGGCCTCATGCTGGTCTCTCGCTCGCGCGACGAGAACCTCGACTGGGCGGCCAATCTGGCCATCACGCTGGTGATCGGGCTGGCCGTTCCCGTGGTGCAATACATGAGCATGTCGGCCGTGAGATTTCTGTCCACCGGGACCGCGCCCCAGCTCGAGGGTTGCATCGAATTCACTCCCTTGGCCACCACGGGTATGGTTGTCGCGGCGTTTCTGGTTCTGGGCTCTGCGGTGATTGCCGCGCGTGCGGACCGGCTGCGCTCCGTACGCATGCTGTCGTTGCACGACGAGCACAGTATGCTGCGCGCCCTTATCGACAACATCCCAACCTTCATGTACGTGAAGGACATCCAGAGCAGATTCGTCCTGGCCAACGCCTACGCAGCACACGCGCTCGGCGAGGATTCACCGGAGAAGCTGCTGGGAAGAACCGACTTCGATTTCTTCCCGCGCGAGCTTGCCAGCGCCTACTTTGAAGACGAGCAGAACGTCCTGCGATCGGGGCAGCCCCTCCACGGCCGCGAGGAGAAGTGCGTGGACAGCGCGGGAAAGGAGATATGCCTTTTGACGACAAAAATGCCGGTGCGCGACCACAGGGGGCGTGTGATCGCCATTGCCGGCATCGGCCGCGACATCAGCGCGCGCAAGAAGATGGAGAATGACCTGCGGGAGGCGGAGCAGAAGTATCGTGGCATCTTCGCGAACGCCGTCATGGGTATCTTCCAGAGCTCCCCGGACGGGCGCATCCTGGGCGTAAACCGATCCATGGCGGCCAACTACGGCTATGATTCGCCGCAAGACATGATGGCGAACGTCACCAACGTTACCCGTTTGTATACGGACCAGAAAGTCCGCGAAGAATTCAAGCGGCAGTTGGACAAGGAAGGATCGGTACAGAACTTCGAATGCGAGCAATATCGCAAAGACGGCAGCAAGACCTGGATAGCGATGAGCGCCTGGACGGTTTTTGAGAATGGCGTTGTCATCCGGTACGAAGGGATCAGCGAGGACATCAGCGCGCGCAAAAAGATGGAAAACGCGCTGCGCGAGGCGGAGCAGAAGTATCGCGGCATCTTCGACAACGCGATTGTCGGCATCTATCAGAGCACTCCGGACGGGCGGCTGCTGGGCTTGAACGCGGCCATGGCCGCGAGTTTCGGCTATAGCTCGACGGAGGAGGCGATGCGCTGCACCACCGAGATTTCCAGCCAGTGTTATGTGGACCCCAGGCGCCGCGAGGAGTTCAAGCGCGTGATGGACCGGGACGGTTCGGTGCAGAGCTTCGAGAGCGAGTTCTATCGCAGGGATGGGAGCAGGTTCTGGCTGGCGATGAGCGCCCGCGCCATTCGCGAGAACGGCGTGGTGGTCCGCTATGAAGGCATGAGCGAAGACGTGACCGAGCGAAAAGCGCTGCAGGAACAGTTGCTGCAGGCGCAGAAGCTGGAATCGGTGGGCCAGCTTGCAGCCGGAATCGCGCACGAGATCAATACGCCGACGCAGTACATCGGGGACAACGTGCGCTTCCTGAAGGACGCTTTCCAGGACCTCAAGACTCTGCTGACGAGCTATGAGGGGTGGTTTTCCGCTGCCGGCAAGAACCAGCTTTCCCGCGAGCCGCTTGAGATAGCAGCGGCGGCGGTAGATCAAGCCGACGCCGCGTATCTGCTGGAGGAGATTCCCAAGGCCATCGATCAAACCCTGGAAGGCGTGGGCCGTGTGGCTGCACTGGTGAATGCCATGAAGGAGTTCTCGCATCCCGACACCAAGGAAAAATCCCTGCTGGACCTGAACCGGGCCATCGCCGGCACCATTACCGTGGCGCGCAACGAGTGGAAATACGTGGCCGAACTAAAAACCGATTTCGACCCTTCGCTGCCGCCGGTCTCATGCCATCCGGGCGAAATCAACCAGGTGGTTCTGAACCTTATCGTCAATGCGGCGCACGCCATTGGAGACGTCGCGCGCCAGGGTGACCGGAAAAGAGGCATCATCACCGTGCGCACGCTGAGATGCTCGGAGTGCGCCGAGATCCGCATTGAGGACACGGGCACGGGAATCCCGGAGAAGTTCCGTACGCGCATCTTCGATCCCTTCTTCACCACCAAGGAAATCGGCAAGGGAACGGGACAAGGGCTGGCCATTGCGCGCTCGGTCGTTGTGGACAAGCACGGCGGGAGTCTTCACTTTGAAACCGAGGAGGGCAAAGGCACTACGTTTATCGTTCGCCTCCCGTACGATAGCAAGGCCCTTCCTCTCAAGGCGGTCGCGGCATGAAACGCATCCTGTTCGTGGACGATGAAAGCCGGGTTCTTGATGGACTGCGCCGCATGTTATATGCGGAGCGAAAACGCTGGGAGATTGAGTTTGCGCTGGGCGGAGAAGCCGCGCTGCAGGCCTGCGAGGCGGGCGCATTCGATGTCGTGGTATCCGACATGCGCATGCCGGGAATGGATGGCGCGACACTTCTGGGCCACATTCGCGATCGCTATCCAGGCAGCGCGCGCGTCATCCTCAGCGGATATGCCGAGCCTACCCTTTCCACCCGCGCAGTTTCGGTGGCACACCGATTCCTGGCCAAGCCCTGCAATGCCTCTGAACTGCAATCCATCATTGAGCGCCTGTGCGCCCTGCAGGATCTGCTCTGCGCGCCGGAACTGCGCAGGATTGTTGGCGCCATTGGGCAGCTGCCCTCCCTCTCCATTACCTACACATCGCTTACCCAGGCGGTCAGGGATCCAGACGCATCCGTGGAGAAAGTCGCGGAGATCATCGAGCGGGACGTGGCTATGGCCGCCAAGGTGCTCCAGCTTGTGAACAGCGCATTTTTCGGGCTGGCGCGGAGAGTGACCACACTGCAAGCCGCAGTGGGCTACCTGGGAGTGGATACCATCAAGAACCTGGCGCTGGCTTCGGAGGCCTTCAGAGTGTTTACGCCTCACCCGCGCGTCCCGCTGTCGGAGTGCGAGGCCATCCAGAAGCATGCCCACCGCGCCGCTGCCATTGCCGCCGCGCTCCCGCTGGAGCCGGCCAACCGCGAATCCACCGTGGTGGCGGCTTTGCTCCACGACGTGGGCAGCCTCGTGCTCGGCAGCGCAATGCCCGATGTGTACTGTTCCACGCGCACCATGGCCGCAGAGCGCGGATGCCAGGTGTTTGAGGCCGAAGAGGAGCTGCTGGGAACTTCGCACGCCGAGATCGGCGCCTACCTGCTCGGGCTGTGGGGCCTGCCCAACATTGCCGTAGAGGCCATTGCGCACCACCACCGTCCCGACCGCATCCCGCACTCCGGCTTCGATTGCTCGGTGGCCGTCTACGTGGCAGACCTGCTGGACGAGGAGCTGGAGGCGCATCCGCAGGATGCAACAGGGCTCGAGATCGAAGAGCCCGATCGCAAGCGCCTGGAGGCGCTGGGAGTTCTGCCCAGGTACGCGGAGTTCCGCGAGCTTGCGCTGCAGGTTCGTCGGTGATGGCGCGGAATCCTTCCGCTGCCCGGACGCCTACAGCGCGTTTTCGCCGCGCTCGTCGTTGCGGATGCGAATTGCCTCGTCGACGTGGCTGATAAAGATCTTGCCGTCGCCAATGCGGCCGGTCCGCGCCGCCCCCACTATGGCCTGAATCGCCTTTTCTTTCAGATCGTCGTGAACCACCATCTCGATCTTCACCTTGGGGAGAAGATCCACGGTATATTCACGGCCGCGGTAAAACTCCGTGTGGCCCTTCTGGCGGCCGTGGCCGCGGGCCTCAAGAATGGTCATGCCTTCAATGCCGGCTTCCAGCAGCGCATCCTTCACCGCATCCAGCTTGGAAGGTTGTAATACGGCTTCAATCTTCAACATATGCAGAATTTCCTCGTTCGATAGCGTATCAGGTGGGGCGGGTTGTTTGCCGCCCTTGTTCCTAGAAATCAGATCCTTGCCCTCAGCTCTTTGCCCCCAGATCGAGACGGTTTCGTGAGATCTGAAACCGGTCGAACCTAGTGGTCAGCTTGAACCCGTCTTGAAAGGGCATGACTTTAGTCGTGCCGCAAAGCCAATCAATGAACCGGGGCTTTAGCCCCTGAGGGACGGTTTTCTTCAAACTGACCCACGAATCGGTGGATAGCGACGGCTGAAAGCTAGCTATTGAAATCGTACCCCTCTTCCCCGTGCTGCGAGAGATCCAGACCTGCCAATTCCTGCTCGGGAGTCACGCGCAGTCCCATGATCTTATCTACAAAGAAGAGCAGAATCAACGTGCCTACGATGGAAATCCCCCACGCCACACCCACGCCCGCGAGCTGGTTGAGGATCTGGCCCCAATGCCCGTCGATGGCGCCCGTGGGGATGTTCTGGCCGGCTGCGTTCTTTCCATAGATCGGATTGATGACGCTGGCGGCAAACAGGCCGGTCAGCACGGCGCCCAGGGTTCCACCCGCTCCGTGCACGCCGAACGCGTCCAGCGAGTCGTCATAGCCGAAGAACGACTTCACCCCGAACACCATGAACGAGCAGACAAACCCTGCAGCAAGTCCAATAACCAGCGCCGACATGGGCTGCACAAAGCCCGAGGCCGGCGTAATCGCCACCAGCCCGGCAACCGCGCCGGAGATAGCGCCCAGAGCCGTCGGTTTGCCATTGTGAAACCACTCAAAAATTGTCCATCCCAACGCCGCAGCCGCCGTGGCGAAGTGCGTGTTGACAAAGGCGCTTGTGGCCAGCGGGGTTGCGCCCAATGCGCTGCCGGCGTTAAACCCGAACCAGCCCACCCACAGCAGGCACGCGCCAATAAAGCTCAGCACCATGGAGTGCGGCGGCATGGCCGTGTGCGGGTAGCCGATACGTTTGCCCAGGTAAAGCGCGCAAATCAGTGCCGAGACGCCGCTGGTGATGTGCACTACCGTTCCGCCGGCAAAATCCAGGCTGGGAATGTGGCCGCCCGTGGCGTTCAGCAGTCCGCCCACGCCCCACACCATGTGTGCCATCGGGCAGTAGACGAGCAGCGACCAGAGCGACAGAAACACCGCCATCGAGCTGAACTTCATGCGCTCCGCAAACGCTCCCGTGATCAGCGCCGGCGTGATGATGGCGAACATCAGCTGGTAGATCATGTACGTCTGCTCGGGAATGGTGGCGGCGTAGTCGAGGTTGGGAGTGAGCGTGACGCCCTTCAGGAAGATGTGCTCAAACCCGCCCACGAACATGTTCCCGTGGCCGAAGGCCAGCGAGTAGCCCACCAGAGCCCACAGAATGCTCACCAGGCCCATCATGGCGAAACTCTGCATCATGGTGCTGAGAATGTTCTTCCTGCGCACCAGGCCGCCATAAAAGAGCGCGAGACCCGGGCCCGTCATCAGCAGAACCAGCGCCGCCGAGGTCAGCATCCACGCATTGTCGCCGGACATCTGGGCGTTCTGGACGGCCTGCTGCAGTGCGGCAATCTGCGCTTGTGTCGCTGGCGCCTGCGCCGCCGGGGCCGGGGCCGTAGTCGGGGTCGCCGCGGCTGTCTGCGCCAAAGTCCACGCGGGAATCCCAACCAGTGCAAGGTAAATCAACATTTTGAACCATTTGCGGCACATGAAATTTCCACTCCAAATTCGTTCACGCGCAAGGAGCGCTGGATGCGTTGTCGTTGTCCGCCGCCCTGGCCCAGGCGGGCTGGGCGCGCGGCTCAGTGTTCAGGCGACCGGAGGACCGCAAGCGGCCGCCGGACAGATGATATAGAAAGCTGGACTGTGCTTTCGTATCATTTTCATAAAGGCGCACAAATAACGCAAGTTTTGCCCAAAGCCGGCTTGTTTCCTCATGAATTTTATGCCGCAGCCGCAAGAATTCACTCCTTTCACATCCTTCGCTTCTTCCACCCCATCGCCGGGTGCCCCACCTTCGCCGATTCGCGCTTTTTGCGAATCGGTTAAGGTGGGATCCAGCCCTCCAATCCGTCCCTGGCATATACTTGACCCATGGCGTCTCCCGTAGAGCGTGACCGCTATCTGTTCGGAGCGCTCGATAGCAGCGTAAAAAACCGCCTCAAAGTAAGAGAAGCCGACTACGGCTACGAGCCGCCGGAAGGCGTCTTTCTCACTTCGCTCGATTTCGCGGTTAACTGGATTCGCAAGAACTCCGTGTGGCCCATGACCTTCGGGCTGGCCTGCTGCGCCATTGAAATGATGTCCATGGGCGCTTCGCGCTTCGACATCGCTCGCTTCGGCGCCGAGGTGTTCCGCCCCTCTCCGCGCCAATCCGACCTCATGATCGTGGCCGGGCGCGTCTCGCAAAAAATGGCTCCCGTCCTCCGCCGCCTCTACGACCAGATGCCCGAGCCCAAGTGGGTCATTTCCATGGGCGCTTGCGCCACCTCGGGCGGCGTCTTCAACAACTATGCCCTGGTGCAGGGCGTCAATCAGGTCGTGCCCGTCGACGTCTATGTTCCCGGCTGTCCTCCCCGCCCCGAGCAGCTCATCTACGCGATTAATCTTCTCCAGGAAAAGATCCAGCACGAGCCGCGCAGTCTCCTCAAGACCCTCAACGTCGGCTAGCGATTCGGCAACTAAACACAGCATCCGTGCCCCATCCTTTTCCGCGCTTTTTGCGGAAAAGGATGGGATAGCACAAACTCCACCGTCCCTCTAGCATCTCCTGCCCTCTTGGCGAATTGTGCGCATCGCCGCCTGCCATACCCGCCCGTTTCGCTATCGTCCCCTGTCTTTGTCTATTCTGGTTAGAGAACCTTGGGAGCTCTCTGTCTAGATGAACCGCTTGCGGTCTTTTCCTTTGAAGTTGCGCCAGCTTGGCATTCCGGTCCAGCTCGTTTCTCTTTTTCTCTGCCTGTTGTGCCTTCCGGCTCTGCACGCGCAAGCCGCATTCGCCGTCGTCGGTCCCGACGGAGGCGATGCGCGCGCTTTTGCCTCCGTGCCCGGGCAGCCCAATCATCTTTATCTCGGCACCACCAACAGCTGGCTCTACGAATCCTTCGATGAAGGCGCAACCTGGCATCGCCTGGCCAAGCTCGACCGCGGCGACGGCTTCGTCCTCGACAACATCGTGGTCGATTCCGCCCATCCCTCCACGCTCTACGTGGGTGCGTGGAAGAACCCTGACGACGGCGGCCTGTGGATCAGCCACGATGCCGGCCGTACCTGGCATGAAACGGCGCTCTTCAAGGGCCAGCCAGTGCAAGCCCTCGTCCAGGCGCCCTCCGATCCCCACATTCTTCTCGCAGGAACTCTCCAAGGCGTCTATCGCTCCAGCGATTCCGGCGTAACCTGGACCCAGATCAGCCCGCCCGGCAGTCATGAGATCCACGAAATCGAGTCGCTGGCCGTCGATCCCGTCGATCCCTCCACCGTCTACGCGGGAACCTGGCATTTGCCCTGGAAGACCACCGATGGCGGCCAGACCTGGAGCAATATCAAGCAGGGAATCATCGAGGACTCCGACGTTTTTTCCATCATCGTCGATCCCGAACACCCGCACATCGTGTATCTGAGCGCCTGCAGCGGCATCTACAAAAGCGAAAACGCGGGCCTTCTCTTCCACAAGATTCAGGGCATCCCTACCGAGGCGCGGCGCACCCGCGTTCTCATGCAGGATCCCGAAAACCTCCAGATCGTCTACGCCGGAACCACCGAGGGCCTCTATAAAACCGTCAACGGCGGCAAAACCTTCGAGCGCATGACGGACGCGGACGTAGTCGTCAATGACGTCTATGTCGATCCCGGCAACTCCAGTCACGTGCTCCTGGCCACCGATCGCGGCGGGGTTCTCGCGAGCAACGATGCGGGCGTCACGTTTACGCCGTCGAACCGGGGCATCTCCGAGCGCAAGATCGCGGCCCTGCTCGTCGACAACCGAAACGACGGCGGCGACGATCCCGCCGTCCTCTATGCCGGCGTAGTCAACGACAAGCAATTCGGCGGCGTCTTCCGTTCCGTCGATGCCGGCGCGCACTGGGAGCAGTTGGGCGCCGGGCTCGACGGGCGCGACGTGTTTGCTCTGGCCGAAACCAAAGATGGGGCCATCGTGGCCGGAACCAGCCACGGCATCTTCGTTCTCGGCGGCGACCCTCCCGCCTTAAACATTTCCGCGCCGCCGTCTCCCGAGAAGGCCGCTTCGGAAACGCCCGCGCCGCCAGGCGACGCGTTGACGTGGCAGCCGCGCAACGCCATCGCCAACACGCTGCTCAAGACGTCGACTGAAACCCACCGCGGCACCAAGGTCAACATCGAGAAGCAAGTCAAGGCGCCGGTCGTTCAGTTCGAAAGTCTCGTCAACGCGCTCGACGTCTCCGGCGACGTGTGGGTGGCTGCCGCCAACTACGGGCTGCTCACCAGCCACGATCACGGCGCCACGTGGCAGGGCGGCCCGGTCATGGGCCTCGGCGACTACCTCTCCGTCACCGCGCATGGCAACGACATGATCGCGGCACGCGACGACAGTGTCGTGATCTCGAACGATGCCGGCCAGACCTGGTTTCCCATGGGCATGCCCACCATGCTCACTCACATTCACCGCGTCGTCTTCTCGCCCGACGGCACTCTCTGGCTGGGCGCGCGCGAGGGCGTCTACTTCACGCGCAACCTGGGCAAGAACTGGATGTGGATCCATCGCCTTCCCCTTCGCGACGTCGACGATCTCAGCTACGACCCGGCTTCGAAGCGGCTCCTCGTCAGCTCGCGTACCAGGGATGAAATTTATGCCATCGACCCCAAGTCCATGACCTGGGTCTGGTGGCCGACCGGCTACCAGATCGCCCTCATCCGCGTGGCCGGCGACCGCCTCGTCGCGGCCTCGCTCGACGACGGCGTCCTGCTCGGCCCCAAAGTTCCGCCCGCACCAAAGCCGCCGGCCGACGCGCCGGCGACTCAGTAGCGTTTTTGCGTCCGGGGTGGGGTGTTTCGTTAAGTCCCGCAGAATCAGGAGAGATGTTCGTTTCTCTGGTGCGTTTACCGGGCCAAATGTTCGCTTAAATGGTGTCACTTGACCCGCAAAGGTTCGCTCGGGAGGTTGCGATTCTTTGAGACAAATACCGTGAAATTGACCCTTTGAAGGGTGAGTGGAACCGTGAAATTGACCATATAAGAGCAACAATTTGCCGAGAATTTCCCATAAACGCGTCAAAAAGGGCTTCGGTGGCCTGTTTTGCGCGCCAGAAGGCGCTTTCCGGCGTCAGCTTTCAGGTTTCAGAGGTCGAAAAACGGAGACTGAGGGACTACGGGACTGGGGCAGCGGGGCGACGGGACTACCGGACTAGGCCGTATCGACATATACCTGCAGGTGAAGCCATGAGCAGGCAAGAGAAACCAAAGCTTGGAAGCAGGCTTTGGACTTCTCATACCGTGTAGCCAAGCGGCGGAAACACTTGAGTTTACTGAA
>Ga0224555_1005087_pt1 | contig 11429 bp, 8 predicted proteins | sample 714S23034metaG_FD_180687 | JGI IMG/M metagenome (GOLD analysis project Ga0224555, IMG submission 180687) | Peat soil microbial communities from Stordalen Mire, Sweden - 717 S2 30-34 | ecosystem: Environmental > Terrestrial > Soil > Wetlands > Peat | place: Sweden: Norrbotten County, Stordalen...
CTCTACGCGACTGAAGAAGTTGCAGCCTCCATCGTCAGGATGAATGGTATGCTCCTCAGTCAGCGGCGCTCCGGCCGGGTAGGCTCCGCCGCGCGGTTCACAAATTGGTTTGCAAGGGCTGTGTTATCCAGAGTTTCTCTGATTTCACAACTCTTCAACGCCCCCTCAGCGCATTTGAGGGTAATTGTGAAACCGCTGACCAGACATGGTTGGCCTTGATCGAAGAAGACCACCATCTGGCCTGCGGCTAGGTATGGGTCTCCTTCGTTTTCCCGGAGATTCCATGCCAACAAAGAAGCTGTACCACCTCACGATCGAAGCCGATGGCTCGATTCGCGAGGCTCAAGACCACGCTCCCCTCTCCGATCTCGGTCAGCAATGGCGAGAGCGGTACGAGCAAGGGGCTGAGCTGGCGATTATCTTTGCGCCGGCACCCGAAGACGACAAGCAGCGGAAGCTCGTCAGCAAGACCATCAACCGGTTCATGTTCAAAGGACAGCGGTATGCTCTTTGGCCGCTCTCCAGCGCAGCGAACCTGTATGTTGGCGAAGTTGACCGTGGCATCCTCATGCTTCGCATCGACCGCAACGGGAAGGTCCACGACCAGAAGAAGGAAGCGACATCGAAAGGTGAACGTCTCACCTCTCCTTACGCAACCCGCATGCTGGCAGGCCGCCTTTTCCCGGGGATTGAACTGGCTCTCGTCCAGATCCCAGGCCGGATGACGGAGGAAGAAGAACTCCGCGTCAAGAACACTATGGCTGCCCTCTATTGGCAGGGCCGCCGCTACCGCCTGGTTGGAGCAACCGGCGGCGCCAAGGATGGCAAGTTCTACTTCGCAGAACAGAAGTGGGAAGCCGGCCTTGCCCGTCAGTACCAACGCTGGCCCGAGGCTGCCATTTCGTATTTCGGCATTCTGGTTTCCGAATGCGAAAAAGCCCTGATCGAAACCCATGCGCGCGTCAGAATTGTTCCTGACCACGTGCTGGGTAGCAACGATAGCCGCGGCTGGGTTTCCAAGTCGCTCTTTAACAAGTTGAACATCGACCCAGGAGCGCTTTACCAGTTCCGGCTTGCTTTTGAGCTTGCACAGGCGAAGGGTACTTTCAAGGTGATGCCGGACGAAGTGGCCCAGCATCCTGAAATCAATGCAGACATCGTGATCCCCGAATCGGCTATCAAGCCTTCTCGCCAAGATTTGGTCGGGAGGATAATCGAGGGTCCGGTGGTTCTCGGCGTACGCGATGTGTCGCGTACCGACACCAGAACCAAGGGCTCCTACACAGTGCTCCAACACGCATCCTGGCCGGTTATCGAAGAAGAGGTAATCGGGCAGTGCCGGCGTGAAATCGAAATCCTGAAGAACGGGTTCGATACCGAAGAGCACAAGGAGTTGCTTGAACAGGTCGGCAGTGCAAACAGCGACACCGGATACTACCGGGTCGTTGAAGCCTGCCTCGCTGCAGACCGGGATGGCTCGATGTCGCGCCACCCCCACATACACCGGGGCATTAAGCAGCTGCTTGCACAGTGGGCGTACAAAATGCTCACTGGCGGCGGCATGAGGATGCCGGGCCGGATGCTTGTAGATGACGGCTACCTGGCGGTTGAGGATGGGAAATTGTATGCGGGGTCCGATTGGATTCCCTACGACTGCTCGATCTCTGACCAGCCTGGCGACCGGAACCTCTGCGTCCGCTTTCCTGTTCGCATGGCCGAGGATCTTCTTCCGATGAGGAACCTCCCCCGCGAAGTAGCCATTGGGATGCTGATTCAGCGTGGCCTGTCTATCAAACTCGCGAAGACGGTTCACGCGACGCAGCTCACTTTGCATGGGACGTACACGCTCCGCGCAGACCGGGCAAAAACCTTTGGCGGCGACTATGACGGCGATGGTGTTGCAGTCATCAATTCGGAACAGTACCCCAAATTTGTGGAGTACCGCTTCGGGATGGTCGAAAAGCAGCAGCCAGAGAAAAAGAAGGCGGTGCGGCAGAACTCTCCGTGGCTCAACATCTACGCGCTTGCTTCCAAGGCAATGGGCAATCGCGTTGGTGTCATCACAAACACCATGTCGTCTGCTTTGGCGGCCGGCATGCCAGACCTCGCATACGAGTTGGTGTCCGAACTGCAACTCGAAATCGACAGTCTGAAACATGACACGCGTTGCAACCTGAAGCGGGTCCAAGAAATTGCGGACGCGGTTGGCAAGCCGGCCTGGCTGGAAATCGACAAGAAGTTGAAGTCGGTCGATGACCTGCCAGGGAGGGTAAAGCCGCTTACTGAATCAGACCTCGTTGCCCGGATGTACAACGTCCTGTACCCCGAGCTGATGAGGGTGATTGGCGAAGCAAAGCCGATCGGCAATTTTGCCGGGTTGTTTCTTGGCCTGTATGGCGGGAAGAACATCACCGGCGCCATGCTACTTGAATGCCGGAGGATGAACGAATTCTTCGGCTCAACAATGTCCAGAATCACCCTCTGGCTGAAGCGGAGAATGGATTTGTTGACAGCAGCTAAGGCAGAGGTGAAGGCCGCGAAGAGCAACGGCGACAAGGTTGATGTCATGACCGCGTACGCCCTGCTCCGCAAGGCTGAAGCCGACCTGGAAGATGCGAAGAAGAAGCATCGGGTGCTGTCTTCTGAAGTCCGCCAGGCCATTTGCCTATGGGGTGCTGGCAAACCCGTCGCGGACCGCATGTACTGGGCCGCCGCACTGAACCACATTGTTACCAAGGGAGCCGGCTCCGGGTCGATTGTGTACCACGCCTTTCCGCAGGAATTCGCGGATGCGGTAGCGGCGCAGACGGGCGGGGAACAGGTTCTCGTAGACGAGGTGGTCGACAATTGGCATCTCGTCCTGGATACCAAAACAGACACCCTAGTTCGGGTCAATTTAGACTCGACTTGGGAGCCCCGCTACCAGCGGGCCGAAGAGCAAGAGAAAACAGCGGATGGCAACATCCGCACAGTCCGGGTCTGGCGGCGGGTCAACCCTGAAATGCCGCAAATCGTAGCGGGAGAAGGCGACTTCGAGATCTACGATTTGAACGAACTGGGCGAAATTTAATCTTTAACCAACCGGGCGCTTCGTGAACTGTATCCTTCGGGATGCGTCGTTCACGAGGCGCTCGTTTTTTTTGGCCGCAATTGCATTTTTTCCCAATGTAGACATTCCCTCGAAAGCGCGTTTCAGCCTACTATGCGGCGTATGAGTAACCGTGTCTTCACCGTACGCCCACTTTTCGGCAGCATCGCTTTCCTAGCCGCTGTGCTTCTGCCGGCCGGCCACGCCCAGACCCATATAGAAGTTATTGCGACCGCTCTCCACCACGTGTCGGTTGTCGAGGTCCCAGAGCCGGTAGAAAACGTCGCGCTTGGCTCCACTCAGGTGCATGTTGAGTGGCACGCCAACAACATCCTCATCGAGCCGCAGCGAGCTGGTGTGGACACCAATATGGTTGTGTTCACGCACCGGACGACCTATCTCTACGAGATAGCGGCGGCCTCGGAGCCGGGCGCCATGTCGTGGCTCGTGAAGGAACGCGCGCCAGCACCCCCCCCTTCTCCCCCGGTTCCCTCCCCCGATGAGGTCCAGAGCGCGCGCGACCGGCTGTTTGCCAGTCTCCTGCTGAATGCGCGGAGCGTGGACACGAGCAGCATCCACCTCAAGAAGCATTCCGTTGTTGTCCGGGTGATCGAGGTCAGCGAAGACGCGCACAACTATTATGTCCGGTTGAGCGCGACCAACACGACCACGCACGCCTACCGGTTGCAGAACGCGGCGGTGATGAAGGTCGACCCGGCGTTTGGCGCGGACACTGCTTTCAAAAACATCGATCGCCAAATTGGGCTAGAAGCGTTCAAGGAATTCCGGGCGTACCAGCAAACGCCGGTCGTCACCCATGGCTCCTCGCTCGACATGACGGACATGCCGCCTGACACCACCATGGACTGGGTCGTTGCTCTGACCAAGCCGGACGTCACGCCAGCCATCTTCCGCTGGACATTCGCCGCGGACCAAGGAGTACCGGTCAATGCAGTTGCCATTTTCTGAACCTGACCCGACCCCGGCCGGCGCCTCCGGCTCCTCTGCGCCGGACCATCGAGGCGTTGCAGACGCGAGTGCAACGCAGTATTCCCTTGCGGCGTCAGCCACGGCAACCGCGGACCGGTCTATCACCGCAATCGTGCTGGCCGACGACCGGTTTTTGCCCCTGCCACAATTTGCCCCGCACATTCCCGACGACCCAACCCCGGCGAAAGAAGACCAGGCAGAGGCCTGGGTCAAGGAGATGTGTAAGCATGCGCGCATCTGGTGCCGGAACCTCATGCGTCTCACACGCGAATTCGACTCCGAGAAGCTGAAGCAAGAATTCACCGAGATGTACGACGAAAACACCGATGCGACAGCCGCCGATTTCCTTCAGCGCCATTTTCGCCGGCCAGATGCGCCTGCCGACGCCAAGCCGTTCCCCATCAAAGTCGCACTTTTCTACATTTTTGCATGCGCAAGCGTGGCAGCGGTCGTCTTGGCTGTACTGATCATGTTGCGATAGCGAAATCCCTGAACAAGCGAGGAAGAACAGTGGAAAGAAGAATCGAGCGCGCCAAGACGCCGCAAGAAGAACACCGCGAAGCGATGACCATCTTTGCCTGGATGTGCCTGATCCTGCTGGCCGGCGTCGTGTGGGTTGCAAACCGTGGCCTTCTGTTGCGCCTGCCACAGACGATTGCAATCCTGGTCTTCCTGTGCCTGCCAATCTTCTACCTGATCGTGGTGGTTCGTTACCGTGTCCAACTCTCGCAGGTGCTGACGAAACAATGGCCCCGGCCGCGACTGTATGTATCGCGCACGCATGACCGCAAGTCGGTTGGGGAGGCGAAACGCCAGAGCGTTACCTTGTTGGGCTACGAGAACGATGGCACACCCGTTTATTGGACAGACGACCAGCGATCCATGCAGGCCAACCTGCCCGGCATGAGTGGCATGGGCAAGACGACACTGTTGCTGAACATCGTGGACCAGGACATTCGCCGTGGTCACCCGGTTGTGTACTTCGACGGAAAAGGCGACAAGGAACTGGTACTCAAAATCTGGAACATAGCGTTCGCCGCTGGCCGGGGCGCCGACGTACGCGTAATCGACCCGACGCATCCAGACATCTCCGAGAAGTTCAATCCGTTCTACGCAGCCGACGGCAAACTGCAGCAACGCGTTGGTGCCGTCTTCGATTCGCTTGGCGCTGCCCGGGCAAAGGACGAATTCTTCTCCGAGCACCAGCGCGCATTCCTGAACGCGGTGACTGTGATTCTGGAGCACACGGGTAAGCATTTTACATTCTGGGATGTGCTGGTCGCGTGCCAAAGGCCGGAGCTGATGAACCGGATGATCGAGAACTTTCGCAACCATGTGATGTCGAATGCCGACCTCCCACAGCACCAAAAGAACGCCTTTCTGCTCGCTGCCGCAACGCTCAAAGGCAACTACGAGGATAAGGATTGGCTGTCGAAGATCCGCGGCCTGCTCAACAGCATGATGCCGTTCGTCGGCGAGTCGCTGGCGTTGATTACCGGCTCGTGCGAGCATCTGGTCACATTCGAAGAGGTGGTCGAGAAAAAGCAGATACTCATTGTCAGCATGAACTTGGGCACCGACAGCCAGCCGTACCGCGCGCTGGGCCGGATACTGATGCGCAATATGCAGTTCATGATTGCGTCCCGGTACAACGAATACCGGATGCACCAAAAACACCCGTTCATCTCGATCGTACTGGACGAGTTTGGGTTGTACGCCTATCAGGGATTCAAGGACATCATCCACACCGCGCGCCAGGCGAACGCCAGTTTTATCTTCTCGTTTCAAAGCATTCAGCAGTTGGCCATGGACGTGGGCGAGGCGTTTGCCGCCGATGTTGCCAACGCGCCAAACACGAAATTCATTATGAAGATCAGCGACGAGGACACGGCAGAAACTTTCATACGGGCGTCGGCCAGCGTCCCTACCGAACGGCTGAGTGTGCGCGTGGAAAAAGGCAACGCCCTGGACCCGACACCATACGTTGAGGAAGGAACGGGGACGCGGCAGGAGGTGTTCGACACTCGCGTGAAAGACCAGCAGGTGAAGATGCTGCCGGTTGGCCAGATGATGGCTCTGCTGTCGGACAAGCGCATGGGCGTCACCGTGAAACACATTCACGTCCGGCGCGGCAATCAGGCATCGCTATCGACGTTGCCGGAATGGTTGCCGGTACTCAGGACGTCACTTGAAGATTCTCTGGCGCTCGATCTGCGGCTGGAAGAAGCCGTGACGTCGAACGATGATGCATCCCCAAAGAGGAGAAAGTCGAATGCAAGTACACAAACAGTTGGCCACGGTGTCCGCGCTATGCTTGGTCGCAATAGTCGCGACGGCGCAGACTCAGCAGGTCCCAAGTCCCCATCCAGGTCGTAGACTACAGGCTCAATTGACGCAACAGGTGGCGCCGCCGGCGCAACCGACCGACCCGTCTGGCAACAGCCAACGGCTCAGCCAAGGACCGTCCGTTGAGGACGCAATGCGGAACGCCGTCAATCCGAGCAAGCGGGATTACGGAGGCCTGCTGTACGGCTGGCAGGACACCGCGGTGCAGTACACAATCGCCAACTGGGTTTGGTGGTGCAGCGTGATTGCGGTGCTCTGCTTGCTGGCTGCCCTTGGCTATATCTGGTGGTACACGGAACTGTGGGAAGTACGCCAGGAGTGTTTTGTCCGAGCCGCCGCGGTCCTGATTGGCCAGCGCAACACGGCCTACCAGAGCGCACGGTTCGCCATCAACAAGCACAATGCGCTGGTGGAGAGATACGACCTCTTGTTTGTCAAAGTCAACGAGGCAGAACGAAGCAAGCAAGTGGCAGAGCAGATAGAGAACGGAAGACAATCCGCGCAGCCGCTATTCCCCGCCGACGCCGGTGACGCGGCGCCAGCCATTGAGCCTGACGCACCGGTTGTCGAGGCGCAAGACGGCACGCCGCGGGGAGAACCAATCGTTAAAGTCAACGGCTCCGATTATGTCAGGGCGGAGGACCATCTGCGGCGCGTCCACGCATTCGAGACCAAACTCCGGAATCAGCGCGCCACAATACAGCAGCTGAAGGACCGGCTCTCACAGTTTGAGGGCGCGCTCTAGAGCCATGATTGTCCACTGCATCGAACTCGGTTCCCACTGGTGGACACGGATCGTCAGAGATAACGACGGGGATTTCGTTCCCGAACGCTCCACGTTTTTCAACAGCACCGCTTTCCAGCGCGGTGCCAGCGGCAGGCATTGGCTCAGATGTTGGACAATCCCCGGCATCGTCCGGTTCAATGTTGCCGGTTTCCCGCGCGCGACAATGCCAACGGACCTACAGAACATAAGCGCGCTCTCTAACGGCATTGAAACGCTGCATGGAACAAACCGGCTGCTATTCCGTTGTGCAGTCCGTCTTGGCGCGCCGATCGATGCGTACCTGGTTGTCGTGCGCAGCATTATGTGCGGGCGGATTGCTTTCGGCTCCTGCTGGAAGACGAACGGTGTCCGGGTCGTTTGCGCGAGTGCCAACAAAGGCGAGCAGGAGACGCTCGTACTCATGCCGCCCAATGGCGCCTTCCAAACCGACGAAGGTATCTGGCGGATTGAGTGGCGGAAGGAGCGGACATCCCGGAGGCGTGCACGACTTGTCCTGGCCTCTGCGGTCACTCTGTCCGCCATCTAACAGCGACATCTTGGGGGACCACCGTGAACGAATTGCCAAATCCAAACCCGGATGTACTTGTCGAAGGCGACACACTCGCCGCGACGATTGACAACGCACTGCTGTCTACGCCCCTGGTGCCCGACCAGACACTAGTTCCGAGCGTAGCACTAGCCCCGGCGAGGATGAGGAAGGCAAATACCGTTACCGGTCTGACCGGGCGGGAATACCACGTGCTTATAATCCTGAACTGCTACGGGTGGTGTACACCGGAGATGGTGCGTTGCATTGCCAACTTCCATGGAGTGCCTTGGACGAGCGAAGGGAAACGAGTGTACCTACTTCTCAGTCGGCTAAAGAAGCTCGGGTTTGTAGTAAGCCGCAGACTTTTCGACACAACAAATACCATCGCGTATGCAGCAACACAAAATGGGATAGCGTACATCCGTGGGACTGGTGACGATTTGCTTTGTGACACAAACGCGATTAAGGATCCTGCCAGCCTCTTCCATTTTGTCGGCCTGAACAGGATCATGCTCAAGTTTGTGAGCCAGTTCTCAACCCGTTACTGGCTCTCGGATTTCCAGGTGCGTTCGGACAACAGCTTTATTGGCGCGAATGGCCTGGCAAAAGACTACGACTCGGTGGGCGAGCTTGTTCTGCCAACTGGCCATGTGCGCTTCGCGGTCGAGTATGAGAGATGGCAACAAAGTTCACGCCGCTATTCTAAGTTGTGCACGTGTCTATCGTCGGAGAAGTACCTGCACATGGTTCTCTTCTTTCTCGACAGGCCCGGATTGCTCAAGTCTGTAGCCCCACATTTCAAGAGCCTGGGCGGATTCGTCTACTTTATCGACTACAATCAGTTCCTAACGAAAGGGGCCGACGTGTTGGCAAAGTACTGGTATCTAGACCGTTTGTTCGAGGCTCGATTGCGCAATGTGCTCATGCACATGAGCCAAAAGCCGTGCTTGGACTATTTACCAATTCATCAACTCATTGTTAGGTTTCAAAGATGACCCGTTGTCGAAATGATGTCGAAATCCTATCGAACTTCCTTATTGTTAGCATTGGACCCGGATTCCTTTTCCATGGTTCACTAAATACTTAATACTGCTATCAGTTAGAGTTCACGCAACAGTGCGTGGCCGGAGTTTTCTCGAAATGCAAAAATCGCTGTAAAACCCCCTCACACATGATTTTTGCTCTCTTTACTTTTGTGGCATACCTGCGTCCTCGCCTTGCGCTAACCTACCGTGCCTTGCCGCGTCCTGATACCGTTTGGCTGACCGAGTTCGTTGCCTTCCCGACGCCTCTCTGGCACATCCGCCAGTAGCTGTTTTGGTTCTTGTCCGTGCAACTGCGCTCGGATGTGCAACACCTTTGCGCTGACTTGCCGCGTTCTGATGCTGTTCGGTTGACCGAGTTCGTTGCCTTTCCGACGCCTCTCTGGCACATCCGCCAGTAGCTGTTTTGGTTCTTGTCCGTGCAACTGCGCTCGGATGTGCAACGCCTTCGCGCTGACTTGCCGTGTTCTGATGCTATTCGGTTGACCGAGTTCGTTGCCATCCCGATGCCTCTCCGGTACATCTGCCAGTTGCTGTTTTGGTTCTTGTCCGTACAACTGCGCTCGGATGTGCAACGCCTTTGCGCTGACTTGCCGCGTTCTGATGCTGTTCGGTTGACCGAGTTCGTTGCCTTTCCGACGCCTCTCTGGCACATCTGCCAGTTGCTGTTTTGGTTCTTGTCCGTGCAACTGCGCTCGGATGTGCAACGCCTTCGCGCTGACTTGCCGCGTTCTGATGCTGTTCGGCTGTCGCCAACATGCACTTACAATCTGACGGCAGCGGAATGCTGCAATCAGAGATCGCCATGACCTTTATGAACACACGCGACGCGTGCACGGCCGCAGAGGCCCACGCGCGCAAGACGCTCGCCCGGCAACGCTGAGAGATTTACCTGGAAGTTGCAGAGAAGTACCGGGCTGTCGACGACGAGGTCAATGCCCATGCTACGGCGACCGAAGGGCTGCGTTTGGTCGCTGGTCCTTTCTACCTTGCAAGTGAGAGATAAGCTACAGGACTTTCTTTCGACCGTGCCATCTGCCGCCTGATGCGCCGCCAATGTTTCCCCCCGACAGGGGGTGGTCGAAACGTCGTCGGCTTTCGCACCTCTGCCCCACAAATCCCTTCTCATGCCACTGCCGCTTCGCAGCAGTCCCGCCAACCGGCTTGCGGCGCTGAGCCTCCCAATTCAGCGCCGACCAGGATTCATTTCACCGGTGACCGCAGCTCATGCTATTCATGCGGACGCCCGCGTCCCCACCAGACGGCGAACGGGTTGTGCCAACTTACCGCGGCCAGCCGCCGGCGGGTCACGTTCCCTGCCCTTCAGCCGCTGTTCCGGCACAACCAACCGAGTTTTGTTTTCCCGCAGCTGCCGTTCGGGCGGTTGCCAGCGTCCCTTCGCGCTTTAAGGGCGGGCAAGTACGACAAGCTTGCCACCAATTTACTACTACTGCCAAGGAAGGCTTGTTAGTCCACGGCGCCCTACGCGCATCACTGCCGGACTGGGTGTCTTGTCTAGCGGGACGTTCTCACGTTGAGGACCGGTTTCCCGCTGGAGTGACAGGCAAGATGCCTTCGCCGAGTGCCCAACACCGGCTTGTCCTCCCATATAGCAACCAGTGACAGGGGACTCCCTCACACGGACGCGTGGTGACACACAGCCCTGCACTTTTTCGCACCAACACCCCACCACAATCACACACCCGGTTTGCCGTGCTGGCAGATCGCCAACCATTTTTGCTTTTAAGGAGAGCGCTATGCGTAAAGGAACAAGACGGTACGACTGGAACCGGTACGAGCAGTCACAGAACAAGCTGCTTTGTGCGTGCTTCAACGAGCAAGCTGCGGAGGCGGCTGCGCGCAAAGTGGCTTTGGCCACAGCGGCAGCTTCCGCCCGGTAGCGGTACACAACTTCCGGCCGGTTCGGCAACACGGGAATCTCCACCGCAGGTGGGGGTGGCGTGGTAACACTCAGCCGTTTTGCCGAACCAGCCTCCCTTCCACCCCGTTGTCGTCGCCACTCTGGCACACCTTTTCCACCCGTAGTCTCATTCGCACACCACAAGGAGTTCACCGTGCAAACCATTCAGGCGCATGTGAGCGCCAGGATTCTCAGCAAGGCTGGGAGGCTCTTCACAAATCACACTAGCCAAGTCCTCATCGAGCTGCTCCAGAATGCTCGTCGCGCCGGCGCGTCCCTGGTCACCGTCACCACCAGCCCGGAGCCCACCCAGGCAACCACCCTCATCACCTTCACGGACAACGGATCCGGCATCGACGACTTCAACAAGCTGCTCCACCTGGGCGCGTCTGGCTGGGATGAATCCGTCGAGCGCGCCGAGGACCCGGCCGGCATGGGCCTGTTCGCGCTCCTGCACACCGGCGTAGTGGTGAGCAGCCGCAGCAAGACCGCGGCCATTACCACCGATGCTTTTCTGGGAAAGGAAGCGGTAGAAGTCCGCGACCAGGAGTCCGCTGACCCGGAAACCGGAACGACGCTGGTTTTCACTCGACAGGAAACAGAAGCGTGCATCACAGACACTCTCCGCCGTGTTGCGAAATTCGGCCCAGTGGATGTAATGCTCAATGGCGAACTGCTGAAACGCGAAGACTTCCTCGCGGACGCCGAGTACATCAAGGAAGTGG
>Ga0224555_1005088_pt1 | contig 11429 bp, 10 predicted proteins | sample 714S23034metaG_FD_180687 | JGI IMG/M metagenome (GOLD analysis project Ga0224555, IMG submission 180687) | Peat soil microbial communities from Stordalen Mire, Sweden - 717 S2 30-34 | ecosystem: Environmental > Terrestrial > Soil > Wetlands > Peat | place: Sweden: Norrbotten County, Stordalen...
TGCAAGCGCATACCAGGCAGGAGAGGTGAGCGCCGCAACGAAGACGGCCAAACCAGCAATGATCCATACACGATCACGCATGGTCACCCCCACTCGCGCCGATTGCCGCTTGCGCTTCGGCTGGGAACGGCTCGCCGCGCAAATCGGTAACACGTTCCTTTTCGCCGGTCATCACCAGCGCGTTGCCTACGAGCTCGTGCACGCCGGCGACTTCCACGCCCGGCACCCAATACTCGAGCAGCGTGGGCAACGTGGCTTTATCGATGGCGCAGATGCAGGTGAGCAAATTGACGCCGTGCTTTTCCTTCACATATTTCACGGCATTGGCGCGCGGAAAGCCGCCGCGCAAGCGCACTTCAAGGTTTTCGTCGGTGCCCAGGCCTGCGCCGCTGCCACAGCAGAAGGTCTGCTCGCGGATGGTGTTTTCCGGCATTTCATGAAAATTGTGGCAGACGTTTTTGAGGATGTAGCGCGGCTCTTCCAGCAGGCCCATGGCGCGCGCCGGATTGCAGGAGTCGTGATACGTTGCGATCCAGCGATCGTTACGCCGGGGATCGAGCCTGAGCTTGCCGTGATGGATGAGGTCGGCGGTGAACTCGCAGATGTGCACCATTTTTGTGGAGCGAGCATTCTCGAAGACCGTGCCGGTGATGGGTGAGACGGGCACTTCCAGGAAATCGGCCGGGCCGTTCATCGTGTCCATATATTGATGGAGCACGCGCCACATGTGGCCGCACTCGCCGCCGAGGATCCACTTGACGCCGAGTCGTTTGGCTTCTTCGTAAATTTTGGCGTTGAGGCGCTTCATCATTTCGTGGGAGGAGAAGAGCCCGAAGTTTCCGCCTTCCGAGGCGTAGGCGCTGACCGTGTAATCGAGACCGATTTCGCGGAAGAGCATCAAGTAACCGAGCAGCGTGTAGTAGTGCGGCGTGCCAAAGTAGTCGGCTGATGGCATGACGAAGAGCACTTCGGCGCCTTTGCGGTTGATCGGAACTTCGAAGTCGAGGCCGGTGATCTCCGCAGCCTCGTCCGCCGCAAAATCGAGACTGTCTTTGAATCCGTGCGGCTGGATGCCGAGGTGATTGCCGACGCGAAAGCAGTTGGCTGCGGGCTCGAGCACCCAGTTGGTGTTGCAGCCGATGAGATTGAGCAGCTCGCGGCCCATCATGGTGATCTCCGCGGTGTCGATGCCATAAGGGCAGAAGACGGAGCAGCGGCGGCACTCGGTGCACTGGTAGAAGTAGTAGAACCACTCCTTGATCACATCCTCAGTGAGTTCGCGGCCGCCGGCCAGCGTGCCAAAAATGCGCCCGGTGAAAGTGAAGTAGCGGCGATAAATGGAACGCATCAGCTCCGCGCGCGCTACGGGCATGTTCTTGGGGTCGGAGGAGCCGAGATAGAAGTGACATTTGTCGGCACAGGCGCCGCAGCGCACGCAAATGTCCATGAAGAGGCGGAAGGAGCGATATTTATGGAGCCGCTCTTTCATGCCGTCGAGGATGATGCGCTTCCAATCCGGCGGAAGCTTCCAGTCGCTATCGAGCGGTTGCCAGGCGCGCGGATTAGGAAGGCCGAGAGCGAGGAGATTTTTGGGCGAGGCACTGTAACAGATCGAGCCCTTGCGAAACCCGACATGCGGATCGCGCCAGTCGCCATGCGGCGGCTTTAGCTCAATTTGTACGAGTGTTTCCGGCATGTTCGGCCCCATTCTCGATTTCGACTGGAATTCCCGCTGCTTTGATCTTGTCGCGGAATTCCTCTTCCCACTCCGCATAGGTATGGGTTTTTACTGGAGCATTCCACGGATTGATATGCCGCACACTGCGGCTGTTGTTGGCAAGATTGCGGGTCGGGCTGAGGAACACGCCGCCCATGTGCATCAATTTGCTGAACGGGAGATATGCGGCGAGCGCGCAGACCAGCAGGAGATGGCACAAGAAGAGTGCACTGAGCGCTTGTGGAGCGCCGGGCCGGAACGCGGCCATGCTGAGCGCAAATTGCTTCACGCTAAGAATGTCGACACGCGTGAAGTAGCGCATGAGAACGCCGGTGACGGCAATGGCGAGCAGCAGGAAGAGCGCGAAGTAGTCAGAGAAATGCGAGAGGTAGCGCAGGGCGGGATCGCGAAAGCGCCGGACAAGCAGATAGGTCAATGCGGCCACCAAAATCACGTCAGAGAGATAGAGTGGCGGCACGCCGATCTGGAAATAGCCGTCGAGGCGCTCGAGAGCGTTGACGAATGCCGGCACCGGCTCGAGGAACAGGCGCAGATGACGGAGCAGGATCAACAGTAATGCCCAATGAAAGGCCAAAGAGCCGAGCCAGAGAGCCGCGCTCTCGCCCAAAATCAGGCGTCCGCCGGAAAGGCGCGCGCGGTTATTGCGAAAGAGCGAGCGGAAAAGCAAAATCTCGGCAGCCATGCGACCCACGACGCCCCATCGTGTAGAGGGGTTGTCGATTTTTGCGGAACGGATCCAGGCGAGCGATTTTTGCTGGCCGCAGGTGACAGGGATGTGAAAGGGAACCGGCGTGAATGCCCAGCGTGCGACACGCCAGCAGAAGCCAACGAGAAGCACGGTGAAGGCTGCGTAGGGAACGAACGTGGTAAGAGCAATGCGCGCTGGTTCGCTTTGCCCGCCCGCAATGCCGGCCAAAACCAGGGCCAGCACCGCGAGCAGCGAATAGAGCGCATTCATGGTTGGTCCCTTCACCTTGCCGCGCATTGCATGCGGAAGCGCAGCTCTTTTTCGCGCAGCCCGGCAATCTGATCGCGGCAGGCCATGTACTGGTCGAAAGCGATCAAGGCCAACTCGTCGATCCGGCGTTCGAGAACTTGCGGGAGAGAGCCCGCGACTTCAGCGACTACATCGCGGAGATCGAAAATGAAGCGCAGCGCCTCGGAGGGGCGAAAGTCCTGCACGGCGCGAAGGCGGACTAGGGCGTCGAGCGCGGTCGCAATAGCTTTCTCATTCATTTCGCCGAGCAACTCGCGAGCAAGCGTGGTCAGGCTCTCCTTGATGGCATGGCCTGCTGGATTGCGGAAGGGATCCTGCTCGCCGCTTAAGAGCGAATGCACCTCCGCGGGATAGGACGCAAGAGTGCGCTCGATCCAACGCTCCGCGACGATCTCCGCGATGGCCCCGCTCATGGCAACCTACACGCAGCCGGTGGGCTTGGGAAGTCCCGCGAGTTTGCAGGCACCCTTGGCCGGGCCGGATGGAAAGAGCTGGTAAATTTCACTCAGCTTGTAGCCGGTCTCTTTGCAGACCTTGCGGACCATGGGCGCGATGCCAAACTGAAGATAGTAGTTGCGGATGTAGTTGATGACCTTCCAATGGCCTTCGGTCAACGCATCGATCGACTCGGATTTGGCAAAGTCCTTGGCCACGTCCTCGGTCCAGAGAGCGGGCTCCTCAAGGAAGCCATCCTCGTCGACATCGTATTTCTTGCCTTCCACTTCAAACGTCGGCACAACTCACCTCACGATCAGTTCATTACGATGTATCCGCACGGACACGACTCCGCGCATTTTCCGCAACCGTTACAGAGATCGAGCTTGATTTTGTAGTGCTCGCCTTTGGGCAGCTTGACGAAGCAGTTTTTGCTGCAGTACATCCAGCAGGTTTCGCAGTCCATGCACATGCCGCATGACATGCAACGGGCGGCTTCGGCAATCGCCTCGGCCTCATTCATCGCAGCGCCGCCGTCGACGCGCTGTGCTGCCGGATACCAGTCGAGCTTCAAACTTTCGGAGCGAATGACCGCAGATGCGGTAGACTGCGTTGCGCTGCGGCCTTCAAGGTGAACGAAGATGGCTTCGGCGACCACGCGTCCCTGAGCAATTGCGACGCTTACGGTGTTGAGCACACGCGGGACGGAATCGGTAGTTTCTTCGGCCGGAATCTCAGGCTGCTCCGCGGGCAATTCGCCGATGAGCGCTGCGCCGCCATTGCTTCCGGTGCGCAGCTCCAGTTGCGCCGCTTTCTGCAGGCCCATCGCGAAGAAGACAACCCGGTAGTTCCGCTGCAACTCTTCGAGCGAAAGATCCCGGCCGACGACGCAGCCGGCGCGCAACTCGATCCCGAGATCGAGAATGTTTGCAATTTCTGCATCGAGGATATCGGCGGGAATGATCGAGCGAGGGATGCGAGAACGCATCATGCCGCCGGGCCGGGGCGCGGCGTCGATGACGGTGACCGCGTAACCCTTGCGGGCAAGATGCCAGGCAGCAGAGAGTCCGGCAGGACCTGCGCCGACCACGGCAATTCGCGGCGCATCGGCGCGGGATGGAGTGAATTTCTCGGCGCGTAATCCTTGTGCAATGGCAAAATCACCGATGAATCTCTCCAGTTTGTTCACGGCAAGCGGCGAGTCTTTTGCCTTGCGATTGCAATTCAACTCGCAAGGATGCTGGCAGACGCGGCCGCAGATGGCAGGGAAGGGATTGTGCTCCAGAATAATGCGCCAGGCGAGTTCAAAGGCTTGCTCAGGCGTGCGGCCATAGGCCTTATGCTGAGCCAGCGCCACGAGCCATCCACGCACATCGGTTCCACTGGGGCAGCTATGGATGCAGGGAGCTGTTTTCGCAACGTACGAGGGACGATGAGAAGGGCCACCGGCGCCGTCAGAGACACCGTGCCTGATCACCGGTTTCTTCACTTCTTTGAATAGCCCCATCAGCAACCTCTACTCGTCATGTGCAATGTGCGCGTCGATCAATTAGTAGCGGATGTGTGTCGAGCGCGCGAACGTCATGCCGGCATTCTTGAAATCGTCGATGTGATAGCGCGTGAACTCGAAGCCGGTGAGCTCGAAGAACCGCGGCCAGCCGATGCGATCGATCCATTCGCCCACGCGCTCGTACTTGCGGGCTTCACCGCGGTAGACATCGACAATCTTGACCACTGCCTCAACCACTTCAGGCCAACGCGGCGGATGGTTGGGCAAGAACGGAATGGCGAGACGCGAGAATCGCGGGGCGCTGCGCGCGTTGCTCACCTTACCGCCGACCCAGATGGAGAGCCCGTCGTTTTCCGCATCGGCCATGCGCATGGCCGGGCACACGCTGAAGCAGTTGCCGCAATACATGCACTGCTCCTCGAGAACTTCGACAGACTGCTTGCCTCCCACGCCGGGCACGGGACGGATTGCGCCCGTGGGGCAAGAGGCAACCAGCGTCGGAACCTCGCAGGCCTTCGAGAGCAACTCGCTTTGGACCTTGGGCGGACGGCGGTGCACGCCGAGAATAGCAATGTCGGAGCAGTGCACTGCGCCGCACATGTTCAGGCAGCAGGCCACGGCGATGCGCAGCTTGGCGGGCAGATCTTCGTGCGTGAAATGATCGATGAGAACATCCATCAGGCTCTTGACCAGCCCCGAAGCGTCGGTGGCCGCGGCGTGGCAATGCACCCAGCCCTGGGTGTGCACAATGTTGCTGATGGAATTGTTGGTGCCGCCGACGGGAATGCCCAGCGCGGCCAGCTCCTGCTTGAGCGGTTCGATCAGCGCCGGATCGATGAGCAGAAATTCCACATTGTTGCGGCTGGTGAAGCGCAGATAACCGCCGCAATATTTGTCGGCTAGATCGGCATACTTGCGCAGGGTTTGAATGCTGAGCAGGCGAGGCGTGCCCGCGCGCACGGTGTAGAGCCGGTCGCCCGATTCGGCAACATGGCACAGGACGCCGGGAGCCAGTCTCTCGTGATGCTTCCACGTGCCGTAGTTTTTGAGCACGATCGGCGGCAGATACTTGTCGTAGCGTGGAGGGCCGACGTCGGTAAGCCTTGGCTGCAGCGGTGTGGTCGTCATGCCTCGTCCTCCTTCGCGGGTTGGTAGTAGATGTAGGGATTATCGCGCGGCGCCGAAACCATCTCCGGCGCGGGATCGAGCCCAATGCCATCGAGAAATGCGGCGAGCCCGACGCGCTGGATAAGTTCGCCGATGCGCTCGCGGTTGGTGCCGTACTCGTCCCAGAAATCCCAGATGCGCTGAATGAGCTCCTTGAGTGTGTCGAGCAATTCATCCGCTGCGACAAAGGGAATCAGGACAGAAGAGAGCAGTGCGCCCTGCAGGATGGGCGCTTTGGCGCCGATCAGGATCACTGCGCCCTTCTCCACGCCAGGCCGCAGCGCCTTGGGCATGGCGTTGATGCAGTGCATGCAGCGCACGCAGTCGCGGTTGTTGATGCTTAGCTCTTTGCCATCCCAATCCATGCACTTGGTGGGGCAGTTGGCGCAGATGTCCTTCTGGATGTCGACTCCGGCAGCAGCGTAATTAGCCCCTTCGTCCTGATCGATGCGGATGTCGTCCTTCCACGTGCCGATGACGGAAAGATCGGCGCGGGCAATGGCGGCGACGCAGTCGTTGGGACAGGCTGCGCACTTGATCTTGAATTTGTAGGGCAGCGCCGGCCGGTGCAACTCGTCCTGATAGGCCATGGTGAGGTCGTAGCAGAGCTTCATGGCGTCGAAGCAGGCCCACTCGCAGCGGGCCATGCCAACGCAACAGGAGGGCGTTCGTACCGCCGAGCCCGAGCCGCCCAGGTCGAATCCGGCGTGGGTAAGTTCCTGGAAGGTCGCTTCGAGATGATTTGTCGTGGTGCCGAGCAGGATGATGTCGCCGGTTGAGCCGTGCATGTTGGTCAGGCCCGAGCCATGACGCTCCCAGATGTCGCTGATGGTGCGCAGGGCCTCACTCGTGTAGAACCATCCGGCCGGCTGATTGACGCGCAGGGTGTGAAAGTGCGCGACCTTGGGGAACTGCTCGCCGACATCGCTGTAACGGCCGATGACGCCGCCGCCATAACCCAGCACGCCCACGAGGCCGCCGTGTTTCCAATGGCTCACCTTGTCTTCGTAGGAGAGTTCCAACTGGCCGAGCAGATCTTCGGCGCCCCCGGTAGCTCCGCTGGCCGACTTGATCTCTGTGACGAAGCTCGGCCATGGGCCATTTTCCAACTCGTCGAGCAGCTTGGTTTCGGGTTTGCCGCTGGAGGGTATTACGCCCTTGTCAGCATCTGCCATGGCCTTGCTCCTTTCGCCACAATGCGCCGGTTTCTTCAGCGGGCGCGCCACATCGAACTCGAGGAACTGCTCGGTCAGCAAAGCGGGTCGGAGAGCGGCGGAATAAGACCGATTGCACGCCGGCCACACCGCACAGTTCTCCTGACCACGGAGAAAATCAATCACCATAGATTGAACGCGTCGCGTAGTGGCCTTCGCCGTGATGCGTGTCACAACGAGAGGCGATTGGGTGTGGGAATTTGATTGAAGTTGCATTGAAATGGCGGAGAAATTGACATCCACAAGCCGCGAGGCTGCGTTCTTCCCGATGCTGGTGAACCTGGCGGGGCGGAAATGCGTCGTGGTGGGAGCCGGAACAGTTGCCGCCGCCAAGATTGAAGGTCTGTTGTTCTGTAGTGCCGATGTGGTGGTCGTGAGCCCGCGAGCGGTGACGGCGATTCAACGTCTTGCGCGGAATGGGAGGCTGGTCTGGCGGCGAAAAGCATTCTCCCCAAGGGATGTGCAAGGAAAGTTTCTTGCCATTGCCGCCACCAACTCGAGCAAGATCAACGAGGCCGTGTTTCGCGCCTGTGCGGCGCGGGGCGTTCTGTGCAACTCCGTGGACGATCCGGAGCACTGCGATTTTATTTATCCCGCGGTGGCGCGACGAGGGTCGTTGCAAATAGCGATTTCTACGGGAGGACGCAGTCCCGCGCTTGCTGCCAGACTAAGGCGGGAGCTGGAGCGGCAGTTCGGGCCGGAGTGGGGAGCGTGGGTGGAAGATCTCGGCAGACGCCGCGATGAACTGCTGCGCGGAATATTGCCGGAGAAGAGCCGCCGGCGGCGCCTGCAACATATGGCAACGCCGAAAGCGCTTCGCGATTTTCTGTTCAATGCAGGCCAGACGTCGGCGCGGAAGAAGCGCAGTTGAAATCGCGGGTCAGCGCCACTCCCAATCGATGAATCCCGGCTTCGCGTCGGCCATGGCGTTCACCACTAGCTCGACAAGCCCGCCATAGAAAATGCGATTCTTTTGCCAGAGGCCGTAGTAGGCGATCATGTCGCGGAACTGCCCTTTGCAGTTGCTGCAAGGCGCGCACAGATACTTCGGCGTCTCCGGGCCAGGGCAATCGGCGAATGCGTTCAGGATCTGCTCGAGCTTCTTGCGTCCGGAGACGTGGAATCGCCAGTCGGGAAAGTTGTTGCCGCTCATGATGGCGAAGCCGCTGCCGCCGCCGCAGCAATAGTTGTCGACGCCGTGCGGCTCCATCTCGCGAAACTGCGGGCAGAGAGCGCGAAGAATCTCCCGCTGCGGCTCGACCACGCCCATCAGCCGCACCATGTTGCAGGGATCGTGGAGAGTGACTGGAAAATCGTTGCGCGTGGGATCGAATTTGATTTTGCCGCTGAGAACGATGTCGCGCAGTAAAGGAAGATAGCTTTCACGTGGAATGTTGAGGTCGCCGGTTAGAATTCGGTCGGCAATCACGCACAGGGCTTTGTGCGCATGTCCGCATTCGCCAATAACGATGCGCTTCACGCCGAGTTTCCTGGCCGCTTCCATGTGCTTCAGCGCCACGCGAGCAAACTGGGCATCGTCGTACCACAGTCCGTAGTTGATCGCGTCATAGGCCGCCAGCTCGGAGGACATCGTCCAGTTGACGCCCGCCAGCGTGAGAATGAGTGCAAATGCGCCGGGGTTCTCAGGCCAGGCCATGATCTCGCCGGCGTTATGGATCAAAAGAACGTCGGCGCCCTCGACATCCCACGGGGTGCGGACTGCAATGCCGGTGCGCTCGCTGATGTCCTCGTCTACAAAAGCGACATTGTCTTTCACGATCTCGGCGGTCATGCCTGTCGACGAGCCCGCCTTGAGTTGCAGCATCGAGCCATTGTCGTGAATCTCGCGGGGCGCAATGCCCATCTCCTGGCTAAACAGCTTGCGCAATTCGCGCGCCACCAGGCCGTTGTCGCAGCCGATAGGGCAGGATTGCGCGCAGCGCCGGCAGAGGTTGCAGCGGTACGCGAGCTCGATGAGCCGTGCCACCAGCGGCCAGTTCAATTGAATGCTTCCATGCTGCCAGGCCGAGAGAAAGCCGCCGCGTTTTACGTACTTGAAGTAGAGGCGGCGCAAAATCTCGGAGCGGAAGGTCGGCCGGTAGAGCTCGTTACGGCCGCTGGCTTCGAAGATGTGGCAGGATTCCGCGCAGGACTGGCAACCGGTGCAGTGCTCCATGGTGAGCAGCAGCGGCTCGAGGAAGGTCCAGTTGTTTTTCTTGTCGAAGAGCTTGTCCAGGCCCGAAAGAAAGCGAGCCACAAGCTGCTCCTCTTCTTCGCGCGACTTCGGTTTGGGGATGTTGACGGCGCAGGTATCATCGAGGCCGCATTCATAGCGGCTCTGGCATTGCTCTGGCAGCGCAGCCCAGGGGCGGTCCTTTTCTGGATTTTCGAGCGGCGCGGGCAACGGCATCAACTCGTCGTTCTCCAGGTGGATCAGGGGCTCGCTGTCAGGCCGCGAAACATCGCGCAGATTGATCCTGCCGCTCACTTCTGCGCCTCCTTGGTGGGGTTGGTAGTGGCAATCTCTGCCCAGGTGCGCTGGCCGTCAGCGCCCACGTGCGGCGCGGACCATGTGGGTTTGTAGCCTAGCGACGCGGTCACTTTTCCTTCGATGGCGCTTCCGCGCTCGTTGCGCCGGTCGTCCCACCGCACCGCATGCCAAGTAAAGTATTTGGCGATGAAGTGCGCCATGTGAGTGAACGGAATATAAGCCACGAGGATTGAGGCCAGAATCAAGCCCGCGCCGAATGCGGCGCCTATTCTGACGGCGCGATCGAAGTGAAAGGCGCCGCACGCGAATTCACCGAGTGATGCCGTGCCGGGCGCGCGCAACAGGTATCCGCCGATGAGAAGCGCACACGCCGCAATGAAGAAGAGCAGGTTGAAGATGTCTCCGGCGTGCGTGGAATTCTTCAGAGCCGGATCGGTGGTGCGACGGATCAGCAGCCAGCAGGCTCCGGCAACAATGAGAATGGCTCCGATCGCCCCGGCGAATATGGCGATCGGAGCCAGCACGTGCACGAATTCTGAAAATCGGGTCCCGAAGGACAAAAGTCGACATGCAGTCGCGAGAGCTGCGCAGGTAATTGCGGCAATGCACAGATAGAGTCCGAAATGAAAGAGGAAGGATGGGAGCCACAAGCGGCGATTGAACTCGCGCAGGCTTTTGAGGAAGAGAATTTCCTCGATCATTACGCGCCACTCGCCGCGCCGGTTCGTCACTTGCGGCTGACGCCACCACTCCTGGGTCTCGAAATACGATCCGCCATACGCCGCGCGATAGGGATGCTCATGGGGCAAAGGATAGAGCTCCCAGCGCAGGTGTAATGGAGTCCGCGCATACGCGAGAATTCGCCTGAGACATCCGGCCAGAAAAATGAACAGGCCGGCAAAAATCGCAAGATAAACCGCGGCGGTCAACGTTCTCCTCCGTGCAGCCGCTTCACGTGCGACAAGCTGATAGTGAGTACTACGGGGATTGTACACCGAAGTCGAAAATGCCTGGGAAGCTTCGGCTCATTCGGGGCTGCGATCATGAAACGGGCCTGGCGGCCGCGAGCTTCATCTTGCAGAAGAGGAACGGCGCGAAAAACATGCCTGCGACACTGGCCGCTGCAAAGCGGAGATAGTCAAGCGCTGAGCCAACCATGGACGCGTTGCCGGCAAACGGAGCGAAGGCGGAATCGAGACCCAGCAGGACGGCGATCATGATGCCGATCGACAGAATGTAGCGAATCATCTTGGCTGCCGGTCCTGCGCTGCGCGGGTCAAAGTTCACGATTCGCAGTTCAAGCGGGCAGGCGATCACGATACCGGTCAGCCAGCCGCAGTAGATCGTCATTTCCCGCACCTGGCTGTCGATCTGCCAGCCATTGAGAGCCAGTGTGAGCAGCCAGATCGCTGCGCTGCCGGCGACGGTGATGGCGATCTGCAAACCGTGCGGGACTTCGCTCCACAGTTTCGCCAGCCGGCCGGTGTAACGGGATGCACCGAGGCCGAAGAGAAGGCCGATTGCCCAACCCAGCAAAACATCTTCAACGTAGTGCACCCCGAGATAAGGCCGCGAGACACCGATGAGGACGATGAGAAGCACGATGCCCACGCGGATCAGGCGGCTTCTGGTGAAAGCGAGGAGGTAGGTATAGAAAGCGGCGGAGCCCATGGCGTGGCCCGACGGCGTGGAATATTCAAGAGCCAACGTCCTGGCTTCGGCCGGAGAAACTGCCCATTTCTTCTCATAAGTTCCGTCGGCCACGAAGGGCCGGGGATTCTTGATGAGAATCTTCAGCAGATCGTTGAAGGCCATGGTGAGCAAAACCACTACGGTAAGGCGCACGGCGAGGCGCTTGTCCCACATCACGTAGAGAA
>Ga0224555_1005089_pt1 | contig 11425 bp, 10 predicted proteins | sample 714S23034metaG_FD_180687 | JGI IMG/M metagenome (GOLD analysis project Ga0224555, IMG submission 180687) | Peat soil microbial communities from Stordalen Mire, Sweden - 717 S2 30-34 | ecosystem: Environmental > Terrestrial > Soil > Wetlands > Peat | place: Sweden: Norrbotten County, Stordalen...
ACCGTGCAGAAGATTGACGAGACCGGCGCGATGACTGTCAGCATGGACGGAGGCAAGGACAGGGCGGTTACCTTTGATCCGGCAGAGATGAGGCACTTCGATCACGGCTACGCCGTCACCTCGCACAGTTCGCAAGGTCTGACTTCGGAGCGCGTTCTGGTCAACATGGACACCAACGTCCATCCCGAACTCATCAACACCCGCTTTGCCTACGTTTCTGTTTCGCGCGCATCGCAGGATGCGCAAATCTTCACCAACAATCTCGCCCAACTAGCCCCACAACTTAGCACCGACATTTCCAAGACCTCCGCGATCAAAGTCGTACAGAGCGCGGCATTGGCATCTGAGATTGCCTTGACCTGATTTTTCAGACGACGTCTGAAAAATCTGATTCGGGCGACAAGATTTAGCCAATTCTCCAGACGGTGTCTGGACAATCTGGATTCGCCAGACGCGTCTGGCGAATCCTCTCGACACTGTCGAGAGAATTCAATGTCCATTAACCATCATCTATTCAGCAGGATAGGGAATTGCACCTGACCCTACCTAATAGTTATACTTGACATCTATGTCATGCTAGGCTATTTTGCCTAGAGAGGGGCTTTCTGTATGCCAATCATTCCTCCCTTCGACAGCGACGGCCTTTTGCCGCCAGGAGACTATGAGCTTTCTTTCGATGAACTGCACAAATCGGGGCTCGTTCGCGGCAGCGGAAAGCAGAACCCCGATCCTACTTGGGATTCCGCCTGGCGCGAGCAACTTGTCGGCGGATTGGAGATTCTCGCCCGTCAGCTTTGGCAGATTGGCATCCGCGAAATCTTCGCAGATGGCTCGTTCGTGGAGGACAAGGACCATCCCAACGACATCGACGGATATTTCGTGTGCGACCTGAAATCGCTCGCGTCGGGCGCGCTGACGCAGCAGCTCAATCGCCTCGACCCGTACAAGGTCTGGACATGGGACCCGGCCTCGCGCCGTCCCTATCGCGGCTATCCCAAACGCCAGCTTCCCATGTGGCATCGCTATCGGGTTGAACTGTATCCGCATGTGCCCGGACTTGGCCTTGGCAGCGGCATCCGCGACAAGTTTGGCCACGAACTTGAGTTTCCTTCCGCCTTCCGCCAGTCGCGCCGGGACGGCAAGCCGCGAGGCATCGTAAAGATCAAATATGGGGGAGCGTCATGATTCGCAATGAAGCTGAATACCAACTCGCATCTACTCGTCTTGAGGAAGAACGCGTCCGGCTCACCGAGCACAGAGACCGCCTCAAGTCCACGGGGCTTTCCGACGAAGAGATCAAGCGCGTCATCGATCCAATCGAGTCCTTTCACCTGCAATTGAAAGAGGAAGTCGAGAGCTACGAGCGGCTCAAGCGGGGCGAATTCGACGAGTTGGAGAACCTCCGCGGCCTCGGCCAGATGCTCATTTCGCTGCGCATCGCCCAGGGAATCTCGCAGCGCGATCTAGCCAAGCGGCTCGGCGTTCACGAGTCGCAGGTTTCGCGCGACGAGCGCAATGAATACTTCGGCATCACGCTGGAGCGCACCATCCGTTTGCTGGATGCGCTCAACGTCAGGTTGCGCACAAAAATTGAAATCGAGCCTGACAAGCAGGAAATGGCTGTTGCTTGAACTACGAAGGAGGAACGCTACCAAACGACATTTACGAGGACAGATCACGATAAATCGTGGTTTGCCTTGTGTCGGTCTAGGTACGTGGGCTCCCAGGTCCCAAAATTAACTGGCTAGCGTACGCGGTCTGTGCAATCAGATCCCAATTTTCATCCCGATATAACCAATCACAATTCTTCGACTCGCCAAGTCTGGCCACATATGGATACGCCCCGCACCTGGAGTAAATCGCCCATGGAAACTGAAGACATGGCTTTGACCATCCCATACGAATCTCAGCTGTTCACGATACTGTCTGAGTCTACCTGGACTCTCTGGTGTCACATGCAGCATTGCATGAGGATTGAATTCTCCAGCTTCCTCCGACCAGATTCGCGAGTACTCGTTGTATCCAACGAGAGATGAAAGAACGCCATTCAAATGTTGAACGGGTTCTAGCGATTCAAGTTGACCTTCTACCCCGTCGCAGAAGGCAAGATGCGGGAATAGTTGCTCTCGATTTTCCCACATCTCCTTTAGGGTCGTCGGCGGTGGATTTTCATCTGCAAGTCGGGCAGCAAGAAATGGCGCATTCTCATTGACGTTAGGAATTGTTGAAGCATGAGGGATTCGGATCCCGAAAGTTTCGTCGCTATCGTCTGTCAAATACTGAGCGGTTACTTCGATTGAACTTGCGTCCCAACACGGCTCAGTGGCCAGACTGACGGAGATGCCTTCCAACAAATGTGTAAAGCCGAGACCTAGGCACACAGTCCCATCAAATATATACTCATAAAGTTCTGGGAACTCACGCGTCGTCTCCGTTGGGATGTTGTGAAGAAACGGTGACTGGGCTGCGTAAGTCTTGAAGAGCAGTCGCTGGTCATGATCGACTGAAGTATCTCCGCGCCACTTAGCTACACTGTAATCTGGAGCCAGAATCGCGGCCTGAAAATTCTCGTTCGTGCGAAGCTGGGGTGCGTTTGGACGTCGGCCGGTCGCACGCTTTAGCGAAGATAGTACAGCGACGAAGTTCGCCATGGTGTTCTTCGCTGAGCGGACATCCTCCGCAGGCACACGATAGGAGAGTTCATTAAGAAAGAAGTCCAATGCCACTGTGCTCTCCTAGTCCAACAAAGAGTCTAGACTGTTTTCCCACTCGTCAAAAAATCCGCGCGGCCATTTGTCGACTCGACCAGTTCCATCCAGAATTGGACTCACAATTTTCACGAAACTGCGGTCCCCTTCCATCTCCCGAGCGAAGAAATTGATCCTCACTTTTTCGGCCGCGATCTCACCCAGCTTTGCCGCAATTCTAATTCCGTTGAGGATGTGATCGCTATGAGTTTCCACAACGACTTGGACTCCGGATTCCGCAGCCAAAGCTAACATGCGCCCAATCCGTCCCTGGCCTTTAGGGTGCAGGTGCGCCTCGGGATTCTCAACGATGACAATATCGCCGGAACGGGCAGACAAAAGCGCAACGATGACTGGCAGGACATACGTCAATCCAAACCCAACATTCGTGGGCCTATATGGATCAGATCGTACTTGGCCACTAACTGCAAAGCTGATACTGAGACTAACCAAGTCCATATCTTTGTGCTCTGTTACAGAAAGTTGAACGCCTGGCGAAATATCCCCCAGCCATGCTTCGGTCTGGGCGAGAAGCGATTTGGAGGATGCCTCGCTCCTAACTAGATTCGGATGTACGACAAGCTCTGCCCCATGTACATCCAAGTAGTGAGCTGTGAACTCACCACTCGCCCCGAGTTCTCTATGGCGCACCACGTGATCGCTCGAAATCGAGAAAGATGTCCTTGGTCCCAGACGCTCTGCTCGAAGATACTGAAAACACGCTCCGAATAGGCCAAAATGATCTTGCGCATCTGCATTGGGGGCTTTCCTAATTTCGAAGATATCCTTGTCCTTCGGCAGACTAAACTCGAACTCTAACAGCTTCCCATTGCCACTTACGCCAATTCCAACCGAGTCTTCTTCATTCAAATCTTCTTCCGAATCCTCAGAAAGTACATCACTGGGATTTCCAAGTGTCACCAGCTCACCGTTCAAGACGACAGAGTCAAAGCCTGCAAGCCACGACTGCCTAAGAAGTAGTAGTGACTGGATTGTTGTCGATTTTCCGGAACTGTTAACGCCGGTCAACAGAGTAAGGGGGCCAAATGGAATCTCCTGCGATCCGAAACACTTAAAATTGCGAATTCTTACCGTATCGATCATTGGAGTGTCTCCGCTACAACGGTCAAAGCTTTTTTGAAGCGATACTCAACTTTACGTGAATCGCCAGTCCCGTAGCTTATCGACGCATCAAATGCGACATCGGCAAAAGCCTCGAGCATCTTTTCATTCAAAAGCTCCCGTCGTTCGACCAGGGGCGCAATGTCTTTGCTTTTAAGCTCGTCGATGGTTACTGACCAAATCTCAAACAACGCACGGTTAATGGGCGCACGCCTAGAGCTGTCTGGGCGGCGCTTTCGAAAAGCATATTCGCCCCAGAGCGTTCTGTTGATTTCCATTGAATGGCGAAATCGATCCGCAATATCACGTCGCCCTTGATCTGTCATGCGATTCAAAGTGGCCATGGTCTCGTTGAGAAACGAATCCATGTCATACGATTTGTATTTCTCGGGCGGCGTTACTGCGAAGGCGAGAAATCGAAGAATACATTCACGATCTCCCATGCGTTTAGAGGGAATTCCCCGTTGGGTTGCCTCTAGGAAGTATTGATCCGTCGCGAGTTCTTGCAGCAGCTCAGTAGCGGGGCCTTGGTTGAGTGCATGGCGGATTTCCTGTGTGGATAACGGAAGGCCGCCAGTGTTAATTCGCTTGAAAATGTTGAATTTCACTTCCGGAGGAGTGTGCTCTTGGATAAGAAACACTGTGACCTGGGTTTCAAGAATTCTTCGTTGTAGCCTCCTTGGGAGCTTTGTGAAGGTGGCACCCTCGTAATCGGAGAGAAATTCCAAACCTCGAAGCTTGAGGCTTCCTTTTATGACGAATTCTGTGAGCGATGACAGCCTTTGGAGGCCGTCAACAACGAGCCATCGACTCTCGTCTGTTCCGTCCATGTAAAACGCAGGCAAAGGTATTCGGATCAGAAGCGATTCTATTAGTCGGCTCTTTGCTTTGGTGGACCAAATGCCTCCCTCTCGTTGGAATCCTGGGTTAAGGTCGATTTCGAAATTCTTAATCCGGTCCAACAAAAGCGATATAACCATCGGCTTTGTTTCAACGCGAATTTGTGACGGATCGAAGGGTCTGATGATTATGTCATTCAAACTCCGCCCGACTGTCTCTTCCGCAAATGGGTCTTCGGAGGCATTATCCGCATCGGACTCAATATCCGAAAGATCCAGATCTTCAATTTCGTTCTCGTCAGGCATATTATGACGGTCCTTTGCCGAGGTTTCGCTCTAATGCTCTACTTCACGATACAGTGTGGAGCTTGCGATTTGCGAGTCCAGTCACAACTGAACCCAAGCCGATTGAGATGGAAGCCTGCATGAAAGTGGAAATTGCGCCACGTAAACCGTTTGAACAGTCAATGTGCGGAAACCCGAGGACAGAAGGGATGTTCCCAAAGCCATTGATCAGTTACGGAAAGTCGGCTTCGCGCACGTGCCGCCCCATCGCAATAAATCCAACTCTCTGCACATTCTAGACCAGCAACCTGCTGTTCCGGCCCCGGGGGGGGCGCTAAATCCGCAGCAGGTGTTTCCTTCCATTTCACTTCGCACCATACGGTGGATGGCCAGGCGCTCGATCCTGCCATGCGCGAACAAGTCCTTTCAGTTCTGAGCGTATCTCGATGTGTGTGCAGCGAAAATCTGCGATCAATAGACGTTTTTTCGCGGGAAGGCGGCTCTGCCCCTTCCCCCGCTTCGACCGCCGATAGAACCGGCGTTCTTCGCTTCCCATCCATACAGGGCCATTCCCGCCCCGTAACGCCCCACCCAAAAGCAATGCTGTGCAGCCTCCGGCTGGACCACCGGTTCGACATTCATTTCCCGGCGAACTCTAGGCTCCGTTCGGCTCCTTCTGTCAACTCCGCTTGTGCAGCTCCGCGCGGCATAAAAGCCGCCGTGCTCGCTTCCGCGCCCCTTGCGGGCTTCGGGAGTTGACAGCGCCTCTCTGCGCCCAATTCGCCAGTCATGAAATGAATGTCTTTTTTTAGCCCTCCCAGGGCTGAAAAACGGCAAATCCCACTCCGAAGGAGACGAAAATCATGACCTACGCAGCTACCAGCAACAACAGCAACGCCACCACCACCGCGCCGCACAGTAAAAATGCGGCGCTCCGCAGTGAATCCCCCTACCAGCAGCGCACCACGCAGCGCGACAACTCAACGCAGCAACTCATCAAGCAGGCCGTGGATTACCTGCTTGAGCAGCTTGAGGCGGGCAAGAGCGAAACATTGACCGCGTATCTCGCGGCGATGGCCCGTTTCCATGCGTATTCTTTCGGGAACATTTTGAGCATTGCGAGACAACGCCCAACGGCGACCAGAGTCGCCGGGTTCCATACGTGGAAGGAGTTGGGCCGGTTTGTAAAACGCGGCGAAAAGGGTATCCAGATTCTCGCCCCGATGGTTGGACAGCGCCGCAAGAGAGACGACGCCGACCACAACCGCACGCAGGACGACAGCGGCAAGCACGCGCCTGTATTAATCGGCTTTCGCGCGGTCTACGTTTTCGATGTGGCGCAGACCGAAGGCGCGGACCTGCCAGAGTTCGAGCACAACATTACCGGCGAAGTGGGCGAACACCGCGACCGACTGATTGCTTTTCTTGATTCGCAGAATATCGCCCTCGAATACACCGAGAACATTGCGCCCGCGCTTGGCGTGAGCTACGGCGGAAAAATTGCGATTTTACCCGGCCAGTCGCCCGCCGAAACTCTGGTTTGTTTGGTTCATGAAACGGCGCATGAGCTATTGCATAAGAGCGACCGCCGCACCATGACCACCGCAACCGTGCGCGAGACGGAAGCCGAGGCAGTAGCTTTTATCGTGGGCCAATCCATCGGCCTTGAGATGGGCCGAGCCTCTTCGGACTACATCCAGATGTACGCCGGAAACGCGGCGCTACTGGCGGAAAGCCTCGAAGTCATCCAGCGCACATCGGCGGTCATTTTAGACGCCATTACCGGCGAGACGGGCGGGAAATTGTCCGCCGCGTCTGTAGCCGCGTCAGAGGCACAGAACGAAATGGCGGAGGTGGCGTAATGAAAACCATCCTTCGCATTCTTGAGCGGGCCGGAGGTTACCGGCCCACGCTCTACCTCAAAATCGAGAACCCGCCCTTCATGGCGCTTGTCATCGAAGCCACGCCTGAGCCGGGGCCGTGCGGTTCGCCCGCAATTTCCATCGCGCACTACGGCGAGCAAAACGGCGACCTGATGCGCGACCCGGAAATGTGTTTCGAGTTGGCAAAGCCGCCACTCTGCGATATGTCGTTATCGAGTTTTTATTTTCGAAATGACCACCTCGGAGTGGAGGAGTATTCGCGCTATCGGGATGGCGAAAACTACGCTTTCGTACCCGACCTCCACCGGCAGCATGAAGCCTTTGCGCGGCAGTGGGACAAGAACATCCGTGCACAGGGTTTTCTTGAAGCCTTCACGGACAAGTCGATTCGCGGCTAGTCCGCTCCCTGCGGAGCGGACCCACGCCCGACGTGTCCCCGCTCCGCGCGCCCTCACCCTTCAACCGCTCGAAAGGAGCAATGAATCATGGAAACGACCGTTATCAATGCCACTGAATACCGCGAGCTTCCGCTCGCCCTGCTCAACGAATCGAAGACCAACCCCCGCCGCGTCTTTGACGATGTTAGTCTTCGAGAACTCGCGACCAGCATTCGCAGTCAGGGAGTGCTTTCGCCCTTGCTTGTCCGGCCACTCACGGAAAACGGCTTCGAGATCGTAGCCGGTGCGCGTCGGTATCGCGCCGCGCAGATGGCCGAATCCGTCACCGTGCCGGTGCGCATCAAGCAGATGACCGATGCCGAAGTGCTGGAGGCGCAGCTTGTCGAGAACCTGATTCGCGCCGAAATTCACCCGATGGAAGAGGCCGAAGGCTTCTCGCGTCTATTGGCGCTGGAGGAGCCGAAGTACAGTATCGAGCAAATCGCGGCGAAGGTTGGCAAGCACCCTTCGTTTGTGGCTTCAAGGTTGAAATTGGTTGACCTTGTGCCCGCTGCCGTCGATGCCTTCTACGCCAACGAAATCGGCGTGGGCCATGCGCTGCTACTGGCGAAGCTGCCCGCCGACCAGCAGGAGCAGGCCCTTGCGGCTTGCTTCAAGGAAGCATACAACAGCGGGGGAGCAACATCTACGCGCATTCTTCTGCCCGTGCGCAACCTGCAATTCTGGATTGAGACGAATGTATTGCTCATCCTGAAAGACGCGCCCTTCGATAAGCGCGATGCGCAGCTTATTCCCACGGCGGGCAGTTGCGCCGATTGCCCCAAGCGCACCGGCCACAACAAACTGCTTTTCGGCGACGACCTCGGCAAGCAGGGCGACCAATGTACCGATCCCTGCTGCTACAACGCAAAACTTGCGGCGCACGTGGCGAAGGCCGTTGCCGCGAAGCCCAATCTTGTGCATATCAGCACAGCATACGGCGGGCAGAAGGAAGGCAGTTCGGTACTGCCGCGCAACAAGTACACCGCAATCCGCGACGACAAGCCCCAAAAGAAGGAAGATGCCCAGCGCCCGGAGTTCAAGGTGTGCAAGTTCGCTACTGATGCCATCATCACCGAAGGCAGCGACATCGGCACCATTCATAAGGTGTGCGCGAATCCCGAATGCCCAATCCACCATGCCCGTAAGCAACGGCCCGCGACGGATGCAGCGTTCAAAGCAGAGCAGGAGAAGCGCCGCCGCGAAGAGGCCATCGCCCAGGCGACTGGCCTTCGCGTCCTGAAAGCAACTAGCGACGCGGTTCCTGTCCGGCTGATGAAACGCGACCTGCTTTTTGTCACCGAGCGCCTTACCGCCGTCTTGGACGAACGCCGTCTGGCGATCATCTTTCGGCTTCACGGCATCGGCAAGGCCAGCGGCGGAGCCGGAGACGCCCCGGCAAAATTGCTCGCGTCCTTTCTTCGCAAGGCCGACGAGAGCACCCTTGGCCGAGTATTGGTGGCAATCACCGTTCTGCAAACGGCGCACAGTTCCAACGAATCCGCGAAAGCCCTGCGCGAGGCCGCCGAGTTCTATAAGGTGGACGTGGCCGCGATCACGGCCAAGGTCAAAGAGGAGTTCGTCGCGAAAGAGAAGGCGCAAGCCACCCGGAAGGCACCGGGCAAGGCAAAGGTGAACCAGCCTCACACCGCAGCCGCAAAGAAGGCCAAGGCCGCATAACGTCAATCAGAAGCATTGAAACAGATTCGGGGTCCGGCTATGCCGGGCCCCATTCTGTTTTTGCGGGCGCCCGTTTTCCCGCCCTGTGAAGTGCTGCCACTTCGCGTCAGGCTCGTTTGGCCCACCCAAACGGGCGTTGACCGAGGATTCACTACCCCTATGCGACATTTGAGGACCTATCTGCCCGTCGATGAGCGCCTCGGCGGATTTACCGACAATCGACTTGTCTTTTTTGCACGGCAATGTCCGTATCGCAGCTGATCCAAGAGCCTGATGTGTTGTCTGGACCAATGCACGACGCGTTCAGGGGGTAGCCCCATGCCGTCTGGCAGGAATCGACTCTCGGCGGTCTCCCTTATAGCGGGGCCGGGACTTCGGCTAACTCATGCAGTGCAATGGCCGCAATCTGATGGAGCATCCCTTTGAAGATGCAGTAATGGATCGGGTATAGCGCATACCAATAAAGAAGCCCGCTGAGTCCGGCTGGATCGAAGATTGCGGTTTGCCGAATCACCGCGCCATGGTTGGTTGGTTCAACTTCGAACTGAAGCCACGCACGGCCCGGCACTTTCATCTCTGCCACGAGGTTCAACCTGCGGTCCTGTTCAACACTCTCGACGCGCCAGAAATCAAGAGCATCGCCAGCGGCCAGTGTGTGAGGATCGCGGCGGCCCCGGCGCAGCCCCACGCCACCCACAAGGAGATCGAAGAAGCCTCGAATCTGCCAGAGGAAACTGGCAAAGTACCATCCGTTCGAACCTCCAATCCGCTGGATGGGCGCAAAGGCAAGGGCCGGGGGAACTGACACGTGCACGGTCCGAGAATCGACGAGCCGCGTCCCGAAACGCACGCCGCCCCACGTCGCAGGTTTCCCGCTGGAGGAGAGAGCGTCGGACCAGAAAGTCGCGGCATACTCCAGGTTTTCGTGGTGAAGGGCTCTCTTGACGGCATCTTTCAAACCCATGGGCTGAATATGGAAGGCGGTCAGCGCCGACTTATCGTGGACCAGCGTTGGGTTCCTCATGCTCTCGATCAACTTGCGGCCAACGCGGGCATAGATCGGAGTCACCAACCCCAGCCAGAGACTGGACAGGCGCGGCGTGAGGATGGGCACCGGGATCATCCATCGCCGCAGTCCGCATTGGCGCGCGTACTCCTGCATGATTTCGCCATAGCTGACCTGGTCGGGACCGCCGATCTCAAAGACTGCGGACCGTTCAATGGGCAGATCCAACGCGGCCACAAGATAAGCGATGACATCTTCGATCGCAATCGGCTGGGCTTTGACCGCGACCCATCGCGGACAAATCATGACCGGAAGGCGCTGCACGAGAGCACGAATCATCTCAAACGAGAGGCTTCCCGAGCCGATAACGATCGAGGCTCGGAATTCGATCGTCGGAACCGCCGAACTGCGCAGGATGTCTGCCACCTCGTGGCGGCTCCGAAGATGTGCGGATAACGCCTGATCCTGATTTCCGAGGCCGCCCAGGTAGACGATGCGCCTAACTCCCTGCTCGCGAGCGGCGTCGGCGAAATTTTGCGCGGCTTGCCGGTCCTGCTCTTCGAACTGGCCCGCTGAACCCATGGAATGGACGAAGTAGAAGGCTGTTTGCACTCCAGCCATCGCCGGCGGAAGAGAAGCTCGATCCAGGCAATCCGCCTGTATCACCTCAGTAGTGGAAGAAACCCGCGACCGAAGAAACTCAGGATGCCGGGCAAGACAGCGGACTGGCCGCCCAGTTGCTTCAAGCGCCTTGAGGAGGCGGCCTCCGATATAACCCGAGGCTCCCGTCAGCAGGACGAGCGGCCTATGGTCCGTTTCCATTGGGAAACCTCAATTTGTCTTGCAATGCCTGAACCGGCACGATTCTAGCATTGCCTGTCTAGGAATCCTTGTACCAAACTGACCAGCAACTCGTCTTTAGTCCTCTGCAATCTGGCAATGGTGCAGATAGGGGTTTTCGTCAACCGCGGCGGCCGTTTGCAACAGGGAAGATCCAGGCAGGATTGAGCCGAGCAAACGGACAATTTCTTTGGCCATCTTCGCCCGGCGCTAACAGACGGTGTACTCGCGGAGCCACCCTCAGCGCCAGGCAGTCGTCGGTGAGTTCACCGGGGATTTGGCAACATTCCAGCATTCATGAGGCCAGTTAAGAGCCCGGTTCGCGGTGTTTGTTTTTAAAAAGTAACTGCCGAGTAGCCGACTGCCGAGTAGCCGACGATACATCCAAGACCACACTCTTCATGCGTTTGGATAGACGAAGTCTCTGGGGCGCATCAGATTTTCCAGGTAGTGGGATTTCATTTGCTTGCTGGCCATGATTTGCTTGACGGGCGGGAGCTTGAGAATCACGCCCAGAATGGCGGCCATGGCGCGATGATTCCAGTGAGCTTGATTGTCGAAGATTAGATTCTGCAGCTTGCCCCGC
>Ga0224555_1005090_pt1 | contig 11425 bp, 7 predicted proteins | sample 714S23034metaG_FD_180687 | JGI IMG/M metagenome (GOLD analysis project Ga0224555, IMG submission 180687) | Peat soil microbial communities from Stordalen Mire, Sweden - 717 S2 30-34 | ecosystem: Environmental > Terrestrial > Soil > Wetlands > Peat | place: Sweden: Norrbotten County, Stordalen...
GACTAATATAATATCTGAAATTATTAAAAGCTATTATAATGCCGGAATTTCCGAACCGCCGCTTTATTATTACAGGGATAAAGATAAAAATGAAATAGATCTTATAATAGAAGGAAACGGGCTGTTACATCCGATGGAAATAAAGAAAACGGCCAATCCGGTAAAAGAAGATATTAAAAGCTTCAGCGTTCTTGACAAACTGCCGGGCGTTAAGCGCGGCAGCGGCGGTATAATCTGCAATTATGACAAATTACTATATTGGGATGATAAGAACGCGGTAATACCGGTCAGTTACATTTAAGTTCGTTAACATTTACAAAAGCATATCAGAATTTTTCAAAATTATAAAAGCTATAAACAAGGTTCGACACCATCCGCTAGACACCATCCGCTATAATGAATATTATTTTTTCCCCTGCTCTGCCTTTTTTTTCGCCCTTATGGCGCTCCATGCCCTGTTGCCCAGCACATACACCCTTACCTTCCTTCTTCCCCAGTTAAGCGCCTCTTTGGTGGTGTTGTAGCACAGATCTATGCGGTTGCCCTTTATATCTCCGCCTATATCCCCGGCCCATGCCAGGCCGTAACCGTCCACATACACAAGGGATTTCAACGCGATGACTTTCGGATCCACGGCGGCTATGCCGTAGCGTGTGCGCCAGCCCAGGCACGTGATGCCCGCCCAGTCCACACTGTTGGATTCCGGCGACGGGTCGTATGCCGTGGCTACCATATCATAGGTATAATAGGCGTATGTATCCTTCGGCGCGATAATGGGATTGTTTCCTTTTGCGTTGCCCCTTACGACAAATGCATCCACGGGTTTTTTCAGTATTGCCGTTTCATAGACGGTATCCTGCCTCAAAACGTTCCCCAGAAACGAAACATCCCTTGTCACCGCGTTGGAATAACCGTCCTGACCTTCCTTGAGCCAGATGTTCCACCCTTTCTGTATCATGGGGCTTTTCCTGGCTTTAATTATGAAGGGGATTTTTTTTCTTCCGTGACTGTAATTTTCAGAACTGAAAAATGCGAAAAGCCCGGCTGTGAGCCATAAAACCAGCAGTATTGCGGATGCGGCGCGTATGACGGGGACAATCTTTTTTTCCATTAAAAAAGCCGTTCTATTTTTTTTAAACTCAGTTCCCTGAAATCCTTTACCCTTAAATCGGCGCCTTTTATTTTATGCGTCGTGTCCCTGTTAATTGCGACACACCTTATTTTTCCGGCAATTGCCGCGTCAATTCCTATCTGCGCGTCCTCAAATACGATGCATTCGGATGGTTTGAGCCCCAGCTTTTTTGCGGCTGTCAGAAATATTTCAGGAAACGGTTTTCCCCGTTTTAATGACGCTCCCTCTACTTCTGCGTCAAAAAGCTCATAGAGTTTTAGTTTTTTTAATATCGGCCCGGCATTTTTGCTTGAGGAAGCCATCGCCAGCCTGATGCCATTTTTTTTGAGTATTTTAATGAAATCAACCGTTGTTTTGAAAACCTTAACGCTGCCCTCGTCTATTATTTTTTCAAAATGGAGCTGCTTTTCGGCGCATATTCTTTCAATTTCCTCCTCCGCCGCTTCCGGGAGGATGGTCCTTGCGCCCTGCGCGCGCGGCTTGCCGTCTATTTTTGTCTTAAAATCCCTGAATGTAAAATCAATGGAGTATTTTTTGAACACTATTTCCCATGACCTGTGGTGCGCGTGCGCCGTGTCCACGATGACACCGTCAACGTCAAAAATAGCGCCCTTAAAAATATCCGCTGCCTTTTTCTTTTCCACTATACGCTCCATGCGCCGTGATTTATGCTTTCTCAGATGGTACTGTCGGAAAACCCCGCAAACATTACCTGATCCGGGGTATATGACATTTTTATTGGCCTTGCGCCGCTCATCTGACGGCCTCGCAAGAGGCCGTCTTTATTATATCGGGCGACAATCCAAGAAAAATGTCATATAACCCGGATGAAACACGCAAAAAGTTTTCCGACAGTACCTTAAATATCAAGATTTTTAACCTCAAGCGCATGCTCCTCGATAAACCTGCGCCTGGGTTCGACCTCATCGCCCATTAAAACGTCGAATACATCGTCCGCCTTCAGTTCATCCTGCATGGTGACCTGGAGCATCGACCTTTTTTCCGGGTCCATTGTTGTTTCCCACAGCTGTATGGGGTTCATTTCACCGAGGCCTTTATAGCGCTGTATCCCCATCCCGCGTTTTCCCCTTGCCTTTATGAAATCAACAAGCTCCCTTGCGGAAAAAATAAGCGTCTCGCCCTCGTCGTCAACGGCCTTAAACATCGGGCTCAGGTTCTTTCTCTTCTCTTCTTTTTCCTCGTCATCCTTGCCTGCGTTGTTTAGAACCTCTATTTCTTCCTCGAGCAGTTCGTCCGCGTCGAGCCCCTTGCTCTCGAGTTTTTTCATTATATCCTCAATCGACCTCAACTCGGCCCTCTCGCGGAGGTCCACGATAAGGACTTCGTCCTTTTTCCCCGCTGCTTCTTCCATTATTTCTTCAATCGTCGATTTTTTTGTCACCTTTGGAAGCGCCTTTTTAAGCAGCTCGGGCAGTTCCTTTTCGGTATCCGCGTACTCTATCTTACCCTTTATATTGACCTCGAACATCGGTATTTTTTTCCAGCTTACCCTTGAGGCTATGTACTTTTCGACATTGATCCCGGCCTTTTTCATTCTGGGTATCAGGTGCTCAATCTCGATGATATCATTTAAAATTCCGCTCACCATCGAATCGCTCAATTCCTTGTTTGCTTTTCCTTTTTTTGAAAGTTGAAAAAGTTTCAGTTCCTTCGTGCCTTCTGCCGTGAGGTAAATATTCATCGCCTTGTCGTCGAGCATATACTGCTCGAATTTCCCCTTTTTTATCTTGTAAAGGGGCGGCTGTGCGATATAAATATATCCCGAATCTATCAGCGGCCTCATCTGCCTGAAAAAGAATGTAAGAAGCAGGGTCCTGATGTGCGCTCCGTCGACGTCGGCATCGGTCATTATCACTATTTTATGGTAGCGCACGTTTTCAAGGGTAAAATTATCCTTGCCGATTCCTCCGCCTATCGCGGTTATCATCGTCCTTATTTCATCATTGGAAAGCACCTTGTCTATCCTTGCCTTCTCCACGTTGAGAATTTTACCCTTTAGTGGAAGTATGGCCTGGTAACGCCTGTCGCGCGCCTGTTTGGCCGAACCGCCGGCTGAATCTCCCTCGACAAGATACAGTTCGCAAAGCGCCGCGTCCTTTTCCTGGCAGTCGGCAAGCTTTCCCGGCAGGCCGCCGGAATCAAGGGCGCTTTTTCTTCTGGCGAGATCCCTTGCTTTTCTTGCGGCTTCACGCGCCTCGGCCGCGCCCAGCGCCTTGCTTATTATCCTTTTGGCTTCAGTTGGGTTTTCCTCGAAATACGAGGCGAGTTTTTCATATACCAAAGAATTGACAATGCCTTCGACCTCTGAATTTCCCAGCTTTGCTTTTGTCTGACCCTCAAACTGCGGGTCCGGAACCTTCACGCTGACTACCGCGTTCAATCCCTCGCGCACGTCGTCTCCCTGGAGGGAAATATTATCGTTTTTTATCAGGTTGTTCTTTTTCGCAAAACTGGAGGCCGCTTTTGTCAGGGCGGTTTTGAATCCCGACAGATGCGTCCCGCCCTCGATTGTCCTTATGTTGTTTACGAAGGAAAGCATGTTGTCCGAAAAACCGTCGTTATACTGGATTGCAACCTCGACCTGTACCCTGTCCTTTTCGCCCTCTATGTAAATCGGCTTTTTATTTATGGGTTCCTTGTTTTTGTTGAGATATTTTACAAACTCGATGACGCCGCCTTCATACTGGAAAACATCCTCTTTTCCGTCGGCGCGTTCGTCCTTGATCTTTATTTTGATGCCCTTGTTTAAAAACGCCAGTTCCCTGAGCCTGTTTGCAAGTATCTCATAGTTGTATTCGAGCACCTCGAATATTTTTCCGTCCGGTTTGAATATTGTCTTTGTGCCGGTTTTTTTTGCTTCCCCGATTTCTTTTACACTTTCTTCCGGCTTGCCCCTTTCGTATCTCTGGAAATAAACTTTCCCGTTGCGCCTTACTTCAACCTCCATCCATTCGGACAGGGCATTAACGACCGATGCGCCGACTCCGTGCAGCCCTCCCGAGACTTTGTATGAATTATGGTCAAATTTCCCGCCCGCATGCAAAACCGTCATTATTACCTCAAGCGCGGATTTTTTCTGCTGTTTGTGCATGTCAACCGGCATTCCCCTGCCGTTGTCTGAAACCGATATGGAATTGTCCGTATGAATGACTACTGACACTTCGTTGCAAAACCCGGCCATGGCCTCGTCTATGGAATTGTCCACTATCTCATAAACCAGGTGATGCAGCCCCGCTGATGATGTGGAGCCGATATACATAGCCGGCCTTTTACGCACGGCTTCGAGCCCCTCTAAAACAGTTATCTTATCAGCGTTATATGTAGTATCGGTTTTCAGCCCGGTTCTGTCTTCTTCTTCCTCTTCCGGCGCCGCCTTGCTTTTTTTCGTTTCAAAAAGCTCCGGCGCTTGTTTTGATTCTTTTTTTACTTTTTTATCCCTGCTGGCCATAAAATGTTCCTCCTGTATTATAAGCCTGCGCGCGTTTTATAAGGTTTTTTGCCGATATAACTGAAAAATTAATATACGGCCTGCCCCTGCCCGCGCAGAGCACGAAACTTTTGTTTTCCTGCGAAATATTTTTAAGCCTGAAATTTTTACGGTAAATTTCTATTATGCCGCAGTTGTCGCCGGTGGAACTGAATATGCCGATAATGTCGGCTGACGGCAGTATTATATCGGAACCGATATGAAGACATACTTTCACTGCCTCATCCTCGCGATTATTTCCCTGACGACTTCCCTTCCAAAATGGCTGTTTATCCTCTTTTTCAATTCCTGCTTTTTATACACGATTTCGCTCATTATAACACTATTTTCAGCGTAAATAAAGAGTTTCTTTCCTGCATATTTGAAGGGTTTTGTCGTGCCGGAAAGCTCCCCGGCAAGCGCGGGCCATTTTTCCCTTATAATATCCCCTTCGTCCGGCCTGTCAATCTTGTTTTTCGCGATAAACTTTTCAAGCAAATCCTTCAAATTGTCCATGTCAATACGGCCCGCCTATTCCCCTGTCATTTACGTAAAATGGCGCGTCAAAATATAAATTGCCGGTAATGGCCGCTGTCGGATAGGAAATCAACCCTGTGTTTCCTGCTATTACATTGTATGAAGCCTCTAACTTCAGTGAAAAGAATTTAAGGACAAACCATTCCAGGCCGGCTCCGGCTTCAGCGGCGGCGGCGAACTGGTTCTCTTTTTTTGTGTCGGTATAGGAATCCTTTATCTGCTCGGAAACAATCGCGCCGCCGATTCCCGCCTTTAAGTAAGGCACCAGAAAAATGTTCCTCTTATATCCAAGGTAATACAATCCCGCTGCCATGAGCCCCTGTGTTGTAATGGTATGGTCGTATGAATCCCCTTTGCTGTCGTCAAGCTTCGTGGACTGGAAATCCAGCCCGGCCATCAGGGAATCCGTGATATCAATGTAAAAATTTGCGTTCAATCCCAGCCCGTATTTATATTCCTTATTAAGCGTGGACGGCGTCACCGGCATGAGTCCGGCCATGCCAGCGCCTATTGATATTTTTTGCTGTGCTTGCTCCGGGCTCTTCGCGCCCAGGTATATCCTTACCAGCGAAATAAATTCATCCGTCGGCTCCCACAGTTTTAACGGTGTTTTTTCAAAAGGGTCATAAAAAACCCTGCCCGCTTTTTCATTGTTCCTTTTGTCATAAATAAACTGCTGAACATCATGCTCCTCGTCATAGCCCCAGTAATTGCCCCTGCAGTCAGTATCGGCCGCGGAATAATTTGTGATATTGACCGAGTTTTTGAAAAAATCATTTTTGCTTATGAGGCCCAGGGATTTCGGCGTATCTTTTATATAAACCGCGAACCTGTTGTTATTGAATGTATTCTCGAGTATCTGGTAATTGATGCCCTTTCCCTCGATATAAACGCCGTAAGTATCGTTATAAAAATAATTGTCCTTGACCAGGCAGTTGGCATAATAATACAGCTCAACGCCCGTTGAATTAAGGATGTAATTGTTGGTTATATTAACCTGGCTGCCCCTTGATAAAATTGTGCCCCTTATCATTATGGTGAATTCAACGCTGTTTTTGTAACGCGATTCAAAAACCAGGCCGTCATAAAAACTCTGGTTGTCAAAAGGTATCATCCTGACCGGATTTTTAGGATCTCCGACGCAGTAAAGCGCGCCTTTGATAAAAATTTTCGCGCCGGGTTTAAATTTTACGACCGTACCGGGATATATTGTCAAAAAACCCGTTTTTCCCACAGTTATTGTGCCGTCTATTATATAGGGGGATTTTTTCGGAGTCCATGCCTCAATGCCGTCAATCGCCGGCGGGGGACTTGTTTCGGCAAAAGAAGCGGAACATGCCGTAAACAATGCCGCCAGAAGTAAAAATAATTTTTTCAAAATTTCTCCCCGTTTTCCTTTATACTGCGCCCTTGTCATCCTCAAGGTCCGGCAGGGGCGGAAGTTCATCAATTGCGGCTGCGGGTTTTTTCATCAGATTCTCCGGAACCTTTACATCAGTCCCGGGAAGGCTGGCTTTTCTGTCCGTATCATGAACCGACAGGTTGTCAAAAGAGAGCAGGTCATTGACGCTGGTTATATCATTTTTATTTGATGCCGTATCCGGGTGTTTCTCTTCAAAATTATTCCGCTGTATCTTAAAACTTCCCCCGGCAGGCGGTGAAAATGCGGGAGGCGCCGGTTTTTTTACTGCTTCCGCTGCCGCAGGAGCCGCATTTTCTTTCGGCTGTCCTGTCAGGCCCGCGGGTACGGAAGTAACAGTTTTTGGCCTGGCCGCTTCGGCCCCTGATTTTGGAAGTGATATTACAAATGTCTTTCCCTTGCCGATCTCTGATTCAATCCAAATTTTTCCTCCCATATTATCGATTATCGCCTTTAATATCGGGAAACGCAGCCCTGAATTAATAAACTCGGGGCCTGCCGTGGATTCCGGGCCGTGGAAATTTACAAAAAGTATGGATGATTTTGACTGCGGCATTGACATGCCAAAATCGGTTATCCTTATGACAAGGTCTTTTCCGCTTTCTTTTGTTTCGACAATAACCTGCCCGCCGCGCGGAGATACCTTAATGGCCTGGTTCAACAGCTGGCTGATTACGGATGAAAGCTTTGACGTATCGCCAGTGGCAATTGAAAGCGCCGGGGAAAAATTAACCTTCAGGTCGACTTTTTTAATATCCGCCTGCGGCTGGATGGCGAAAATAACATCCTGCACAACGGTATTTATCTCCACAGGATGTCCGGGCGCCTGCGCATCGCCTTTTTCAAGGCGCGCCAGTTCTGTTAGGTCATTAATAAGCCTTTCAAGGCGCGCCGATTTGTTTATGACGACGCCCAGAAATTGCTGTTGGGCGTCTGTTATTTTTCCCTCGCCGCCAAGAACGGATGATATGTAGGTTTTTATAACGGAAAGAACCCCTTTGAGTTCGGTATTCATCATCAGCACCGAATCCATCCTCATATTTTCCTTCTCAAGAGGTACCTTTGATTCAGCCGCTTTTTTTACCTCGGCCTTTAATTTTTCTATATCTTTTTCAAGGCCGCCAATTTTAAGGTTCAACTGCGATTTTTCGGACTCAAATTTGGTTTCCATGTCGGTTTTCACTCTGGAGGAATCGGCCTTTACTTTTGAAAGCTCGTCGTCGAGCGTACCCTTGTTATTCTCGGCTATTTTCAGCGCATCGCGCAGCTGTGATATTTCCATGTCGGATTTTGAGGCTTCCTTTGAAAGTTCCTCCTCAAGCTCCCTGGACATCTGCGAAAGTTTTTCCGCCTTTTCCTCGGAGGCTTTCACCCTGCCGCGCAGTATCAGCAGCGAATCCAGGAGTTTTTTGTATTCTCCTTTTTTTGACTTCGGCAGCAGTTCCTGAAAACTTTCCTCGTCAATATGCGTCAGCGCCCTTACCACTTTTTTCAGCGGGGCATAGGGCGCGTCGCTTGCCCATATTCCGCCAAAAACCGCTATCAAAACAGCTATGTTCAAAAAAGCGTAAACCGGAATGCCGGAAAAACTTGAAGTGTCAAGCATTGAGAGCTCATACTGCTTCATTTTCTTCTGCGCGAATTTATAATCTATATACGGAGTGAAAAGGCATACTATGCTGTTTAAGCTGTCGATTTTTTTATAAATAATGAGCCCCTTCAGGTTATTATAACTGCCTTCCCTTACGGCTGTGTCGTCTCCGGCCTCGTTTATTACTATTTTAATATCGGCGTTTGAAAGGATATTTTCGGAATTTTCCCTCGCCTGGTCCGTATTTAAAAGCATATTCCCCGAAGAATCAATTACAAAATTACTCCCCTTTGGAGACATCGTGTTTTTTCTGAATGCCCCTGCCGCGTCCATAGACGGTTCCTTTACATAAAGCACGGCCGCAAGCCTGTCCCTGCCGTCCGTAATTGCCATAAAATATTCGCTCCCGGCCCCAAAATTTAACTCAAAATTGGTCTTTTTTGAGGATACGGTCTGGAGAAAATTGCTGTTTGTCTTGAACTCCGCTTCCTTCAATGCGGCCTTATTTGTTTCAATAACCGTTCCAGCCGTCGAAAGCAGCGCGATATCGGCGCTGAATGATTTGGTTTCCTTTAAAAAATACTGCGATATTTTTGAGAGCCCTTTTTTACCGGTGTACTGCCCGTTTTTCAGTGTTGAACTTGTTGTAAGAGATGAATATTTTTTCTCGATATTTTCCGGCGCAAAATAATTGATGCCCGGAAATACATCCTCCATTTTCTTTATGCCCTGGTCCTTTACAACGTCTATTTCCTTCTGGCTTTCCGCGTGCGAAATTTTTTCCTGTGTTTCGTTGAGCTGCGCGGTGTCCCTGCTGTCAAAATAATAAAAAAGCGCGGCCGGGATGGCGAACGCGATAAGCGCTATGATTATGATCTTGGCCGATAATGAACTTTTATTCATTTACTTCCTCCTGAAAAATCGGGGCTGTCGTTTTATTCCTGCGGGCCGCTTTCGCTTTCATCTTCTTCCTCTACAACGCGCGCGACCGCGCCTACCGCTTCCCCGTCCTTGATCTTTATGAGCCTGACGCCCTGTGTGTTTCTTCCTATGGTCTTGATGTCGCCGACCTTTGTCCTTATAAGCGTGCCTTTTGTGGTGATAAGAATGAGCTCATCCGTTTCATTGACCAGCTTTATGCCGACCACAACCCCGGTTTTGTCGGTTACCTTTACATTAATAAGCCCCTTGCCGCCGCGGCTCTGTTCTCTGTATTCCTTCACAGGAGTCCTTTTGCCGAACCCTTTTTCGGTCACGGTCAAAAGCGTCATATTTTTGTCATCGGAATGGAGCACGGTCATGGATACGACCCTGTCCGCTTTGTCCAGGTTTATCCCGCGCACGCCCATTCCGGCCCGTCCTATTTCACGAATATCTTTCGCCTCGAACCTTATGGCCTTTCCGTCGCATGTCGCTATGAAAATCTGGTCCTGTATCCTGCACAGCTTTGTATCAATCAGGGCGTCCTTATCGTTGAGCCCGATCGCTATTATTCCGCCGGAACGCGGATTTGAGAAGAGTGAAAGTTTTGACCTTTTTACAAGTCCGTCCTGTGTTGCCATCAAAAGGAACTGGTCATCGGTAAATTCCTTGACGCTCACATATGCCGCTATCTTCTCGCCTTCCTCAAGCTTAATTAGATTTACAATGGCCTTGCCCTTTGCCGTCCTTACAGCTTCCGGTATCTCATAAACCTTCAGCCAGTGGCAGCGCCCTTTTGAGGTAAAGAACATCATAAAATCATGGGTATTGGCCACAAAAATATCCTGTACAAAATCCTCATCCTGCGTTGTCACCGCAATGATGCCGCGGCCGCCGCGTTTTTGCGCCTTGTAAGCGGATGACGCCGTCCTTTTGATGAAGCCCTTATGGGTCATTGTGATTACCATGTCTTCTTCCTGTATCATATCCTCGACGGTAAGTTCCTTTTCGCGCGCTATTATTTCGGTGCGCCTCGGATCGGCGAATTTCTCTTTTATTTCGGTGAGCTCTTTTACGATAAGCGCCAGTATTTTCTTTTCGCTGGCCAGAAGAGATTTTAATTCCTCGATTAATTTTTTCAGCTCGGCGAGTTCTTTTTCAAGCTTTTCAACTTCGAGAGCCGTCAACTGCTGAAGTTTCATGTCAAGGATTGCCTGCGCCTGGATCACTGTGAGTTTAAATGTGGAAACCAGCCCGGTGCGCGCCGCGTCGACGTTCTCGGAGGAGCGTATGAGTTTTATGACCCTGTCCAGGTATTTTAAGGCTATAAGCAGCCCTTCGAGTATGTGCGCACGTTTTTCAGCCTTGTTAAGTTCAAACTTTGTCCTTCTTATTATTACTTCCATCCTGTAGTCGATAAAGTTCGACAGGAAATCCATTATGTTAAGAGTCCTTGGTTTCCCGTTTACAAGCGCAAGCAGATTCACGCCGAAAGTCGTCCTTAATACCGTGTGTTTGTAAAGCTGGTTTAACACCACTTCGGGATTGTCGTTGCGGGAAATTTCTATTACGGCCCTTACGCCGTCCTTGTCGGATTCATCGCGCAGATCCGAAATACCCTCGAGTTTTTTATCCCTTACAAGGTCGGATATGGTTTCAAGCAGCTGGGCCTTGTTGACCATGTAAGGAAGTTCGGTTATTACTATCTGCTGTTTTCCTTTTTTTGTTTCCTCTATTTTTACCTTGGCCTGCATGACAACCGAACCGCGTCCGGTTTCATAAGCTTTTTTTATACCGTCCCTGCCTATTATATACGCGCCGGTTGGAAAATCGGGGCCGTGAATTATCTTCATGATCTCGTCTATTTTTATCTTTGAGCCCCTGTTATTTATCATATAAATTGTGGCGTCAATAACCTCTCCCAGATTATGCGGAGGTATGTTGGTCGCCATTCCGACTGCAATTCCTGACGACCCGTTTACGAGAAGGTGCGGAAACCCGACCGGAAATGTCACGGGTTCCTTGTTTGACTCGTCGTAAGTGGGTACAAAATCAACGGTGTCCTTGTCAAGATCGCGGATAAGTTCCTCCGTGATTTTATGCATCCTTGCCTCGGTGTAACGCATTGCCGCGGGTGGATCCCCGTCGACGGAGCCGAAGTTTCCCTGGCCGTCAATCAGCGGCATCCTGAATGTAAATGTCTGGGCCATCCTTACCATTGTGTCATATATGGCCGAATCGCCGTGAGGGTGGTAATTTCCCATTACTTCTCCGACTATTTTCGCCGATTTCCTGTAGGGCTTTCCATAATACAGCCCCATATCATATGTGGTGTAA
>Ga0224555_1005091_pt1 | contig 11425 bp, 9 predicted proteins | sample 714S23034metaG_FD_180687 | JGI IMG/M metagenome (GOLD analysis project Ga0224555, IMG submission 180687) | Peat soil microbial communities from Stordalen Mire, Sweden - 717 S2 30-34 | ecosystem: Environmental > Terrestrial > Soil > Wetlands > Peat | place: Sweden: Norrbotten County, Stordalen...
TCAGGCAAAACCCTATTTTTCCTTTTTCCGCTTTCCCTTTTTCCTTTCCTTTTCCTGTATCTCCTCGCCCGAATCTATTTCGCATGCCTTGCAGATATCCTCATGAGGTTCTGTTTCTCTTCCGCATATAGAGCAGTAATTCTGTTCCTCGTCAGCCATAAAATTACCCCTTTTCTCCGAATATTTTTTATGCTTAAAAGTCCTTTAAAAATTCAGCCGGATTGACCGGAATCTTGCACACATTTATCTGCCAGTGCAGGTGCGGGCCTGTGGAGAGCCCTTCATTGCCCACGTTGCCTATTATATCACCTTTGCTTACACTGTCATTTTTTTTGACATAAAGCTTCTGCATGTGAAAATACATCGAATATATGCCGGCCCCGTGGTCGATTATGACTATATTTCCGTATGCCTTTGTAACCGATGCGCTGACGATAACACCGTCAGAATCAGCGCGCACCGGAGTCCCTTTTTTCGCCCCCATGTCCAGCCCTTTATGCCGCCAGGCCGCCCTGCCCCCGTCATAAACCCTCGAATCACCGAAGCCGCCTGTAACGGGCGCATCGACGGGCTTCATAAAAGGGAAGCTGTACTTGACCGGCGTAACCGCGTCCTGAAGCGAATACATCATTTTGCCCTCCCTGGCAAGTTCGCTGTCAAGTTCGTCGTTCATCTGCCCTGTATTAATCATGACATCTTTTTCCTTAAGTGCCTTTACATAAATTTTCTGTTCCTGCCGGTGTTCCCCGCCGTCGGATAGCATATATTTTATCACCAATTTTTTGTTTCCGCCGGTCCCCAGCGCCACCGGGATTATGGCAGTAAACAAATACTGGTTCTGTTTAAGGTCGAATTGTTTGAAAAAAGCGGTATATTTCCCCTTATTAAACTCTATATCGCAGGCTTTCAGGGGTTTGTCGCTGAATATCTTGATTTTTATTATGCCCCCCTCCCTGACTATATTGGAATCAAGCATCACCGACGCGTCGGCCGAGAGGCATAAAGGAACTGTTGCCAGTGCCGCAAGCGCCGCCAATAAAATGCGCTTCACCGCACCATCCCCCCGCCCTCAACCAGGGCCGGTAAGTCCCCGGCAACCCGCTTTAACATGTAAGGCTTCCTCTTATTTCGCCGATGCCGCCGATTTTATTTTTTTCCATATATTCCGCAATTCCATCAGCGGCCTTTTGAGCCGCCGCCGGGTCGCGGAAGTTCGCGGTTCCTATCTGCACCGCCGAGGCGCCCGCAACAATAAACTCAAGGGCGTCGCGCGCGTTCATAATGCCGCCTATGCCTATTACCGGAATCTTAACCGCCTTTGAAACCTTATGGACAAAAGCAAGCGCGACAGGTTTTATCGCCGGCCCGGAAAGACCCCCGTAAATATTCGCAAGGCGTGGCCTCCTTTTTTCAAGGTCAATTGCCATGCCCACCAGCGTATTAATAAGCGACAATGCCGCGGCGCCGTTATCCTCGCAATAGCGCGCCAGATCCTCAAGCGGCCCGACGTTCGGCGAAAGCTTCATAATCACCGGCTTCGAAAAAACCTTCTTAACACCGGTTAATATGCCCTTTATTGCCGTCCTGTCCGCGGCAAACGCAAGTCCGCCTTTTTTAACGTTGGGGCATGAAATATTGACCTCAACAGCCGCCACGGCAGTACCCGAGAGCCTTTCTGCAACCGCGATGTATTCATCCACGGCAGTACCGTAAATATTGGCAATCACAGGCGTATTATACTTTTTAAGTTCCGGCAGTTTATCCCGGATAAAGGCTTCCACGCCTATGTTCTGCAGTCCAATGGCGTTTAATATGCCGGCTGTGGTTTCCACAAGCCTCTGCGGGGCGTTGCCTTTTACCGGTTTTATGGCCAGCCCTTTTGTGACTATCGCGCCGAGGCTGTTTAAGTCCGTGTACTCCGCGAACTCAAGGCCGTAGCCGAAGGTTCCGGAAGCGGTCATAACCGGATTTTTCAGTTTTAATCCGCCTATATCAACCGCGGTCGAAATATTTTGCTTTGCCATCACCATCTCCGGCGTAATTTTTATATTACAACATCATTAAGATCAAATACCGTTCCGTCCTTACACACCCTTTTATATGTCCCGTCCGTTGTTTCAATAACACACGACAGGCAGGCGCCTATTCCGCACCCCATGTATTCCTCAAATGAAGCGTATATTTTCACATTTTTCACATTGGCGCAGGCCTGCTTTATGGCCCTGAACATGGGTTTTGGCCCGCACGCGAATATGACGGCGCCGCCGGTTATTTTTTTTTGCAGTAAATCGCTCACAAACCCTTTTTCCCCCAGCGACCCGTCATCCGTTGAAAAAGAACATCCTAGCTTTTTAAATTCAGGGACAGCCACCATATTGCAGGCCGACCTTGCCCCCTGGATAAATACAAACTTTTTTCCGGCGGCCCTGAGGTGCTTGGCCAGATAATGCACGGACGCCGCTCCTGTCCCGCCGCCTATAACTATTATTGACGCGTTTTTCGCTCTTTTAAGGAATTCAAGGTACGATCTGCCCAGCGGGCCGATAAAATCGAGGCTGTCTCCGGATTTTTTTTCAGCAAGGGCTTTTGTCCCGGCTCCCAGCACCTTATAAACAATGGAAACCTTTTTATCAGAGGCCTCAAATATCGAAAATGGACGCCTGAGAAGCGGTTCATAGGTGTCATTTATCAGGACATTTATAAACTGCCCGGGCAGGGATTTAAACTGTTTGCCGGCGTTAATATCCAGTTTCCAGATATTTTCGGCGATCTCTTTATTCCTCAAAACTTTGCCGTTAAACTTCATGTGCCACCCTTTTAAAATTAAAAATTTAGAATTCAAAACCAAAAATTACAATTCAAAATCAACCAGCCAAACAAACCGCCGCAAAACACGCTTGCTTTAATTTTTAATTTAAAAGCTGTAATTTTTGGTTTTACATTTTAACTTTTAAATTTTATTTTTATAATATTCCTGGAGTGATTTTACCCCCACCCCGTCTTTTTTTACCGCTTCAATGGCCGCCACCACAGCCTGCGCTCCTGACATCGTGGTTGTGTACGGGATACCCGCGCCTATGGCAGTCGTCCTTATCGTGTAGTCGTCGCTTTTGGGTCCTTTGCCTACCGGCGTATTGATAATAAGGTTCACTTTTCCGGTTTTGATGTAATCAATTACTGTAGGCCCTTTTTCAAGAACCTTGTTCACCTTGTCCGTCTTTATGCCGTATTTCCTCAGGGCGTTTGCAGTGCCTTCAGTTGCCACAATTCCAAACCCCATGTCCTCTAGCTTTTTCACCACAAAAACTATGTCGCGCTTGTCCTTGTTTTTCACGCTTATAAAAACATTTCCCGACAGCGGAAGTTTCTGCCCCGCGGCTATCTGCGCCTTGTAATAGGCCCTTCCAAAATCCACATCAATGCCCATGACCTCGCCGGTTGATTTCATTTCCGGCCCGAGCACGGTGTCGGAACCCTGGAATTTATTGAAAGGAAAAACAGATTCCTTTACCGCAATGTGGGGAAGGTCGAGATTTTCCCTGATTTTCATCCCTTTGATGGTCTTTCCAGTCATAATTTTTGTGGCTATTTTCGCCCACGGAATGCCTGTCGCCTTTGAAACAAAAGGGACCGTTCTTGATGCCCTCGGGTTGACTTCCAGAACATAAACATGATCATTACGGATCGCGTACTGCACATTCATCAATCCCTTGACATTAAGTTCAAGTGCCATTTTATATGTGTATTCCCTGATCTTATCTATGGTATCATGCCTCAATGTAAGCGCCGGCAGCACGCATGCGGAATCGCCCGAATGGATGCCCGCCTCTTCAATGTGCTCCATAATTCCGCAGATGACCGCCTCTTTTCCGTCGCAGACGCAGTCCACATCCACCTCAATGGCATCCTCAAGGAATTTATCAATCAGGACCGGGTGCTTTTCGGATACAATAAAAGCTTCCTTCGCGTATTTTTCAAAAGTTTCGTCGTCATAAACTATTTCCATGGCCCTCCCGCCGAGAACATATGAGGGTCTTACAAGTGCGGGATAGCCTATCTTTCGGATTATTTTCCAGGCATCATCCAGCGAATAGGCGGTGCCGTTTTCCGGCCTTAAAATATTAAGTTTGGTCAAAATTTTGTCGAATTTTTTCCTGTCCTCGGCTATATCTATGGATACAGGCGAAGTCCCCATTATCTTCACCTTTTTATTAAACAACGGCATGGCCAGCTTTAACGGCGTCTGCCCGCCGAACTGCGCGATAAATCCGGCCTGCGGCCCCTCCTGGTCGGAGATTGACATCACATCCTCCATTGTAAGGGGTTCGAAATAAAGCTTGTCGGATGCGTCGTAATCCGTCGATACAGTCTCGGGGTTGCAGTTGACCATTGATACCTCGTAACCCTCCTCGCGCAGGGCTATCACCGAATGGACACAGCAGTAGTCGAATTCGATGCCCTGCCCTATCCTGTTTGGGCCGCCGCCGAGTATAACCGCCTTTTTCTTTTTTGAGACCGGATTTTCATTTTCAACGTCATATGTTGAATACAGGTACGGCGTATATGCCTTAAATTCGCTTGCGCATGTGTCAACCATCTTATAAACAGGGACGATCCCGAGCTTTTTTCTGATATTCCTGAAGTGTTCCTCTGTGGAACCGAATATCTGCCCGAGCTGGATGTCGGAAAATCCAAACTGCTTTGCCTCATAAAGCTGGGGCCGGATGGATTTTGCGTTAACCTGTGTCAGTTTCCCTATCCTGGAAGAAGTATGCCTGAGTTTAATTTCAAAATCATAGATTTCGCGCATATTCCGCAGGAACCACGGGTCGATTTTTGTGATATTGAATATTTCCCTGTCGCTCATTCCTTTCTGCATCGCGTACTTCAGATAATAAATCCTTTCGGAATTCGGCACCCTGAGCTTTTGTTTTACCGCCGGAAGCGTCAGTTTATCAATATCAATATCCTTTCCGTCGGCCCCCCATCCGGCGCGCCCTATTTCCATGGAGCGCAGGGCCTTTTGCATTGCTTCCTTGAATGTCCTGCCAATGGCCATGGCCTCGCCCACTGATTTCATCTGGACGCCGAGCTCGTCTTTTGTCTCCTTAAATTTTTCAAATGTAAAACGGGGGACCTTTACCACGACATAGTCAAGCGTCGGCTCAAATGACGCCGGTGTATACCGAGTAATGTCGTTGGGTATCTCGTCGAGTGTGTAGCCGACAGCAAGCTTGGCCGCTATCTTTGCTATTGGAAATCCCGTGGCCTTTGACGCCAGAGCTGACGAGCGTGATACCCTTGGGTTCATTTCGATAACTATCATCCTGCCGTTTTCGGGATTTACCGCAAACTGGATGTTCGAGCCGCCGGTATCGACCCCTATCTCCCTGATAATTGCTATTGCCGCGTCCCGCATGAACTGATATTCCCTGTCGGTGAGCGTCTGCGCCGGGGCCACTGTAATCGAGTCTCCTGTATGGACCCCCATGGGGTCAAAATTTTCAATGGAACATATGATTACAACGTTGTCCTTTAGGTCCCTCATAACCTCGAGCTCATATTCCTTCCAGCCCAGGACCGATTCCTCAAGCAGAACCTTTGAAATCGGGGAATCCCTGAGACCACGGGCCACTTTTTCCCTGTATTCCGAGGCGCTGTAGGCTATGCCGCCGCCGGTGCCTCCCAGTGTAAAGGCGGGCCTGATTATCACGGGATATTTTATGCGTTTGGCCGCTGCCATGGCCTGTTTCATATTTGAGACATATTCGCTTTTCGGCACATCAAGGCCTATTTTTTTCATGGCCTGCTTGAATTCCTGCCTGTCCTCGGCTTTCTGTATGGATTTAAAATTCGCGCCTATGAGTTCCACTTTATATTTTTTATCAAGTCCGGCTTTCACAAAATCTGTCGCAAGGTTAAGGGCGGTCTGCCCGCCAACAGTCGGGAGTATCGCGTCCGGCCTTTCCTTTGCCACTACTTTTTCGAGCATTTCAACGGTAAGCGGCTCAATATACGTGGCATCAGCAAACTCAGGGTCGGTCATAATGGTGGCCGGATTTGAATTAATGAGCACAACCTTATACCCTTCCTCTTTCAGTGCCTTGCACGCCTGTGTCCCCGAATAATCAAACTCGCATGCCTGGCCTATTACTATGGGGCCGGAACCTATAAGCAGGATCTTTTTTATGTCTGTGCGTTTTGGCATTGCTTTCTCCTTGTTATATTATGGAATTAATTTTCCATGTTTTTTATGAATTTGCTGAAAATGTACCTGGCGTCATGCGGCCCGGCCGAAGCTTCGGGATGGTGCTGTATGGAAAACGCCTTCAGGGCTTTAACTTCTATGCCTTCAACGGTTTTGTCATTCAGGTTTATATGCGTAATGTCCACTTTATATTTTGATTTTTTAAAGGAATCCGGGTCCACCGCAAATCCGTGGTTCTGCACCGTAATGTCGATCTTTTTTGTTTTAAGGTCCATAACCGGGTGGTTCGCCCCCCTGTGTCCGAACTTCATTTTATAGGTCCTTCCGCCGAGCGCGAGCCCCAAAAACTGGTGGCCGAAGCAGATGCCGAATATCGGTTTTTTTCCGAGAAGTTTTCGCACAGTATCCGCCGCATACGGCACCCCCTCCGGGTCTCCGGGCCCGTTGGAAAGAAAAATCCCGTCCGGATTATACGAAAGTATCTGTTCGGCCGTGGTATCGCAAGGCACAACCGTAACCTCGCAGTTAAGCTCGGTAAAAATACGCAGTATTTCGAATTTAATACCCGTATCAAGCGCCACAACCCTGTGCTTTTTTTTGTTTTTCCAGATATCGACATACCGTTCGTCTTCGCCCATCATTTTGAGGCGCGTGAGCGAATCGCTTTTTTTCCAGACATATGGCTTTTTTGTCGAAACAACTTTCGCAAGGTCGACCCCGACAAGCGACCGTGAATTTTTAACTTTTTTCAGGAGCGATTTTTTATCCGTGTCGGCGCATGAAAGCACCGATTTCATTGCTCCAAAATCCCTGATATGCCGCGTAAGGGCGCGCGTATCAATTCCTGTTATCGCCGGAATATTGTTCTTTTTAAGATATAAATCAAGAGTCCCGGATGAGCGCCAGTTGGATGATATTGCGGATATTTCCTTCATTACAAAACCCTCGACCTGCGGCTTTATCGACTCTTCGTCCCCGCTGTTATAGCCGTAATTGCCTATCTCGGGGTATGTCATATTTACTATCTGCCCCTTATATGACGGGTCCGTGAGTATCTCCTGGTAACCCATCATGGAAGTGTTGAATACTATCTCGCCGTAAGCCTCGGTTTCGGCTCCCGCCTGCAAACCCTCATAGTATGTCCCGTCTTCAAGCATCAAAACCGCTTTTTTCATTTTGCGCTCCTTTATATTATAAACTCTCTTTAATTTTTCGCGCCGTAAATTATCCTGCCGTTCTTCATGACTGTTTCCACCGAACCAAAAAGTTTCATCCCGATAAATGGCGAATTTGTGGATTGTCCGGCAAAAAATTCCTTATTAATATCCACCATTTTTTCAGTGTCTGCTATTACTATATCCGCCGGCGCCCCTTCACTCAGGGTTCCCCTGTCAAGGTTAAGAATTTTTGCCGGATTAATGGTTATTTTTGCGATTGCCTGGGAAATGGTAAGCACTCCCGGTTTTACAAGGCCGTTGATTATCAGCGGAAAAGCCGTTTCCAGGCCGACTATACCGTAAGCGGCCTGATTCCACTCCACGTCCTTATCAAGTTCGGCGTGAGGCGCGTGGTCGGTTGCTATCACATCAATCACACCGTCTTTCAGCGCTTTTTTCAGGGCGGCAACGTCCTCTTTTGAACGCAGTGGCGGGTTCATTTTAAAATTGGTGTCATACCCTTTAAGGCATGAATCATCGAGTGTAAAATGGTGCGGGGTGACTTCAGCCGTGACATTAACCCCCATTTTTTTGCCCCACTTTAGCAGTTCCACAGAACCGGCTGTTGACAGATGCGCCAGATGTAGCCTTCCGCCTGTTTCCCTGGCTATTATAATGTCCCTGGCCGCGATTACTTCCTCCGCGGCCGCCGGGATTCCTTTTAATCCGAGTACAGTGGCGTTATAACCCTCGTTGGCGTTGGCATCCGATGCAAGATTTACATCCTCACAGTGTTCTATAAGGGTTATATTGAACATCTTTGAATACTGCAGTGCGCGCCTTATTATCTCGGCGTTCATTACGGTCGAGCCGTCGTCGGATATCGCGACCGCGCCCGCTTTAAATAACTCGCCGATTGGGGCAAGTTCCTGTCCGAGGCGCCCTTTTGTAATGGCCCCTATCGCCTTTACATCTATCAACCCGACCTGCTTTGATTTCATGTTCACGAACTCCACCATGGCCTGGTTGTCAAGCGCCGGGTCCGTATTGGGCATGCATGCCACCGTAGTAAAGCCGCCCCTGGCCGCCGCCCTTGAGCCGGTCTCTATTGTTTCCTTATATTCAAATCCGGGTTCGCGGAAATGCACATGCATGTCGATAAACCCCGGGACAACTATACAGCCGGACGCGTCTATTATTTTCGCCCCGGCTTCGGTTATGTTTTTCGCAACTTTTGAAATTTTACCGTCGGCGACAAGCACATCGCATTTTTCTTCCCGGCCGTTGGCCGGATCTACCACAAAACCGTTTTTAATCAGTAACTTCATTGGCTTTGCCCCCTCCCATAAGATATAAGACCGCCATCCTTACCGCCACACCATTGGTGACCTGTTCCTCGATAGCCGACTGCGGGCCGTCCGCCACATTTGGAGAGACTTCTATGCCGCGGTTCATGGGCCCGGGATGAATGACCAGGCAGTCCGGTTTTGCCCATTTTAACTTCTTGCTGTTAACACCGAAGAGCATGGCATATTCCCTGATGGTCGGAAAAAGATATTTTTTCTGGCGCTCCAGCTGCATGCGCAGTATGTTTATGACATCCACGCCCTTTAACCCCGATTCAAGGTCGGTAAATACCTCGACACCCATTTTCTGCACATCGCGCGGTATCAGTGTGGCAGGTCCCACGACCCGCACCTTTGCCCCCATTTTGATAAGGCCGAAAATATTCGAGCGCGCCACGCGCGAATGGGCAATATCACCGACAAGCGCCACGGTCTGCCCTTCTATTTTCCCCTTTTTATCCATTATGGTAAAAAGGTCAAGCAGGCCCTGGGTTGGATGTTCGTGCATGCCGTCGCCCGCGTTTACCACCACGGATTTTATCTTCTGCGAAAGCATGAAAGGAACGCCTGAGACGCTGTGGCGTATGACGACGATGTCAACCTGCATGGCTTCGATGGTTTTTAATGTATCAAGGAGGGTTTCGCCCTTGACCACGGAACTAGTGGATATAGACAGGTTTAAAACATCGGCGGAGAGCCTTTTGGCGGCAATTTCAAATGATGTTTTTGTCCGTGTGGACGGCTCGAAAAAAAAGTTGGCCACAGTCTTGCCTTTTAAGGTCGGCACTTTTTTTACCGGTTTTAATATCAGGTCCTTAAACGTCACGGCCAGTTTCAGTATGTTCTGGATATCTTCCTTTGGAAGCTCCTGCAGTCCAAGAAGGTGCCTGAATGCCATGAATTCCCCCTTAAGCTTTTTCGGCGAGAAGGACTTTTTCCTCGCCGTCAGATTCTTCGAGTTTGAGCACCACAAGCTCGTTTTTGCCTGTGGGGACATTCTTGCCCACGTAATTTGCCTGTATCGGAAGCTCCCTGTGCCCCCTATCTATTAGCACGGCAAGCTGAATGGTCTTAGGCCTGCCGTATTCGATTAAAACGTCCATTGCGGCGCGGGTGCTCCTGCCCGTATAAAGCACATCATCCACCAGCACGATGTCCCTGTCGTCAAGCGATATGGGAAGTTCCGTGGATTTAACCTCGGCTTTTGTGACACGGTCATAATCGTCCCTGTAAAAAGTTATATCCACCGCGCCGACCGGAACGGTTATTTTTTCGATTTCGTTTATCCTGTCGGCGATGCGTTTTGCAAGGACATCCCCGCGCGAACGGATGCCGACTATTATAAGATTTTTTCCGCCCTTGTTTTTTTCGATTATTTCATGGGCAATACGGGTAAGGGCCCTGTCAATTGAGGGCTTGTCAAGTATCTCGCTTTTTATCCTGATCTTTGATTCCATTTTAAGCCTCCGGATTTAAGGCGGCGGCGCGGCTTGTAAATCGTATTTCCGACGGCAGGAGGGGTGTTTTTGGCATAAAAAAACCTCCCGGCCGCAGAGATACGGTAAGAAGGCGTAAGTGAATCATTCTCCTTACCAGCCTCGCAGGGCCAGTTTAAAGGATCAATTTCTTTACTGTTTCAATTAAAGAATACAACTCCTTTAACGGGTTGTCAATATAAAAAAAAGAAATTTCCAATATTGATTCTACCTGATAATTATCAGCGGGCTCACTTTCCCGTTCGTCACTTTATTCTGCGTGTCTGTCACAAAAACAATAAAATAATATGTCCCGCTTCCGAGGTTTGCGAATTTGTCCGCGCTTTCCGTAACAACATAATCGCCGGTTATTCCGGAAAAATCCCATACAGCCTCGTGGATGAGCCTGAAAGCGGATGTGTAAATGCGAAGCTTCACGGATGCCGGTTTTTGCGGTGCCGTTATCAATAAATTCAGCGGGTCCTTTCCCGCTATTATCGGGTTTGGATAAACAATAATTTTCACGCTTCCCGCGGCGGGGGTGGATGTTAACGTCGGGGATGCCGGCGGCGTCGAAGTAGGCGAGGCAGTTTTTGTCATGGTCGGAGTAAATGTCAGTGTGCCGGTAAAAGTGACCGTAAATGTCTTTGTCGGCTGAAGTGTCTGTGTTATGGTCGCCGTTGCCGTCATTGTTATGGTCGGCGAATATGTGGCGGTCCTGGTTACTGTCGGTGTAATTGTTTCTGTGGGCGGCGTCCCGGTAATAGTTTCCGTTACTGTCGGCGTAACCGTGTTCGTGACAAAAATCGTCTGTGTGAAGGTCTGCGTCGGCGTAAATGTCGGGGTAAACGTCCTGGTCAAAGTCGGCGTTCCTGACTGCGTGAATGACTGCGTGTTTTGCGGTGTCGGGCTCGGTGTCGGAAGCCCCGGCAACAGCATGACATTATCGATATCAACTGTATAATCGTTGGAATAATTATCCGTAAAAGAAATATGATTTATGGACGTCTGGCCCGTGCTGAGCAGGACCGACAATGGTATCATAACCGTCTTCCATGCCGTCGTTACCGCTCCTCCACCCACAGTATAAAGTGAAACATCCAGATTTACCGTCCAGCCCGAATCAAGTCCGACAACGAACTGGATAACAGGATTGGCGCTTGACGGGTCCTGCCTCACGTTAAAGGTCAGGTACATCTCGCCCGCTGTTGATTTAGGATTATTTAGGGTCCACGTATG
>Ga0224555_1005092_pt1 | contig 11421 bp, 11 predicted proteins | sample 714S23034metaG_FD_180687 | JGI IMG/M metagenome (GOLD analysis project Ga0224555, IMG submission 180687) | Peat soil microbial communities from Stordalen Mire, Sweden - 717 S2 30-34 | ecosystem: Environmental > Terrestrial > Soil > Wetlands > Peat | place: Sweden: Norrbotten County, Stordalen...
CACCGCGTTCTACATGACGCGGGTGATGTTGCTGACATTCTTCGGCGAAAAGCGTTGGGCCGCAGACGCACATCCGCATGAGGCACCCGCGGTGATGGCCTGGCCGATGATCCTGCTCGCGGTCGGGTCGGTGTTCTCCGGCGGGCTGTTGGGCTTCGGCGGCAGACTGCAGCACTGGCTGGAACCGGTGGTCACCTTCGAGGAGAGCTCGCATGTGGCGCCGACGTGGGTGATCAGCGCGGTGGCCGTCGGCGTCGTCGCTGTCGGCTTCCTGGTGGCCCTCTGGCGCTACCTCGGGCGCCCCGTGCCCGAGACGGCGCCCGCCGACGTGTCGGTGCTGACCGTCGCCGCCCGCAGGGACCTCTACGGCGACGCCTTCAACGAGGAGGTGTTCATGCGACCGGGTGCGCAACTCACGCACGCACTGGTCGAGTTCGACAACCGCGATGTGGACGGCTCGGTCAACGCCCTCGCGGGGCTGGTGGGCCGCATCTCCGAGCGGCTGCGCGGGCTCCAGACCGGTTTCGCCCGCAACTATGCCTTGTCGATGTTCGTGGGAGCGGCGCTGTTGGCCGTGGCGATCCTGGCGGTGCAACTGTGGAAGTAAGGCGCGCCGGCGACGATGCAGAGCGAAGCGATGATGAGGAGCGGCGCTCATGAACGGCTTTCCCTGGCTGACGGCGCTGTGGCTGCTGCCACTGGTCGGTTCCGTGGTGATCATCGCGGTGCCGCCGGGAAGGCGGCAACTCGCCAAATGGCTCGGTGTGACTGTTTCGGTGGCCGTGCTGGCGCTGTCGATCGCACTCGCGATGGGCTTCAAGACCGGCGGCCCGACCTATCAGTTCGTCGAATCGCACCGCTGGATACCGGCATTCGGAGCCGGATACACCCTCGGCGTCGACGGCATCGCGTTGGTGCTGGTGCTGCTGACCACGGTCTTGGTGCCGCTGCTGCTGGTGGCCGGCTGGAACGACGGCGGCGAGCGAGCTCGCGGCACGCAGGCCTACGTGGCGCTGACGCTGATCATCGAGTCGATGGTGCTGATCTCGGTGATCTCGCTGGACGTGCTGCTGTTCTACGTGTTCTTCGAGGCGATGCTCATCCCGATGTATTTCCTCATCGGCGGTTTCGGTAGCGGCGTCCAGCGATCCCGTGCCGCGGTGAAGTTCTTGTTGTACAACCTGTTCGGTGGCCTGATCATGCTGGCCGCCGTGATCGGGCTGTATGTGGTGACTGCAAAGCACGGCACGGGGACATTCGACTTCCGTCAGATCGTTGCCGCCGTCAAGTCGGGTTCGCTGGGCGCCTCGCCGGCCCTACTCAAGGCGCTGTTCTTGGGATTCATGTTCGCGTTCGCGATCAAGGCGCCGCTGTGGCCGTTCCACCGCTGGCTGCCCGACGCGGCGGTGGAGTCGACTCCGGCGACCGCGGTGCTGATCACTGCGGTGATGGACAAGGTCGGCACGTTCGGCATGCTGCGCTACTGCCTGCAGTTGTTTCCTGACGCGTCAACGTATTTCCGCCCCGCGATCGTCGTCCTGGCGGTGATCGGCGTCATCTACGGCGCGATCGTGGCGATCGGCCAGACCGACATCATGCGGCTGATCGCCTACACGTCGATCTCGCACTTCGGCTTCATCATCCTCGGCATCTTCGTGATGACGACCCAGGGCCAGAGCGGGTCGACGCTGTACATGCTCAACCACGGCATAGCCACCGCCGCGGTGTTCCTGATCGCCGGATTCCTGATCTCGCGGCGCGGAACCCGGTCGATCGCCGCCTACGGCGGTGTGCAGAAAGTGGCCCCTGTGCTGGCCGGAACGTTCCTGGTCGCGGGCCTGGCCACGGTGTCACTGCCGGGGCTGGCGCCGTTCGTCAGCGAGTTCCTGGTACTGATCGGCGCATACAACCGCTACTGGTTGGCGGCAGCGTTCGGCGTGACCGCGCTGGTGCTCTCCTCGATCTACATCCTGTGGCTGTACCAACGGCTGATGACCGGCCCCGTCACCGAGGGCAACGAGAAAATCCGCGACCTGGTGCCGCGCGAAATCCTCGTCGTCGCACCGCTGATCGTGTTGCTCTTGGTGCTCGGGATCTACCCCAAGCCGGTGCTGGAGATCATCAACCCCGCGGTGGGGAACACCATGACGACCATCGGTCAGCATGACCCCGCGCCGATCGTACGGCCAGCTACTGCGCACCTACCCGGAATGGCGGAAGGACCGCGCCGATGACGTCGATTTCTGTGCCCACACCCAGCGTCGAATACGGGCTGCTATCACCGATACTCATCGTCTTCGGTGTTGCTGTGGCCGGTGTACTGGTGGAGGCATTCCTGCCCCGACGTGCCCGCTACGGCGCTCAAGTCCTACTGGCGCTCGGCGGCCTGATCGCCGCGTTCGTCGCGGTCGTCATCGTCGGCAGGCAGCTTGACCCCCCCGGCCGCAGCGCCGTGCTGCAGGCACTGGCCATCGACGGCCCGACTCTGCTGTTGCAAGGCACCATCCTGCTGGTCGCGGTGCTCGCCGTGGTCTTTTTCGCGGAGCGTCAGCACAGCGATAACCCGGCCGCCGGCCCCGGCGCCGCGACAGCGACCGCCCACGTCCCTGTGGGATTGGATTCCTTCACGCCGCAAGCTTCGGCAGTGCCGGGCAGTGCGGCCGAGCATCACGCGGCGCAGGCCGGGGCAACCCAGACCGAAGTGTTCCCGCTGACGATGCTGGCGGTCGGCGGCATGCTGGTGTTCCCGGCCGCCAACGACCTGCTGACCATGTTCGTGGCGCTGGAAGTGCTGTCGCTGCCGCTGTACCTGTTGTGCGGGCTGGCCCGTCACCGCCGCTTGCTGTCGCAAGAGGCATCGGTGAAATACTTTCTGCTGGGCGCCTTTTCGTCAGCGTTCTTCCTCTACGGCGTCGCACTCCTCTACGGCGCCACCGACACGCTGTCGCTGCCGGGTATCGCCAAATCGCTGGCAGGCAAGCCCACCGACTCGATGGCTTTGATCGGCGTTGCGCTGTTGTCGGTCGGACTGTTGTTCAAGGTCGGCGCGGTTCCATTCCACTCGTGGATCCCCGACGTCTATCAAGGTGCGCCGACCGCGATCACCGGGTTCATGGCCGCGGCCACCAAAGTCGCGGCGTTCGGCGCGCTGCTGCGGGTCGTCTATGTGGCGCTGCCGCCGCTGCATGACCAGTGGCGACCTGTGCTGTGGGGCATCTCGATTCTGACCATGGTGGTCGGCACCGTCACCGCCGTGACCCAGACTGACGTCAAGCGGATGCTGGCGTACTCATCGATCGCGCATGTGGGTTTCATCCTCACCGGCGTGATCGCCGATACTCCATCGGGTCTCGCCTCGACGATGTTCTACCTCGTCGCCTACAGCTTCAGCACGGTGGGCGCGTTCGCGGTCGTCGGCCTGATCCGCAACTCCCACGGCGTAGAGGACGCCACCACGTCGCACTGGGCGGGATTGGGGCAGCGCTATCCCGTTGTCGGCCTGCTCTTTTCGATGTTCCTGCTGGCATTCGCCGGGATTCCGCTGACCAGCGGGTTCATCAGCAAGTTCGCCGTGTTCCAGGCAGCGGCCAAGGGCGGCGCGGTGCCGTTGGTCATCATCGGTGTGATCGGCAGTGCGATAGCCGCCTACTTCTATGTCCGGGTGATCGTGCTGATGTTCTTCACCGAGCCGCACGCCGAGCAGGTGCACGTCGTGATGCCCAGCTTCTGGAGCAAAGCGGCGATCGCGGTGTGCGCAGCGGTCACCATCGGCCTGGGCATCTTCCCGCAGCCGCTGCTCGATCTCGCCCGGCAGGCCGCGCAGTTCTTGACATGACGGCGACGCTGGTGCTCGGCGACGATGCCGGCCCGGTTCGGGTGCTGACCATGAACCGTCCAGCCGCACGAAACGCGTTGAGCCCAGCGCTGATCGAGACACTGTATACCGCGCTTCGCGAGGCCGACGACGACCCGTCGGTGCGGGTGGTGGTGCTCACCGGTGCCGACCCGGCGTTCTGCGCCGGCGTCGACCTCAAAGAGGCCCAGCGGCTCGGCTCGGTGTACTTCGAGCAGTTTCAGAAGCAGAGCTGCATTCGCCAGACAGCCCAGATGCACAAGCCGATAGTCGGCGCCATCAACGGCGCGGTGTTCACCGGCGGACTGGAGATGGCGTTGGGCTGCGACTTCCTCATCGCTTCCGAGCGTGCGGTTTTCGCCGATACCCATGCCCGCGTCGGGATCCTGCCCGGCGGCGGGATGACGGCGCGGCTGCCGCACGTGGTCGGCGCGGCGATGGCACGCCGGCTGTCGATGACCGGCGAAGTGGTCGACGCCGCGCGTGCCGAGCGGATCGGATTGGTCACCGAGGTCGTACCGCACGATCAGCTGCTGCCCAGGGCTATCGAGCTGGCCGCCATGATCGCCGAAGTTCCTGCGCCAATCATGGCTTCCCTCAAGGAAATCTACGTCACCGGTGCCGCCGCGATCACCGACCCGGCGCTTGCCGCCGAACAGGCCATCGCCGGTGCGCAGACACTGGACCAGGACGCCCTGTTAGACCGCTACGCCGAGATCACCGAGCGTAACCGCCGCCAGATTCGGCCACAGCACTAGGCGAGAAGCGGGCTGTAGTCAGTCGGCGGGTCGACGAGATTCATTGATCGGAAGAGTTTTTCGGTGAGCGCCCGGCTGCTCGCGGCGGCGGACAACACGGCCTCGCGGAAGTCCAGCATTTCTTTGGACGCCGAATGATCAGGGCTTCCGTTGTCCATGTAGAGATCATTGAACTGGTTGGATGCCCACATCGGGCCGATGTGCTCGGCAGCGGCGGCGAAGAATCGCCGACTCAAGTCGCCATTCGCTTCGGCCAAACACTCTTGCAGGGCAACCGCCTCGAGCGCGGCCACCGTCATGCCTTGGCCGTAGATGGGATTGGTACTGCAAATCGCATCGCCGAAGACCAGAAAACCCGCGGGAAACCGATCCAACTTGTCGTAGCGTCGCCATATGGCACCCGGGTAGCGGAAGACCGAAATTTCGCCGAGAGGCTCGCCGCGCTTCAGGGCCCGCAGCAGCGCGGGCGGCGCGAATTGCGTTGCCATCCGGATCATGCCGGTCAGGTCGTCGGGCGGCTCGTTGTCCGCCAGTCGAGTCAGAGTGAATATCCAGGTGTCGTGCTCGTACACCGAAAACGCGCCACCCGTTGGCTTTTGCGGTTCCGGAACGACGAAGGTCATTTTCTCTTTGATGATCCCCGGCGGGATTCGCATCAACAGACTGGCGTAGTTGGCGTTGGTCGTCGAGCGCTCGGCGACCGGTCGTCCGAAACCCAAGCCGTCCAGGAAGGCCGGGGTGCGTGCACTGCGGCCCATCGACCACCAGATCGGCGTCGAGCCGTTGCTGCGCGTCGGTGTCGCGGTTGACGATGTCTGCACCCGTGACTCGGTGCGGCGTGGGCGCGATCGGTTCGACGAAGTCATGGCCGTCGAGGATCTCCACGTTGTCGATGGCACCGACTCGCCGCCGGACGTGGGATTCCAACAGCGGACGACTGAGCAGGTGCAGCGCCACTGCGGAGGGTCGCTGAATTTGCCGGATCTGTGCAGCTCGTGCCCGGCCACCCGGATGGATACCTGGGAAAGGTCGCCGTCGTCGCACACCGCCGCACCGTCGGCGACAAGCTCCTCATTGATGCCGGGGAATAGTCGTGCCAGCTCCTGCGCGCCGCGACTCCACAGCACGTGGAAGTGCCGCCCCTGCGGCACCCCCCGCCGTTGGTCGACAGTGTCGGACAGCTTGTCCCGTTCGACCACCGTCACTGTCTGGTGGAAGTCGGCGAGTACCCGCGCAGCGAGTAACCCACCCATTCCCGCGCCGCAGACAACAGCTCGTTCCCCCAACTTGCTCACCGCTACTCCCCGTCGCCGATAGCCCTGCTCCCGGCCAACCGTACAGAAATAGTCAAATCGTCATGCCGAAACCGGGAATGTGAGCGCTGCAACCGCCAATCATGGCTGCGCGCAATGAATCCCGACACAGTGCGCTCTTTCGCGGCGTCCCGAAGCTAGACCGCAGCGAAGGGCCCCGTCATGCCGAACTCACCCAGCGCCACCGCCGCCAGATCCGGGCGTAAGACGCTCAGCTCATCGAGTTCCTCGTCCGCACGCCGCTGCACCAACAGTGGAATGAAATCCCGAACACGGCTGCTCTGAAACTGCGCATAAGCGTGCCGCACGACGGCGGATATGTGATCCACCGGAAGAGCATTGTATTTCTCGGCGAGCCGACGCTCCACGCCATCAATCAGCTCCCGCTCTTCTTGCGGCATCCCCATATTGTTGCCGCCAACCAAACACCGGTCAAGATATGTCGGGCAACGTGATGTTCTGGAAATCGTTGGATAGAAGGTCTTTTACGGCGGCGGCCCGAAGAGTAGAGTTCGCGCTCAAGCCCGCGCGACGGACTGCTTCTTGGTCCCCAAATCGCCGTTCAGGCGGTCATGCCAGTAGATCTTTAGCCGTCCGCGTCATGCAGAAAAGGTCGGGTGGCCAGCAGGTAGATCGCGAACACCGCCAGCGGCGCCAGCAGCGGCAACCAGGGCAGCTGCAGCGGAAATGCGGTTGCGACCAGGCCGACGAGCGTGAATCCCACGGCGGAAGCCATCGTTGTTCCGCTTACCGAGTCAAGGCCGACGCCGCTACCGGCCGCATGCCGCAGCACCAGGTAGATGGCCGCGGCCAATCCGGACACCGCGGCCAGGGTGGCCGGTGGGCCGGACAGCGCGACCACCGCCACGGTGAGCAGCACCGCAAGCGTGGCAACCGGGCGAAACAGGATTGCGGCCGTCACTGCGACCACCGCTGACGTCGCCGCGACGAGTGTCGGTCCGTGCGATCCGATCCCTACGATCGCCACCATCAGCAGACCGGATGCCGTCGCCAAGATGTGAGCCGTCAGCTGCGCGCCGCGACTCATGATCGCCGTCCCGTCGCCGGCCGGCGGCGATCGGGCACCGCACGCATTGACTGGTCCAGGCTTCGATCCGCCTGCCAAGCCACCACGTCGACGCCGACGGTGCCCATGTCGCGATACATCGCCGAGCGCTGCAACGCCCACATCCGGTCGACCAGCGGGTCCTGCGTCGTCCGAAACGGGGAGCCCTGCAGAACATCGACCGCCAGGACGACATGACCGCGTCTGCGTAAGTCGATCAGTGCCAGCGCGAATTCGGTGTCGAGCAGGGTGGAGAACCCGACGACGATCGCACCAAAAGGAATTGCTGTACGCGGTGCCAACGTCCCAGTGGTGCTTTCGAATTCATCACCAGCGCCGAGGACGGTGTCGAGCACTCGGTAGAACTGACGCTGCCCGATATCGGCGCCCAGCCAGCGGGGCTTGCCACCGCCGAGTGCAACGATGCCGGCCCGATCACCGTGGCGCAGCGCGGTCTGCACGACCTGCGCGGCGCCGCGCACAATCCGCTCGGATGCGTCTGTCGCCGGGCCGACGGGCTGCGGATAGCCGTCGATGAGCACCACCACATCCGCGGACCGGTCGGTCAGCCGTTGGGTCACATGCAGGCGGCCGCGGCGGGCGCTCACCGGCCAGTTGACTGTGCGCAGTTGGTCACCCGGCACGTAGGTGCGGATGTCGGCGTATTCGACGCCGCGGCCGATGTGCCTGGTCAGGTGGGTGCCCAGCCGGTCGAGCAGCTCGGTCTGCGGGAGCGTCGTCGGTTGGGGCGGCACCAACGGGAACACCGTCACGTCGGCCGCATCGACGGTCCCGGTCCCGGCCAACAGGCCGCCATGCGCGATGACCTCGACCGTGGCCCGCAGCGGGTAGCGTCCCCAGCGGTCGGCGGTGGTGGTCACCGTTTGCCGCTGCCGAGATGTCCGCTCCACCACCTGCAGCCTCATCCCATCGACCGCCGATACTGTGAGTCCTACTGCGGTACCTAATGTTTCGGTATCAGCCCACAATGTCAGCTGCGTCTGCTCGGTTTCGAAGCATCGTTGCGAGGCGGGGTCGGCATGCACGCTGACTCGCGGCAGCGGCCGCTGCCAGCTGACTGAACACAGCACACCGAGCAGCGGTGCGGCGAACGCGACGAGCTGCCAGCGCGATCCGATCACGCCGATCGCCAGCGCGAGCGCGGCACAGCTGGCTACCCCACGCGTCAATGCTGATGCGCGCCAACGCAGCTGGGCTTCACGGATCTCGATCACGCGGGCTACTCGGGCTTCTAAGGGGCGCCGCGCGTTCGTGGAACCGGCAACCGCCGCAGCAGTTCCTCGACGATGTCTGAGCCTTGAATTTTCCGCACCCACATCTCGGGCCGCAGTGTGATCCGATGTGCCACGGCAGGCGTGGCGAGCGCCTTGATGTCCTCGGGTATCACGTAGTCGCGGCCGAGAAGCAGAGCGCGGGCGCGGGCGAGCTGCACCAGATCGATTTCCGCACGGGGACTGGCACCCACCGCGACCTGCGGGTGGTGTCGGGTCGCGGCGGCCAGCGACACCACATAGTGCAAGACGTCCTCATGCACACTCACCTGCTCGACCGACTCGCGCATCGCCATCAGGTCATGAGCGTCGACGACCTGATTGACGGTCGGCTCGGCCGATCCCCGATCGAGGCGGCGCCGCAGCATGGCGGCCTCGTCGCTCTCGGACAGGTAGCGCAATTCGAGCCGAACCGCGAATCGGTCCAGCTGCGCCTCGGGCAGCGGATAGGTGCCTTCGTATTCGATGGGGTTGTCGGTGGCCAAGACGATGAACGGTTGGGGCAGCCGGTGTGTGGAGCCGTCGATGCTGACCTGGCCTTCGGCCATTGCCTCCAGCAACGCCGCTTGGGTCTTGGGCGGCGTCCGGTTGATTTCATCGGCCATGAGCAGGTTGGTGAAAATCGGACCCGGGCGGAACGCGAAGTGGCCTGACTGCATGTCGTAGATCGTCGAGCCGAGCAGGTCCGCCGGAAGCAGGTCGGGGGTGAACTGCACGCGGGTGAAGTCCAGCCCGAGTGTGGCGGCGAAAGACCGGGCGATCAGCGTTTTACCGAGGCCTGGCAGGTCTTCGATCAGCACGTGCCCACCCGCGAGCACCGTCGTGAGAATGAGCGTGAGCGCGGATCGCTTCCCCACCACGACGCGCTCGATCTCGTCGAGCACCGCCGCCGCGCGGGCGGTAGTTGTAGCCGCCGGCTTCGTCATTTTGGAGCCTTCTCCGGGGTCATATCCGTCGCGTACCCCCTGTCATACCTGCTCCAACCGTTCCAGAATCTCCTCGAGCGTCGTCCGGCCCGGCCCGGGTTCGCGCGCACCGGTTTGCGAGACGTTGTTGGGGTTGACCCACGCCCACAGTTCGGCGCCGAAAAGCGTTCGCCCGGTGGCGTCAAACGCTGCCGGGTCTTTGGACTGTTTGTGCCCCGTCGCGATCGCGAACCGCCGCGCCAGCATTGGGCGCAGATGCCGGTCCCAATCGGCTCGGGTCGACTCCGACCGGTGGATCAGCGTCTGAGTTCGGGACAACCAACTGCGCAGCGACTCCTCCAGCGCGTTCGGGACTGTCGGCGGCGCCCGTTCGATGTCGCGGCCCAGGACCTGGCGCACGTTGGCCAGCGCGAAAAGCACCGCGACACCGGCCACCCAGAGCACGAACCGCCGGTCGTGTAGCGACAGCGCAGCCAACTCCGCGCTCAACACGACGGAAACACCAAGTGCAACAAGCGTTTTCATGCCACACTCCGCATTTCAGCGAGAACCAGCTGCAACACCCGCAGTGCGCTCCTTCGATGCTCCTCGTTCATCACATGTGGGCTGAACCGCGCCTCTTCGAACAGGTTCACCAGTTCCGCGGCATTGTCGACGTGCAACGCGTGGTGTTCGACAGCGCGGGCCAAAACCTCTGTCGGAGTGTCGAAATCCTGCGGGACGGCTCCGGGAAAATGCGTCAGTTCGCGTTCCATCGCCGCATAGCACGCGATGATCGCCTGGCGCGGTTCGTGGTTGAGGTCCTCGATTTCGGCCAGCCCGCTCTCGGCTGCCCGCGCCAGCGACGTGGCGGCGACCGTGGATATCGGTTGGCCGACAGGTTGAGCCGGCTCGATGCGCGGCGCCACGACCCGACGTCGACGCGCCGTGGCAACTGCGCCAACGACGATCATGGTTAGCAGTGCCACGGTGCCGGCGATCAGGTAGCGCAGCACGTCACGATCTGCGCCCGCGTCCCGCGGCCCGGGTCTTTGCGGCGTGTTGTTCGCGGGCGTCGGGACGGCGGATTGCGGTGCGGGCTGCGGCTGAGCGATTCCGTGCGGCACGATGAATCGCGACAGTAACCACACCACGAGCAGCCACACCACCAGCACCGCGGCCCCGATCATCACTACTCGCCATGCCGGTCGACCGCGCCCCCCGGAAAACCTTTGCGGCAGGCCGCCGGCGCTGGCCGGCACCCGGCGCGGATCGCGCAGTCGGGTGATGAGCGCGACGGCCACGATCACCAGCGACACGCTGAGTAAGACCGCAACGTAGATCAGCGACGAACCGCTGTCCGGTGGTGGCGGCTGGTTGGCACGCTCGACACCCGGGAGATATCCGCGCAACGACGCGGCGCTACCGATCAGCAGCACGATCACGGCGACCACGCGCCCTGTCGCCTTGTCAAACGCCGCCTTGTCAGACACCGGCACACCACTCGATTGGTTGCCTGCCGCTGTTGCGGCATTTCGTGTGCCCATCCTGGCACGGAGCCCGCGCCGACTGCCAGCGATCGGAGCAGTTCAGTGGCGCTCGGCGATCTCGGCAAGCCGGTCCAGAGATGCCTGAAGCCTCTCGGTCGTCGTACGACGAGCGCGTGGGAGTCGGTTCTGATCGGTCAATCGCGACCAGTCGTAGGTATGGGTGACCCGGGTGCGGGTGTCGCCCAGCGGCTCAAGCTCCCAGCGCCACAGATGCCCCGGCGGTCGCCTGCCTGGTTCGGATGGGGTCCAGGCGATGCGACGCGCCTCGTTGAACTCGACGACGTGGTTCTCGCGGATGCCGCCACCGGTCAGCGTCGTGGTGAATATGTCTCCGAGGCCGCGGACGCGCTGTCCGGCGTCGGCTTGGGCGAGGTTGTCGTTGCCATCCCACCGCGGCTGTTGCGAGGGATCGGCGATCAGCTCGAAGATCCGATCTGCGCCCGCCGCGATCTCGCGGCTCGCGCTCACCACCGTTGGGACGTCGCTGTCGTCGGCCATAGCCCGATCGTCTCAAGCCCGCCGGTAGGGCACGAGGTAGGACGGCAACGGCACGGCGGGGTCGAGGTCGTCGGCGGGGATGGGCGTTCCTGCGTTCAGGGTGAGCGGCACGACCCCGGCCCAGTAGGGCAGCGCGGTGTCTTCCGGATCGTCGACGGGCCCGCCGGTACGCACCTTGGCGGAGAC
>Ga0224555_1005093_pt1 | contig 11420 bp, 3 predicted proteins | sample 714S23034metaG_FD_180687 | JGI IMG/M metagenome (GOLD analysis project Ga0224555, IMG submission 180687) | Peat soil microbial communities from Stordalen Mire, Sweden - 717 S2 30-34 | ecosystem: Environmental > Terrestrial > Soil > Wetlands > Peat | place: Sweden: Norrbotten County, Stordalen...
CGATCTTGTTCTTCGCAGCGGCAAAACTGGCCGGCTTGCCGGGATAACCCTTCAGATCGTCGTCGAAGGTGGCGGGGATGGGAATGACCGTTCCGCGATAGAGGTCGAAGTGGCGGCGCGCGCGGAAGAAGGGTTCGTGAGGCGCGACAAACCACACCAACAGGCAGAAGGGCTTGTCGCTTTGGCGCATCTCCAGCCAGGTGATGGCGCGGTCGACGGCAAGATCGTCAGGGTAGACGTTTTCGTAGCGCTGCTCCTCGCCCACCTTTCCGTCGCGACCTTCCTTGAAGAGTGGGCGGACATAGTTGTTGATGGCGTCGTTATGGCCGAAGTAATAATCCCAATGACGCTCTTCGACGCCGTTGTGAATGTGCACCTTGCCAACAATGGCAATCTCATACCCGGCATCGCGCAGCAGATCGGTAAAGAGGGGAATATCGGCGGGTAGTGGAACCTGGAGGAACTGGTTGGCAAGGGCGCCCGAAGAACGGGAATAGAGACCGGTGAGCAACGTGGCGCGCGCCGGCGCACACAGCGCGTTGGTGCAAAAGGCATTCCGGAACATTATGCCTTCGCAACCGATACGGTCGTGATTGGGAGTCTTAAGGATGGGATTTCCGGCGATCGAGAGAGCGTCGTAACGCTGCCCTTCGCCAAGAAAGAAGACGATATTCGGCTGCTTGGGGCGGCCTTGCACTGAAGCGAGCGGCACACCCGCCGAGCCAGCAAGCAGTGAGCCGGCAAGAACGGCTGATCCTTGCAGAAATTCGCGGCGCGTGGTTTCTTTTTCTGCGCGATCCGCGGATGAGTTGGAGGCCGAGAGGGGATGGGACGCCATATCCTGGGGCATATGCAATTCTTCACAGTGTACGCGCCGGAGCAAAAATAGACCACGTGACGCCGCGATAGTCTGGGGTTTAAATGCAGCGGCTCTGAGCGCCCATATCCCCGAAATCGACTACACGTAATCCACTCAACGCTTGAGCTTCGTGTGCTGCTCCTCCGTCAGACTCAGGAACACCCCACCAGTGCCCATTGAGATGTCCTGGTCCAGCATCAGACGGCTCTCCTGGTCCGAGAAGCCTCCCCCTCGTTCAACCAGTACGCAGAGGGCGTGGAATCATTTTTCCGGGGAATTGCAGAGCACTTTGCGGCGCGTGCAAACGAACACTACTACAAGAAGAAGGGGCGCTTTGCGCTTTTCATCACCGATCCACAGCGCGGTACAGCGCGGTAAAAGCGGGTGAAATGGGGTCAAACGGGGTTCGATGGGGTCCGATAGGGTCTTGCATAATGGCTCGCAAATTATTCTGCAAAATAATTTTATGCTGTCCAACAGTGGTTCTTTGGGTTGCACGAGGGCCTAGTCCCTTCTTCGGCACCGGAGCCGTCGTTACAGGTTGCGTCGAAATTCTCCACCCGTGATTCTCCACCCGTGATTGCCCCGTCTTACGCGTATTTCGGCGTATTTTGACGGCCCACTACGTCGCGTAAGTAGTTGCAAGTGCAAGTTATTTACGCTCTGGAAAGGCCGGCGTCGGCCGCCCCGGCTATTATTCGTGGCTGCAATCCACTTGAGCGAAGTCGGCTTATCGGACAAGTGCCCTTGCGATCAACTTCTCAGCAAGGGTTTCTGAAAAAACCAATTCGAAATTGATGGGAAACTGCCTTCGGTTTTGCTGTTTATGAACTTGGCCAAGGATCAGTTCTGAAACGTCGGCCAGGACCAACTCAAGCCGGTGCCCGGGAAAAAACGTTTCTCGGGCATGGGAAGGTATCGGGCACACAACCGGCACACTGGGGCGGAGGAGATCAGGTTTTATCGGGGTTCAAGAGGGGTGATCTTGATCGGCGACTCAGTCAGGTGGGTAGGCATCTGGTTGCCACACTGATGCGCGAAGAGCTGGGTGACGGAAGTCGCAGGTTTAGGCATACGGATCACTCTGACAAGCTGACAACTATTCCTAGCGTTTTCGCAGGTGACGTGCCGGTTGGCGATCCAATTGGGCTTAGTACCGACTCCAAAGCAGACGCAACAGTCGTCGAGCGAGGTGGCTGCTTTGGATCGTCGATCCCCACGTCGATCATGCTTACCTTGAACTGTCCTATCCGTAAGGGCTAAGATTGACAATACTTCAAGGCGTCTCCACTCCGCATATTCAAGCGTTGCAGGGTATATCGTGCCACCTTATCCCGTTGAGCAACTGCATCCCGGAATCCTCAATCAGGTCCCTCCTGAATCCCCCAAATTTTTATACATTTTGCTGAATGAAATTCAACAGTTCAGTCGTAGCTTCTATCGAGGAACCTCCGATGACGAGCGCTGGTCGCTCGCCGAGTGCGGACTAAAGGCGCCGGACTGGCAGAAGGTTCTTGCCTGGGCAAGCCGATGCACTGCGTCCGATGCTCCCCGACCCGACAGCAGGGCGGCGGGCCTCCTGCTCCTCCTCATTGGAACGTCCGTAGCCCGTTCCCTCGAAAAGGATGAGCCGCTTTGGCAGATGGTGGCGGATGCTTGTAGTGACGACCTTCGCGATGGTCTGTTTGCTCACACGGACTACCCGGTCGGCGAAGCCCGAGACGCATTCTCCGATGCATGCAAGTCGCTCGGCCTGCGGCACCAGTTGGACCTCCCTGGCAAGCACCGCTATTGGCGAACCGTTCAATTGCAATTCGGCTTCAGCGCAAAGGTCGGCGCTTCAAGGCTCCCCTACTGGCTGGCTGGGTATGGTGTTCCCGAGGCAGTGAAGTCGCTGCTGTCTGAGGGCGACCCAAACGGTTCTCAGAGTTTTCGCGATCTCTGGGGTCAGCTGAAGATCTGGAACCGCCGCCCGAATGAGACGACTGCCCAGGAAGAGCTTTGTAATAATCTTTGGTACCCCGTAGAAGCGCATGAATTGATCAGAAACGGTCTGTCTGCCGGCCGCGACCAAGCTAGCGTCGCCAGCTTCAGAATCGAAGAGGAAGACGCCGTTTCTTCCCTCTTCGGCATCCCTCGCTTTCGGGATGGCATGTTTCAAGTTGGCCTATCGAATTCCCTTCCCAAAGAAATCGAGCAGGTGCCAACGCCGGTATTGCGGGTCTACATGCAGGGAATTGGTTGGTCCAAGCTCGTTCGCAATGAAGAAGGTGGCCACGACCTTGATGGTGGTTCGTTACGAGTGAACGCTTGGGACGCCCTGCAGAATCCGAGCCGTGACGTCAGTGTCATCGGTCCGTCCGGTGCGCTATTCAAGGAAAGGTTCGAGCTTTGGCCTGCCGACCAAGATATGGTCCTCTTTCGGGGAGAGGCCGGTCGTCAAATCTACGACATCAGCCGATTCAACGCAGAAAGCGGATGCCCGTATGCTCTTGTTACACGCAGCGATTTTCAGATTCAATCGAACGCTGGCCAGGTAGACTGCGTCGACCGTAGCGACGAGTGGAGCCTCTATCTATTTCCGCGAGGGCTGCCGACTGGCTTTGAAGTGAAGCTCGATGGCACATCGTTTTGGCTGCCAGGCTGCGCGGCGCCAAAGGCGGCAACGCTTCCGGGTTCCTTTTTTCGGATCCGCGAAACTTCGGCGACCACCCTCCAACTTTCCGTCCACGTTCCTGCTGGGTGGAGCGTGGAACGATTCCGGTTCGCAGGTCTTCGCTTTAGCGACGATCAAGCATCGATAGAGAGTTCGCCCGCGATCGACTACACGAAGAAGACCGCACGGATTGTAGTCACTCGAGGGGACGAGCGGCGGGTAATTGATCTGCCCGCGGAACGCTTGGGACCGAGATGCACTGGTACTGCGTTTCAGATCGAGGGTGGAAAGTGGCGAACCGCACGACCGGATTGCGCCCTTGATGCTGGCGACGTCGAAGGGCGTCTCATGGCAATTCTTTGGAATGAGGGACACTGCGAGGACCCATGGCTCACCCTGGACTGCCAGCCTCTACTGACTCAACCACATCTCATCCGCCGACAACACTTTCGTGCTTGCGGGGAGCCGCTTCAGCTGCGGTTCGGGTTGATGAACGAAGAACGGCTCAGCAGGATTCAGATGGCGGCTGCGGTCTACTCGACTGGAATTTTGGCCGAGGTCCAGGAAACAATGGATCTCTACCTACTCGTGCTTCGCGAGAAGATCGAAGCGGCGCCAGACCTTCGCGTTTGGGTCTGGGAGCATGGCAGCCCCACTCCCCGGCTGCTGCCGAGAGACGAAGTCGAGGCACATTCGGACAATCAGACCATTTCTGTTCTGCAACTCAGCGCGCGTAGGCCGATGGGCTGGGCTGTTTCGCTCGACGAGAATTGGCGGGGAGCCCGCTTTCATGTGGAACCTCGCGCGAAGGACTGGCCCCGACTTTGTGAGCAGTGGATGGAGGTGTTTTCCGAGCACGAGACTTGGGGAGATTGTGCTGCCGCTCTCCGTTGGTGGCGGTTCCCTGTCCTCATGGAACCGTTCCAGAGAATTGTGCAGGAGCAAGCTTCACGTCATCGCTATGAAACCCTCAATGCTTGGATAGGGCCTCCGCGCCAACCAGAGATGGCGTATACCAATCGCGAGACGGAGTTCTTCAGTAACCCGCTGCGAACTTTTCTCTGGGACTACAGCCCCACAACCGAGGAGTGCAAACGCCTTTGGGCTACATACGAAGACTCATTCTTGGCCGCCTTCGAGACGGGTCGACTCTGCGTCTCCACGACCGTGCTACTCATTTCGCACCCCGTACTTCTGGCGAAAATTGTCTGTGAACTACTTTGGACCAGGCAGCAGGAAGATGAAGCCAGAGTTCCGGTCGTATTTGTTCAGAATCTCTTCCGCCGAGCGCCTGATTCTGTTCAAATCCATAAAATCGAAGAGACCTACCGCAGCCTGTTCCGTATCGCCCGAGATTTCGTGGAGCGCCTTGCTGGCTATGGGGACCCAGTTCCGGGCATGGACAGGTTCCAACACCTTCGTGCCGAAGCCCTATCTGAATTGAGAAGCTGGACCGACTGGCGGCCGCTCGATGACGCGTTTTTTCTAGAAAACGTCGTGAAAGCCGCAGAAGCACTATTTGACCAGCGTGAATGTGATTCAACCCGTTTGAACGTGGCCGTAGCCCGTTCCAGAGCCTGCTGCGCGTTTCTCGTTTCACACCTGCTCATGAGCAGGGGCCTCAGGGGGCACTTATGAATACCGATAACCTTCAGCTGGATGCCCTGGCGGCCGAGCGGGATCTGCGACAGAGAATTGTGGAGTTGGCAACAAGCTATCGACCGCTCAGGGACAAGCGTCTCATGGCTCTCTGCCGGAAGGCATGGGAAGGGGACGAACGATCCGGCGGGGTCGTGGGACAGCTTTGGGTCGAATGCCTCTTTCCGAGCGAGATGGGAGACAACACCCTTGCCAGCCTCGTGAGTCAAGGCAAGTTCAGCGGTTTACTGATGCGACTATTGGACCGTCCCGACAAGTATCCTCAGTCCCGGCGACTCTATTGCCACCAGGAAGATTCCGTATTGGCATCAATCAGGAACTACGAGGGCGGTGCCCGACCGTCGATTATCGTAACCGCCGGCACCGGCGCCGGAAAGACAGAATCATTTCTCTTACCGGTATTGAATGACCTCTACAACAATCCCCGCAAGCCAAGCGACGTGGGTGTCCGGGCGATTTTCCTGTACCCGATGAACGCCCTCGTGAACGACCAGGTCGACCGCCTGAATGCATGGCTCAAAGATCAGCCCGACGCGGTGAACAAGGTCACCTTTCTGCACTTCACATCGGAGACGCCCGAGGACGCCAGGGCCCTCAGCCGGTCGCCGCTGGCGGATGTGCAGCGCAACTCATCCAGGTTCATGACTCGTGAAGAGGGTCGCGCAAACCCGCCCGATATCCTCATCACGAATTACTCGATGCTCGAATACATGCTGTGCCGCCCGCAGGATGCGCCGCTCTTCGGACCTGCCCTGCGTGCCTTCGTCCTGGACGAAGTGCACCTCTACGGTGGAACTCTGGCGGCTGATATTTGTCTTCTGCTTCGACGCGTGTTGATTCGCTGCGGGGTCGATTCGGACAGGGTTCTGCAGATTGCGACCTCAGCGACCCTCGGCGGAGATGAAAGCGAGCTCCGCGCCTTCGGCGCTGCTATCTTTTCGAAGACGCCATCGCTCGTCTATTCGATATATGGCCGGCCGCATCGAAGGGAGCTGCCAGAAGCGGCGCCGCCCGAAAGCGTGTTCACGCCCGAGATGATTGACGCCTCCCCATTGGAGGCGATACCGCTCCTGGATACCGAAAGACGTGAATTGATCTCCAATCCAGTGACTGCCGCGATGGCTCGCAATTGCGTAGCCCCTCTCGTGGCGTCGTCTGTTGTCCAAAGCTTGTTGACCGAGACCGTGAGCGCGCGTGTCCTGCATCGAGCCCTCTCGCATGCCCCGATTGTGCACACTGTCGATGACTTCTTTTGGAAGCAATCGAAAGATGGACATTCCGTGATTCGTCTGCGCGACGTCAGAGATCACCTGTTCCCGGGCGTTGATGTAGAGATCTCGGAAAAAAGCACCATAGCCCTTCTGCAGCTTTGCGCAAGGGCGCGTGATCAAGCCGATGCGCTTCCTGTGATACCGCACAAGCTCCACCTTCAGGTCCGGGCTCCCGGGAACTTCAGCGTCTGCCTGAACCCAGCCTGCACTGGAGACAAGACCCACTTCGTCCCTGGAGCCGGTTCGTTGATTCCTGATCTGGTTGAACTCTGTCCCGACTGCGGGTCCGCCACTTTGACGCTCGCCATCTGTCGCAACTGCTTCGAATGGCTACTGGCCGGAACCTCGAGCCTAGACCAGATGCGCATTCGATCAAGATGGAATCGTACCGAAGAACTCGTTGACGACGAGGATCCAACCCCTAAGAAGGAAAGCCATTTTTTTCGTCCTGCTCCATCCAGTGAGGACGCTGAGTGGTTCGTGAATCTGGACAATCGTTCAACTGTCGACTTTGGCGCCCGCGCCGCACAGTTCATCAGGCACGACACCTGTCCCAATTGCGACGCGAGCGTGAACCAGTTTGCGCCGATGGCACTTCCCGACACCTTAACGATACCGGCGGTAGCCGAAAGCATTCTCGCAGCCATGCCGCCGAATGCGGATAGCAGCCTGCGACGAATCTTGCCCGCCGGCGGGAGACAACTCCTGGCCTTCAGTGACAGCCGTAGGCAAGCTGCCCGGCTTGGCCCTCACCTGACCTATCAGCACGAGTACCTCCTCAGCCGCGTCCTCATCACCCGGGTGCTCGCTGACGCACTGGATATCGAAGCTCTTAAGCAGGAGATTTCCAAGGCCGAATCAGAGATGTCCATGCTTTCTCCCCAGGTTCGCACACTTCTTGAAGTCGGATTGGACAAGAAGCGTAAGGAGCTCAAGTCGGAGGAGGACGGGCGGAGCATGGAGACCTGGGCCGAGCACTTAAAGGGCCGCCCAGAGTTGAATCAGTTCTTTGCGCGAGAATCCGCCGCGGAACATACTACGCGGCTGCCCGCCGGGAACACCTGGCCTGTGAAGTGGGAGCAGTACTGGGATGCCAATCGTAAAGAAGTTGAAAAGAATACCCTGCGCCTGCTGGGCACAGAGTTTCTTCTCCGGCGGAGCCACTCCCTCGAGACCCTCGGTCTCGCCGAGGTCGTGTACTCTTCGATCGAGACGTGTACTTTGCCTCGGCTCGATCATCTGACATCTTCAGAACAAGCGACACTCGCGCCAATTTGGCCAACGTTCCTCGCTTCCATTTGCGATAACCTGCGCATGCGCAGCCATATCACCTTTGAGGAGAATGAAGACGAAGGTAGGGACGATGCAACTATCATCTCCTTCCCAATTGGCCGGTGGACGTCACGCGAGGGATACGGTATTCGCGTAGAGCCGATGATCGGCGCCACACCGAGGCGAAGTGTTCGAGCAAGGTTCGCGGCGGCGGTGTTGCACGAACTGGGCGTGAGCGAAGATCGGATGGATGTTGCTGTGGCGATGCTTCTCGGTGCGGCTTTCGATTCTCTCTTCGAAGGGGCCGAATCATCGAAACTCAACTGGCTGCAGCACCGGAAGCGCATGCTTGCCACCGGCGAGGTGGATGTCTTTCGGATCAACTTCCGAAAGCTGTACCTACGACGGCCGCACCAACTTTTCCGGTCATCCGTTACTGGCGCTGTATGGCCGCGATGCGTGCTCGGCTGCGTACCTGGCGAAAACAAAGTCGGCGTATCCCTTAAGGCTGTCAGCCACTCTGAGCTGGATGCTGATCCGGCTCTCAAGCGCGAACGAGTCGATTTCGCCAGATTTCCTGGCAGTGACTCTGCATTATGGGCCGAGGAACATTCGGCACAACTAGCTCCCCAGGAAAGCGCACGGCTGCAGAGTCTGTTCAAGCATGGGGCACGCAACGTCCTGAGCGCCACCACCACACTCGAGATTGGTATCGACATCGGCAGCTTGTCAGGGGCTTTGCTCGCCAACGTTCCTCCCGGGCGCGCCAACTATCAGCAGCGCAGTGGACGAGCCGGACGGCGCAACGACGGCTCGACGCTTGTTGCGCTATTCGCTCGTTCTCTGGGTTACGAACAAGCCGTCTTCCGAGACTTCGGCGCTATGTTCGCCAAACCCCTGCGGCGTCCGTCGTTCTTTCTTGATCGCGAGCGCTTCGCCATCCTTCATTTGAATGCCTTCTTGCTTGGGGAATTCTTTAGGTCGCTGTTTCCTTCCCGGTTCGCAGGCGCGATGGATGCATTTGGACGAATGGGATGGTTTTGCCATACATCCACCTTGGCGGTAGGCGTTGGTGCGAACCCCTCTCAGAAAGTCTCTGCACTCCCATACGTTCAGGATGGCAGTAGCCGACCTTCATGGTGGGAGGACAAGAGATCATGGGGTCTTGATCGACAATTTGTCTGTTTCCTAGACCATCTCATTGCGGACTCGACCGAAATCGACGACGCACTCAGCCGCCTTCTCGAATCGACGCCATTGACCGGTAAACCAGTTTCAGAGTTGATCGCCAATGCGAAGGCAAAGTTTCTCGAACATACAAAAGAGTGGACATCTAGCTACGAAAGGCTCCTTGCAGTATGGGAGGATGGTTCGGCTCAGCAGAAGGAGAAGGCGTTTCTGAACGCCATTGCATATCAGGCTCAGGAACTCTCCAGGACGACCGTCATCGAATCTCTCGCATCGTATCGCTTCCTTCCGCGGTACGGATTCCCCATTGGGTTGCAGGCTTTGCGGCTGCCGAATAACAGCTTCAGGGGCGGGCAAAGTTCAGTGAAGCTCGAACGAGACGGTACGATCGCGCTGAACGAATATGTGCCTGGATCTCGCCTCCTCGCCGGGGGGCGGATTTACGCGTCACACGGATTGATTCGTAGCTTTGAAAAGGATGGAGGTGGGTTCGGACTGACACGTTACCGGTATGAATGCACGCACGGACACGTGTTTTACGATGTGCATGCAGGAGTGGCGGAGTGCCGCACCTGTTCTGCCCCGCTGAGATCAAACAAAGGGAAGATCGCACTCGTCCCGCGCTTCGGCTACGCCTGCGCCGCGTGGGATCCGCCGTGCTGGTCGGGAGATCCGGAGCGGGTCGGGGTCACCGAGTTGGTCTCGACAGTCGACTTCGTGAATCGGAGCGGATTGACAGTCTTCGAGGCGTTTGGCGGGTTTGAGGGACTGAAAGCTACATTTTGCGAAGGAGGAACTCTCTTCGCGGCAAATCCGGGGTCCGCTGGTCTGGGTTTTGCGATATGTACCAATTGCGGCTACGCCGACTATGAACGAAGTATTGGGGAAGGTAGACAGGCGTTGCCTCCGGGGTTCGAGACACATACCCCGCTCTGGTCCCACAAGACATCCCGCCGATGCTGGAAGGATGCCGCCGTATCGGTACTCCGCAATCGGTCTCTTGGAGCGGAAACCGACACAGATATCTTGCAGCTTGAAGTTGAAACGCTGATGACTCTCTACCATGCTCCGGAAGATGCGGAACGTATCGTCCGCTCCTTGGGACACGCACTTCGTCTCACCGGAGCGGCGCTGCTTGAGGTAGACACTCGCGAGATTTCGGTCGTCGCGGCCAAGGTCGTCGGCGATGCCTGGGGAATTCACCTGTTCGACAGTGCCACGGGTGGCTCCGGACATATCGCGTCCCTGCTGGAGGATCAAAAGCTTTGGCTCACGAACGCAGTCGATCTATTGCGCGGAGATTCGGACCACGGGAGGAAGTGCCGGGAAGCCTGTCTTTCTTGCCTCCTCGACGCACAAAGTCAGACCGATTTTGAGATGGGTAAACTGGATCGCAGCCTGGCGTTACTGTTCCTTACTCTATGAATCAACAACCGAGATTTCGCCATACTTTTCGAACCAGGGTATCTATTGGCCATAATCGGGCACACAATTCGCACATCGGGTGCGAAGAATAACAGGTTTTATGGGTGCTCGAGTGAACTGCTATTGATCTACGGAATTCAAGGGCAACCCACCTTGGCAAAAAGATAATACAGCCGAGGCTTCCTCAGACCACCCTCAGGTGTGAACCCCGCCGTACTTCCACGCCCGATACTTGTTCATTGCGAAGCATGGCCGCTGTGATTGCATCTGCGTCGGGCCTCGTGTCCTTAACAGACGACTCCAAGGATTTCGAAAGCTCGTCTGGGAGTAGCGAGAGGACTGTTTCCCAAAGAACTCCGTCAATCCGCGCATCAATCCTGCAATATGACTTCGGCACTGCGGCTTCGTCGGTAATTCGCACGGAATCCTGGCTGTTCTTCTGCGCGCGCAACGTGAACTGATAGCCTTCGATCCTCTTGAGGTCCCGGCTCAGCAGGTAGTAGAGCACCATATTCTTGGCCCGTTCCACCTTGCCGGCTGCGGCCCGAGCTCGGTCAGTAAGCCGTGCGGACTCGCTCCGGCAATACTGTTCTCGAGCCTCCATAATGCGCACAAAGCGGCCGATCCGGTCGACTTTTTCACCGTGAGCCGAACAAAATTGCTGAAAACGGGCAACGAGCTCCCCGGCGGGTTCGCCGCCCTGTGCAGTTTGCTCCTCGATCTCATCGAGAAGGCTATCCAATTCCACGTCGATCTCAAAGAGCGAATTCGTTTCGGCAATCGTTGACATGATCTTCTCCCATATTCGAGTTGAGGCCAGGCTGTGGTATCAAGCGGCAATTCGTTCCTGAACGGTGGCTGCTCTGGCCGCTTGGTAGGCAATCGCATCGGCACGGGATTGGATTGGATGGCCGCTGTGCCCTTTGACCCATAGCCAACGAATAGTTCGATCCGCATTCAGCAGGAGCAACTCGCGCCACAGTTCCTGGTGTTTCAGGTCAAAGCCTCGGCTGTTGCGCCATCCGTAACGTCTCCAGCGGAAGACGCGGAAGCGCATTCCGTGGATCAACAGTTCCGAGTCCGAGCGCAA
>Ga0224555_1005094_pt1 | contig 11416 bp, 9 predicted proteins | sample 714S23034metaG_FD_180687 | JGI IMG/M metagenome (GOLD analysis project Ga0224555, IMG submission 180687) | Peat soil microbial communities from Stordalen Mire, Sweden - 717 S2 30-34 | ecosystem: Environmental > Terrestrial > Soil > Wetlands > Peat | place: Sweden: Norrbotten County, Stordalen...
AAACTGCACAGAAAGCTTGCTATAAACTACCAACGGGATTACTGCCTGCGCGCCCCTGTTCGAACACCAACCATGCAAACCGCTGAATTGGCCTTAGCAAAACGCTATGCCCGACAGACTCCTAGAGTGTTGCCTTTTGGGTTGTTCAGACCGTTACTTTTTCTTCGCGGCCTTCTTGGCGGTCTTCTTTGCTTTCTTCGCTGGTTTCTTGGCTGCTTTCTTGGTTGCCATTTGCCTATTCTCCCTTTTCGATGGGTTGCATCGATTCTGCAATTAGAAACTGCAGTTGAAAGAAGTATAGATTCATGAGACATCGATGTCAAGAAAAAAACGACGTCCAAGTGAAAAAAGATCAACAGCGATTCCGTCGCGAATCGAGGCTCAAAGAGAATCCAGAGCCGGAATTTGAAGCGCGACTGGAATTTTCTGCGCGATCGTATCGCATTCGATGAATGCGCGCATGAAGTGAAAAGCTCGATGAACGACGCAGTTCGATGCTGTGCTCAACACTCGATCACATTCAGCGCAAGCCCCGCTAGGCTCGTCTCCTTGTAGCGAGATTGCATATCGAGGCCCGTGAGGTACATGGTGCGGATCACCTGGTCGAGTGAGACCTTGTGGCCTTCAGGTTCGTTGAGAGCCAGGCGCGAAGCCTGCACGGCCTTGGCGGCGCCCACGGCGTTGCGCTCGATACAGGGAATCTGCACCAGCCCTCCGATGGGATCGCACGTCATGCCCAGATTGTGCTCCATCGCAATTTCAGCGGCGTGTTCGATCTGGCCGTCGTTGCCGCCCAGCGCCGAAGTCAGTCCAGCGGCCGCCATCGAGCAGGCGACGCCGACTTCGCCCTGGCAGCCGACCTCCGCGCCGCTGATCGATGCGTTCTCCTTGTAAAGCACGCCGATCGCCGCGGAAGTGAGAAAGAAGCGAAAGATGCCTTCGTCGTCCGACGCGGGAACAAAGCGCCGATAGTAAAGCGCAACCGCGGGAACCACCCTCGCAGCTCCATTGGTCGGCGCGGTGACCACGCGGCCCCCCGCTGCATTCTCTTCGTTCACCGCCATGGCGTAGACCGTAACCCAGTCGAGCGGGGCCAGCGGATCTCCTGGCTGTCCGCTTGCGTCCCGTGCACGAAGCCGCTCGGCCAAACGCCGCGCGCGCCGGCGAACTTTCAGGCCGCCGGGCAAAATTCTCTCAGCAGCCATGCCCCGCTCAGCGCACGTCTGCATGGTCTGCCAAATCGTCTCGATGCCGGAACGGACGCGTTCCTCGATTGCTTCCGCGGATGCGTTCGGGTCAGTGGCGCGCTGCCGTTCGCACTCGTTGGCCAACATCACGCGATCGATGGAAAGCGAGTGCGCCCGGGCCGCTTCAAGCAGTTCCGCCGCGCTATGAAACGGGTAGGGGAGGCAAACTTGCGATTCAGCCGCCGCCTTCTCGTCTATTCCGTCCTCGACGATGAATCCACCGCCAACGGAAAAGAATGTGCGCTCCGCAAGCACCACGCCGGCGCCATCGAAGGCGGTGAAACGCACACCGTTCGGGTGCCGCGTGCGCGCTTCTGGAGGAAACATCTGGTCGCGGTGAAGAACCAAGTCGCGGGGCTCATCGAATTCGATCCATCGCTTCCCCGCAAGCTCGATTCGCCTGGAGGCACGAGTCGCTTCGACTGTGGACTCAATCGAAGCGGGATCGATCGCAGCAGGCTCATTTCCCGCCAGGCCGAGGAGGATGGCGCGGTCGGTTCCGTGGCCCAGGCCGGTTAGGGCAAGCGAACCATACAAGTCCGCTTGCACACGCGCGGTTCGGTCGAGTAGCCCGGCGTCTTCGAGGCTCCGCACGAAACGGCAGGCCGCGCGCATCGGCCCCATGGTATGCGAGCTCGATGGGCCCACGCCGATCTTGTAGAGATCGAACAGACTCGCGGTCACGCCTCAAATTGTAGCGGGAAATGAAAGATCGGGCGCTCGAAACCGGCAAGAACAAGCTGACGGCCGAAAGCTATTCCCTGTTCTCTGTTCCCTGTCCAATTGTTCACTTCTTGACTTATTCGCTTATTCACTTGTTCACTGTTCCCTGTTCTCTGTTCTCTGTTCTCTGTTCTCTTCTCTATTCCAGGAATTCTCGGACAAACTTGTTGCCGGTGTGAAGAAGCTCATCGAGAGAACCATCGAGAATGAGTCGCCCCTCCTCGAGCATCAGAAAAGTCGTATTGGGATTCGTCTCTCCTGCGGGAAGCGGAACCATACCATTCTGCTCGGCATCGAAACGGTGATTGCACAGCGTAAAGGCGTCCTGCAGGCGGTGAGTTACCAGCAGGGCCGGGGTTGCGTGCACGTCGCGCTGCTTCACAATCAGTTCGATAATGGTGGTGGATGTAACCGGATCCAGGCCACCGGTCGGCGAGTCGTACAGGATCAGCTCTGGATCGTGGATGAGAGCACGCGCAATGGCCACGCGCCGCTTCATGCCCCCTGAGAGGCTCGCCGGATACATGCTGAAGGTCTCTTCCAGGCCGACAAAACTCAACGCTTCGCGAACGCGGCTGTCGATCTCGCCGTCGGGCACGCGTTCCTGAATCAGTTGATAGCCGACATTATCGCGTACCGTGAGAGAGTCGAAGAGCGCGCTTTCCTGAAAGACCATGCCGGCGCGCGCGCGCAAAGGAAAGAGGCGTTCCTCCGGCAGGGTGGAGATGTCCTCACCGAAGAGATGAAGCGTTCCCGTCCGCGGGCGAAGCAGCCCGATAATCAGTTTGAGCAGGACGCTTTTGCCCACGCCGGCGGGACCGAGTAGAACTCGCGTCTCCCCGGGAGCCACGGAGAAGCTGATGTCCTCAAGCACCGGCGGGCCGTCGAAGTCCACTGAAACGCCGCGCAGCGCAACCACGGGCCCGGCTTCCTGCTCGCCCGCCGGCGGTTGCGCCGCGGAAATTGAAGTGTCGCTCATGTTGGGAAAATTGTGAGCAGTATGTGGGTGATCACAAAATCGACGGCGATAATCAGCACCGACGAAGTCACCACTGCCGAAATTGTCGAGCGGCCAACGCCCTCGGTGCCGCCGGTCGTTCTCATCCCGTAAAAGCAGCCTATGGAGGAGAGAAGGTAGCCGAAGAACAGGGGCTTGACCAGTCCCTGGATGATGTCGGAATAGCGAAGATGCTCGTAGGCCGAGTTCAGGTACTGCGTGCCGTTTTGATGGCTGATAAGAACCGTCACCGCGGCGCCGCCGAGGATGCCGAATGCATCGGCCACGATCGTGAGCAGCAGCAGCATGGCGATGCTGGAAAAAATGCGCGGAGTCACGAGCTTGCGCAATGGGTCTACGCCCAGGGCGCGCATCGCATCGATCTGCTCGGTCACCACCATGGAACCCAGTTCGCTGGCCATCGAAGATGCATTGCGGCCGGCCACCATAATGCCGGTAAGCACCGGGCCAAGCTCGCGAATCATGGTGAGGCCGACGAACTGGCCCGTGACCGCCGTGGCGCCAAACTCCGACAGTGTGGCTGCGGACTGCAGAGCGAGCACGCCGCCGGTAAAGAAGCCGGAGAGGATGACAATGGGCAGCGACCCGACACCGATCACGTCCGATTGCATGAGGAAGTCGGTCCAGTAGACCGGAGGCCGGAAGAGATTGAGCACTGCACGCCACGCGAACAGGGAATATTCCTGCACGGCGAGTACGATTTGTTTGGCGGTGCGGTCGATCGCGGATGTCGCCATGGGGTGTCGGTCTTTGGAAGGAAAACTTTGTGCGCTTCAGAGGACAGGATAGCGCATGGAGCAGTCAGGATTAAAACATCGGTTCTTCGCCTGGCCGATCCTTTGTGATCCGAAATTCGACAGTTTTCGAAAACTATTCGCCGAGTCTAAGTATCTTTGCTCTCAACAAATAGCTGTTTTGGGCCGCTTGATCGGCTTTGCAGGGTCTTTGAAATCGCTGTGGAGCGCATCTAATTCGATATACGGAGGTCACGATGCATCTGTTCCGCGTGCGGTTGATCCTTGCTCTCATCGCCAGCGTGACTTTGGTTTCGCTTGCCTCCACATATTTCGATGCTTTAGCCCGCCGCCATAGCTTGCGCGAGGATCTGGAGCGCCGCACCACCTGGATGGGTGCGACCATTGAGCCGGATGTGCGCAACGCGTTTTCGGCTGGTGATCTCTCCGCCCTCCCCGGTCTGGTCGAGCTCCTCAAGAACGGAACCGGCGCGCTCGGACTGGCAATCTACGATATCCACGGCAATCTTCTCGCCGGCAGCGGTCCGCCGGACGTGATGGGTGCGCTGGGCCGGGGAGTTGTTGAGAAATCGTTGCAGCGAGGCGTCGAGGCTGGGGCATTCGGGCATGCCGGGCAATGGCAATGGCTTGAAGAGGCTTTCCCCCTCCACAACGGAGCCCAGCTGCAGGGCGCCATGGCCATTGTCGTGGATGCCGGCTACATACAGTCCGAAGGGACGGACGTGTGGCTGCGAAGTTTCTGGCGCATTGGCGCGTTTGTGATTGTGATTGTGGCGATTACCCTCCTGATGGTGCGCTGGTTCCTCCTTCGGCCCATGACCCGCGTAGCAGAAGGAGTACGGCTCCTTCGAATGGGCCACTCGGCAAAATCCGCGGCGCCCGATCTGAAGGAGCTCCGCCTGTTTTCGCCCTTGGCGCGCGAGGTGGAGACAATGGCCGAAAGCCTGAAAGCCGCCCGAGCTGCCGCTGCGGCTGAGGCCCGCCTCCGCGATGCCGGCGCGCACCTTTGGACCGCCGAGCGACTGGCAGTGCACATCCGCAACCGTGCCGGTTCCAGCAAAATCTTCGTCGTCTCCAATCGCGAGCCATACATGCACGTCCGGCAGGGGCGCGAGACCGTCTGTGTAGTGCCGCCCAGCGGCCTGGTGACGGCGCTGGAGCCGGTCCTGCGCGCCTGCGACGGAGTTTGGGTGGCCAGCGGCAGCGGCGACGCGGACGCAACCACGGTGGACGAATTCGATCGTCTGCGCGTCCCGCCCGATGATCCGCGCTACACCCTCCGCCGGGTGTGGCTCTCTGAGGAAGAGGAGGCGCACTACTACGAAGGCTTCTCAAACGAGGGCCTTTGGCCCCTCTGTCACATCGCCCATACACGCCCCATCTTCCGCGCCGCGGACTGGGAGTCCTATCAACTCGTGAACCAGCGCTTCGCCAACGCGCTGCTTGAAGAGATGCAGGACAGTCCGGAGCCTGTCGTCTTTGTGCAGGATTACCATCTGGCTTTGCTGCCGCGCCTCATCAAGAAAGAGCGGCCCGAAGCGCGCGTCGCAATCTTCTGGCATATTCCCTGGCCCAACCCTGAAGGTTTCGGAATTTGTCCCTGGCAATCCGAGCTGCTCGACGGTCTCCTTGGCGCTGACCTCATCGGCTTCCACATTCCTCTTCACTGCCACAATTTCCTCGCCACTGTAGACCGCGCCTTCGAGGCCCGCACGGACCGCGATCGCATGTCTGTCCTCCGCCATGGGCACGCAAGCGTCATTCGTCCTTACCCTGTCAGCGTGGCGTTTGATGGCTCCACGCGGCCCGCCGCGAGTTGGGACGGCGAGACGATGGCAGAAGAACATGCCGCAGCGCGTCGCCGCCTCTTGAGCGAGTTCGGCGTCCGCGCTGAAACTCTGGTGCTCGGTGTTGACCGGCTCGACTATACCAAGGGAATCGTCGAGCGGCTCGAGGCCATCGGCCAGCTCCTCGAGGATCACCCCTGGCACCGCGAGCGCCTCACCATGGTCCAGATCGCCGCGCCCAGCCGCACGCGCATCCCCAGCTACGTTGATCTCCGGCGTCGCGTCGAGGAGACCGTCGAACGAATCAACACCCGCTATCAAACCATTCATTGGAGGCCCATCGTTCTCATCGAGCGCCAGTGCAATCACCAGGAGGTCAATCAGTGGTACCGCGCCGCGGATATTTGCCTCGTCACTTCGCTCCACGATGGCATGAACCTCGTCGCCAAGGAGTTTGTGGCCGCGCGCGACGACGAAGACGGAGTGCTCGTGCTCAGCAAGTTCACCGGCGCGGCTGTTGAGCTGCGCGATGCCCTGCTCATCAATCCTTACGACGTCGTCGGCGTCGCCGAGGCCATCCATGCTGGCCTGGAGATGAGTCGCGAGGATCGCCGCGAGCGCATGGAACGGATGCGGCGCCAGGTCATGGAATACAACATTTATATGTGGGCGGCCAAGGTGCTCGGCGACCTCCGCGAGTTGCGCCTTGAGCCCTTTGAAGGAGCGGAGCCGGCACGTCTCGCGCCATCCAACGTGCGCGAAGCGGAGGTTCCGGCCGAAAAACTGGCATGAAAGCGAGCCCCTGAAAGCGAGTTTTGATTGACGAACGACGCACGAGAGAAGCTGGACGAATTCTTTTTGGCCTTCACCGGCGCAGCCAGACCTACATTGCTGCTCGACTACGACGGGACGCTGGCGCCCTTTCGCGTCGACCGCTTCCAGGCGCGCCCCTGGGCTGGCGTTCGCGATCTCCTGAATCAAATTCAAAGCCAGCGCAGGACCCGCATCGTCGCTGTCACTGGACGCCCCGCCGCCGAAATCCTGCCCCTGCTAGGGGTCGAACCCGCGCCCGAGGTCTGGGGCTTGCACGGCGCCGAACGCCTCCGCGCCGACGGCCGCCGCGAGCTTGAGCAACTCTCTCCCGCAGTCCGCGCCAAACTCGACGCTCTCTCCGCACAGCTTCGGCGCGACCAATTCGGCGGGCTCATTGAAGAAAAGCCCAACGCCATCGCGATGCACTGGCGCGGTGTTGCCCCCGCGCGCGCCAAAGTCATCGAAAAACGCACCCGTGCCCTCTTCGAGCCACTCGTCCAAATCGACGGCCTCAACTTGCTTGAATTTGAAGCCGGCGTCGAGCTTCGCGTAGGCCGCGACAAAGGCGGAGCGGTCACCGCGATTCTCGAAGAGACCGCCGGCCCCAACCCACACCCCACGGCCTATCTCGGCGATGACCTGACCGACGAATCAGCCTTTCGCGCCGTCAAAGGTAACGGACTCGGCGTGCTCGTTCGCCGTCAAAGCCGCCCCTCCGCCGCCGATGTCTGGTTGCGCCCGCCCGAAGAACTGCGCGACTTCCTGAAAAGGTGGTTCCACGCCTGCGCGCATTTACAATCGAATCTGTATGATCCGCTTCTCCACTGCCGGTGAATCCCACGGCGAGGCTCTCATTGCGCTGGTCTCCGGAATTCCTGCCGGCGTTCCCGTCGATCTCGACTTTGTAAACCGCGAGCTTTGGCGCCGCCAGCAGGGCTACGGCCGCGGCGGCCGCATGAAGATCGAGACCGACCAGGCTCACATCCTCTCCGGCGTGCGCCACGGCAAAACCATTGGCTCGCCCATCGCCATTCAACTCATCAATCGTGACTGGAAGAATTGGCAGGAGAAGCTGCCCGTCGAAACCGGCGATCCAGCCAAGCATCGCGCCGTCGCTTCGCCGCGGCCCGGCCACGCCGACCTCGCCGGAGCGCTCAAATTCAACTTTCCTGACGCGCGCTACGTTCTCGAGCGTGCCTCTGCGCGCGAGTCCGCCGCCCGCGTTGCCGCCGGAGCCTTCGCCAAGCTACTTCTGCGCAGCCTGGGAATCGAAGTTGCGAGCCACGTCGTTCGCGTGGGCAGCGTCGAGCTTGACCGCGACCCGTCGTGGGACGAAATTGCGGCCCTCGCGGTAAAGGAAGAAGTCGTCCTCGCGTGTGTCGATCCCGCCGCCGAAGCCCGCATGAAAGATGAAGTCGACGCCGCGTCCAAGGCCGGCGACACCGTGAACGGCATCTTCGAAGTCGTCGCCCACGCTGTTCCTGCCGGTCTCGGCTCCTACGCCAATTGGGATGAGCGGCTCGATGGCCAGCTTGCCTGGGCGGTCATGAGCCTGCAAGCCGTCAAGGCCGTTGAAATCGGCCGCGGAGTGGCCGCCGCCGCGACCTTCGGTTCGCGCGTCCACGATCCCATTCACTACGCCAGCGAGAATCCGCCCGGAAGGCCCACGCGCTTTACCCGCCCGCACAATAACGCAGGCGGCATCGAGGGCGGCGTTTCTAACGGCGAAGACATCGTTGTTCGCGGCTATCTCAAGCCCATCTCCACGCTGCGCCAGCCCCTCGAATCGGTCCGTTTTGACACGCGCGAGCCAACCAGCGCAAGCTACGAGCGCAGCGACATTTGCGTGGTTCCTGCTGCCGGCGTGGCCGCGGAGGCTATGGTTGCACTGCTCCTGGCCAACCTGGCTCGCGAAAAATTCGGCGGCGACTCTTTGACGGAGTTGAAACGCAACTTCGACGGTTACATCGAACAGATACGGAGCTATTAACGGCGGCGATGATTCTGACGATCGTGAAATATCCCGAGCCGGTGCTTGAGCAGCCCGGCGAACCGGTCACCGAATTCAACGCCGAGTTGCGCAAGCTGGTTGCCGACATGTTCGAAACTACCTACGCCTCGCAAGGAATCGGCCTCGCCGCGCCGCAGGTAGGCGTCTCGAAACGCATCACAGTCGTCGACCTCAGCATGGGCAAGGATCCCGCGCAGAAGCTGGTGCTCATCAATCCCGAGATCATCCTGAGCGAGGGCAAGCAGTACGAAGAAGAAGGCTGCCTCAGCTTTCCCGAAATCCGCGAGAAAGTCGTTCGCGCCGCCAAAGTTCGCATCCGCGCCCAGGATGAGCACGGTAAATGGTTCGAAATGGACGGCGAAGAACTTCTTGCGCGCGCCTTCCAGCACGAGATCGATCACCTCGACGGCATCGTGTTTCTCTTCCGCATGAGCGCGCTCAAGCGCAGCCTGAATCTGCGCAAGATTCGCAAAATGCAAAACGAAGGCACCTGGTAACCATGCCATGACCGACGCTGCGAACGGACTCAAGCTCGTCTTTTGCGGCACTCCGGAGTTCGCCGTCCCCACGCTTGAGGCTCTGCTCGCGGCCCACCACCAAATCGCGCTCGTTGTCTCGCAGCCTGACCGGCCCACGGGACGCGATCAGCAACTCACCGCACCGCCCGTCAAGCAGGCCGCGGTCGCTGCCCGTCTCCCGGTCACACAGCCGGAAAAAATCCGCAGCAACGCCGAGTTCCGCGCGCAGCTTGAGTCCATAGCGCCCGACGCCATCGTCGTCGTCGCCTATGGCCGCATCATTCCGCCGTGGATGCTCGCTCTGCCTCGCCTCGGATGCATCAATCTCCACGCGTCTCTGCTTCCCAAACACCGCGGCGCGGCGCCCATCCAGTGGGCCATTGCACTAGGCGACGCCTACACCGGCAATACCACGATGCTTTTGGAAGAAGGGCTTGACACCGGACCGATTCTGCTCCAGCACACAATGGAAATCGGGCCCGCGCAAACCTCAGTCGAGCTTTTCCCTCTGCTGGCGCACGCCGGCGCGCCCCTCGTCGTCGAAACCCTCGCCGGTCTGTCCAACGGCGCCATCCACCCTCAACCCCAGAGTCACGAGGCCGCGACCTTCGCGCCCCTGCTCGACCGCGAAGACGGCCGCATCGACTTTGCCGCGCGCACCGCGCACGAAACCTACAATCGCTGGCGCGGATTTCAACCCTGGCCGGGCGCGTTCACCACTCTCAACGGGAAGAAGCTTATCGTCCATAGCATGGCCATTGCCCGGGGAAGTTACGCCGAAGGCTTGGGCTTTGCCGAGCCGGGCTGGGTTGTCGTGGAAAACCATCGCCTTCTGGCCGCATGCGCCGAAAATACCTGGCTCGAATTCCTCGAGATTCAGCTCGAAGGCAAGAAACGCATGACCACAGATGAGTTTCTGCGCGGAAATCCGCTCCCGGCGGACGCGCGCTTCGGTTGAGCGCCGTGTCCGCCGTCTCTCCCGCGCGCAAAGCTGCCTTCGACATTTTGCTGGCCGTCGAGCGCGGCAAGGCTCATGCCGATGACCTCCTGCGCGAGCGAGCAGTTGACGCGCTCTCTCCTGACGATCGTCACCTCGCCACAACTCTGGTGCTTGGTGTGCTTCGCTGGCAAATTCGTCTCGACGAGCAACTCAGAACATTGATCAAGAAACCGGACGCCAAACTCGATCCCCAAGTCCTGATCGCACTCCGCATGGGCGCATTCCAGTTCCAATTCCTCGATCGCGTCCCCGCCCACGCCGCCATCGATGAGAGCGTCGAGCTGACCAAGCAGTCCGGCCACCGCTTCGCCTCCGGCATGGTCAACGCCGTCCTCCGCAAATTAGCCTCCGCCGACAGCAACGTGGCCCCCTCAGCTTTGAAAGGGCACGACCGGGGCACCCACCCAGTGGGTGGGTCGCGTGCCGAAAATGCCGCAGAAATCGCGAGGGCTTTAGCCCCTGAGGGAACCGCCGTCGAAATCGCACAAACCTATGCTCACCCCACATGGCTCGTCGAGCGCTGGACGCGCTTCTATGGCCTGGAAGCTGCGCGAGCGATCTGCCGCCACGGCCAGGCTCAGCCTCCGCGAATTGTGCGTATCCCCGACGCCTCCGTCGAAGCAGAACTGATCGAAGCCGGCATTGGTCTGGAACCCGGAGCCATCCTCGCTGCTGCGCACACGGTTGTCTCCGGGGACGTAACCGCAACGGCGGCCTATCGCGAGGACCGCGTGCGCGTGCAGGATGAGGGGTCGCAGTTGATCGCTGAGCTGGCTGCGTGCGCCGCAGACGATTCCGGCCGCACGGCCGAATCCATCCTCGATGCATGCGCCGCGCCCGGCGGGAAAACGCTCATCCTCGCCGAGCGCAGCCCCGCAGCTCGCATTCTGGCCTGTGAATCGAGCCCGCAGCGTCTGGCCGAGCTAAGCAGACGCCTCGCCCCCTGGGCCAGCCGCGTGGAATGCCGTCTCGCTGACGTGACCGCGCTCAAAGAAGAATCAGCCTTTGATCTTGTGCTGGCCGACGTTCCCTGCAGCGGCACAGGCACTTTGGGCCGCAACCCCGAAATCCGCCACCGCCTGTGTCCGGAGGATTTGCCGCGCCACGCTGACCGCCAGTGCGCGATTCTCTCCGCAGCGTTGCGCTCGGTTCGCCCCGGCGGCCATGTCGTCTATTCCACCTGTTCCCTCGAGCCCGAAGAGAACGAGCAGGTCGTCTCCGCCGTCCTCGCTGAAAACCAAAATGCGCGCCAGATTTCCCTCGCCTCGCGCATCGAAACATTGGCAAAAACCGGAATCCTCACCGGCTCTGGCGCTGATCGTCTGCGCGCTTGCCTCACGGAGGAAGGCGCGCTGCGACTCTTGCCGGGCAAGCTCGATACGGATGGTTTCTTTGTCGCGCTGATCGAGAAAAGCGCCTAGAGCCTGTTATTAACTTTATTCCTTTGGAATCATCGATCTATCGAAGTGTTTCGGGTTCGTTGACGATGGACAGATGGGGAATAAGGGACAGAGCGGCTATCCAAGCGATGTGACAGACGAGGA